>Ga0307289_10000604_pt1 | contig 15500 bp, 12 predicted proteins | sample ER_DNA_143_FD_194483 | JGI IMG/M metagenome (GOLD analysis project Ga0307289, IMG submission 194483) | Bulk soil microbial communities from the East River watershed near Crested Butte, Colorado, United States - ER_DNA_143 | ecosystem: Environmental > Terrestrial > Soil > Floodplain | place...
TTCGATGGCCTGATGGAGACCTTCGTTGTAGCGACGTCCGATCAAGGTGCGCCCGGTGTGCTCGTCGACGATGAGGACTTCGTCGTTGATCACCACGTAGTCGCGGTCGAGCTTGAACAGCTCCTTAGCCTTGATGGCGTTGTTGAGGTAGGAAATCAACGGCGTGTTGGCGGACTCGTACAGATTGTGGATGCCCAGCCAATCCTCGACCGCATCAATACCGGTCTCATTGATCGCCACGGTCCGCTTCTTCTCATCGACCTCATAGTGATCGTCGCGGCGCAGCCGGTTCACGAGCTTGGCGAACTCGGGATACCACTTGACCGTGTCCTCGGCCGGTCCGGAGATGATCAGCGGGGTACGCGCTTCGTCGATCAAGATCGAGTCGACCTCGTCCACGATCGCGTAGTTGTGCCCATGCTGGACACAGTCTTCGAGGCTGAGCGCCATGTTGTCGCGCAGGTAGTCGAAGCCGAACTCGTTGTTGGTGCCGTAGGTGATATCAGCGTGATAGGCCTTGCGGCGATCCGCCGGGGTCATCTGCGAGAGGATCGCGCCGACGTCGAGACCCAGGAAATGATGGATGCGTCCCATCCACTCCGAGTCGCGCTTGGCCAGGTAGTCGTTCACCGTCACGATGTGGACGCCGCCGCCGGTCAGTGCGTTGAGGTAGGACGGCATGGTCGCCACCAGCGTCTTGCCCTCACCAGTCTTCATCTCGGCGATATTGCCCATGTGGAGGGCAGCGCCGCCCATCACCTGAACATCGAAGTGCCGCTTGTCGAGAACCCGGCGGCTGGCCTCGCGTACGGTTGCGAAAGCCTCAGGTAGCAGTGACTCGAGCGTCTCACCCTTGTCATAGCGTGCTCGAAACTCGTCGGTCTGACCGCGCAGCTCATCGTCGTTCATCGCAACGAAGTCATCCTCGATCGCATTCACCTGTTTGGCGACGTTGCCAAGCTGCTTGAGAAGTTTGCCCTCGCCTAGGCGCAGCAACCTATCCATCAAAGCCACGGAATTGGGCTCCCTTACGTCGTTTCTCTTACCTGCACGGTCTTCAGCGCCGAGATGTTCCCCTTATGCGGCTCGGCCTAGCGCCAGGATCCTTCTATCGTAGAAGCGCCGCAGCGCGCCCCCCATGGTAAGCCCGGACTCACGAATCGCTGCCCGCTCGCGCGAGTGGGCTGTTACCGAGAGCGAACAAAGGCTGTGATTGCCTCAAGATCTGGGTCGTAGCCGTTTGTGGTGTCGACATCGAGCGTCGGTGCATCGAGCTGGATCGCCTCGAATGAGCGTTGCACGCTGAAGTGGCCGGCGTCATCGTGGGCTGCTCGCCTGGGCTGGCCGCTGCGTCGCTCTTCAGCCCTGATGCGTGCGAGCGAATCTGGGACGTGGCAGCGCAGAATCCGTAGCTCGGCGAGTGGCCTCAGCGGCTCAAGTCCGTGTACCCAGTTTGTGTGTTGAAACGCTGCCTCGGCGACGTGAGTCACGCCGTACTCGAGAAGCAGTCGGATGACGGCGAAGAAGAGGTCGTACGTCTTCATGGTCAGCGGATCGGATGGCCCTGGTACGAATCCAGGGCTGGTAGCGGCCATGCCTTCCTTGAGCTCGTCGCGACACAAGGCAGGGCAGCCGACCGCGGCAGCGAGCCGATGAGCAAGCGTGGTCTTTCCTGACCCTGCAGGCCCGCTCACGATCATCAAGATCGGCTTCCCTGCCTGCGGATCGGTCACCGTCCGATCATTCCAGGTCATGAGTCTCGCCGGCTCGAACCGGCGGGCGCCATCGCACAAGTCGGTGATCCACCAGTCGGAGCGCAGTTGCGTGGGTAGAGAGTCGGGAGTAGAAGCCCGAGGGCGAGCGCCTTGTAGCGGATAGACGGAGGGGAACCGTGATGCTGGCAGTTAGGCCTGGCGAGGAGATGCTGGATACCAACGGGGCTCGCATTCAGGCGCATGGCGGCTCGATCTTGTACCTGGACGGCATCTTCTACTGGTATGGAGAAAACAAGGAGCACACCGTGCCCGGAAGCGGGATCTGGCACTGGGGTGTGCGCTGCTATGCGTCCACTGACCTCTACACGTGGGAGGACCAGGGACTGATCATTTCCCCTGAGCTGGGCGACACCAGTTCCCCGCTGCATCCGGCGCAGCTGCTGGACCGGCCCCATATCGTCCGCCAACCTGACAGCGGCCGGTTCGTTTGTTGGCTGCGGGTCTCATCGCGTGCAGGCCGGCCGCAAGCGCTGCTGGTGCTGGTTGCCGACTCGATACTCGGTCCATACACCAAGGTGCGGCTTGGACTGCGGCCATTCGGAATGGACGCAGGCGACTTTGATCTCGTCGTCGATCCGGAGGACGGGAAGGGCTATTGCTATTTCGAGCGAGTGCATCGGGAGCTGATCTGCGCAGACCTCACGCGCGACCTGACCGACGTCACCGGCTATTACTCCACCCACTTTCCGCGGCCACGACCACCCTTCGTGCGGGAAGCGCCTGCGCACTTCGTACGTGGTGACAGCCACTACTTGATCACGTCCGGTACGACGTGGTACTTCCCGAATCAGTCGGAGATCGCCAGCGCCCAGACCTATCACGGGCCCTGGACGGTGCTCGGCGATCCGCACGCCGGCGACCCGACAGAGACCTCATTCCGGTCCCAGGTGAGCTCGGTGTTCCAGCACCCCCATCGGCCCGACCTCTACATCGCGCTGGCCGACAGGTGGCTGCCTAACCTAGCCGACGATCCACCCAAAGCCACGGATCTGCTCGCGCGGGAAACTGCCGGCGACCCGAGCGCCGCTGCAGAGCTGATGCGTTACGGCTATGGCTCCGATCCCGATACTTCGCGCGCGAGCTATGTATGGCTGCCGATTCGCTTCGACGGTGACCGCCCCACCATTGAGTGGCATGACCAATGGCGAATTGAGGACTATGCCTGATGTGCGTTTACGCTGCCGCGAGCGCGGGGGCCAGATCGCCTCGCGGCACGATCTCGATGGCGCCAAGGCCGAGCCACTCGGCCATGATCTTGAGCTCGGATGCCAGCTCGGTCGCCACATCGAACGTGTCGTAGCCGGGCTCGATCCAGGCGGCATTGACCCGTAAGACACCGCGCGATCGGTCGGCCTTGAGATCTACCCTGGCTACGAAATCCTCGCCGAGCAGGAACGGGTAGACGTAGTAGCCGTGAATGCGTTTCGGGCCGGGAACATAGATCTCGATCCGATAGATGAAGTCGAACAAGCGCTCCAGCCGTGCTCGTTCGAAGATCATCGAGTCGAAGGGGCTCAGCAGCGCACGAGCAGTGATTCGACGGGGCACCCGGGCCCGGTGCCATAGGTACCAAGGCCCATTCCCAGAGCCGTCGACGAGCACCGGGATCAGCTCACCCTTCTCGACCAGCGTCGTGATCGCGATCCGCGTCATGTCTCGCCGGGTGCGGAAATAGTCGCGCAGAGATGACTCGCCTGCTATCCCGAGCGCGGCTGCGGCCCGCCGGACCAGACCAGTCACCGAATCCTGTGGCGATGGAGTCGGCATGGCGAGCACGGAACTCGGGATGACTCGCTCGGGCAGGTCGTAGACCCTCTCGAATTGCGAGTTCCGGTACGCCGAGGTGACCTCGCCGACATAGAACAACCACTCCAGGACGGTTTTGACCCGCGACCAGTTCCAGCCCCAGTTACTCCGATCGCGCTGCTCGGCAATCTCCAGTTCTCTGGCGCTGATCGGGCCTCGCGCGGCGACCTCCTCACGGATGAACGGGATGAGGTCAGCGTTCTGCTGTGCGACTCGCTCCACCCCGGTCCACACATCACGGAACCCCGGCTGCATGCGGAACCGGAGCAGAGGCTGCAGAGAGATGTCGATCAGGCTGGCTGCATGGCCCCAGTACTCGAAAAGCCGACGCGGCGGCTGATGTGCGGCTCGTTCCAGGAGAGCAGCATCGTAGGGTCCCAGTCGCGAGAACAGCGGCATGAAGTGAGCCCGCGTCACGACATTGATGGAGTCGATCTGGAACTGCCCCAGTCGACTGGCGACTGCCTGGACGTCCCGCATGGTGACTGGTCGCTCCAATCTCGGGACGCCAAACCCCTGCGCAGCGAGCGCAATCCGCCTCGCCTCAGCCTTACTCAGCTGGTTTCGCCGCACCAGACAGACGCTACTGTGACCCACTGACAGCGGCGAGAATTCTGGCCGCGCTAGGCAAACCTAAGATGCCTGAATCCCAGCCAGGCAGCGACTCACGCCCACGCACAAAGCCAACCACCACGTTTGCCTAGGCCGGCCGTGGGCCTCCCCACTGTCAGTTAACCGAGCCGAAGCGGGACGCGCGGTCAGGAGACCAGATCGTAGACCTTGTCGAGGCGGATCACTCCGTAGTCGTAGGCGCGGCGACGGTAGACCACGCTGGGGACCATGTGTTCGGAGTCGATGTAGAGATAGAAGTCGTGACCCACGAGCTCCATCTCCAAAAGCGCTTGGTCCAAGCTCATCGGTACCGCCGGATGCACCTTCTCGCGGACCACCATGGGTCCTTCGCCGTGCACTTCAATTCCGGCAACGGTGCGTACGGACGATCCATTGGTCTCGGGCGCCCCATTCTCGATCAAGGGCAGTTCGGCAGCTGCGTCGTGTAGGGAACGTGGCGAGTGCTGACCGCGATGCACGCGCTTGCGGTCGGCCGCCTTACGGAGCTGAGCCATCAGCTTGTCCAAGGCGAGGTCGAATGCGGCCAATTTGTCCTCAGCCGCGGCTTCTGCTCGGGTTACCGGCCCTCTGGACCGAACGGTGATTTCGACGCGGCTGGCCTGGTCATGTTGTCGTTTGTTCCGCTCTGCCGACACCTCGACCTCGACCCGGATGACCCGGTCGTCGAGCTTCTCGAGTCGGGTGATCTTCTCGTCAACGTAGGAGCGAAACTGATCCGACAGATTGCAGTGTCGGGATTTGACGACAACATCCATGTCTACCTCCATCGAGGAGTTGGCAGTTCGAAGAACGCGCTTAGACGAGCATGCGTCCGGCGTTCGGTACCGACCGTGGGCAGCGCCGCGAGGTCGGTCCAGAAATGACGAAGGCACTCGTCGCACCCAGATTTCGGCATGAACTGAAATCCCCCTGGTGCGCAAGCGCCATACCCAGAAACTAATCCTTGCTATCGGGTATTTCTACCGCTTCCTGGGATCCTCACTGAGTTCTCAGTCCGCCAAGGTGAGGTCCGCAGGCGTACGGTGGCCGCCACCGTTGCAGCACCGAGCACGGGAATTCCCGCTTCGCTAAGGACTCGGGCTGCCTCCGTGATACTGCTGCCCGTTGTCACGAGGTCATCGACGATCACCACTGCGCCAGCCGTGATCGGCCGTCGGAGCCGAAAAGCGCCAGCTAGATTCTGCTGCCGCGCCCGCGCCCCCAGACCAGCCTGATCGGCAACAGGTCGAGCTTGGACCAGGACGGACCGAACCGTTGCCTGGTGTCGCGCGCGGAGCCGACGGACGGCTGTGCGAGCCATCGCGCTGGTCGCGTCGAAGCCACGCTGGCGTACGGTGCGGGCCGCTGAGGGGATCGGAACCAGCACAATTCCGGCGGCGCACGGCCGGTGCGTCAGCAAGGAGTGCACGCTCAGTGCCAGCCGTTCGGCCAGCACCCGAGTCAAGATCAACGCCTGTCGCTCCTTGTGCGCGTTGATCAGTCGGCGCAAGAGCCGGTCGTACGAAGAGGAGGTGACTGTCAGCGGGAAACCGTCTGGCCGCGGCGCCGGGACGGCAACGAACGGCTGTCGATCGCCGAGCTCTTCGCGACAAGTCGGGCAGAGCCCCCACCAGGGCTGCTCGCAACCATGGCAGCTAGCGCCGAGCAGCAGGTCGCCCGCCGCCGCTACCCAGTCCTCGAAGCCCACAGGGCGAGTCTGGCGGGCCGCGAGCTCAGCAGCGACGCGCGCTCGCCAATCTGTGGACAGTCACGCCCGACGACTCAAATCCGCGGGCCACGTAGTTCCCATTGCGTCATCCTGGATAGGCGATGGCGCTGATCGCGTGATCGAGGAAGGGCTGCCACCTCGTGCCGTCGTCCTTCCAGGTCCCGCCGCGGCTACCCACCATGATCACCGACTGCGTCTGGGGCGAGACGGCGAGCTCCTTGGCGTCGAAGTCCTGGGCCTCCCCTTTCTGAGTGACGAGTGAGGCATCCTGCGCCACCCGGAAAAGCGTGGAGTTTCCGCCCGCCTTTCCCAACACCAGCAGTTCGGTGGGATCAAACCAGGCGACGTCGGTGATCTCGCTGATCGAGGTGCCGGATTGGCTGGTGTCAAGACGTCGCCAGAACTCGACCCGCGGCTGGTCGGAGCGGATGATGCGTGCCAGCCCGAGCTCGGAGCCATTCGCAGTGCGGCGTACCAGCGCCATCCGCGAGCCGTCAGGCGAGATCCTGAACGCAGTGATGTTCTGCGTAGGCGAGGTGATCTGATGCTTTGTGTTGTCGGGTGTGAACATCCACATTCGCTGCTGGCCACCCTGTTTCCCGACTTCCCAGATCTCGCCATACCTGCTGAACTGCGGCCTCAACAGCTCGGTAGCTCCGGTGAGCAAGTCTTTGGCGGATCCCCCAGGCATCATCGCTGCTCGACGCAGCGTCGTCCGAGCGTTCGTCGTAACGGCAAGGTCGGTGTTTGTCACCGACACAGCCACCGCGTTAATTGGGTGGGTTTGACGCAACGGTCCGGGCACCGGATTGCTTGTTGGCGAATCGGCGGACGGCGTCACTTGTTCGACCGCCCCCTTCTTGTTGACGGCGTACGCCTGCTCCCCGGCCACCGAGGGAATCGGGTCCAGCTCTCGAGGAATTGCATCAATCGAAATGACCTGGCTGTTCGGGTCTGCTCCAGGGACCCGGTACGGCTGTTGGTTCACCTTGATCACCACACCCTTCACCCCGGCTACTTGCTTCAGGGTGAAGGCGATCTGGGCAGCAAGCAGGCTGCGCTGGGCATCCGGCAGAGCGAGTATCGACTCACCTAGCGCTACCTCTGCGATGCCGTCGGTGATCGTCACTGAGTCGACGCTCAGACTAGTGTTCGGCGGAATTGTCGTCGATACAGCTGGTTTGAGCCACCCCGATGGTCCATTGAGTAGCGCCTTTATCAACGCGGAAGCGACGTTCGCCGGATTGCTCAGTGCCGGTAGATAGATCGGGTCGGGCACCAATGACCTGTTGTTTCCGACGAAATAGAGGTCGTAGGACTGGTAGAAGAACTTGAAGGACACCTCGGAGACCCATAGTCCCGGCGGCGGGTTGTTGATCCGCCAGTGACCATTTTCATCGGAGAGAGTGAAGTCGTAGTTCAGGACATCATTGCGAACGTTGTAGGTGCGGTCCTTATCCATGGAGCCGATGATGGTGCCCTGAAGCTTTACTCTGTTCTTCCCTACTGGTTTCACTGGGGCTCGATAAATTGTTACGCCAGTGTCTGGGCTCCACTTCTCCGCGGCCATCGGTGTCAGGAACTGCCTGGCCACGGTGTAGTTGGGCTGATAGTAAGAAGTCGCCCGCAGGAAGCCCTCGACAATCTGCCGAGGCTTATCGTCCGGAGCAGGAGGGAGGACTTCAACGTTCACACAGCTCGGGCATCCCCGCGTTTGTTGTCCTTCAACCTCCTCGATTGGGCCCGATGTCGGGACACTGCTACAGCCGGCCATCACCAACGCGCTCGCCAGCAGCATGACGATGATCGCAAGGCGACTCTGCGGCCACCTCACGAGGGGCTCGCTGTTGTCTCGGCGGCTGCTCGTCGCGGGGCAGGTGAGGACGGTGACGCGGGAGAAAGTGGGGGCAGGGGAATAGTTGGCGCCTCGAGGCCATCGAGGCGGGCACCGCCCGGCCCCACGAGATCGCGTGGCACAAGTGGCAGCGGTGAGGTTTCGAGTATCGCGCCCACATTCCTGGGCAGCGTGAGCCGGAACTGAGCGCCCATCGCCGGCCGGCCCCAAGCGGTCAGCCAGCCCCCGTGCAAGTTCGCATCTTCCATGGCGATCGCCAGGCCGAGGCCCGTCCCACCGACCGTTCGGGCACGCGCAGCGTCGCCCCGCCAAAAGCGGTGGAAAACCTGCCTAGCTTGACTAGCCTCGAACCCCACCCCATGGTCACGGACCGCTACCGCAACGGCCGCGTCGTCGGTCTCGATCAAGACGTCAATCGGATGACCCTCGCTGTGCTCGATCGCGTTGACCAAGAGGTTGCGGAGAATCCGTTCGATCCGTCGAGTGTCGACCTCGGCCTTGGCCTCCCCGCTTTCATGCACGGCAATCTCGGTCTGATAGGTCTCCGCCAATCGCTCGTTGGCCTCTACCACCCGATACACCAGATCGCGTAGATCGACCTCCTCCACACTGAGCTGTGCAACCCCAGCATCGAAACGCGAGATCTCCAACAGATCACTGAGTAGGGCATCGAAGCGGTCGAGCTCGTTCTGCAGGAGCTCGGCAGAGCGCGCGGCAACGGGATCGAAGTCATCACGGGCCTCGTACAGCACTTCGGCGGCCATCCGGACGGTCGTCAATGGGGTACGAAGTTCGTGCGACACATCGGAGACGAAACGCTGCTGAACAGCAGACAGCTCTTCGAGGGTGTTGATCTGTTTCTCCAGCTCAGAGGCCATGTAATTCATCGACGTGCCCAACCTGGCCAGGTCGTCTTGCCCTCGTACCTTCATGCGATCCCGCAGATTGCCCGAGGCAAGGCTTTCGGCCGCTCGGCGGGCGGCGCGTACCGGTGTGACCACCTGACGGCTGACCAGCGCGGCGATGAAGGTCAGCAAGATCACCAATATGGCGCCAGTCGTCACCACGGCGTAGCGCAGCACAGCGAGGGTGGCGATCTCTTGAGTGAGGGGAAACATCAGGTAGATCTGGTAGCGGCCAGTTCCGAGAACGGTCAAAGTCGCACCTGCGACCAGCCCTGGCACTGAAGCGCGACGGTCGCGGTAGTTGATCTCGGTCGAGGTCATCAGCAGCTTGTCGCTCCCCTCAACCTGCTGCCGGAGCTTGTCGGGGATGCTGGTCACCGCGGCGTTGCCCGCGGTGATCGTCTGGCCATGAGCGATGATGATCACTTCGTACTGCTCGGCGCGGCTGGCGAAACCGGTGGCCAGGTCGAGCAGCAGCTTGTCGACATTGACCTCAGCGGTGAGATCGGCAGCGTAGAGCTGTTCTTGTGCCGTGTTGACGGCCTGGCGGGCTTCGTTCTTGGCGGTCTCCTTCTTACCGTCGAGCACCCCGATGGTCGCCTGCTGCATGAGCAAGAAGCCGCCCAGAACAAGCACCAACACTGAAGCCAGGAATACCGTCAAGACCACCCGCAGAGGTAAGGACCGCCACCACCAGTTGACGGGCAACCGCCACCAGCGGGACCTCAGAACCCTCGGAATCGAGACCATGTGCCGACGTTCTCGCCAGAGCGACCGCAACCCAGCGGGCGCGCTATCGGACCTGAACTGTTTCGCCGGCCTTGTAGCCGATCCCTCGTACGGTCACCACGATCTCGGGATGCTCAGGATCCCTCTCGATCTTGGACCGCAGCCGCTGTACATGGACGTTGACCAGCCGCGTATCGGCGGCGTGGCGGTAGCCCCAGACCTGCTCCAGCAAGACTTCCCGGCTGAACACCTGCCATGGCCGCCGGGCCAGGGCGAGTAGCAGATCGAATTCCAATGGCGTGAGCTGGATTTGCACCCCGTCGCGCTTGACGGAATGCCCGTCGACACTGATGGACAGATCACCGATCCGGAGGGTCTCGACGTCGACCTCTTCGGAGGCCGGCATACGGCGCAGCCGGGTCTTGATCCTGGCAACGAGTTCCTTTGCCTTGAAGGGTTTCGCCACGTAGTCATCAGCGCCGGCTTCGAGCCCTTCGACGACATCGATGGTGTCGGTCTTCGCAGTCAGCATCACGATCGGCACGCCGGATTCGGCGCGGATGTCGCGACACACGTCGACGCCATCGCGGCCTGGCAGCATCAGATCCAGCAGCACGAGGTCGGGTTTGGCCTCCTTGAACGCCGAAAACGCCTTGTCTCCATGGGCGCACCAAATCGGCTCGAAACCCTCATTGCGAAGCACGATGGAGAGCATCTCGGCCAGAGCTGCGTCGTCGTCAACCACCAGCACCCGGCTGCGCGCCCCTGCACTCTTGGTTGTTTCAGACACTGATACCCCTTCAGTCATTGGGAAAAAGGCACCGACATCTCGGTACGCAGGCCCGCGATGACCTTTATCATTCTGCGACTCTGCGACGTAATCCTATGCACCTGGAAAACACCCTTCACAGCATTGCCGATATCTCTCACAGCTGGTTAATTGAGCTCAGGATTCTCCAGCCAGGTGGAGAAGAATGCGATTTCACTCTTCTGGCGACGCAGTACGGTGCGCCACAACTCGAGCGGCCGGCCGCTGAAGACATCGCTGTAGTCCACCGGCGCGAGATGCCACATGCCTTCTTCGATCTCGCTCTGCAACTGTCCGGCGGCCCAGCCGGCGTATCCGGCAAAGATTCGCAGGTCGCGATACGCACCAGAGACGATCTCGATCGGGGTGTCCAGGTGCAGCAGGCCGACCGTGTCGAAGAGCGGCCGCCAACCCGGCGGCTCCTCACCGTTGGCGGCCACGCTCGCCAGGCAGATGGCACCGTTCGGCGATACCGGCCCACCGTGAAAGAGCATCTTCGGCTCCGACACGGTACCCACCCAATCCGGCAGCACTGCATCCAGCGGCGTCTGAGAGATCTCGTTCAAAATCACGCCGAGTGCACCGTCCTCGTCGGCATCCAAAATCAACACCACCGTCTGGTTGAAGACTCCGTCGATGAGCAATATGCTCGCCACGAGCAGATCGCCGGCGACTGGATCACGGCTCCTCGTCGGCTCAATCCTGGGCTCGCTCACGATGGTGCGAGACCTTCCACCCCGCTGCGAGAGCGTCGCTGCACGATTAGCCCGAACACCAGGACCCCGACCGCGATACCCGCCCAGTCCGCTATGACGTCAAATGGATCGCCGGTCCGATGGCGGTACCACAAATGCTGGATTACCTCGCTCACGACGCCATGCGCAGCGAAGACGCCCACAATGAGCGCGCTCGTACGCCGGCTAGGCCACTGCCAACCGACGCCACGCAAGGTGACAGTCAACAAGATCAGGAGCACTGGAAGCGCGAACCCGACCGCATGGTCCAGCTTGTCGGCGTACGGAAACCAGGCCGGCTGCGGCGGACCTGTGACCCGGTAGAGGCCCCACAGCTGCAAGATCACCGCTAGTAGCGCTGCTGCGGCGGCTAGGTGAAAGCCCCGCATCCAGACGTGCGTACGGTGCTGGGAAGTGGTGTGCTGCATCTGTCAAAGCACAACTTCCGTGTCGGTCGGTAATTCGGCTGGACCCCCGGCTGCCCGGCGTACGGCCGCTGCCACGGTGTGATGCACGTCGGCATGAAACACGCTCGGCACGATGTAGGCGGGATTGAGCTCATCGTCAGTGACGACGCCGGCAAGTGCGCGGGCAGCAGCCAGCAGCATACTCGACGTGACGTGCGCACAATGGGCATCGAGCAGCCCGCGGAAGACGCCGGGAAACGCCAGCACGTTGTTGATCTGATTCGGGAAATCCGAACGACCGGTTGCCACGACCGCTGCATACCGGGACGCTTCGGCCGGATCCACTTCGGGATCAGGATTGGCCAGCGCAAAGACAATAGACCGGTCCGCCATCGCCGCCACGTCAGAGCCAGACAGCACGCCGGGCACGGACAGACCAATGAACACGTCGGCGCCAACCACCGCCTCCTGCACCGAACCGGTGAACCCGAGCTGGTTGGTGTTGTGGGCCAGCCATTCCAGCTCGCCGGTGAGATCCGCGCGGCCCCGATGGACTACCCCGTCGATATCCGCCACAACAACATTTCGCGCACCCGCGGCAAGCAGCAGCTTGATGACAGCGGTGCCAGCCGCACCAGCGCCTGACATCACAATCCGTACGTCGGCGATCTGCTTGTCGACTACCCGTAACGCGTTGTACAGCGCGGCCAGCACAACGATCGCCGTACCGTGCTGATCATCGTGGAATACCGGGATGTCCAGCTGCTGTCGCAGCCGGCGCTCGACCTCGAAGCAGCGCGGCGCCGAAATATCCTCCAGATTGATTCCGGCAAATCCGGGAGCGACCGCCCGCACCACGGTGACGATCTCGTCGACGTCCTGGGTGTCCAGGCAGAGCGGCCAAGCGTCGATGTCGCCAAAGCGCTTGAACAGCGCTGCCTTTCCTTCCATCACAGGCAATGCAGCCTCGGGACCGAGATTGCCGAGCCCGAGTACCGCCGACCCGTCGGTGATCACCGCAATGCTGTTCCGTTTGATCGTCAGCCGGCGGGCGTCCTCGGGATTCTTGGCAATTGCCAAACATACTCGTGCCACACCGGGGGTGTAGATCATGGACAGATCATCTCGGTTGCGGATCGGATGCTTGCTCATCATGGCGATCTTGCCGCCCAGATGCATCAAGAATGTGCGATCGCTGACCTTGCCGATCACGACGCCTGCGACATTGCGCATCGCCTCGACCAGCTGCTCGGCGTGCTCGGTGTCACGCGCCGCACACGTCACGTCGATGCGCAGTCGCTCGTGGCCGGAGGCCGTGACGTCAAGAGCAGTGACCGCGCCGCCCGCCTGCTCGACCGCCGTGGTCAGTTGGCTGACCGAGGTTCCCCCTGCTGGAACCTCCAGCCGCACGGTGATCGAGTACGAGATCGAGGGAACCGCTGTCACGGAGCCGATCCTCTCACGGCCGAGGCGACTCCTGACGGCCCCGCAACTCGGCTGGGAGCGGCGGCGGTGGTGGCGGCAGTCGCAGCCCACTGGCCGATGTCGCCCTTGCTGACCGCGACAGCGAGCAGGTCTGGGAACTGGTCCGGCGTACACGCAAAGGCCGGTACTCCCAGCGCGGCGAGGGCTGCTGCGTGCTCGTGGTCGTACGCCGGCGCACCCGAATCCGACAACGCCAGCAGCACGACCACTGTGACACCGGCCCGCAGCAGCTCCGCCACGCGGCGCAGCATCTCCTCGGCGATGCCGCCCTCGTACAGATCCGAGATCAGCACCAGGATCGATTCTGTCGGTTGGGCGATCAATTGCTGGCAGTACGCCAGCGCCCGATTGATGTCGGTGCCGCCACCAAGCTGGCAACCGAAGAGCACGTCGACCGGATCTGGCAGCTGGTCGGTCAGGTCGGCGATCTCGGTGTCGAACGCGACCACGGATGTCTTGATTGATCGAATGGAGGCGAGGGTGGCGCCGAAGACCGCGGCGTACACCACCGACTCAGCCATCGATCCCGACTGATCGATCGCGACAACCACCTCTTTCACCATGGCGTTCGCGCCTCGCCCGTAACCCACCAGCCGCTCCGGAACGATGGTGCGCTGCTCGGGAAGGTAGTGATCGAGATTGCGGCGAATGGTGGCGTTCCAGTCGATGTCTCGGGGCCGCGGACGGTGCGTACGGCTGGCACGCCGCACCGCACCCGTCACGGCGGCGCGGGTCTTGTTGGCGATCCGCCGTTCGATCTCGGCGACGACCTGGCCCACCACGACTCGCGCGGTCCGTTTGGTGGAGTCAGGCATCACGTGACTCAGGCTCACCAGTGAACTGGCCAGGTGGACATCGGGCTGAATGGAATCAAGGAGCTCCGGCTCCAGCAGCATCGAGGTGAGATGCAATCGCTCGATGGCATCGCGTTGCATCACCTGAACCACGCTGGTCGGAAAGTAGGTCCGGATATCGCCGAGCCAGCGGGCGACACGCGGTGCCGACGATCCGAGGCCCCTGGACCGCCGCGGCGCGTCGATGGCCTCCTCGTCGTCGGCGTCATAGAGCGCGCCGAGCGCGGCATCCATCTGCTGCTCCTCGCGGCTCAGGGCTGCAGCGAGCTCATCCGCGGACGCCTCCCCCAGCAGCATCCTCCAGCGCCGCATTCTGGCCTGGCGCTCTGTGACCGACGCTTCAACCATGACGCTTGCCCAGAATGAGATCGACGGTAGCCAGCGCGGCTGCTGCCAATTCGACGTCGAACTCCTCGTTACGCGGCCGATCGGGACTCTCGGCGCCGCGGGCGATCCGTTCGGCGATTGCCTGACGTTCAGTAGCGGCAAACGTGCCGAATGTCCGCCGTAGCAGCGGCAACGTATCGACGAACTGGGCGTCATCGAGCTGGCACACCCAGTCGTCGAGTAGCCCGCGTAACTCAGCATCGTGAATCAGCAGCAGCGCGCCATCGGAGAAGAATCCGTCCACCCAGGCCGCCTTGTCCGCAGCCGGAACCCCGGCCGACAGGGCACGTTGCAGCCGCAGGGCAACGTCGCTCAACCGCTCCGCGTCGAGCAGCAGCCGTATGATGCGGCCCAGCAAGAGCCCATGTACATCGGTTCGGTCGATCATCGTCGCGAGGGTGTCCAGCCATCGGTTCCGCACCGATTCGCTGAGCAGACCGATCGCGGTGTTGACAGCATCGATGCGCCGTCGCATGGTGGCCGCATTCGTCGCATCCAGGCTCGAGACGGCCCGTTGCAGACCGGAGCAGATCCGAACCACCAGGACCTCACTGACTTTACGCAGCGCGCGGGTATCGGTCTGCCGCACATCGCCGTAGCGCTGGGCACGCGCAAGGGCCGGCAACGCGTCCATCAGATGCACCACATCGGCATCAAGCGCGGCCTTGTCGGCCAGTGTCGCCAGCAGCCGATCCAGCGCCCCAGGAAGATCGGCGAGCAGGCAGCGCTCGACCGTCTCGGTCAGCTCGACCAGGGATCCCTCGGCGATGATCTTGTCCACCCGCGCGCAGGCTGCGGACTCCACCGTCGTTCCCCAGACTGATGCCTCGACGATGGCCACCGAATACTCCGGCTCCCAGCGAGACTGCCATGTCTCGCGGAACGTGCCCTGACTCTGCACCGAGCTTTCCGCTGGCACGATCCAGCGCAGCCCGAGCAGGCGCAATCGATGAAACAGCTGAGACCGAGCTTGATCAATCGGCCTCCGTAGATCAAGATCATGAAACCTGACCTGCGCCTCGCGTCGGACGCGCAGGGTGCGACAGGTACGGGTGAGGTCGGCCTCCAACGGGACCGTCGGCACGTCCCGGTTGACAGATCCGAGCGCCTGCCCGACCACAAGATGGTCCGTCACATAGCGGACGGCCAGCTCGTCACCGTCGCAGAGCACCGCCCGGGTCGCCTCGGTCACCTCGGCCAAACCAGCCAGCGGTCGACGCCGTAAGCCGGCCAAGGTTTCCGCCAGTCGGACCGCTTCGATGACGTGGGCGCTGGACACCGGGAGGTCGCGTACCCGCAGGGCCTGCGCCACCTTGGCAAGCCAGCGCACGATCGGTCGATCCGGAGCAGTCCACAGATGGTGGTACCAGCCGGGCGAGGCAATGCCCGCGCCGTATCCGGTCGCGTACGCGAG
>Ga0307289_10000607_pt1 | contig 15451 bp, 15 predicted proteins | sample ER_DNA_143_FD_194483 | JGI IMG/M metagenome (GOLD analysis project Ga0307289, IMG submission 194483) | Bulk soil microbial communities from the East River watershed near Crested Butte, Colorado, United States - ER_DNA_143 | ecosystem: Environmental > Terrestrial > Soil > Floodplain | place...
CTGGCCGCTCTCGCGCTCGGTGACCCCGACGTCGACCCGGCGGATCGCCAGCACGCCGAGACGTGCCCGCTCTGTTCCGAGGAGGTCGCCGAGCTCGCTTCCGTGCACGGCCTGCTCCGCGAGGAGGCCGGTATGCGTGGTGCCCACCGCGTCGACCCCGGACCACACGTGTGGCAGCGAATCCTTGCCGCGACGGGCGACGACGTCCCGGCCGCCCAGGAGCCCGCAGCAGCGGACGGGTCGACGGTGGAAGGACCCGTGGAGCCGGTGGCCTCCGGGTCGTCAGGTCCGTCAGATCGGCCGGCCGTGCCGTCCCTGGCGGCGCGGAGGGCGGGGCGACAGAGCCGGCGGTCCTGGTGGCTCGCCGGCACCGCTGCGGCCTGCCTGCTCATCGGCGTCCTCGTCGGTCGGGCCGTGTGGGCGCCGGGGGAGACCTCCGAGTCGGTGGTCGCCACCGTCCCCTTGACGACGCTCGACGCGAGCAAGCAAAAGGAGGGCACGGCCGAGCTCCTCGGAAACCAGGGCAGCCAGGGCCAGGAGCTGCGGATCGACACGCGGCCCATGTCGTCCGGCTCCGGGTACGTCGAGGTGTGGCTCATCAATACCGACGGTAAGCGGATGGTGTCGCTCGGCGTGCTGTCCGGGACCGAAGCCACGTTCCCCGTCCCGCCCGACGCCCTCGCGCAGGGGTACACGATCGTGGACCTGTCCCGCGAGCAGTACGACGACCGACCTCAACACAGTGGCGACAGCATCATGCGCGGAACCCTGCCCGTCTGACCCGCCTGGGTATCGCCGCTCCGGTGATCGAGTCAATGTTTGGTCAGCAATGTCCAAGCGTCATTGACAGCCCAGGTGTGCAGCGCAACCATTTGTGCGGATCGCCTGACTCCCCACGCGTTCGGGGGCGCGCCGAGTAGGACCCTCCGTTCAACCATCCCCCGCCCACACGCGTCCCACACCCAGGACGCCATGGGCATACGCGAAGGGATCTAGATGTCCATCTACAGCAGAGCGCGGGGGACCCGCGTCGCGGTCGCCGCCATACCGTTTGCGGCGGCCCTCGGGATCGCCGTTCCGGCGACGTCGGCCCAGGCCGCCAGCCAGGTCGTGCACCTCGCCGGAACGGCCACTCCGACGACCGGTGCCTTCACGCCCTCCGGAGGCGACGGGACTCTCGAGTCCATCCCGGCCCAGGAGGACGAGGAGGGCCCGGAGGCGTACGACGGCACGATCACCGACCGCAGCCTCTCGGGCGGCCCGGGCCACGGTGCGTCGACACCGAGCGGCACGAAGGCCAAGTCGAACCCGACCCTGGCGACGAGCTTCGAGGGACTGAACTTCTACCAGCAACGGTATGCCCGCGGCGGCAACCAGTTCAGCGTCGAGCCTCCCGACCAGGCGCTCTGCGTGGGTAACGGCAAATCCGTCGAGGCCGTCAACGACGTCTTCAACGCCTACGACAGCTCCGGACACTCGCTGCTGCCGGACAACACCGCCACCAACGTCGTCGCCGGGTTCCCGCGAAACGTCAACCGCGCCGTGGACCTCAACTCCTTCTACGGGTACCCGCCGGCGATCAACCGCGCCACGGGTGTCGCCGGGCCCGAGCTCACTGACCCGACCTGCATCTTCGACGCGCAGACTCAGCGCTACTTCCTCGTGGTGCTCACCTTGGATCGCGCTCCGAACGGCTCGCTCAACCTGGTCAACCACCTGGATTTGGCCGTGAGCCGGACGTCCAACCCGGCCGGCGCCTGGTCGGTCTACAAGATCGACGTCACCAACGACGGCAGCTCCAACCCCAGCGCGGCCAACCGGTGTCCCTGTCTCGGCGACTACCCGCACATCGGGGCGGACGCCAACGGCATCTACCTGACGACCAACGCCTACCCCTGGAACGGGCCGGGCTTCAACGGCGCCCAGATCTACGCCCTCTCCAAGGCGCAGCTGGTGGCCGGTGCGTCCACCGTCTCCATGCAGCACCTCGACACGTGGGGCAAGGTCGCCGCGCCGAGTGACGCCGGCACAACGCAGCCGGGGTTCACGGTCTGGCCGGCGCACTCTCCTGGCACGTCGTCCTTCGAGACGTCGGCGAACGGCACCGAGTACCTCATGAGCTCGAACGCCGCCGATGAGGCGACCCGCCCGGTCGCCGGCACCGGCGGACCCGGCCACTCGTCGCAGGTCGTCACGTGGTCGCTGACCAACACGGCGTCCCTCAACACGGCGTCCCCGGCGCTGGCGCTGAGCTCGGACATCGTCGACTCGAACCTGTACGCCGTGCCGCCCAAGCAGACTCAGCCGGGGTCCGGATCGGCACCGACCACCGCCACCCCGCAGGGCTACTGCATCAACAACACCACAACCGTCACGATCGCCGGGACCGGGTGCTGGCGCCTCCTCTTCGCCGCTGAGCCGGCCCACAACGAGGTGGTGTCGCGTCCGGACTCGAACGACACCCGCATGCAGCAGGTGATGTATGCCAACGGCAAGCTGTGGGGTGCGCTCGACACGGCGCTCAATCCTGACGGAGGCGCGCAGCAGGCGGGGATCGCGTGGTTCATCGTCAAGCCCTCGACGACCGGTGGAACCCTCAGCGCCAAAATGGGGCTGGACGGCTACCTCGGTGCCGCCGGCAAGGACATGACGTACCCGGCGATCGGAGTCACCCCGAGCGGTCGTGGGGTCATGGCGTTCACCCTGTCCGGGACGGCGGACTACCCGAGCGCGGCCTACGCGGGCATCGACGCCATCGCCGGCGTCGGGGACTACCACGTCGCCGCCGCGGGTCAGGCCACCGCGGACGGGTTCACCAGCTACAAGGCCCAGGTGGGCGGCAACCCGCCGCGTACCCGATGGGGCGACTACGGCGCGGCGTCCGTCGACGGCAACTCGGTGTGGATCGCGAGCGAGTACGTCGCACACGCGTGTAGCTACGCCACATGGGGCGGCCCGTTCTTCACGGGCGGCTCCGGCGACAACCTGCTCGGCACCTGCGCCGGCACGCCCGGCGGCGTCGGAACGCGTGCGGCGTTGGGCAACTGGTCGACGCGAGTCAGCCAAGTGACGCCCTAGTCACTGAGCGGTGAGATGGGCCGGGAGCCGGTGGCTTCCGGCCCTTCTGCCGTGTGCCGTCAGTCGGCGGTGGCCCTCCGTAGAGCGGAGAGAACCTTCCCGTCGATGCCGTCGGGAGTCAGCCGCATCTCGTAGTTTTCCACGCCGGCCCACGACTCCAACGCATCGCCAACGGCACCGGTGTGCCCGAGCCGTGCCAGTCGCCGCGACACCTCCTCGGCGAGCTCCCCGATGAGCGGCTGCACATCCTCCGGCGCCCCGAAGTACAGGTCGTTGAGGTCGAGCAGGCGGGCCAGCTCGTCGGCCGCCTCCGGATGGTCGTCGACCCGCAGGTCGACCCGAACGCCGCTCCCGTCGTAGCCCTCACCCGGAGCGACGACGTAGAGGGCCGCGCCCTGACGACCCCGGGCGTCGCCGCCCGCCGCATCCCCCGCGAGCAGCGCGGCCAGGAGCCGCCGCTCGAGTGGGGACCCGGCGGTGTCCAACCACGCGCGCTCCATGTCGGCCACCACATGCTCGCCGACGAGGATGTTGCCCTGGATCGCGTACCGCGCGGCGCCGCTCGCCCCCGACCGGCCCCCGGCCCAGGCGATGCAGGCCGGTCCGGTGTAGGTGGCTTGGCTGTCCGGTGCCACGACGCCGAGCTGGCGGTGCTCGCGGTCCTCGTCGCCGCTGGTCACGCGGTCGACCGCCGCCGGGGCGTCGAGCCCTTCGCCGAGGAGGCGCAGGACGTCGGCGCGGTAGGACCACCGGGCGGTCGCCTGCGTCGCGACGGCGCCGACGATCCGCGACTCGCTGCCGTTGGCCGACAGCTGCGCGATGGGTACCACCGATCCCACCGAGAGGAACTTGCTCGCCACGGCCACGCCGGCTGCGGTGCCGTCGGTCGCGACGATCGAGAACGTCATGCTTCGCATGCTAAGCGTGCGCTGTGACACCGCCAGTCGTCGTCCGCCGGCCCGCACCTAGAATCGACCGGTGATCGCGAGCCCGGACAGCGCGCTCCTGCACGCCGAGCTGGAGATGTCGGCGGCGTCTCTCGTCGCCGGCCAGCAGCCGCACTGGCCGGACGTCGACGCGCTCCGCGCCTCGGTCGAGACCCTCGCCGCATACCCTCCGCTGGTCTTCGCCGGCGAGTGCGACGACCTGCGCGATCGGCTGGCCGCCGCGGCCCGTGGCGAGGCGTTCGTGCTCCAGGGCGGTGACTGCGCAGAGACGTTTGCGGCGGCGACCGCCGACAACATCCGCGACCGGGTCAAGACCATCCTCCAGATGGCCGCGGTCCTGACCTACGGGGCATCCGTTCCCGTGGTCAAGATCGGCCGGATGGCGGGTCAGTACGCGAAGCCGCGCAGCACCGGCAGTGAGGTCCGCGACGGCCTGGAGCTCCCCGCATACCGAGGCGACATGGTCAACGACTTCGCGTTCACCGAGGCGGCCCGGATCCCCGACCCGAACCGGCTCGTGCGCGCCTACCACGCGTCATCGGCCACCCTCAACCTCGTCCGCGCGTTCACGATGGGCGGCTTCGCCGACCTGCGCCACGTCCACGACTGGAACCGGGGCTTCGTCGCCAACGCCGCGAACCAGAAGTACGAGCGGCTCGCGCACGACATCGACATGGCGATGAAGTTCATGGCCGCGTGCGGGGCCGACTTCGACGCGATGCGGACCGTCGAGTTCTTCGCGGCACACGAAGCCCTGATCCTCGACTACGAGCGGCCATTGACGCGGATCGACTCGCGGACCGGCCTGGCTTACGACACCTCTGCGCACTTCGTGTGGGTGGGGGAGCGGACCCGTGATCTCGACGGCGCGCACGTCGACTTCGTCTCGCGAATCCAGAATCCGGTGGGGGTCAAGGTCTCGGCCAACGCCGAACCCGACCAGCTGCTCAAGCTTCTGGACAAGATCGACCCCGAGCGGGTTCCGGGACGGGTCAGCTTCATCACCCGGATGGGCGCCCGGGCGGTACGCGACGCGCTGCCGCCCATCGTCGAGCGGGTGAGCGAGTCCGGGGCGCAAGTCACGTGGATCTGCGATCCGATGCACGGCAACACCTTCTCCTCGACGACGGGTTTCAAGACCAGGCACTTCGACGACGTCGTGGACGAGGTGCACGGGTTCTTCGACGTGCACCGGGCCCTGGGGACCGTCCCCGGTGGCATCCACGTCGAGCTCACGGGCAACGACGTGACCGAGTGCCTGGGCGGGTCGGAGAAGATCCTCGACGCCGACCTGGAGAAGCGGTACGAGTCGCTGTGCGACCCCCGCCTCAACCACCAGCAGAGCCTCGAGCTGGCGTTCCTCGTGGCGGAGATGCTGGGGGAGTGAGTCCCAACCTGCGCGCCGACCTGCTGTCGGACACCCTCACCCGCCCCACCGACGGTATGCGGGCCGCCATGGCCGCCGCCGAGGTCGGTGACGACGTCTTCGGCGAGGACCCCACGGTCAACGCGCTGGAGGAGGAGGTGGCCGACCTGCTCGGTCACGAGGCCGGGCTGTTCACCCCCACCGGCTCCATGGCCAACCAGCTGGGGCTGCGGCTGTCCGTGGCGCCGGGCCACGAGTTGGTCTGCGACTCGCTGGCCCACGTCGTGCGCGCGGAGCTCGGCGCGGCGGCGGTGTTCTCGGGGATCTCCTCGCGAACCTGGGTGGCGCCCCGCGGGCTGCTCTCGGCCGCGGACCCGCTGGGTCTCATGATCACCGGCGCCGGCGCCTACCAGGTCAACACCGCCCTCGTCGTCGTCGAGAACACCCACAACTTCGGCGGCGGCACGGTCCAGCCGATCGACGAGATCCGGCTGCTGCGCAAGGGTTGTGCCGAGCGAGGCGTGCGGATGCACCTCGACGGAGCCCGGCTGTGGAACGCCCACGTGGCGTCGGGCGTGGCGCTCGCCGACTACGGGCGGGAGTTCGACACGGTCTCGGTATGCCTCAGTAAGGGCCTTGGGGCGCCGGTGGGTTCGGTGTTGGTCGGGTCGGCCTCGGCCATGGCCGAGGCCCGGATCTGGCGGAAGCGGTACGGCGGCGGGATGCGCCAGGTCGGCATTCTCGCGGCGGCCGGCCGCTATGCGCTGGCGCACCACGTCGAGCGGCTCGCCGACGACCATGCCCGGGCGCGGCGGGCGGCGGCAGCGTTCGCGTCGGCGCTGCCCGGATGTCTGGACCCTGAGCTGGTGGAGACGAACATCCTCGTTCTGGACGTCTCCGGTGCGGGCTGGACCGGAGCGGCGTTCGCGGCCGCCGTCTTGGCGGAAGGTGTGCGGCTCTACGCGGTTGGGCCGGGTGCCGTGCGGCTGGTCTGGCACCTCGACGTGTCGGACGAGGCCACCGACGTGGCCATCTCCGTGGTGACGAAGCTCATGCGGTCCGGGCCGCCGTGACCGCTCGCGCCTCGCGTCGCGCGCGGGAGCGCGACGTCCATGAGATCGCGTCGTCGATGCCGCACGTCACCTGCTGGGAGGACGGCCGCAAGGTGGCCTACCAGGTGGGTGGGAAGTCGTTCGTGTTCTTCCGCAACCCGCGACCGGACGCGGTCGACGCGGACACCGGCGAGCGAATGGACGACGTCATTGTGTTCTGGGTGCCGGACGTCGCCGACAAGGAGGCGCTGGTCCAGGACCCGGACCTGCCGTTCTTCACGACGCGGCACTTCGACGGGCACCCGTCCGTGCTGGTGCGGGCGTCGGAGCTGCATCGGGTCTCGGTCGCCGAGCTGCGCGAGGTGATCCAGGACGCCTGGCTGTCGCGGGCGTCGGCGCGGCGGGCGCAGGCGTGGCTGGACGGCTCTTCGTCGCGCTAGGTCACCCCACGAAGGTCCCCGCTCCGCTCCGATACTTCGCGGGGACCCCGACTATCCCGCTGATAGATCGCGGATGACCAGACCGGTCCGCAGCTTGGGCGTGAAGAACGTCGACTTCGGCGGCATCAGGAGCCGTTCGTCCGCGGTGCGGCGGATCTCCTCGATGGAGACCGGCCGGATGAGGACGGCGGCGGTCGCCCGGCCGCTCCTGACTGCCTCCACAACTTCGTTGAGGCCGTGCTGGTAGGTGACCTCGGCTTTGGAGTCCCGGAGCGTCTCCTCCAGCCAGAGCCCGTCGAGCTCGCGGACGTCGTCGAACGCAGCCCGTTTGGCGGTGAGCCAGTCCCAGCCGTCCGGGCGAACCAGCACGAGCCGACCGTCTCGCTCCATGGTGGCGAGGACGTCCGGTGTCAGCTCGCCGTCGGCGGGCTCGACGTGGAACCTGGCGGCCAAGGTGGCGGCGAGCTCGTCAGCCGGCACACCGGTGTAGAGGCGGTGGATCGCCTCCACGCTGAGCTGGTCGGCGACGAGCTCTCCGACGAAGGCCAGCGTCAGCTCCGCGCCGGGGTCCTCGTCGTATTCGGCCCGCCGCTCGTCGCGGTACTGTCGCGAGACCGCATACCGGTGGTGTCCGTCGGCGATCAGCGCGGCCGTCGAGGAGACGGCCTTGCGGATGTCGGCGAGACGGACGGGGTCGGTGACGCGCTCGACGACGTGCTCGACGCCGTCGACGACGACCGCACCGACCGGCTCGCCGGGTTGGTCGAGGAGCGCTGAGAGACCGGCGTATGCGGAGACGCACCAGACGGGGGAGAGGTTCGCGTGCGTGGCGCGCGTCAGCTCGAGCCGGTCGGTCGAGGCCTTGGGCGTGGTGCGCTCGTGGGCAAGCACCTCGCCGGAACTCTCGTCGACCACCTCCAGCGCACCCAGGACGCCGCTCAGTTCGCGCTGCCGCCCGGTCGCGTCGGTGAACCGGCGCCGGTAGATCGTGAAGCTGGGTTCGTCGTCAACGACGAGGTCACCGCCGGCGAGCCAGTCCTGGAACGCGATCGCCGCCGCGCTGTACCGGGTGTCGCCACCGCGCGGCACGTCGACGTAGACGATGTTGTGCGGGTCGCGGGCGGCCAGCTGGTCGACATCGGCGTCGGAGAGGACGTCGTACGGCGGGGCGGTCACAGCGGCGAGGTCGTGGGTCGCGGCGTATCGGACCGCGCGGAAGGGCTCGAAGGCGGGCACGACGCCCTAGCCTGCCAGGTCCGAGGAGACGAACGTCGGCCGACCGCCGTTTTGTACATTCACGCGATTACGGCTGGTATACTCCACCGCATGACCGAGATCACCGTCAGCGACGCGCGAGCCCGACTGGCCGATGTGGTCGATGCGGCCCGAGTCCGGCACGACCCGGTCTACTTGACCCGTCGCGGACAGCGGGTTGCGGCGGTCATCGATTCCGAGGACCTGAGCCGGCTTCTCGACGCCGCCGAGGATCTGGCCGACCTGCAGGCGGCCAGGGCGGCGCGGGAGGAGATGGCCGGCGGCGAGACCGCCATCCCGTGGGAACGGGTCAAGGCCGACCTCGGCCTGGCGTGACGTACCGGGTCGAGCTCGCTCCCGCCGCGGTGCGGCAGCTGCGCAAGCTCGACTCCTCCGCGAGACGACGAGTGCAGGGCGCCATCGAGCTGCTAGCTGAGCAACCTCGACCCGGCGGGGCGATCAGGCTGGTCGGTGGGGAGGGGGCGCTGCGGGTGCGTACTGGCGACTACCGGATCGTCTACGAGGTCCACGACGACGTTCTCCTGGTCCTCGTCGTGGCGGTCGGACATCGCAGGGATATCTATCAACGCCGCTGACGGGCGTTCAAGCCGCCGCGACACGCGCGTCAGGTGACCTCGTGATGAAGCGTCTCTGAGGACGGTTCGCCCGTGCGCCGTCGGACCGCGGCGCGCAGCTCGACCACGTACATCGCCGCCAGCACGAGGATTCCGCCTACGACCATCCGCCACGTCAGCGGTTCCTGCCCGGCGACCACCGCGAACAAGGCCGCGAACACCGGCTCCAGCGTCATGACGATCGCCGCCCGCGTGGCGCTCATCCGGGCCTGCGCCCAGGTCTGGACCCACAGCGCCAACACCCCGGCCGCGGTCGCCATGTACAGCACCGCGGCCCACTGTCCGCCGCTTGACGGCAGGACGATGCCGCCCGGCAGGGCCGACGGGACGCATACCAGCGCGATGGCGACCATCTGCACGGCCGCCAGTCCGGTGGCATGGGCCGGGGTGGACCACCGGCCGAGGCCGAGAATGTGCAGCGCGTAGACGGCCGCGGCGACCAATGTCAGCGTCTCGCCGACCCCGATCGACAGCCCGCCCCGCAACGACAACACCGCCAGCCCCAGGGTCGCCAACGCCACGGCCCCCCACGTCGACGCGGGCACCCGCTCCCGCAGCAGCAGTGCCGAGAACACCGGCGTGAGCACCACGTACGTGCCCGTGATGAACCCCGACACCGACGCGTCGGTATGCGCGAGGCCGACGGTCTGGAGCAGCTGCGCCACGCCGTAGACGACCCCCAGCCCGAGGCCGACGACCCACTCGTGCCGACGAAGCCTCCGGACGTTCCCCCAGAACATCACCAGCATGAGCACGGCGGCGATCGAGAAGCGCACGGCCAGGAAGTCCGTCGGCGGCACCGTGGCGACGAGGTCGTGGATGAGGAAGAAAGTCGACCCCCACACCGCGGTGAGGAGCACGAGCAGGCCGGTCGCGACCGCCCTCGCCCGCGATGCGGACAGCGACACCTCAGACGATCGTCAGCGTGACGGTGGCGCCCTTGCGGGCCATCGTCCCCCCAGCCGGGTCCGACGCCCGCACGATGTTGAACAACCCGCCGAGCACGTTGTTGTACGCCACCTGGAAGCCGGCCGCCTTGAGCAGCCTGGCCGCTTCCTCGCGCTGCTTGCCCACCGTCGCGGGTACCGAGACCAGGACCGGACCCTTCGACACGACGATCGTCACGGTGTCGCCCTTGAACAGCGTGCCGTTCTCCGGGTCCTGGGACAGGACCGACCCGGCGGGGACGGTGTCGCTGTTGACCTGGTTGCCCTCCTTGACCGTCAGCCCCGCGTCGGAGAACGCCTTCTTCGCCTGCTCCGCCGACTTGCCGGTGAAGTCGGCGACCGGGATCGGCTGGCGGCCCTTGCTGACGGTTACGGTGACCGCTGCACCGGGCTTGAGCGAAGATCCCGCCGCCGGGTCCTGGGCGACGACCTTGCCGGCCTCCACCGTGTCGCTGAACTGCTCCTCGCGATCTCCGAGGACCAGGTGCTGCGCCTGCAGGGTCGCATCGGCAGCGTCCGCGGGCGTCCCGACGAGGTCCGGCGCCGCATACCGCTCGGGGCCTTTGGAGACGGTGAGGTCGACGCTGGAGAGCTTGCGCACCTCCGTGCCCCCGCCGGGGTCGGCGCTCATAACCGTGCCCGCCGGGGCAGTCTCGTCGTAGGCCTCCGTGACCGACGCGCGCAGGTCGGCGCGCTGCAGCTCGGCCTGGGCGGCGGTCACCGTCAGGGTGTCGACGGTCGGGACCCGAGTGGTTGCCCCCGGGCCGGCTGTGAACCACCAGAACGCCCCACCCGCGAGCGCGAGCACCAGGAGCACCGACACGACGACCGGCCAGATCCGGCGGCCGCGATCCGAGGCCTCGTCCGAGGACCCAGGCTCGGTCGGCACCGTTGCCCGGTCGGGAGAGGTATGCGACACGAGCGGCACCATGGACGTCGGTGCGACGTCGCCGCCCAACTGGGTCGGGACCGCGGCCGCGATGTCGTGCTGCGCCAACCCGGGGCGTAGGTCCAGCTCGGTGGTCGTCATGAGCGCTCGCGAGCGCCGGACCTCGTCGAGGTAGTCGCCGGCATCGGCCGGCCGCTGGTCGGGGTCGCGCGCGGTAGCCAGCGCGACGAGCTGGTCGAGCTCCTCGGGTACGGTCCGGATCGTCTGGGACGGCCGGGGAACCGACCCGTGCACGTGCTGGTAGGCCACGTGGATCGGCGAGTCGCCGTCGAACGCCTTGCGGCCCGTGAGCATTTCGTAGAGAACCAGCCCGGCCGCATACACGTCGGAGCGGGCGTCGGCGATGCCCCGCTCGACCTGTTCGGGCGCGAGGTAGGCGACCGTGCCGAGGAGCGTTCCGGAGGCGTTGGTCGTCGTCGCGGCGGTCACCGCCCGGGCCAGACCGAAGTCGGCGACCTTGACGACACCGTCCTCGCGGAGGATGACGTTCTCCGGCTTGACGTCCCGGTGGATGAGGCCGGCGTCGTGCGCGGCGGCGATGGCCTGGAGGATCGGGTCGAAGAGGTCGAGCGCGGCCCGCGGCGTCAGGGGTCCCTCGGCGCTGAGGACGTCCCGGAGCGTGCGTCCCGGGACGTACTCCATGGCCAGAAAGATCAGGGCGTCGCCGGCTGAGTCGTCTTCGCCCTGGTCGAAGACGGCGACGACGTTGGGGTGGCCGAGCCGCGCTGCGGACCGTGCTTCGCGACGGAATCGGGTCACGAACGTCGTGTCGCGGGCGAGGTTGTCATGCATGACCTTGACGGCGACTTCTCGGTCGAGGCGCTCGTCGAGGGCGAGGTAGACGGTCGCCATCCCGCCGTCCGCGAGGTGAGAGAGCACGCGGTAGCGGCCGTCGAGCACCCGCCCGACGACGCGCAGCGAAGAAGCGCTGACGTTCGATGCGACGCTCGACGTCATGGCGGGAGTCTACGAAGCCGGAGCACCACAACGGTGCAGGCGGGGCCGCACCTAGAGTGGGCGGCGTGAGCGACGTCGAGCAGCTGGTCGGGGACTGGGCCACCGTCCCCGACGTTGCGGAACGGTGGGGCGTGCCCTTGTCGCGCGTGCGCCAGGCGATCGCCGACCGCGAGCTGCTCTCCTGGCGAACCGGTGAACGGCAGGTGGTCAGCGTGCCGGCGAAGTTCCTCGACGACCGCGGACCCCGCTCCGAGCTGCGCGGCACCTTCACGGTCCTCGCCGACGGCGGGATGAACGACGAGGAGATCCTGCGCTGGCTGTTCAGCCCGGACGACACCCTCCCCGTCCAGGGCGCGCCGATCGACGCGCTGATCGCGGGCCACAAGACCGAGGTCCGGCGACGGGCCCAGGTCACGGCCCTCTGACGTCGGCTGGTCGGGACCGGTTTCGTGCGCCATCTCGCGTATGCGGCGATGCTCGCCTTCTGCTTGCTCGGGACGCTGCCGCTGAACTGGTTCTTCGAGCTGGGCGTCCTGGGGCAGGTGCGGCGGCTCGTCCTGTCGATCGCCCCCGTCTTCGTCGTCTTCGTGCTGTGGGACGTAGCGGCAATCCTCGCGGGGCACTGGCGGTTCGACCCGTCGCAGACGTTGCCGGTCCGCTTCTGGGGGCTGCCCGTGGAGGAGCTCGGGTTCTTCGTCGTCATCCCGTTGGCCGGCCTGCTGACGTACGAGGCGGTCGGCGTCGTCATGGCGCGACGCCGTGTTCGTCGGTCGCGCGGGGTACTCCGGTGACCTACACCGGGGCCGCGTGCGTCGGAGTCGTGGCGGCGCTGGTCCTCGACCTCTGGGTGCTGCGGACCCGCCTGGTCGCGACCCGGCAGTGGTGGGCGGCGTACGCGATCGTCATGGGGTTCCAGCTGCTGACCAACGGGTGGCTCACCGGCCGGCTCATCGTCACCTACGACCCGGACGCGATCCTCGGATCGGGCACAGTCCCGTTCCTCGGGGACGGGCGGATCGCGTATGCGCCGGTGGAGGACCTGGGGTTCGGCTTCGCACTGGTGCTGGCCACGTGCGCGCTCTGGGTCTGGTGGGGAGGACGGCTCCGTGGCCGATCGGATTTGGCCTCTCGGCAAGGAGGAGTCGGGCGGGTGAGGTCAGGCGGTACGGGCCGTCGTCACGTCGACGAGAGACCGTAGGACGTCGACCGCCTGCCGGTCGAGCGCCGGCGCCTCGGCCAGGGCGGATCGTGACTGGGCCGCGAGGTCGGCGATCCTCGCCTCGACCAGGTCGACCGCACCGGTGTCGGCGATGACACTCCGCAGTTGGGCGATGCCGTCGGCGTTCAGGTCCGGCTGTCCGAAGAGCTTCTCGAAGAGGGCCATCTGGTCGGCGTCGGCATCGTCGAGGGCCAGCGCGACCAGCACCGTCCGCTTGCCCTCGCGCAGGTCGTCTCCGGCCGGTTTGCCCGTCGTGGACGGGTTCCCGAACACGCCGAGCACATCGTCCCGGAGCTGGAACGCCTCGCCGAGGGCGAGTCCGTACGCGGACAGCTGCGCGATGTCGCCCGGCAGCGCGCCGCCGACCGCCGCGCCGATGAGCAGCGGGTGCTCGATGGTGTACTTCGCGCTCTTGTACCGGATCACGTTGCGCGCACTGTCGATGCGCGACGACGTGTCGAGGCGGTCCCATCCGCGCGCCGACTCCAGGAGGTCGAGGTACTGACCGCCCATGAGCTGGGTGCGCATCGTGTCGAAGGTTCGCCGACCCCGGTCCAGCTCCGCGGCCGGAAGCCCCGACGTCGCATACATCTCGTCGGACCACTGCAGGCAGAGGTCACCAGCGAGGATCGCAGCCGACTCCCCGAACCGGGCGCTGTCCCCGGCCCAGCCCGAGTCGGCGTGGAGCGCCGCGAACGACCGGTGGGCGTCTGGCATCCCGCGTCGCGTGTCGCTGCCGTCCATGACGTCGTCGTGGAGCAGGGCCGCCGCCTGGAAGAACTCCATGGCCGCCGCCAGCCGGACCAGGGCGTCGGAGTCGGGCCCTCCGGCGGCGCGGTAGCCCCAGTAGAGGAAGCCCGCCCTCAGCCGCTTGCCGCCGGCGATGAGCCGTACGACGGCGTCGACGAGCGGCCCCAGCTCCTCACCGACCGGGGCCAGGACGGCTCGCTGGACGTGCATCTCGGCGTCGACGGCCGCTTGGACCCGCGTCCGCAGGTCGCAGAGGTCGAGCGGGCTGGTCACGGCAGGTCCTTCCCCGGTTCGCGAACGATCTATGCCTGCTTGTCGGCCAGGGTACGTGTCGGATCTCGCCGGCCCGTGATCTGGTCCTTCCCGCCCACTCGGGAGAGCCCAACGTACCCTGACCGGTATGCCGGTCAGCACCCGACTTTCGAGGCCCGAGCACCTCACCCGGTCGATCCCGGCTGCCCTGTCCGGCCCGCTGCCCAGCATCAGCTTCGAATTCTTCCCGCCGCGGGACGACGCCGGCGAGGCGGTGCTGTGGGAGGCGATCCGGCGGATCGAGAAGGTGCACCCGACCTTCGTGTCGGTGACCTACGGCGCGGGAGGCACCACGCGCGACCGCACCATCCGGGTGACCGAGCGGATCGCCCGCGAGACCCTGCTGACGCCCCTGGCGCACCTCACCGCCGTCGGTCACTCGGTCGGCGAGATCCGCGGGGTGGTGGGCTCGCTCTCGGCAGTAGGGATCCGCAATGTCCTGGCCCTACGCGGCGACCCGCAGGGCGGTCCTGGCCGGCCGTGGGTCAAGCACCCACAGGGCGTCGACCACGCCGAGGAGCTGGTGTCGCTGGTGCGTTCGCTGGGGTCGTTCACGGTCGGCGTGGCGGCCTTTCCGGATCGTCATCCGGAGAGCCCCGACCTGGACTTCGACGCGGAGGTGCTGGTCCGCAAGGCGGACGCGGGCGCCGAGTACGCGATCACCCAGTTCTTCTTCACGCGCGACGCGTACGTGGGACTGCGCGACCGGGTCGCCGCGCGGGGCCGGGACATCCCGATCGTCCCGGGCCTGATGCCGGTGACCAACGTCAAGCAGCTGGCCAAGATGACCGAGCTGTCCGGTCAGCCGGTGCCGGCGTCCGTGACGTCACGGCTGGAGGCGGTCGACGGCGACCCGGCGGCGGTGCGTGAGGTGGGCGTCGACATCACGACCCGGCTGGCCGAGGAGCTGCTTGGCGAGGGAGCGCCGGGCATCCACTTCATCACGATGAACCGGTCGACGGCGACGCTGCAGGTGTTCCAGAACCTCGGGATCGTCGCGGCGCGCTAGTTCGGGTCAGGAGCTGAACGCGGCTTGCCAGAACGCCGGGAAGTGGTCCGGCGGCGTCGGTGACGCCCACATCTGGTTGGTGAGCAGGACCCCGGTAGTCCGCGTCGCCGGATCGTTCCACCACGACGTCCCGAGTCCGCCGTTCCAGCCGTACGAGCCGGCGTGCCGTCCGTCGGAGGCGTCCCTCGTCAGGACGCCGGTTCCGAGTCCCCAGCCGACGCCGTTGTCTTCGTCGATCGTCGTTCTGGCCGTCGCCATGGCCTCGACCGTCTCGGATCGAAGCACCTCCCGGCCCGACGGGCTCCGGCCTCCCTCGAGCAGCATCGTCCCGAACGCCGCCAGGTCGTCGACCGTCGAGACCAGCCCGTCGGCGCCGTTCGGAAACGCGGGCGGACGGCTCCATTGACCGTCGCTCTCGTCGTAGACCGTCGGCTCCCCGCCCTCCGGCCCCGGCGTCCACACCGGACCTAACCGGCTGCGGTCGGCAGCCGCGACGCTGAACTCGGTGTCGCGCATCCCCAGCGGATCCAGCACCC
>Ga0307289_10000613_pt1 | contig 15368 bp, 13 predicted proteins | sample ER_DNA_143_FD_194483 | JGI IMG/M metagenome (GOLD analysis project Ga0307289, IMG submission 194483) | Bulk soil microbial communities from the East River watershed near Crested Butte, Colorado, United States - ER_DNA_143 | ecosystem: Environmental > Terrestrial > Soil > Floodplain | place...
GCTGGGGCTTCAGGAAGTTGCCGATCTTCCGCGTGAGGTTCTCGAGGACCCGATGGCCAGTCGTACGGCCAAGGAGAAGGGCCGGGACGGATGCCGAGTGCCGCTGCCATGGAGCGCGGACGGCCCTTCGTACGGGTTCGGCGAACGCGTCGGACATTTGCCTCAGCCGAAATGGTTTGCGGCGTACGCCGTCGGTGTTCAGGAGGCCGATCCCGGCTCAACGCTCAACCTCTACCGTCGGGCACTCGCGCTGCGCAATGAGTTGTTCGCGGCCGACGATCTTCGCTGGGTCGAATCCGAGTCATCGGTCTTGCACTTTGCGCGGCCTGGCGGCGTACGGTGCATCACTAATTTCGGGATAGAGCCCATCGCCCTTCCAGCCAGCGAGATCCTGCTGAGCAGCGGTCAACTCGATCATGGCCGGCTACCCAGCGATACCACGGTCTGGTTACGGGCTCGCTGATCCTGGCTGACAGGCGGGGTGCTCAGCGGGAGGCTGGGCTGGTGGTGCCACGTACGACGAGCTCCACTCGCAGCTCGTCAGCCTGCTTCCCACCATTCGGCTCTGAGTCGAGGGCCCCGATCATGGCGTTCGCGGCCCGTACGCCCTGCTCGTGGGCGTGCTGGCTGACCGTTGTCAGCCCCCACCAGCGCGACATCGGATGATCATCGAAGGCCGCCAGCGAAAGATCATCAGGGCAGCGAAGTCCGGCAGCGCGCAGCGCCGCCATCGCTCCGAACGCCATTTCATCGGTGTGGCAGAAGACCGCAGTGGGGAGCTTCCGGCCGCTGGCGAGCACTGCGCTCATCGCCCGCTCACCATCAATGGCGTGGCAATCGCCTGGCTGCACAACATTCCGGCTGTCGATGTCGAACCCGGCCTCTCGCACCGTGTCGCGCAGTCCATCGGTGCGCTGATCCCAGACGTGATAGTCAGTTTTGCCCGACATGCGTCCGTCAAAGATGCCGATATCGCGATGACCGAGCGACAGCAGGTGCTCGGCAACCAGCCGGCCACCAGCTCGGTTGTCGACGAAGATCCCCGGCACACTGGTGAGCGGCGAGCCCGAGGCGAGGACTGGTACCCGAGCCGAGTCGGGGTTTTCTTCGTCCTGTTCGGTCGAGATCGTGCCGGCGAAGAGCAGCGCGTCGCGGCCACGTCCGGCTCCGAGCTCGCGGAACAGCTTGCGGAACATGGCCGACTCATCGTCGAGAAAGTCGGAGTCGACATCCAGATTGATCAGTTCCACCCGGAAACCGGCGGGGCTGAGGATTTCACTGGCCCCCGACGCGAACTCGCTGAAGTACCAGGAGCGAAGCGTCGGGAGGACGATGCCCACCGTCCGGGACTGCCCGCTGGCGAGCGCTGTGGCCAGGTGTGATGCCGAGAAATCGAGCCGGTCGGCGGTTTCAATGATCCGCTCCCTGGTCGATGGGCCGACTCCGGGAATGCCGCGCAGTGCGCGGGAAACGGTTCCCTTATTGACGCCAGCCTCTCGCGCGACGTCAGCGATCGTGGTACGACGAGCGGTCGTATGGCGCTTCGTTGCAATGACCCAGCTGCGGGTTTCGACGACCACGATAGAAACTATACGGGCCCTCAGCGTTTCGAGCAGCCTATTCTCCTGGCTCTGACCAGGGGAATCATTCTCAGGCGGCCCCGACTTTGTCTCAGACCCGGGCCAAGAGAGAATTGCTCCAAGCCTGGGGTATTAAGGCCTGGGGAGGACTTATGACTGCCGCGCTGGGACGGTGGCGCGCCACGTACACGCCAGGGGAGTGGGTGGTGCTGTCGGGGCCGACTTCCCTCGTCGTGCTGGAACCCCCAAGCCGGGAATGGGCCGCCTTGATCAACACATTGTGGGATCAGGTCGTTGCCTCCAGCTCGATCACCGATCTCGCATCGCTGTTAGCGACGTTCAAGATGGATCAACTGCCAACCTTCGGTGCCTTCTTCTGGACGGCAGATGGCATGCGTTCACTGGTACGCGGCCAGATCTCGGTCATTGATCTCGCCACCGGAAGGGTCGTGGCCGACGGGAACGGAATCCAGACCTGGAGTGAGGTCGGACTCGCCGGCGTTGAGCAGGTACGCGTCGACCTGGCACACGAAGGAGACGCCACCCTGCTCGAACTGCCGCTCGTGGTCGGCGCGGTACGCGCTTCGTCGGTGGTATTGGATGCGTCCGAAGGTGTTCAGGTCAGGTCTCCACAAGGGCAGCCGACCGCGGCCGACGCAGGGGACGACCAATCCCAGGTATCTGCCGAGGCATCCAGCGAGCCATCCACCGAACCCCTGCCAGAGGTCGTGGCATCTGCGGGCGCTGAGCCGACACAGGGCCCATCGGAGTCTGCCGATGAGGCCGAAGCTGCTGCGCCGACTCCGCAAACGGCTGAGTTGTCCGCAACCGAGATCGCAGCCTTGGCGAACGCCGAGACCGAGCTGATGTCCTCGCCGTTCGACGAGCCGGCCGCGGATACTGAGCCGGATATTGCTGAGCCGGATGTTGCTGAGTCGGATGTCCCTGGGGGCTACGCCGGGCCGCAAAAGCTCGAGGATGCGGTGGCTCTCAATCTTGCCGGGCAAGATGCTGCCGACCTTGTTCCACCTGCCGCGCCCCGCTCCGACGCATCCCCTCATTCCGCCGAGCCGGCGATACTCGCCGTGCTCTGCCCCAATGGGCACGCCAGCCCACCCGACGCAACCAGCTGTCGAGTGTGTGGCGGCGCCGTCGGCACCCAGGGACCGCAGCTGGTCGGACCTCCGGTCCTGGCTGTGCTTCGGGCCTCCAACGGCACAAGCGCCGAGGTCGATCGAACGGTCCTCATCGGCCGGGCGCCGTCCAGCGATCGCTCAAGCAGCCAGACACCACGGCTGATGACGGTCCCCAGCCCTAACCACGACATCAGCCGGACACATCTCGAGGTATCTCCTGATGACTGGCAGGTTGTTGTCACCGACCTGAACTCCACGAACGGAACGATCCTGGTACCGCCGGGAGCCGGGGATGGTCAGCAGCTCGCCCCTGGTGAGCGGATCCCCGTGCAAGTGGGCAGTGTCATGGAGCTCGGTGATGGAGTGTCTGTATTGATTGACTTTCCGCAGTAGCGTCTGTGCTGCGAAAGTCACTAACGACGAGGAGCTTGTCATGGAATCGCCCGTTACGGGTCGACCGAATCGCGAGACAGGCCTGCCGCCTGGGGTGGAGGTAGGTCCTCTTGGCAGGCGCTTCGTGGCGTTCCTGATCAACATGTCGGTTCCGGTCGTAGTGAGCCTCGCACTGATTTTTCTGCTCCCCACCACCTCGGGTGCGCTGCGCATGACGCTCGCCATTATTGGCGCCATCATCGCCATCGGTTGGCTCATCGTCGTGTGGTACCTGCTTGCTGTACGCGCGGCGAGTCCCGGTCTCAGGGCGATGAAGCTGCAAGTGGTGGGATTCCTCGACGGACGGCCGATCGGATTGAGCCGGGCCTTCATCCGCGGCTTGGTCTTCTGGGCTTTGTACATCACCGGCATCGGCCTGTTGCTCATGTTGATCTTCGAACTTCGGCAGCCACGCAAGCAGGGCTGGCACGATCTCGCCGCCACTGCGGTGATGATCAAGGAACGGATTCTCGCACCGCCTGCCCAACCGGCTCGGGCAGCCGCTCCTGCCATGCAGAGTCCGCAGGCTCCTTTGAACGGTTCCCTGCAGCCGAATGGTGCTCGCCCAGCAGTGTCCGCCGCCCCGATGTCTCCGAGCTATGCCGCCGAGGAGGGTTACGGCTCAGCCGGCAGCCCAGTGCCGCCTGGCCAACTGACTCCACCGCCCGGGATGGGCGGGTACCCGACGGGTCAAGCCTCTCCGTACGCCGGGGCTGCCGCCATGCCGCAGAGTGGACCGAGCGGCCCGTACGGCGGCAATGCGTACGCGACGCCGTACCCAGGCGCGCAATACGGACCGCCGCAGCAATACGCGCCACAACAGCAATACGCGCCGCCACAGCAATACCCGCCGCAGCAATATGAGACGGGCGACCCCGGCGCCGAGCGCTATGCGCCAGATCAGCAGGCCGATCAGATGCCGGAGCAGGAGAGCGGTGCTCCATCTGGTGGTGCCTCGCCCTACGAACCGATGCCGGACGATACGGCCGGTAATCTCGCCGACCAAACTTCCGTCGCCGGGCGTTCGCCCTACCTCCAGGAATGGTCGATCTTGCTGGATGACGGGAGGCGGATCGCCTTGGACGGACTCATCCTGCTGGGCCGCAACCCGCAGCCGCAGGCCGGCGAGGAAGATGCCCAGCTGATCAAGATCGCTGACGAGACGCGTACCGTGTCGAAGTCCCATCTGGCGGTTGGGCTGGACGCCGGTGGGGTGTATGTCGTCGACCGCGGATCGACCAACGGCTCGACAGTGTCGACCACCAACGGGATGTCGACGCGCTGCAAGGCGGGCGAAATGGTCCGCGTTGGTGAGGGCGCGATCGTATCCATCGGTGACCACTGGCTTGAGATCACGCGCGGCAGCTAGCTGCTGCTTCCCGCGATAGTGTCCCTGCATGCTGCTCTCGGACCGCGACATCAAGGCCGAGGTCGATGCCGGCCGCATCGGGCTCGAGCCGTACGCCGTCGACATGGTTCAGCCGTCGAGCATTGATGTCCGTCTCGATCGATATTTCCGCGTTTTTGAGAACCACCGGTATCCACACATCGACCCGGCGGCTGATCAGTCTGAGTTGACTCGGGCCGTTGAGCCGGTGGGCGAGGAGCCGTTTATCTTGCATCCGGGTGAGTTTGCGCTGGGTTCGATCTATGAGGTCGTCACGCTTCCCGATGACATCGCCGCACGGGTTGAGGGGAAGTCATCGCTCGGCAGACTTGGCTTGCTGACCCATGCCACCGCGGGGTTCATCGACCCAGGCTTTAGTGGTCACGTGACGCTCGAGCTATCGAATGTCGCCACCCTGCCGATCAAGCTCTGGCCCGGCATGAAGATCGGCCAGTTGTGCTTCTTTCGGCTAACGACTGCCGCTGAGCATCCGTACGGGTCGGCTCCGAACGGCTCCCACTATCAGGGCCAGCGCGGCCCGACTCCGAGCCGCTCTCACCTGAACTTCCACCGTACGAAGATCTAGCGAGGTTGGAAACCTACGTTCACGTACCTTGCTGACGGTCTGCATGAGTTGCAACCCGTGCAGACCGTGAGGAATCTACGTTGACGTAGGTTTCGTCACCAGCGAGGTATGCCGCAGCTTGGAGCTGGAACAGTTCGGCGTAGTGCCCATCTAATTCCATGAGCTCCTCATGAGTTCCGGACTCCGTCACGCGGCCGCTCTGTAGGACATAGATGCGATCGGCATTGCGGACGCTGGAGAATCGGTGCGAGATCAGCAGCACCGTACGGCCCGCGAGCAGGGCTCTGATGCGCTCGAACAGCTCGTGTTCCGCCTTAGGATCGAGGGCAGCCGTTGGCTCGTCCAAGATCACGAACGGGGCCTCGCGGAAGAAGGCGCGGGCTAAGGCCACACGTTGCCACTGTCCGACGGACAGATCTGACCCACCTTCGAATTCCGGCCCGAGTACCGTCTCGTAGCCGCCTGTCAATGCACTGAGGAACGCATCGGCGTCGGCATGCCGGGCCGCCTCCCGAATCCCGTCAAGATCATCGATCGCTTCAACGCGTCCCAGTCCGACGTTGTCCCGGGCGCGTAGATGAAATCGGACGAAGTCTTGGAAGATCGCCGCGATACTCGTACGCATTTGTGCGGCATCGACACGATTGATGTCAACGCCATCCCAGGTGATTGTGCCCGTCGTGGGCCGATAGAGGCAGGCCAAGAGTTTCGCAAGCGTGGTCTTCCCCGAGCCGTTCTCACCGACTAGTGCCACGATCTCACCGGTACGAATGCTGAGTGAGACGTCGCGAATTGCAGGTTCGTTGCCCGTCGGATACGTGAAGCTCACACCATTCACTGAGATCTCCGCGAATGAGCTCGGAGCCGGATCGTGCGGCTCTGCCTGACGCATCTGAGGTAATAGCTCGATGAAAGCGAGGTAGTCATCGACATATCGCGCTGCCTCGGCAAGCGTGCCCGCGGCATAGCCTGCCGTCGTAAGACGCTCGCCGATGATGATGACTGCAGCAACGGCAATGCCTGCCGCGGATAGCGAAACGGTGCCGCTTAAGGCAAGCCATCCCACAAACAGCAAAGTGGCAGCGAGTACAACTGCAATGCCCAGATTGGCAAAGAGTGAATGCCACTCTTGCTTCGTCACGATCCGCCGGAGTTCCCTGATGCGCTCGTCGTAAAGGGCACGGTGTCGAGCACGCAGGAACCCAGCAAGATTGAACGCGCGGATCTCCTTTGCCTCGTCACGATCAGACAGCAGGCCAGCGATGTATTGCCGTTCGCGGTCTCGCGGCGTCATGCGCCAATAGAAGCGCCAGAGCGCTTCCCCGCGTCGCGAGGCCAATAGCCACGCTGGCAGAAAGACGATCGACACCATGAGTACTAGGACCGGCTGGATCGTGATGAGAGTCACCAATGCAGCGACAACTCCGATGACGCCGCGGACCAGGCCTGACAAACCGAAGACAAGGTTCAGCGGTTGCTGTCCACTCAGCCGCATGCGTTGCAGCCGGTTGTGAAAAGCTGGCGTCTCGAAGCCGAGGAGGTCGACTGCAGTAGCCACCTCCAGCAGGCCCTCCTCGACGTGTCGTTGCATCAGGTCGCCGAGGACTTGTTGCCGTTCGCGTTGCACTGAGGTGACAAATGACTGGATTCCGGCAACGGCTGCAATCGTGATCGCCCAGGGTGCGACTGCGGCGAGTGGCTCACCGGCTTGCAGCGCATCGAGAAGTGCTTGCAGCCCCTGTTGTCCGAGCAGCAGCAGGAGCACAATGCCGCCGCCTCCAATGAGTTGCAGCAGCGTAGAGACGACAAACTCGCTGTGCCCTGCTGCCCATGCGATGCGCAGTGCTCGCAGAGTCAATCGAGGGAGTGCCCGGACGCGGACCTTGTTATCTTCAGCCGCCTGGACGTCGTAGATGGTCACCGGGCCGGTGTCTTCGTCGCCGACCTCGGCGCCACTCACGGAGTGACTCATGGGGCAAGTTTGCCGAAAGCAGCCGGCCGGTGCCTCGGTTGGAAACGCACGTGCACGTTCGCGACAGGACCGCACGTGCACGTGCGTTTCCAACACCGCTCAGGCTCGGTAGCTGGACTTCCGCGCGGCAGATGGACTCAAGCGCGGTAAATGGAGATGTCGCCAGAGGCCGTACGCGCTCGCAGCGTGAGGTACGGCTCGCCGGGCTCGGGCTGGGCGGTCGGCTCCAGTCCAATACGGATGTCGCCAGACACCGAGTTGAGGTCGAGCCAGGCGGGCAGATTGTCGGCAATCCCGACTGTCAAGGAGCCAGAAGCCGAGCGCAGGTCAACCGAGCCGCTTGTCGCGGCGACCGAAATGTCGCCAGATCCCGAGTTCGCCTGCAGCGTGGCACCGCGCAGTGATTTCACCATGACTGAGCCGGACCCCGACTTTGCAGTGATGGGGCCGTTCACTTCGCCCAATGACACGTCGCCCGAGCCCGTCCGGACCCGGCTGCCATTGCCGTCCATTCGAGCAACCGAAATACTGCCCGAGCCGGCGCTGCAGTCAAGATCCGTCGCGTTGCCGAGCGTGATGTCGCCTGAGCCGCTGACGATCTTGGCGCGACCGATTTCGGCACTGATCGAGATGTCTGCGGAACCGGTCTTGATCGTATAGTCCAGCCCGTCCGGTACGTCGAGGCGTAGCTCGGCCTTGGTGTACCGCAAGAACTGCTGCGGAAAACTGATCCGGAGCCAGTCGCGATCATGGCGGATCTGGATCTGCTCCAGGTACGCATCGTCGGCACCTTCGATAGAGGCTTCGACCACATCCGGCCGCGCCCCTGGCATTACGGTGATCGATCCGTCGCCGAGGTCGTCCACGACAACGTGACGTACCCCCTCGTAGGAGCGTGTGATGCTCATCGCACCCATCCCTGAACGTTTCCGCGGGAACGCCGATCCTCCCGCGCCGCTCGCCTGAGGCGATCCCGCAACGCCCCGGCCGGTCCGAACGGACCCTCTGGGCTGAAGACGCCATGCTCTCCGAATGGGCCATACGGACCGAAGACCGCACCCGGTGCCGGCGGCATCGGTGGATGGGGCGGCTGCGGCCACTCGCTCGCTGGGCCGCTGCTGCGCTCGGAGAGGGCATCCATGACCGCGCGAATCAGCCAGGCATTGGTGGAAATTCCCTCTGCCGAGGCGATCTCGTCGACTCGCGTCTTGACTGACTGCGGAAGCCGCAGGCTGATGCGAGCTACCGGCTCGTCCTCAACATCAGAAGTTGCCGCTCCCGCTGCGTCCTCGCCCGCCTGTTCGGACTCGGGCATCAGCAAGGTGGGCTCGGCATCGCCAGTCTGGATTGATACGACGAATTCTGGCTCGCTGCCGACCATCCGCACCTCAACTGAAGAAGGAGCTAGTTCGGCACTGATCGTCCCTGCGGCGTCGGACAAGGCTCGAATGAGCGCAAGTCGGGTTGAGGACTCGATTGCTGTTCCGAGCCGTGCCGCGACGTGTTGGGTTGGTTCGTCGGCCAGCGAGGAGGCGCTGACAACGCCTGCACGGACCGACTCGATGTACGGTGAAAGATCCATGACGCCACTATGACGTCAGAATGACGTCAAAATCAAGAGTTAGAGACGTCAAATGTCGCACATAGCTGCCCGCCTAAACAGATATATCCATATCGGTCGTATCTGCAACGGACTGTATGGTGTCCTGATGCCGCTGGCCGAGATGTTCTGGGGTGAGCGCTACGCCATCGTTCGGGATCCGTTCGGGCATTATTGGGCGCTCTGCACGCGCCGCGAGCTGCTTGCTCCGGACGAGGTGGCGGCACGCGATCCCGCCGGGACGAGCGAAGGCGGTTGGACCGGCAGCTGAGGCGCATCGGAATGCTCCATGCCTCGCCCAGCGGCCAAGGGACGACTAGAAAGCGCGCTTCACCGACTCGAGGAGCAGTTGCGCGACATCGAGAACCTCAGTGGTTTCCGGTGCAGCCCCGTCGGCTTGTTTCTCGGTCAGCCCGTCGGTCAACATCACCCGACAGAACGGACATCCGGTCGCTATCGCATCGTGGCCGTTGCTGCCCGAGCTAGCGAGCGTACGCAGCGCCTCCTCGGTCCGGTTGTTGTTGATCCTGGTGCCGAGCCGTTCCTCCATCCACATTCGCGCACCGCCGGCGCCGCAACAGAACGAACGCTCGCGGGTACGCGGCATTTCGGCGATCGTGGCGCCAGGCAAGGATCCGAGCAGATCCCGCGGCGGATCGTAGATCTCGTTGTGTCGGCCGAGATAGCAGGGGTCGTGATAGGTGATCGTCCGGCCGGCGACGGAGCCCTCGGGTGGCGCGATCGGCGTCAGCCGACCGTCGCGTACCAGCCGGTTGAGCAGCTGAGTGTGATGCACGACCTCGCAATTGACGCCGAGTTGCGGATACTCGTTCTTCAATGCATTCAGGCAGTGTGCGCACGTCGCGATGATCTTGGTCGCCTTCGCTTCCTGCAAGGTGTCGGCATTCTGCAGCGCGAGCTGCTGGTAGACGAACTCATTTCCGGCGCGTCGCGCCGGGTCACCCGTACACGTCTCACCATTGCCGAGTACGGCGTAGCTCACGCCGGCGAGATGCAGCAATTCCGCGACCGCACGAGTGGTCTTCTTGGCGCGGTCTTCGTACGCCCCGGCGCAGCCGACCCAGAAGAGGTATTCCACCGCCGTGAGGTCCTCGACGTCCTCGCCGACCACAGGCACCGCGAAGGGCAGATCCTTGGCCCAATCCATTCGCCCTCGCGGGCTCATGTTCCAGGGATTTCCCTTGCTTTCCAGGCCTTTGAACAGGCCGTTGAGCTCGCTAGGAAACTCCGCGGACATCATCACCTCGAAGCGGCGCATATCGAGGATGTGATCAACATGTTCGATGTCCACCGGGCATTGCTGGACGCACGCGCCGCACGTGGTGCAGGACCACAGGACATCAGGGTCGATGACCCCAGGCACCCCATCCGTGACCTCGATGGGTCCCACCAGCGGCCGGGCCGCCTCCTGGCGAGTCGCGTCAGGCAGGGTTTCACGTGCTGCTTCGGCCGCCTGCAGATAGGGCGCCTTGGCATACCCGTGCTCACGTAGATCCATGATCAGCAGCTTCGGGGAGAGCGGCTTGCCGGTATTCCACGCCGGGCACTGGGATTGACAGCGACCGCACTCGGTGCAGGAGGTGAAGTCGAGCAATCCCTTCCAGGTAAAGTCCTCCACTCTGCCGACACCCAGCGAGGTGTCCTCGTCCAGATCCTCGATGTTGGCGAAATCGAGGGGCTTGCTGTCGATCATGATCGGTTGCAGTGCGCCGAGCGCCGGCTTGCCAGAGCCCTCTCGCTTGAACCAGATGTTCGGCCAGCTGCTGAATCGATGCCAGGCAACGCCCATCGTCGTGTTGAGGCCGATTACGATGAACCACGCCATCGAGATAATGATCTTGATCGCTGCGACAATCAGGATGCCGGTTTGGAGCGCCGCGGGGCTGATCCCGGGCGGGAGCAGGAACCAGGTCAGCGGGAAATGCAGCCGCGAGGTGTCAGCGCCGAGCAGCCGATATTCCATGGCGTGCAGAGCAAGAACGCAGAGCACGATCCCTAGCACGGTTAGCTCGACATAGAAGCCCTGCCATGATCGTGAACCGAAAAATCGAGATTCCCGGCCGCGACCGGTCACCAGCCGCACGATGATCAAGAAGCTGATCGAGATCAGTCCCGCCCACGCGATGATCTCGCTGGCCCACTCGTACGGCGGCCAGTGCCCGATGATCGGCAGCGCGAAGCGCGGATCGAAGAGCTGTCCGTACGCGGTGATCAGAGTGAAGAACAGGGCGCCGAAGGCGATGAACACGAACCAGTGCGCGATGCCAACCTTGGTCCACTGCAGCATCCGGGTATGCCCGAGGGTTTCAGCGAGCATGTGTCGCCACCGCTGGCCACGATGATCACCCCGGCCGGGAGCGGGTTTGCCGAGCTTGACGACGCCGATAATCGATGCCACGGCACGGACAAAGAGCACAACACCGACGATCGAGACGGCCAATGCCACGACAATCGCGACGACCTTCACCTATCACTCCTCCTCATTGCGCCATCAGCCTAATTCGATACGAGATTGAGCCTTTGCGACCTTCCGTCGCGGCGGTGATCGAGCCTTAGAAACCCGGCATGTGCGGGTCGCAGTGCGACCGCGCGTTAGCTTGTAGCCATCTGCAGACCATGAATGAGGCGAGATGGCAACGACATATGAAATCTCAGGCAAGGCCGTCCGGCGCGTCGGGTTCGGAGCAATGCAGCTCCCCGGTCCGGGCGTGATGGGACCGCCCAAGGACCACGAGCACGCGATCGCCGTCTTGCGCCGAGCGGTCGGGGCGGGGGTCAACCACATCGACACGGCCCAGTACTACGGACCGAAGGTGTCCAATGAGCTGATCAGGGAAGCGCTGTACCCCTATCCCGAAGACCTGGTGATCGTCTCCAAGGTCGGAGCATTGCGCGACGACCGCGGCGGCTGGATTCCCGCGCAGCGGCCTGAGGAACTGCGGGCGGGTGTGGAGGAGAACCTGGCGACTCTCGGCATTGAGCAGCTCGGTGCGGTCAACATCCGCCGGATGGAAAGACACAACGGACTGCCGCCTAGCCAGAATGTCTCGGTCGAGGATCAATTGGCTGAGATGGTCGCCCTCCGCGATGAGGGCAAGATCGCCGGTGTGGGAATCTCGACCGCACCGCTCGCCGAGGTGCAAGCCGTATCCAGCGAGATCACCTGTGTTCAGGACCCCTACAGTCTGCTGAGCCAGGACGACGGCGGCGTACTCGACCACTGCATCGCCGCCGGGATCGCATTCGTCCCGTATTTCCCGCTCGGCTCAGCGTTCTCCCGGATGCCCAAGGTCGTCGACGATCCCGCTGTGCGCAGCGTCGCCAAACGTCGTGGTGCGACGCCCGCGCAGGTCGGGCTCGCCTGGCTGCTGGCCAGAGCGGACAACATCTTGCTGATCCCTGGCACGTCGTCGCTGGCCCACCTCGAGGAGAACCTCGCCGTTGTCGATGTCCACCTCAGCGACGCCGACCTCGCCGCGCTGAACGGCCGTCCAGCGAATCTTGCACAAGCCCACGCCGGATCGTGATTGCGGCGAGGACTAGCTCACGTGGGCCGAGCGTAACCGGGGCGCGCCGAGCGGCGTACGTAAATTGTCAGCGCTGGCGACTAGGGTTTTTGTGTCCTTCGAGACCTGTGGAGTTAGAGCGTGATTGAGTTCGAGTCAGTCGGCAAGACCTACCGGGATGGCACAGCGGCGGTTGTCGACCTCACACTCACGGTGCCCTCCGACCAAATCACGGTGATTGTCGGCCCTTCAGGCTGCGGTAAGACGACAACGCTACGCATGGTCAACCGGATGCTGGAGCCTACGACCGGCCGCATCACATGGGACGGCACGCCGCTTCGCTCCAAGCGCAAGACCACATTGCGCCGCCAGATGGGGTACGTAATTCAGAGCGGCGGGCTGTTCCCGCACCGCACTGTGCTCGACAACATCGGTACCGTTCCAGGTCTTCTCCATTGGCCCAAGAAGAAGATCGAGAAGCGGGCCTTGGAGCTGCTCGACAGCGTTGGTTTGGAGCGGAAGCTCGGGGAGCGCTATCCCGCGCAGCTGTCCGGCGGGCAGCAGCAACGGGTGGGCGTAGCTCGCGCGCTCGCGGCCGACCCTTTGGTCATGCTCATGGATGAGCCGTTCTCGGCGGTGGATCCGGTCGTTCGCAGCGAGCTGCATGAGTTTTTCCTCGGGCTGCAACGCGAGCTGAGCAAGACGATCATCATGATCACCCATGACATCGACGAGGCCATCAAGCTGGGCGACCGGGTCGCGATCATGCGGGTAGGTGGGCATCTCGCCCAGGTGGGTACGCCGCAGCAGGTGCTCGACGAGCCCGCCGACGCGTTCGTGGAGGGATTCGTCGGCCGCGACCGCGGTTTCCGGTCGCTCTCATTTCAGCCCGCGACCGTGCTTACTCTCGATCGGGTCAAGGTGGTCCGAGATGTGGAGACGGCGAGCGGGCCGGGGCCGATCCTGGTGGTGGACGGCGATGCCCGGCCAGTCGGCTGGGCGGATCTGGAGCGGCCGGGTCAGGTCTTCCAGCTCGGAGCGACCTTCAGCCCAGAAACCGACTCCTTGCGCGGTGCGCTGGATTCTGCTCTGACCTCGCCATTCGGCCTTGCGGTCGCGGTGACGGCCGATACCGGGAGATACGCCGGCGTGGTCAGCGCAGACGCGATCTTGGACAAGGTCAGGGACGTCCGCACATCGGTTGCTGAATCGATCTCGATTCGCGAGGCCGAAGCTGCCTTCGAGTATGAGCCGGCGGCTGAATCGGACACGGAATATGAAGACGTGGATGAGCCGGATTACACCGCCGAGGCAGCGGGTGAATCCGAGCAGGCGGGACGAGCGACCGACGCCGAGCCGCCGGCGCAAGCCGAGTCGGTGCAGCTCGACCCGGCGGAGGCGTACGCGCCACCCTTGGACGAGGCGGCGGTCAGCGAGGCCGAAGCCCAGGACGCCGAGGAGGTCAGCGTCGAGGACGCACAGGCTGCCGTTGTGCCGGCTGCTGAGGTCCAGCCCGACCAGCCTGCCGACGACACGATCGGCGACGACACCATCAACATTGAGCAGGCGGAGTCGAGCAGCGACGAGTCAGCAGCAGATCAGCCGCCACCCAGCGAAGGTCATCCAACTGACGATGGGCATCGGGAGGGCCAGGAAGCCAACGGCGAGGCTCGCTATCGCCGTGGGTCGGGCGTTGTGCGGTGAACCTCGACTGGGCGTGGATTCAGCGCAACCTTGCGATGATCGGCACCTTGTTGGTCGAGCACATTGTCCTTTCCGTACTGCCGGTTCTCATTGCCCTGGTCATTTCGCTGCCGCTCGGCTTTCTTGTCTTCAAGACCAAGCGGGTCGCCAACGTCATCCTCGCCTTTCTTGGCGTGATCTACTCGATTCCCTCCCTGGCTCTCTTCGTGATGATGCCGTTGATCCTCGGCACGAAAATCCTCAATCCGGTCAACATCGTCGCGGCCTTGGCTATCTATTCGATCGCACTGCTCGTGCGTAGCGTCGTGGACGGGCTGCGATCGGTGCCAGCGTCAGTGAAGCAGTCCGCCTCAGCAGTCGGTTATGGCTGGCTGCGCCGGCTGTTCCGGGTGGAGCTGCCGCTCGCCATGCCGGTGATCTTCGCCGGTCTTCGCGTCGTCACGGTGTCGAATATCGCTTTGGTGAGTGTGGCAGTCCTGATCGGCAGTGGAGCGCTGGGCAAGCTTTTCGACCTTGGTTTCGGGAGCTTCTTCTACACGCCGATCATTGTCGGTCTGGTACTGATGTTGGCATTGGCCCTGGTCGCGGATGCGATGATCTTGCTCATTCAACGAGGCACGCTGCCCTGGTTCAGGAAGCGGCGCGCGGCATGAACATTTTTTCCTATCTGACTGATCCGGCCAACTGGGAAGGCCCAGCCGGCATTTGGAACCTGCTGCTTCAGCAGCTCGCGTATACCGCTGCGTCGGTGGGGATTGCCGCGGCTATCGCCATCCCACTCGGCATTTTCATTGGTCACACCGGCCGTGGTTCGTTCCTCGTCATTGGTGTGAGTAATGCTGCTCGGGCCATTCCTACGTTGGGCCTGCTAGTTCTTGTCGTGCTGCTGCTGGGCACTGGGGTGGGACCGATCATCGGCGTCCTGGCGGTGCTCGCGTTGCCGCCCATTCTCACCGCAACCGCAGCGGGCATACATGGCGCTGATCCTGAGGCCGTGCACGCGGGCCGGGCGCTTGGCCTGTCAGAGCGGCAGGTCGTTTCTAAGGTCGAGTGGCCACTGGCCCTGCCGCTGGTGATCTCCGGACTACGGAGTTCGACTCTGCAGGTCGTTGCTACGGCGACGGTCGCCGCCTACAGCTCGGGTGAAGGCCTTGGTCGGCTGCTGATCACGGGCAATGCGACTCGTGATTATCCCCAAATGTTTGCAGGCGCCTTCATGGTTGCAGTGCTGGCCGTTGTCCTGGACATTGTGCTCGGCGGGATTGGATGGTTGGCCAGCCGCCATGCAAGCCCCGGCCGTCGCACGAGCCGTAGTCATCGAGCCAGCCCGAGAGGCGAGACGATCGACGAGCCCGCGTAATCCCCACTTAACCTAGTCGGACAGTTCGATTCTGTCTGGCAGCGATAGGAGAGAGTTCACGAATGAAGATCAAGCAATCACTCC
>Ga0307289_10000618_pt1 | contig 15335 bp, 17 predicted proteins | sample ER_DNA_143_FD_194483 | JGI IMG/M metagenome (GOLD analysis project Ga0307289, IMG submission 194483) | Bulk soil microbial communities from the East River watershed near Crested Butte, Colorado, United States - ER_DNA_143 | ecosystem: Environmental > Terrestrial > Soil > Floodplain | place...
CGGGCAGCGCCGTCAGTGACGGGGTACCGCGGCCGAGAGCACGGTCGAAGTAGGCGCGCCTCGCCGCGGGACCCCCCTTGACCACGACGAGGCGGTCTGGAGTGAAGACGATCGTTGCAACCTCACCGCGCAGCTGCTCGGCTGCCTGGAGACGAGCGCCGTTCAGACTCGCCCGCTTGGCGGCGCCCGCGTGGAGGACGACGTTCAGCTCGAGCGGCGAGCCGGCGCGCTCACCGGTCAGGGCGATCCTCGCTCCCTCGCGGCCGAACCGGATCAGGCTCGCGTCACTGCGTGTGCGCGGGGAGAACCCCTGGGTGCCGACGTGCAGCGACTCGAGCAGGTTCGTCTTGCCCGCTCCATTGGGACCGACGACGAGCACGAGGCCCGGCTGCAGCCCGAGCTCGAGGCGGGCGTACGAGCGGAAATCTCTCAGCGAGACCGTCTCGACGATCAGGCTGCGACGAGGGCGTCGCTTGGGATGCCCGTGTGGAGGGGAGACGGGCTTTGCCCGGCTGCCCGGCTATACCGACAGATGCGGTGCGAACTGGCTACTGAACGCATTGTCAGCCCGCCAAGCGAATCGGCATGATCAGGTACAAGAAGTCGTCGGCGCCTTCGGCTTGGAGCACGCAAGGCCGCAGCGGGCTGATCAGCCGGAAGCGGATCGTCTCGCCGGTCACCGAGTCGATCCCGTCGCGGAGGAACTCGGCGTTGAAGCCGATCTCCAGCGCTTCCCCACTGAAGGGGACCGGCAGCGACTCCTCGGCCTCGCCGACGTCCTGCGTCCGGGCCGACACTGTCAGCTGGCCTTCCGCGAAGCGAAGCCGCAACGGTGAGTTGCGCTGGGCCATCACCGCGATCCTGCGGACGACGTCAAGCACCTCATCCCGTGGGAGCGGCACCTCGTGGTCAAAGCTCTCGGGGATCAGCTGCTTGTAGTTCGGGAACTGCCCGTCGATCCGGCGTGTGGTCAGCCAGACACCATCGACACCGAAGACGACCTGGTTCTCGTGCACGCCGAGCTCGATCTGCTCTGCCCCTTGCCCGATCCGCGCCAGCTCGGCGAGCGCCCGTGCCGGCACAATCGCCTCGAGCTCGGGAACGCTGCCTTCGAGCGGTGTCTCCTTGACCGAGAGCCGGTAAGAATCCGTCGCGGCCATGACGAGCTTGCCGGGCTCGAAGCGAACGAGCACGCCGGTGAGGACCGGACGCGACTCGTCGCGCGATGCAGAGCGACCCACTCGCGCAATCGTCTCCAGCAGCGCGTCACGGTCGACCGTGTGGCGCTCCAGGCTCTCGGCATCGGGCAGCCGGGGAAAGTCTTCCGCAGTGAACGTGTTCAGCCGCGATTCGAATGAACCGCTGGAGACATGGATGACGCCCTCGTCGGCGCGCTGCTCGATCATCACGTCGGCTTCCGGCAGCAGCCGGGCGAGCTCGACGAGCAACCGGCCGGGCACGACGACCGCGCCCTCCCCTTCAACGTGGGCTTCGAGCGAGGCGCGCAGCGACAATTCCATGTCGGTCGCAGCCAGCGTCAGCTGACCGCCTTCTGCGTTCAGCAGGATCCCGCCGAGGATCTGCACGGCCGTTCGCGTCGAGACACCGCGTGAGACGATCGCGAGCTTCTGGGTCAGCTCTTCTCGCGAACAGGTGATCTTCATCGTCCCGGAGCTAACCACGGTTTCTGCATCAAGCATCTAAATAAATCCTCTCGTAGAAGTCATAGGGAGTGTGGATGTCGGGGACGACGTTGCGAGACCGCATGGCTGCAGGGTTTTCGGCGGGGATGGTGTTTGGGGAGAACCAGAGGTTGTTCGACCGTTGCGAGAGGGTGGTCACTGCTCGTCCACATTGCTAGCGCACTTGTTTGATGCGCGCCGTCAACTCTTGCACGAGGTTGTACACAGAGCGGTCTTCGCGAATCAACCGGGCGATCTTGGACGTGGCATGGATGACGGTGGTGTGGTCGCGGCCGCCAAACTGCTTGCCGATCTTCGGCAGCGACGAGTCGGTCAGCTCGCGGGAGAGGTACATCGCCACCTGTCGCGGGTAGACGATGTTCTGGGAGCGCCTGTCGCCGCAGAGCTCGTCGAGGGAGAGGCCGAAACGGTCGGAGATGATCTCCTGGATCCGCTCGATCGTCACTTGCGGGAGGTCGCCCTGCGGGAAGACGTCCTTGAGCACGTCCTGGGCGAGCTCCTCGGTCATCGGCCGGCCGGTCAGCGAGCAGAACGCGACCACCCGCGTCAGAGCGCCTTCGAGCTCGCGGATGTTGGTCGAGACGCGGCTCGCAATAAAGGTCAGCACCTGCGGGTCTGCGTTGATGTTGTCGGTCTTGACCCGCTTGCGCAGAATCGCGATCCGCGTCTCCAGGTCCGGCGGTTGGATGTCGGTGATCAGCCCCCATTCGAAGCGCGAGCGGAGCCGTTCCTCGAGCGTCGCAATGTCGCGCGGGGGCCGGTCCGAGGACATGACGATCTGGCTGCCGCTCTCGTAGAGCGAGTTGAACGTGTGGAAGAACTCCTCCTGGATCCGCTCCTTGTGCTCGAAGAACTGGACGTCGTCGACGAGGAGCAGCGCGTATGTGCGGTAGCGCTGCTTGAAGCCCTCGATCCGCTTGTCGCGCAGCGAGTTGATGAAGTCGTTCATGAACGTCTCACTGGTTACGTAGCGAACCGAGAGGTTCCCCGGATGCTCGCCAACGTACTGGGCGATCGCCTGGAGGAGGTGCGTCTTGCCGAGCCCCGTGCCTCCGTAGATAAAGAGGGGGTTGTACGCCTGCGCCGGCGCCTCGGCGACTGCCAGGGCCGCAGCGTGGGCGAAACGGTTCGAGGAGCCGATCACGAACGAGTCGAAGGTGTACTTCGCGTTCATGCCGACTCCGGGCTGCGGCGGCGCGTCGCCGAGCTTCGGCTTCGGTTCCACCGCGCGCTTCGCGGGCCGCTTCGAAAGCTGCAGGCGAACAGCGCGCTCGCCGGCCACTTCTGCCAGCGCAGCACTGATCAGACCGAGGAAATGACCCTCGATCCACTCGCGCGTGAAGTCGTTCGGAACGGTGAGGACGAACTCGTCGTCGGTGATCTCGGCGGCGTCTACCTGGGCGAACCAGGTGGAGAAAGTGTTCTCGTTGAGCGCCTCCCGGAGCCGACCCGAAATCTCGTTCCAGACCCCTTCCGCAGTCAGCTCGATTGGCTTCTCCACCCCGCCGAGACGCTCCTTGTTCGACCGAAAAGAAGGGCGAGCATAGCAATGCCGCGCCCGGCGCTCAATGCGCGTTCCAAGGGATTCGAGGTGAGGATAAACACGCTCATTTGCAGGCACTTATGCAATGTCCCACACACCTTTCCACACCTGTGGATTTGTGTCTGATCGGACGACGCGGAGGCGCCCGGTTTGGCTCAGTCGCGCCGCTTGTCGTTCACATGCCGGACACATTTCTCTGTGGACAAGCGACCCCGGGGTCACCCTGAGGCCCTCGTCTATACTGGCCCGGCGGCGAGTGCTCGTCGCATTCTTTTTCTCTCGAACTCTCGTGAAGCGCACCTATCAGCCCAACGTACGCCGACGGAAGCGGAAGCACGGTTTCCGCGCGCGGATGTCCACCCGCGCCGGCCGCGCGATCCTGAAGCGGCGGCGGGCGCGGGGTCGCAAGCGTCTCTCTGCGTAGGCCGCGCGAGGCAATGCAACGCCGCCACCGCCTCTCGCGATCGCGGGACTTCGATGCGGTCTACCGGCACGGCCGCTCGGCCTCGACGCGTTTCTTGACCCTGTATTGGTTCGCGCGCGAGGAAGCGGAGGGCGAACCGCGGCTGGGTCTTTCAGTGCCGAAGAAGGCTGTCTCGGGTGCGGTCGCGCGCAACCGGATCAAGCGGCGCCTCCGGGAGCTGTGGCGCGCCCGGCTCGAGACGCTGCCGCCCGGCCGCGACTACGTGCTGATCGTGCGGCCAGGCTTGACCGAGGCGGCGGAGGAGCGCGGAGCTGAGTGGCTCGGCGAGCGAGTCGACGAGGTCCTGGGCAAGGCCGCAGCATGAAGTACCTCGGAATGGCGTTGATCTACGTCTATCGCTGGACCGTCAGTCCGCTGCTCGGGAATCGCTGCAAGTACCACCCGTCCTGCTCCCAGTACGCGCTTGACGCGTTGCACGAGTTCGGCTTCTTCAAGGGATCGGTGCTCGCGGGCTGGCGGCTGCTCCGCTGCAACCCGTGGAGCCACGGTGGGGTCGACCATGCCAAGGACCAGAGGTTGTTCGCGTGAGCCTCTTCATCCTCTTCAGCCCGCTGACGCCGATCGAGCATCTACTCCGCGATGCCCTCGACTGGATTCACGGAACGATCGGGCTCCCGTGGGCCTGGTCGATCGTGGCGCTGACGATCGGCGTCCGGATCCTGCTCGTTCCGCTGACCGTTCGCCAGATCCACTCGATGCAGGCGATGCAGGCGCACATGCCGGAGATGAAGGCGATTCAGCAGAAGTACAAGACCGACAAGAAGCGCCAGCAGGAAGAGCTGATGAAGTTCTACCGGGAGAACAAGATCAACCCGGCCGCATCGTGCCTGCCGCTGCTGGCCCAGCTTCCGGTCTTCTTCGCGCTCTACTTCGTCCTACGGGAGTTCTCGAAGCACCCGCCTGCCGGCTCGCTCTCTTGGCTCCACATCGTCCCCAACATCGCCGACCACGCGAACGCCCACTGGTCCGGCTACCTGCTGCTGGTGATTTACGCGGTCAGCCAGGTCGCATCGACGTACTTCATGTCGGCGACGATGGACAAGACCCAGCGCTATCTGATGATGGCGCTGCCGGTTTTCTTCATCACCTTCCTGCTGCGGTTTCCGATGGGGCTGGTCATCTACTGGGTGACGACGAACCTCTGGACCGTCGGGCAGGGATTGGTGACGCGGCGGCTGACGCAGAAGACGCCGCCGGTCAAGACGGAGCGCCGCACGTCCCGGACAGCGCCGAAAGACGAGCCTGCACTGGACGAAGGTGAGAAGATCGAGTCTGCGCCGCCCGCAGCGGCGCCCGCACGCTCTCAACCGCGGAAGGTGAAGCGGAAGAAACGGGCCCGAAGATGACCGAGCAACTCCAGATCGAGGCGACGGGCGAGACCGTCGGTGAGGCGAAGTGGTCGGCGCTGCGCGAGCTCGAAAAGCTCCAGCCGGGGCTCGACAAGGCAGCCGTCAAGTTCCAGGTCGTCTCCGAGGGCGAGCGAGGACTGCTCGGCGTCGGCTTCGCTCCCGCGCGAGTGATCGCGTCGGTCGATGCGGACGGCGATGGCGCCTCCGATGGGGCTCCGGCCGAGGCGGTCGACGAGAGCGAGCTGGCGGCGTCCGTGCGCGAGCTGCTCGAGCTGATCGTCCGCGGGATCGGCATCCAGGCGCGACTGACGATCGAGGAGGACGACGAGACCGTCGTCGCTGCGTTCTCGGGACGTGACCTCGGGCTCCTGATCGGCAAGCACGGCCAGACGATCGACGCGGTCCAGTACCTCGCGAATGCGATCACCTACCGGGGCCAAGCGGAGGACCGGAAGGCGATCGTCGTCGATGCGGCCGGCTACCGGGAGCGGCGGAAGGCTTCACTCGACGCGCTCGCAGTGCGGAGTGCGGAGCGTGCGACCACGACGGGGCAACGGGTCGAGCTGGAGCCGATGACGGCGGTCGAGCGCAAGGTCGTGCATCTGAGGCTGAAGGACTACGAAGGCATCACGACTGCAAGTGAAGGTACGGAGCCGAACCGGTTTGTCGTCATCGAGCCGGGTGGATGAGCGGCTCGCTGCCTGGCTCGACGCACTTCTCTCCACACCTGGGCTGACGTCGATTCGCGATCGCGCCGAGGCGCGGCGGGTCCACGTGGATGAAAGTCTGGCAGCGCTCGAGGTTGTGCGACGGTTCGATGGGCCGGTCGTCGACGTTGGCTCCGGCGGCGGAGCGCCGGGCATTCCGCTGGCGGTCGCGCTGCCCCAGCGGCCGGTGACGCTGCTCGAGGCCAACGGTCGCAAATGCGCGTTTCTGCGTGAGGTGACGCGAGGATTGCCGAACGTCACGGTGGTGCAGGGGCGGGCCGAGGAGCAGGCGGCGGACACGTTCGGGGTCGCGGTCGCGAAAGCGCTGGCGCCGCCTCCTGTTGCGACGGAGTGGTGCCTGCCCTTGGTTGAGGTCGGGGGCGCGGCCGTCCTCTTCGTTGGCCCGACGGCGGACGCTACGGCGGTCAGCTCTGTTTCCGCGAAGCTCGGCGGCGGACCAGCCGAGCAGCTCCCGGGTTTGCTGGTGCTGCCGAAGCTCGCGCCGACGCCTCCAGGCTTTCCACGCCGTCCAGGTGTAGCCCGAAAGCGCCCGCTGGCGTAAAAAGTTCCACTCTTGTTCCACTAGGCACGGCCGTGCGCGCCAGTTCGCAGTGGCAGGCATTGACGAACTGACGGAAACGTCCGCGGCGACCCGTAGGCTCGGGTCATGCGCGCCCGCGTCTTCGCGATCGCCAACCAGAAGGGCGGCGTCGGCAAGACGACGACCGCGATCAACCTCGCCGCTTGCCTCGCCGAGGCCGGCGAGCGGTCGCTCGTCGTCGATCTCGACCCGCAGGCGAACGCGACCTCCGGCCTCGGTGAGCGCGCGAACGGCACTTCGAGCATCGACCTGCTCGACGGAGCTCCGCTCCGCGAGTTGGCGAAGCCGACCCGCTTCGAAAACCTCGATCTCGTGCCCGCGAAGCCGGACCTCGCCGGCACGGCCGCTGAGCTCGCCCGCCGGGGCGATGCCGAGCGCTATCTGGCCGAAGCTCTCGCGACCGCGAACGGCGACTACGCGTTCGTCTTCGTCGACTGCCCGCCGTCGCTCGGCCCTTTGACCGTCAACGCCCTCGCAGCGGCGGACCGCGTGATCGTGCCGTTGCAGGCGGAGTACTACGCGCTCGAAGGCCTCGCGCAGCTCGTCCGCTCGATCGACCTCATCCGTGCCCGGTTGAACCCCCGGCTCGCGATCGCGGGCGTCGTGCTGACGATGGTCGATCGGCGGACGAGGCTCGCCGCCGACGTCGACGCCGAGGTTCGCCGCCACTTCGGCAACCTCGTCTTCAAGGCGAGCGTCCCGCGCTCGGTGCGGGTCGCCGAGGCACCAAGCCACGGACTGCCCGTGACGGCCTACGACCGGCGCTCGGCCGGAGCCGACGCCTACTGGAAGGTGGCGATGGAGCTTGTCGACCGCACCTGAGCAACCACGGCGCGGCCTCGGCCGCGGCCTCGAGGTTCTGATCGGCGGCGCCACCGAGCCGGAGCTCGTTCACCTGCCGGTCGAGACGATCCACCCGAACCCACGGCAGCCGCGCCGCCGCTTCGACGCCGAGGCGACCTCGGCGCTCGCCGACTCGATCAAGGCTCAGGGGATTGTCCAGCCGGTCCTCGTGCGCACGCGTGCGGCCGGCGGCTTCGAGCTGATCGCCGGCGAGCGGCGCTGGCGAGCGGCGCAACAGGCCGGAGTGCCGACGATCCCGGCGCTTGTCCGCGAGACCGACGACCGGGACACGCTCTTGCTCGGCCTGGTCGAAAACGTGGCGCGCGAGCAGCTTTCCCCGATCGAGGAAGCTCGGGCCTACGCTGTTCTGATCGACGAGTTCAACCTCACGCTCGGAGAGATAGCCGAACGCGTTGGCCACTCCAAGCCGGCGGTCTCCAACCGAATCCGCCTCCTCGAGCTGCCAGAGGATGTGCTCGGGATGGTCGAGCGGGGCGAATTGACCGAGGGCCATGCGCGAGCGGTCCTCGCCGTGCCCGACAACGAGGGTCGCAAGTACCTGGCGCGCGAGATCGTCAGCAAGGGGCTCACAGTGCGCGCAGCCGAGCGTGCAGCGCGCTGGGCCGGAGCGAAGAGGAAGCCCCGGCGTGAGCCTGCCAGGCGCGTCGACCCGGCGCTCGCCGAGCGCGTGCGAGTCGCCTTTGAGCGGGCGACCGGATTCAGGCCGCGGATCACCGCGACGAAGGTCGAGCTCCCCGTTGCGGACGAGCACGAGCTCGCCGAGCTCGCCGAGGCGCTCGAACGCCTGGGCTAGCGCCGTATCCCCTCGACGTGAGAAGGCGTTGAACCTTTGATGCTTGCGACCTGGCACCAGGACCTCGAATCACTCGAGGCCATCTCCCAGGACGAGTTGACGCGCACCCTGTTCCTGAAGATGGCATGGCTGTCCCAGAAGGACGGCCTGCAGCCGTTCCTGTCCGAGCTCCAGCACGACGACGACCTCGACGAGGGAACGAAGGGCATGCTGACCGAGATCGCCGAAGACCCGACGTTCCTCCTGGCTGTCGAGGACTACGTCACCAAGACGCAGATCGAGCACTAGGTAGTCGCGCCCCCGGTGCGGGCTTGGCCCGTGCCGGTACACCAGCCTGACGTGCTCACAGTCGAACGCCTTGAAGTCGTCATGGCTGTGGCGAAGCCGCAGCCGGACTTCAAGGCGCAGTGGGCGATCGTGGATTCGAACCACGGACCTCCGCCTTATCAGAGCGGCGCTCTAACCAACTGAGCTAATCGCCCGAGCCGGCGGATTGTAGCCACCGATTCCGCCTCCGAACCGCCTCGGGTTCGGCCGGAGAGGCCTGGGCTAACATGAGATCGAGGCCGCTGCGATGCAAGAGATGGTCATCTACGGGGTCAGCTTCGATTTGGTCGGCAAGCAGCCGATCGTTCTCTTGAAGACCGCGGACGGGAACAAGTTCCTGCCGATCTGGATCGGCCACCCGGAGGCGGCGGCGATCCTGATGAAGCTCCAGGGCGCCTCGACGCCACGGCCGATGACGCACGACCTCGTCAACGACATGCTCGGCCAGCTCGACGCGCAGGTCATCCGCATCACGGTCACCGAGCTGAAGGAGAACACCTTCTACGCGAGTATCACCGTGCAGCAGGACGGCTCCGAGATCGAGATCGACTCGCGCCCCTCCGACGCGATCGCCTTGGCCGTTCGGGCGGAGGCGCCGATCTTCGCGGCCGACGATGTGATCGAGGAGTCGGCGATCGAGTTCGAGGGGGAAGAGGTGAACGAGGAGGAGATCGTCTCCGAGTTCAAGCAGTTCCTCGAGAATGTGACACCCGACGAGTTCGCCGAGACCGAGGGCGAGGAAACCTAGTAGGAGGGTTTGGCGCAAAACAGTCTGTGCCGCCGCCGCGCGCTGCTCGCCCGCTGAGCTGCGTCCTCAGTCGCGCCAATAGCTTTGGCTATTGACGCTCCCTGCGTCCTTGTCAGCGAACGACCAGCGCGCGGCCGCGACGAGCGGCTTTACGCCAAACCCTCCTAGTCCCCGCGGCCGACCTCACGCTTGGTGAGGTCGAGGATCTCCCCGAAGATCTCCCGCAGCCCCTCCGCTGACAGCGGTCCTCGGTTCGCCCGGCTGAGGTAGTTGAGCATCCACTCCTCTCGCTCCGGGTCGACGAATGAAAGCCCGCGTGACTCCTTGTAGCCCTTCAGCTTGGCGACGAGCTTGAGGCGCGCGTTGACCGCCTCGATGATCGTCCGGTCGGCATCGGAGATCTGCTCGCGAAGTTGGCGGATCAGTGGATCGTCGTTCTGCTCGGTCAATAGATGTAGATGGTCGAGCCCGGCGGATCGTATTGATAGATCCGGGGCGCCAGCCAGACCGGCACCCTGACGCAGCCGTGGCTGCCGGGATAGAAGGGCACGGAGGGATAGCCGTGGATCGCGAACCCGCGGAGGAAGAACGAGGAGTCGAACATCCCGTCGGGCAGCCACCCGGGCACCTTGCTGTAGACGTACCAGCGGCCGACGGGAGTGTTGCCGGTCGCGCCGGTCGAGACGTGGCTGACCAGGATGACGCGCCCGCCGCGGACGACGAAGAGCACCTGGAGCGCCTTGCTGACCTCGATGTGGTCGCCGGGATAGCGCGCGCGCGGAACCTGCGCGGCGAGAAGCAGCCGCCAGAGGCGCGCGTCGACCGAGCCGGTTCGCGCCAGCCCGTGCAGCTTCTGGAACGCGACGACCGCATCCCTCGTGTCGAGCCCGAAGCTCGAGTCGACAGCGCCGAGTGCGATGTGCAGCCGGTGGAGCTCCTGGTTGAGGGCCAGCACGCTCGGGCCGGACGAGCCGACCGTCAGCCGTGGGCGAACGACGAACTTCCGCAGCTCCAGCCGGCTCGCCGCATACCCCTCGGCCGCGTCAGTCGACAGGCCGATCCTGAAGTCGGCCGCTCGTCCTGAGGGCAGACGGATCCTCGTACCGCTCCGGTACTCGCCGGAGCCGATCAGGCGCCCGTGCCGGCGGATCTCCACGCGAACCGGTCCAGCGATGGCCGGACGAACCTTCAGCGCAACGTGCAGCGGCCGGCCGACCACGCCCGAGCCGATGAAGCGCGCCGAGAGCGCCGGGCGGACCCGGACCGAGACTGCGTTCGAGACGGCGCCTCCGAAGTGCGCCTCGTAGCTGCCGGGCTGTTTGACCGGGACGCCGATGCTGAAGGCGCCGCCGCGCCCGGTCCGGCCTCGCGCAGCGCGCCGGCCGCCGGCGTCGTAGAGCGAGATCCTCATCCCGCGCACGCCCGGCACGAGCTTGCCGGTGAAGCGCAGATGCTGTCCAAAGGTGACGACCGCTCGCGTTTTCAGCCGGACCGCGAACGAGAGCACGCGCACGCTGGCTTTGGTGGTCTCCCCGGTCGCGCTCGTCCCGGTGACGGTCGCAGTGAAGGCCCCGGCGCCGAACACGTGCTGGGCAGCCGTGCCGTCGGCGACGGCGCCGTCACCGAAATCCCAGCGGTAAGCGGCCGCGTCTCCCGAGGCCGTGAACGAGACCTGCAGCGGCGCTGCGCCGGCGGTCACGTTGGCGGTGAGGGCAACGGTCGGAGGGGCGGCTGCGGCGGCCGCCGGGCTGAACGCGAGGACTAGCGTCACCACGATCGCGGCCCGCACGCCTCGGATTGTAGTTGCCTAAACGGTCACCGCAATCAGCAGAGCTCCCGCGTTGAAGGCCGCATGGAGGAGGATGCCGGGATAGACGCTGCCGGTCCGGCTGCGGAGAAACGCGAGGCCGGTGCCGAAGACGATCAGGACCGGCAGCGCCTGGATCAGGCCGTGCCAGAGGCCGAAGGTGATCCCGATCACGACGATCGCGGTCGTCTGGCCGTAGGGCTCGAGCAGGTAGAAGCCGAGACCGCGGAAGGTGAGCTCCTCCACGATCGGGCCGATCACCGCGAAAGCGAGCAGGTTGACGCCGAAGGCGACCGCATGGCTGGGCTCCCAGCCCGACGGCGTCAGGCCCTGCTCCCGGCCGCCGTTCAGCACCGGGTTCAGCCCGGCGTTCGCGACGGCGATCGCGATGAAGACGAGGATCGCGAGGCCTAAGGCGTAGCCCCAGGACCTGGGAGCCCGCAGTGCGAAGGCCTCCCGCTTTGGCAGGCCGCGCGCGATCCAGAGGACGAACGCCAGGATGATCGCGAAGAGCACGAGCTCGCTGATCGCAGTGCTGTATTCGTAGAGGGCGTCCTTGGGCGGCTTCCCGCCCGAGAGCCGTCCGGCGTACGAGATTGCCGAGACAGTGCCGATGAGGCCGAACCAACCGGCGAGCTTCCGGCTCACTGCGAGAACATACTGGCGTGGCAGATCGCTACTTCACGCCGGCCGAGGCGAACGAGCTGCTGCCCGACGTTCGCCGGCTCGCCGAGGAGATGGTCGCTCACCGGCGTTCGCTGGCGGTGGCAACGGTTCGCCACGCGAGGATCGCGTCGAAGATCGCCGGCAACGGTGGCGGCGTCCACCCGCATGAGGTCGACGAGCTGCAGACGGCGATCGACGCCGAGGCCGACGCGGTCGTGCGCTGCGTCGAGGAGCTGCAGCAGCTTGGGCTGCTCGTCAAGGACCTCGACGAAGGACTGGTCGACTTCCCGGCCTTGCGCGGCGACGAAGAGGTGCTGCTGTGCTGGCGTCTAGGCGAGGACAAGGTGGCTTTCTGGCACCCGGCAGACGAGGGTTTCGCAGGACGGAGGCCTCTTCCAATCGAATAGACGGCCATGCTCTTCTGGCACAGGCTCGTGATCGTCGCCGGCGTGCTCGTGATCACAGCGATCGTCGCCCGGCTGATCGACCGGCGGATCTCGCGCCGCGACCTCCCGCCGGAGGCCGCAACCCGCTACCGCGTGCTCAGGCGGAGCATCACGACCGCGGTCGTCACCGTCGGGTTGCTCTCGGCGCTGCTGGTGATTCCGCAGGTTCGGGCCGTCGCCGGCGGACTCCTCGCATCTTCAGCCGTGCTCGGGATCGTGATCGGCTTCGCCTCTCAACGAACGATCGGGAATTTCGTCGCCGGCCTGCTGATCGCATTCACGCAGCCGATTCGGCTCGGCGATCGGGTCGAGCTCGAGAACACGCCTGGAAACGTCGAGGAGATCGGCCTGACATACACGTTCATTCGTACCGACGACGGCGCCCGCCTGGTGATCCCGAACGAGAAGTTGGCCTCGGATACCATCCGCAACTCGACGATCGTCAGTCGGGAAAAGGTTGCTGAAATCACCCTGCAGGTCCCTTTGGACAAGGATCTCCGCGCAGTCGTCGAGCTGTTGCGCGAGACGGTCGCCGGCGAGCGAGGCGGCGGCGTCGCCGTGACCTCGCTGAACGGCGCCGCGACGGTCGTCGTCAGGGCCTTTGCTGACGGCCCGATCGAGGCGGATCGGCTGGAGAGCGAGTTGCGGCTCCGCGCGCACGAGCGGTTGCGCGAAGCCGGGATTTTCGGATGAGCCCACCGCCTTCCCGCGGCCGTCGCTCCGGCGACGACTTCGATCGGGTTCTGCGCCGGGTTCAGAAGCGGCGCGGGCGGGTGCAGCGGAAGCGCCGCCGTCGCGCCGCTCTCGTCGTCGGCGTGCTCGTTGCGATTTTGATCGGCGTTCTGGCCGCGAGCTTCGGCGGCGCCGCCGCGTTCGAAGCGAGCTGCAGCCTCTCGTCCCTGCCGGCCCCGAGCGGAGTCGACGGCGGCGCCGCTCACGGCCTTCCGCTCGGCAACTCCTTCATCTACGCCGCAAACGGCTCGCTGCTCGGCTCGATCCCCGCCGAGAAGAATCGGCAGCCGGTGGCCCTCTCGCAGATCAGTCCCTGGATGGCCAAGGCCACGGTCGCGATCGAGGACAAGCGCTTCTACAAGCACGGCGGCGTGGACTACAAGGGGATCGTCCGAGCGGCGGTCAACGACCTTCGCGCCGGCAAGGTCGTCCAGGGTGGCTCGACGATCACGCAGCAGCTCGTCCGCAACCTCTACATCTCAAAGGAGCGGACCTTCAAGCGAAAGCTGAAGGAGGCATGTCTCGCGATCAAGCTCGCCCGGAGCAAGTCGAAGGACTGGATCCTGGGTAGCTACATGAACGCGGTCTACTACGGCAACCACGCCTACGGGATCGAGGCAGCCTCGCAGACCTACTTCTCGCGCCGGGCCGGCTCGCTGACGCTCGACCAGGCTGCTCTGCTGGCCGGCCTTCCTCAGGCGCCGTCTGTGTTCGACCCCATCCATCGCCCGCTCGACGCGCTCGACCGTCGCGACGAGGTACTGCGGGCGATGCTCGATAACGGCGCCTTGACGCGGAACCAATACGTCTCGGCTGTAGCCGACCGCAAACTGCACCTCGTCCCCGGCCGGTTGTACACGCGGATCCGCGAGCCGTACTTCTTCAGCTACGTGCGCGACCAGCTGATCGCCGAGTACGGCTCGAACACCGTGCGCTCCGGCGGCCTGAAGGTGTACACCACGATCGACCCGCGCCTGCAGGTGGCCGCTCGTAAGGCGATCGTCGGGACGCTTTACTCCCGCACCGACCCCGCCTCCGCCCTCGTTTCGATCGATCCTTCCACGGGCGCGATCAGGGCCATGACGGCAGTGACCCCTGGGAACAGGGGGAACCAGTTCAACCTCGTCGCCCAGGCGAAGCGCCAGGCGGGCTCGACCTTCAAGGCGTTCGTGCTCACGGCCGCGGTCGACGAGGGGATCAATCCAGAGTCCACGTACTACGTGTCCGGCCCCTTCCACTACCAGCCGGACCCCTATTCCCCCGCCTGGGACGTCACCACCTACGACCACACCTACCTCGGCTCGACGTCGATCGAGAACGCCACGCTCCACTCGGACAACACCGTCTACGCGCAGCTGACGCTCGACGTGGGCCCGGAAAAGGTGGCCGAGATGGCGCACAAGCTCGGCGTGCGCTCCCCCCTTACGACCAAGGAGGGTGCGTATGTTCCTTCGCTCGGCCTGGGGTCGATCCCGGTCTCGCCGCTCGACATGGCCTCCGCCTACGCGACTCTCGCCGGCGGCGGCATCTACTCGAAGCCGATGGCGATCCGGAAGGTGATCCTCGGGAACGGCAAGGACGACATCGACGCCGGCTGGGGCAAGCCGGAGCGCAAGCGCGTGATCAGCGAAGGCGTCGCCTACACGGTGACGCAGATCCTTGAGCAGAACATGCTTCACGGAACCGGCATCGGCGCCTACTTCGGCCGTCCCTCGGCGGGGAAGACCGGGACGACCGACAGTTACGCAGACGCCTGGTTCTGCGGCTTCACGCCGAATCTGGAGGCGACGGTCTGGATCGGCTACCCGCGCGGTGAGATTCCGATGCTGAACGTGCACGGGATCGCCGTTTCCGGTCCGACGTTCCCGGCGACGATCTGGCGCTCCTTCATGCTGACGGCCGTCGGGAAGTCCAACCCGGTCGACTTCACGGAGCCGCCGGTCCTGCCGACGTGGCACAGCTTCACCCGCGGGCAGTACGCCGTCGGCGGTTACGACTCGACGCCGAACTATTACTACGGCGGTACGACGACGAAGACGACCTCGACGCCGACGAAGACTTCCCCGAGCAAGACTCCGCCCCCGCCCCCGCCGCCTCCGCCTGCTCCGACGATCCCGCTGCCGACGACGCCGACGCCGCCCCCGCCGACGTCGCCTCCGCCTCCACCCACGCCGCCCCCGCCCCCGCCTGGCTCGAACCCGTAACGCGGCTGTCCTCGGCGCCGGGGCGCTGACGCTTGCGGGAGTCGGCGTTTGCATCTTCTCGGCGTGGCCGGCCGACTCGCCGCTCGTGCCCCGCAACGGCGGACTGCTCGAGGGCGATTCCACCTGGGCGTGGCTCTATCTCGCCGGCGAGATCTTTGCGTTTGCCGCCTACGTCGCCGGGTTGCTCCTGTTGCGCCGAAACGGCGCCCGGCTGGTAGCCGTCGCAACGCTTGCGGCCGCGATTCAGCTCGCCCCGCTCGCCGCGCCGCTCCTGATCTCCAGCGACGCCTGGACCTACTGGGACTACGCCCGGATCGCCGTCGTCCACGACGCGAATCCGTACACCGACACGCCGAGTGAG
>Ga0307289_10000625_pt1 | contig 15248 bp, 13 predicted proteins | sample ER_DNA_143_FD_194483 | JGI IMG/M metagenome (GOLD analysis project Ga0307289, IMG submission 194483) | Bulk soil microbial communities from the East River watershed near Crested Butte, Colorado, United States - ER_DNA_143 | ecosystem: Environmental > Terrestrial > Soil > Floodplain | place...
TGGTGGGAATCTGGGCCTTCAGCGCCTCACCCTCGGGGTTGTCCCAGAACTCCTTGCCAAGTGGGGTCAGCACCACTGTCGGACTGATCGTATTGGCCGTGACCCCGCGTCCGGCCCATTCCAAGGCCAACACCTTGGTGAGGCCTACGAGACCGAACTTCGATGCGCAGTAGGCAACGTGGCCGGGCAGCGCTATGGTCGCGGCCTGGGACGCCAGGCTGATCACCGTGCCGGTGCCCTGGGCGAGCATGATCCGACCCACCTGCTGACTGACCAGAAAGGCCCCTCGTAGGTTGACGGCCATCGTGAGATCCCACTTGTCAACCGAAAATTCCTCTGCTGGGCCCAACGCAGCGAGGCCGGCGCTGTTGACAAGCACGTCAATGCGGCCGAACTGTGCGCTCACCGCGCTGATTGCATCGACGACAGACTGCTCGCTTGTCACGTCACAGCCGACGGCTGCGGCCGCGTTTCCCTGGCTCACCTTGCGCTGAGCGGCGTCGACCGCCAGGTCGAGCACCGCCACGGTGGCGCCCTTGGCCGCGTATGCATCGACGATTGCCTCGCCGATTCCGGAGGCGCCGCCGGTCACGACAGCCACCTTGCCGGCGAGGGAGAAGTCGTAGTCAACCTGCGTCGTCATGTCAGCACCTTTCTTGCGGGCATTGTCGGGTGATTAAGTACGGCTTAGGGTCAGTTGACCTCCAAGTTGAGCGCGGAAAACTGTGGGTAAATCGCATACCTGAATCGGTCGATTCCGCCTCCGACTTGCCGACAGTTTCTCAGTCAGGAGAAGTCCCGGTCCACTCTTCGGCTGACGCTCAGCGAGGAAGGCTGGTCTAAGTTCACGACCAACCCTAAAAGGAGTCCCTATGCCTATTCGGCTGAACCACACAATCGTCCGCGCGCGAGACAAGCGCGAGTCGGCGACGTTCCTGACTGAGATCCTGGGTGTGCCGCCGGCAACGTCGTACGGCCCCTTCCTGGTCGTTGAGCTCGACAACGATGTGTCACTGGATTTCGCTGACGACCACGGTGAGCCCCACTCGCAGCACTACGCGTTCCTCGTTGACGAGTCGGGCTTCGACGACATTTTCGCGCGGCTCAAGGAGCGTGGGCTGCCCTACTGGGCAGACCCGTTCCGGCGACGGCCGGGCGAGTTCAACACCAACGACGGTGGCCGCGGCGTGTACTGGGAGGATCCGAACGGGCACTTGCTCGAGATCATCACCAGGCCATACGGCAGTGGCAAGGATTCCTGAATGGACCTCGCACTACACTGACTTTCCGCCATGTTCAAGGCGCTACCACCCGTTCCCGACCATCCCGCACTCGAGGAAGAGATCCTCCCGTGGTGGGACGAGCGCGGCGTCTTCAACCGGCTGCGTGAACGCAACCGGGGTGGCCCGGTATGGAGCTTTGTGGACGGCCCGGTCACCGCCAACAAGACGCTCGGCGTGCACACGGCCTGGGGCCGCACGCTGAAGGACGTTTTCCAGCGCTACAAGGCGCTCCGTGGCTTCGACCAGCGCTACCAGAACGGCTTTGATTGTCAGGGCCTCTGGATTGAAGTGGGCGTCGAGCGGGAACTGGGCCTCAACTCGAAGCGTGAGATCGAGGAGTACGGGCTCGCGGAGTTCGCCCGCAAGTGCCGGGAGAAGGTCGCCTGGTCGGCCCAGGAACTCATCCGGGGATCGAAGCGTCTCGGCCAGTGGATGGATTGGGGCAACGACTACTACACCTTCTCCGACACGAACATCGCCTACATCTGGGGCTTCCTCAAACTCGCGCATGATCGCGGCTGGCTCTACCGGGGTCACCGCTCCACCGAATGGTGCCCACGCTGCGGAACGTCCATTTCGGCGCATGAGCTGGTCGGAAGCTACGAGGAGCGCATCGATCCCTCGCTCTTCGTTCGCTTTCCGCTGATCGACCGGCCCGGCCAGTCGCTGACGGTTTGGACCACGACGCCCTGGACGCTGCCGGCGAATGTCGCTGCCGCGGTTCATCCGGATGAGGAGTACGGCCTACAGGAGAACGGTGAGTGGGTTGCGGTCAAGCGCTACCCCGACGAAACCTACGTCGAGCGCCGGCACGGTGCCGAGCTCGTCGGCTGGCGCTACGACGGACCTTTCGATCACCTGCCGGCGGCCGAGGGTATCGAGCACCGCGTCATCGAATGGGACGAGGTCACGATGGATGAGGGCACCGGCCTCGTCCACATCGCGCCTGGGTGCGGGACCGAGGATTTTGAGCTATCCCGTGTAAACGACCTTCCCATCGTCATGCCGGTGGACGAGGCTGGCCGCTTCTACAACCGCTTCGGCTGGCTGCATGGGCTCTCCACGTCGGAGTCTGCCGAGCAGATCGTGGCCGACCTCGCCGAGCGCGGTCGCCTCGTCGCGGCCGGAGAATTTGCCCACCGCTATCCCTTCTGCTGGCGCTGCAATACGCCGCTCATCTTCCGCATTGCCGACGACTGGTTCATTTCCGTCAACGAAGTGAGGCCGAGGTTGCTTGCGGCGAACGCCACCGTGGAGTGGACACCGGCGTACTTCGGCAAGCGCATGGACGACTGGCTCCGCAACATGGGGGACTGGAACATCTCCCGCCGCCGCTACTTCGGGCTGCCACTGCCCATCTACCCGTGCGCGTGCGGCCACGTCACCGTAGTCGGTTCCCGCGCCGAGCTCGAGGAGCTGGCGACGGCCGGGATCGATCAACTCGCCGAGCTCCATCGTCCGTGGATCGACGCGGTCGAGGTCCGCTGCCAAGCGTGCGGCACCGAGGGTATACAGCGGATACCCGAGATCGGCGACGTCTGGCTCGACGCAGGTATCGTCCCTTTCTCTACGCTCGGCTGGCAAAACCCGGAGTGGGTCGAGGGCGGCTACGGGACCGGTGCTGCCAAGGGGCTCACCGGCGCCGATCTTCCCGATCACAACTATTGGCAGACCTGGTTTCCTGCCCACTGGGTCTCCGAAATGCGCGAGCAGATCCGCCTCTGGTTCTATTCGCAGCTCTTCATGTCGGTCTGTCTGGTGGACAAGGCGCCGTTCCGGTCCGTCCTCGGCTACGAGAAGATGCTCGACGAGCACGGGCGTCCGATGCACGGCTCCTGGGGGAATCTCATTCCAGCCGAGGAGGCGTTCGCACGCATGGGCGCCGACGTCATGCGCTGGCAGTACTGCGACCAGCCGCCGGACCGCGATCTGCTCTTCGGCTATGGGCCGGCGCACGAGATCAAGCGCAAGCTCCTGACGTTTTGGAACTCGGTCGGGTTTCTCGTGAGATACGGGAACATCGAGGGCTTCCGACCGACATTCTCCGATCTCGTCGCCGGGCCGGCCGGAGTCGAGCTGCGCCCACTTGACCGCTGGCTCATCGCGCGGACCGAGAAGCTCGTCGCCGACGTAACCACCGCGCTCGAGGAGCAGCTCACGTACCGGGTGATTGCCGCGCTCGAGTCCTTCATCGACGACCTCTCGAACTGGTATATCCGCCGGTCGCGACGGCGGTTCTACGCCTACGACGACGCAGCCTTCCGGACACTCTGGTTCGCCCTCGTGACGGGCTTGCGCGTGATCTCGCCGGTCATGCCGTTCCTTGCCGATCACCTCTGGCGGAACCTCGTCGCAGATGTCTGCGACGGCGCGCCGGAGAGCATCTTCCTCGCGGGCTGGCCCGAGGTCCGCAGGCCGGATGAGCGCCTCCTCGCCGAGATCGCGGAGGTGCGCCGGATCGTGGAGCTGGGTCGGGAGGCGCGGGGCACGGCTGGGGTGAAGCTGCGCCAGCCGCTTCGACGCGTGTACGTGCGCGGCGCGCGGCTCGCTGGGCAGCACGCGCAGGAGATCGCAGAGGAGCTCAGGGTAGATGAAGTCGGGTTCGATCAGGGGCCCGTGGCCCGGGTCCGGCTGTTGCCCAACCTACGGGTGCTCGGCCCACGGCTGGGGCCTAAGGTGCGCGAGATCAAGGCGGCGCTGGAACGCGGCGAGGCGGAAGAGCTTGGCGACGGGCGCGTGCGTGTGGCGGGCGTGGAGCTGGATGCCGACGACGTGATTCGCGGGGAACGGGTTGAGATCCCCGGCTGGGCGATCGCGGACGACATAACCCTTTCGGTCGCGGTCGATACCGAGATCGATCCGGAGCTCGAGCTCAGAGGCCGGGTATACGAGCTCATCCACACGGTCAACACAATGCGGAAGGACGCCGGGCTCGAGCTGACCGACCGGATCGTCCTCACGCTGCCCGACGGCGACGTGCTGCGCCACGAGGACTGGATCAAGGCAGAGACGCTGGCGACGCGCATCGAGCGAGGCGAAGCCCTGGCGATCGCCAAAGCATAGGACAACCCCGACTCTGATAGGCGCCCTCTAGTGCGCACTTCGCGTTATTTTGCTGCACTTCCGACAGTTTCGACCAACGCGAAGTGTAGGTAGCCAACGCGGAGTGAGCGGTTGTCCGGCGCTTTCCTGCTGGAACGTCGTCATTCGCATGCGTCCACCTCGAGATGGAGACATGCTTGGTCTTGCAATTGAGCGTATCGCGATATATCGTGATCGTGTCATCTCAATTAAGGAGACTTCGATGAGACACAGAGATCGACGCCCGTTCGAGCAGTTTGAGCGCCGGCCGGAAGATGGCCGGGATGAGGCAGGCGGCCAGGCAGGGCCTGGTGGTCACGCGCACCGTCCACACGATCACCGAGGCGGACGCGGCCGACGAGGCGGACGCGGCGGGCCTGAAGGCCGGGGCCGTGGACGTATCCACCGGGGTGATGTGCGGACCGCCATCCTGTTAGTCCTGGCGGACGAGCCGATGCACGGCTACCAGATCATGCAGGCGATGGGCGACCGCACCGGCGGGGCGTGGCGTCCCAGCCCAGGTGCGGTGTATCCCACCATCGCCCAGCTGGAGGACGAGGGCCTGGTCACAACGCAGGAAGAGGGCGGTCGCCGTCTGGTGACCCTCACCCCCGAGGGGCGCACGTATGTAGAGGAGCGCAGCGCTCGAATGGGCGACCCTTTCGCTGGGTTCGCCGACCGACCGGCCGGCCCTGACCTGAGAGACCCATTGCATGAGCTGCAGACGGCGACACGCCAGATTGTCACTAGTGGCAGCGCGGCGCAGGTCGAGGCCGCGGCACAAGTGTTGGCGGGGGCTCGTCGCTCGCTCTATTTGATCTTGGCCGGCGAGGCTGAGGACGCAAGCGAGTGATCGACGCCTGGAGGCCATTCACAGCTGACTGACAGGCTGATCATGGCTGGGCCTTAGTCGGGTCTTTAACGATCAAGGTCACCGAGTGTACGGCAAGGCTTATCGCTGCCACATTGACCGAACCAGGTCCAAGCAAAAGAAGAGGTTGACCCATGAACCCACACCTGCCCCACGGCCACCACGGAGTGGAAAGTTCACTGTCCGTCATGCCATTCCTCGGCACATTCCTCCTCCTGCTACTCCTTGTACTCGTTGCGCTGTATCTGTGGCACCAGGGCAAGCTTCCCCTGCCCAAACTCGGCAGCCACCGATCACCCGAAGACGAGGCGAAGCAGATCCTCGCCGAACGCTTTGCGCGCGGCGACATCACCTCCGACGAGTTCCTCGAGCGGTCCAGCATCCTGAACTGGACTCCCGGCACCGATCCGCTGCCGTCCAAGCCTCGCAAGAACCGCCGCTTTTGATCTTGGGGCGCTAAGACGAGCGAGTCCGTCGCGCCGGCAGGAGAGCTTCGGCGAAGTAGTCCACTGACAGCCGCACGACGCCATCGATGTCGTCGTGGCCGTTGAAGATGTGGTCAGCGCCCTCAATAGGAACCAGCCGAACCGGCACCCCCGCCTCGGTCAGGGCTCGAGCAAGCACCTCGCTCTGGAGGTACGGCACGACCGCATCCGCCGTGCCATGCACGAGCAGGAACGGTGGAGCGGCCGGCGTGACGTAGGTGATCGGGCTGGCGGCCGCGTATGCGTGTTGATCTTGCCCGCCGACCAGGATGTCCTGAGGCTCTGTGAGCAACTCCGGTGGTGGTTGCGCGGCGCTATCGGGCTGCGGCTTGACTGTGAGATCGGCAACGCCGTACCAGTCGACAACGACGTCGACGGCGCTGGATTCATCGAGGACGCCGAGCGTTCCCTCCAGGTCCGGGCGCTGCGCGGTCAGGGCAATCAGGGCAGCTAGGTGACCGCCGGCGGACTCCCCCCAAACTCCGATCCGGCTGGTGTCGACGCCCAGCACATCTGCGTACGCGCGAAGGTACCGGATGGCGGCCTTGACATCGTGTAGCTGGGCCGGGAACTGCGCCTCCAGGGCATGGCGGTAATCAATGGTGGCAACGGCAAGCCCTACGTTGATCAACTCCTCGAAGAGCTGGTTCGGCCGCAGCGTCTCCGGAAGGTAGCGCCGGTCGCCAAACAACCAAGCGCCTCCGTGGATCCACACCACGAGTGGAGGCGGGGTGGCGGAAGCCGGCACCCATACGTCCAGCTGCAGCGGCCGGTATCCCTCCGGAGCGGCATAGGTGACGCCCTCGTAGCGCACGCTGCCGTCGGCCCCTCCCGCGGCTCAGGTGGAGGCAGGAAGCGACCCCCTGGCCACTCGGTGGTCGAATCAGGCGTGGCCACCTCGGCCCTGTCTCCTTGGCTCTGCGATGGGGTGCTCGTCATCCTCGTACTCCACACGTCGTAGTTGCGGAATGATCTCAAGCGAGACGCTAGCAATCCTTCTGTAGCGCCAGCTACCACGCGCAGCCAGCGGTTCACCGCCAAGCGAAAGGAACAGCAATGACCATGCCGAACTTCCGCCTCGACCAACAGGCCGCGTTGGTCACCGGCGCCGCCAGCGGTATCGGCCGCGGCATCGCCCTCGGGCTGGCCGCGGCCGGTGCCAATGTCGCGTGCTTCGACTTGCCTGAAACAGCCCTGGAAGAGGTCTGCGACGAAATCATCATGGCGGGTCAGCGTGCGATCGCCGTGCCGGGCGATGTCATGGATGCCGACATCCTGGCCGATGCGGTGCGGGACGCGGAGAACGAACTCGGGCCGCTCAGCCTGGCCGTCAATTGCGCGGGCATCGCCAACGCCGCGCCGGCCGAGGAGATGTCACTGAGCCAGTGGCAGCGAGTGATCGACATCAATATCACCGGAGTGTTCTTGTCGTGCCAGGCAGAGGGCCGCGCGATGCTCGAGCACGGCCGAGGCGCGATCGTCAACATCGCCTCCATGTCCGGATCGATCGTCAACCGCGGGCTGCTCCAGGCCCATTACAACGCCTCGAAGGCGGCCGTAATCCACCTCAGTCGCAGCCTGGCCATGGAATGGGCCCAGCGGGGCATCCGAGTCAATTCCGTCAGCCCCGGTTACACCGGCACGCCGATGAACCTGCGCCCCGAGGTCGCCGATCAAGTCGCGACGTTCGAGGCCGATACGCCGCTGGGCCGGATGGCGACCGTCGATGAACTCGTCGGGCCGGCAATCTTCCTGCTCAGCGACGCAGCCAGCTTCTGCACCGGGGTGGACCTGCTCGTCGACGGCGGCTTCACCTGCTGGTAACGCGAAAAGGCCGCTGAGGAGTGTCAGTTGCGGCTGAGTCCGCGGTCGCGGGCGAGGATCGCCGCTTCGGTACGGCTGGCGACGTTGAGCTTGGTGAAGATCGAGGACGCGTTGTTGTTCACCGTCTTCAGTGAGAGGCCCAGACGATCGGCGATCGCAGAGTTCGACAAACCCTGAGCAAGCAGTCTCAATACGTCGTGCTCCCGTGGGGTCAGCTGAGGGAAAGGGTCCTCGTCTGTCGATGGTGCACCGAGTCGGGCCAATACCCGCTGGGCGACGGCGGGCCCGAAGATCGCTTGTCCGTCGGCGACCGCTGTGACGGCGCGCAGGATCTCCTCTTTTGTTGCGCCCTTGAGCAGGTAGCCGCGAGCGCCGGCACGCATCGCCTTGGTCACGGTGATGTCGTCGTCGCTCATTGTCAAAATGAGCACTGCCGCGTCCGGCGCCACCCGGCTGATCTCGGCGGTTGCGCTGAAGCCGTCGGTGTCCGGCATCGCGAGGTCCATGATGATCACGTCTGGTTTGTCGATCACTGCAGCCTTGATCGCCTCGCGGCCGGTGGCTGCCTCGCCGATCACGTCGATGTTCGGGTACTCGGCGAAGAGCGCACGCAGGCCGTCACGGACTACCGGATGATCATCAGCCACCAGGACCTTGATCATCGGCCGGCTCGCAGTGGGAGGACGGCGACCACTCGACCGCCTTCTGCTGTGGGACCCGCCTCGCACGCGCCGCCGACCTCGGAGGCCCGGGTTTGGATCGAGGCTAGGCCGAGCCCGGGCGACCAGGGTGGGGTAGCACTGCCGTCATCGGTGATGATCATTTCAAGGGTGCCGTCCACGGTTGTCAGCTGGATGGAGGCCAGCTTCGCATCCGAGTGTCGGACGACGTTGGTCAACGCCTCAGCGGCAATCCGGTACGCGGCGACCTCGACCGGGGATGGCAGTGCAGGCAGCGACTCGGGCGCCCGAATGATCACCTTGACTGGGCCGTATCGACTGCCCTCCTCTCGCAGTGCCCCGACCAGCCCGAGCTCGTCGAGAGCGGCTGGCCGGAGCCCATACGCGAGTTGGCGTACGCCCTCGACGGACTGCCGCAACTGATCGGCGAGCTCGATCGCCAACGATTCGGCCCGTTCTGGTCGGTTCTGGGCGGCAAGGGCGATGCCGTCGGCTTTGAAGGCTGCGCCGGTGAGGAGCGGGCCTAGGCTGTCGTGCAGCTCGCGGCGCAGCCTGGTCCGTTCCTCTTCGGCGGCGTCGATGACGCGTTCGCGGGAAACTTTCAGGTCCTCGGTGAGCGCTTGCGCGTGCAGCACGATCGCCAGCGGGGCGGCAAGGAGATCTATTACGTTCTGGTCGGCTCGGGAGAGTCGACGTTCGCCCTGGCGTGGGCTGATGACCAGATTTCCGACCCGCTTGCCGTTGTAGGTCAGAGGCCAGGTCTGCGACATGGCCGTCCGACCGCCGCTTTCGACGAGGCTGCCGTCTCCCCGCTCGACTGCTACGTAGCTCAGGCGGAGCGACTCGCGGAGGCCGTCAGCGACTCCGCCGAGGTCATCACCGGCCAGCCGCTGTCCGACCGCGGATACCGCGGCTACCGGGTCGCGGCGGGTGCCATAGACGGCGCGGTCGACCAGGCGTTGCAGGCGCACCCGGACGGGATTGAAGGCCAGCGCGATCGCAAGCGCTGCCACCACCGGTGCTCCGGCGCCCCGGAGCACCCTCTCGAGTCCGGCCACCAACCCGGCATAGATCGCGATCACGCCGACCGTGAGCAGTGCGTAGACGACCACCCGCGATAGCACGATCCGGACGTCGTAGAGGCCGTGCCGCAGCACAGCGATAGTGACTGCGGCGGGGATCAACGGGAAGCTCAACAAGAGCAAGATCGTCTGCCCGTTTGGGATGGCGAACCAGATGGGTGCATTGATCAAGATCACGAGAATGACCGCGACCAAGAGCCACAAGACCTGCTGGCGTACGGTCTCCGTGCCGCGGACGTACCGGACGATCAGGCTGGCGACCGAGGCCAGGATGAGCAGCGGTGCCACCACGGCAGCGATGCGCTCGGTCACTGACCACCAGGGTACGACCAGGAACGACGAGGCGCTGTTGTACTCCGGAGTCGGGCCGACAAACAGGTTGCCGAGGGCGGCATTGCCGACGGTCAGCCAGCAGAGCACCTGCCAACGCCGGCTCACCGGCCTTCCGGTCGGGAACAGCTGCAAGATCAACGGAAGGCAGCAGAAAACGCCCCAAGACCAGGAGAACAAGTAGATCGTCACGAGCAGCCGCAGAGTGAGGTGCGGCCAGCCGTGGCCGGCGCCGTAGATCATGAGGGGAGTCACTGCCGCGGTCAGCAGTGGGGCAATGCCCGCGATTAGGAAGAGCCAGCCGATCGGGTTGCCCGGCTTGGCGCGTGCGATCAGGAGACCGCAGGGTGCCGCCGATAGACCGATCGCCGTGTTGGTGATCAAGAAGCTTGACCAGAGCGTCTCGCGGTCAAGCCCGCAGAGCCAAGCGCCGACCAGGGCCACCCCTGCGAGTACGAGGGCGAACCCGAAGAGCGCGTACGCCAACACCGTGAGCCGCTTCGGCATGCCCTCATGATCCCGCCCGAAACTCCCGGCCACCAGGGAGTTGGCTCCTCGGCCAGTCGGGCAGCCTCCCGATGCGATGCAGCAAGAATCCTCCTGCCGGGCCACTGCGACCGGCGGCACGCTGCAGGGACCAACAGATCCCACATGCAGGAGGTCATCATGTCAGTTGCCGAGGCCAGCAAAACCAAGATCAACAACGAGGGCCCGCGGGCTCTCCGGGTGCGGGATGTGCGGAGCTTCCAGCGGTACGCGGCCGCGGTCATCATGCTGGTCCCGGCCACGTGTGTCGCTATCGGGCGACTGTTCCAGACCGACGACTCCGACACGAGACAGACGCTCGATCTGATCGCGGCCAATCCCGACCGTCAGTTCACGTTCGCATTGTTCGGCTTCATTGGGCTGGTCACTGTGGTTCCGGCCTTCTTGGCGGCCGCCAGTCTCTCCCGACGTCGGCGGCCCATGCTCACCACGGTCGCGCTCGCGGTGAATCTCACGGCATATCTCGGTGCCTTCGCGATGGGCGCGATCGACAACCTCTACCTGATTGGCGCCTCACTGCCGCCCGAGCAACGCGACGTCGCCGCCATCGTGATCGACAAGATGTGGTCGACCGGGATCCCGGGCGTTAGCACCAACCTCTTTGTTCTGGGCCACATCATTGGCGCGATCTTGATGGGCCTGGCGTTGCGCGGCAGCATCGCCACCGTCGGCTGGCTGGCCATGTTGTTGACCACGCCAATGCATGTCGTGGCGTTCGTGGTCCTACAGATGCCGGCGCTCGACATGGCCGCCTGGCTCCTGATGACGCTGGCCTTCGCCTGCTGTGCAGTGAAGATCGTCAAGATGTCCAACGACGAGTGGGACCTGCCCCCGTTGGGCCAAACCCCGTAAGGACCACCTAGGGCAGGTGCTCGACGGGCCCAAAGGTCCACCGAGCGCCGGCGCGTCAAGGAGCTGGAGGCCGGACGGATCAAGGACTACCCCTCCCCCTACAGCATCCATCCGCGGGAAACTGTGGGCAGATCGCATCTCTGAATCGATTCGGGGACGCACCCTGCCCACAGTTTCCGTGAGGGATCAGCGATGGTGGAAGACCTTCACCTGTATCGAGCTACCGAGCTGTCAGCCTTTTGGGACCTTACAGCATGCCGGTGCATCGGCCGGGATGCTGATCGGTGCCGTCCCCGCGGGCACCTCCATCGCTGCATTTCCCGCGTTCCGACCGAAAACGAGAAGGGTTTTGGTCAGAACGCTGCCTCCGATCTGACAGCAATGCTTGGCAGCCGTCGGCCTGACTGAGACACTCCAACGATGAGCCTCGGTACCGAATCGATGGAAATTGATAGGGCAGCACTCCGCGGGTACGTCGTCGGCCCAGGAGACCCGAGCTATGACACGGATCGCAAGATCTGGAACGGCTCGTTCGACAGGCATCCAGCGGTGATCATTCGTTGCCTTGGAGTTTCGGATGTCATTGCCGCCGTGAAGTTCGGGCGAACTAGCGGTCTGCCGGTCGCGGTACGAAGCGGTGGCCACTCTTTTCCGGGTTTCTCAGTGGCTGATGGGGCCGTAGTGATCGACCTCTCGTTGATGAAAGGAGTCCGGGTCGATCCGGAAAGGCGGACGGCACGGGTACAGGCGGGCGTGCTGCTCGGAGACCTCGACAGGGAAACCCAGGCGTTCGGCCTCGCGGTGCCGTCGGGCATCGTCACCCATACCGGCGTGGCCGGACTAACTCTCGGCGGCGGGATCGGCTGGATCATGCGTAAGCACGGCTTGTCGATCGACCAGCTCGTCTCAGTCGATCTCGTCACGGCCGAGGGTGAGTTCATGCAGGCGAGCGCGGATCGGAATGCAGATCTCTTCTGGGGAGTGCGCGGCGGCGGAGGCAACTTCGGGATCGTCACCGAGTTCGAGTTCCGCTGCGTGCCTCTGGGCCCGCACGTGATGGCGGGACCGGTCTTCTGGCCGATGACCCAGTCGCCAGAGGTTCTGCGCTTCTATCGTGACTGGGTCGCTGACGCACCCGACGAACTGATGACGATCGTGATTCACCGGAAAGCGCCGCTGCTGCCTTTCGTGCCGCCCGAACTTCACGGCAAGCCCGTCGTAGTGGTCGCCTGCTGCTGGGCCGGTGATATAGAGGAAGGCGAACGCTTCATCCGACCGTTGAAGACATTCGGCTCGCCGGTCTTGGATCTATGCGTGCCGAAGCCGTTCCTAACGCATCAGGCGATGTTCGATCCGAGCTTTCCGGCGGGTCGTTGGTACTACTTCAAGAGCTGCGACGTCGCCGAGCTGAGCGATGACATCATCGACATCACGGTGGAGCACTCGTTGCAGATCTCATCGCCGCTGACGACGTACCCGATCTGGCACATGGGCGGCGCCGTGAGCCGAGTGGGCGACGACGAGACCGCGTTCAACGGCCGCTCAACCGGATTCACGTACAACATCGGCGCCAGCACGGAGACGAGTGCCGGATTCGCGGAGGAACGCGTGTGGGTCCGGGACTTCTGGTCCGCACTGCAACCGTGGCATGAAGGCGTGTATGTGAACTTCTTGGGCGATGAGGGTGCCGAGCGTGTTAGGCAGTCGTACGGGTCGAAGAAGTACGACCGGCTCCAAGCCTTGAAGCGAAAGTACGACCCGGACAACTTCTTTCGAATCAACCAGAACATCCCGCCCACCTCGTCTGCCGGAACGGCCTAGGTCGTTTGGCTGCTATCGCGCGGGAAGGGGCGCTTGGATTGTCAACTGTCGCGATGGCGCCTCAGCCATCCGGATCTACCAGGTGGCGCCTCCGGTGCCAGCGGTGGACAATCCATGTGGCGACAGGCGGCGTCAGCTGTACGGCGGGAGGGTGGGGATGGGCATGAACCTTCGGCCCTTCGGGCGTACGGGATTGATGATCAGTCCCTTGACACTGGGCACGATGGAATTCGGCAGCAAAGTCGACGAGACCGAGGCGTCCCGGCTGCTCGCGAGCGCCGTCGACGCCGGTGTGATGCCGTCGACACGGCCAACGTGTACGCCTCAGGCCGCAGCAGGAGATCCTGGGGCGCCTGATTGGCGCGAAGCGCGATGGCCTCATTCTGGCCACGAAATTCTCCGTGCCCACTGACAGTGACGATGCCAACTCGGGTGGCACGTCGCGCCGAACCGTGATCGCCGCGTGCGAGGCGAGCTTGCGCCGGCTCCACACTGACTACATCGATGTCTACTACATTCACCGGCCGTCGCCGCAGACCGCGATCGATGAGACATTGCGTGCGCTGGACGACCTGGTCCGCGCCGGCAAGATCCGCTATGTCGGCTCCTCGGGAGCGGCCGGCTGGCAGCTGGTCGAAATGTTGTGGTGCGCTCACGACCTGGGGCTTAACCGGCCGGTGGTGGAGCAGACTGCCTATCACCTGCTTGACCGTCGCGCCGAGCGTGACCTGGTTCCCGCGGCCCTGACCCACGACACCGCGTTGGCGGTCTGGTCGCCGCTGGCTGGTGGGCTGCTCACGGGGAAATATCTCGGACGGCCGCGTACGTCCGGAGCCCGGCTTTCGCCTGACAACGACTGGGGCACCAAACACTTCACGCCGCAGGCCGACGCCGCTGTGGCCGCCCTGGCCGACTGTGCCAAGGAAGCCGGAGACACGCTGACGGCACTCAGCTTGGCTTGGACGCTGCAGCGCCCTGGAATCACGACGATCGGGTTGGGCCCCCGAACCCTCGACCAGCTCACCGATCACATGGCCGCGCTCGACGTCGCGATCGATGACGAGCTGGCGAAACGCATCGATGAGATCGTGCCGCCCGGCGGCGTGACGGTTCCGTACTACCTCGACGACAGCTTCGCCGACTTCCGCCCACAGCCCTACCGCTGGTAACCGCGGGACCATGACGCAGCCGTTGAAGATCGGTGTTCTCGGTTCCGGCCCGGCCGGACGGACCTTAGCCTCGGGGTTCCTCGGACACGGTCACCCGGTGATGATCGGCTCCCGGGAACCGGCGAAGTTGCACGGCTGGCTCCGCGACGCCGGCCCTCGGGGACAGGTCGGCACCTTCGCAGAGACGGCCCAATTCGGCGAGCTGGTCATCTTGTCGGTGAATGGCCGAGCCGCGGAGGACGTGATCCGGCTTGCCGGAGTCGAGAACCTCGCCGGCAAGATCGTGCTCGACGCCAGCGACCCGCTCGATTTCTCCTTCGGGCGACCAGGACTGTTCGTGGGCACCAGCGACTCGCTCGGGGAGCGCATCCAGCGGCTGATACCCGACGCCTACGTCGTCAAGGGTCTCAACACGGTTGTTGCGGAGGTCATGATCAACCCGAGGCTGAGCGGCGGAGAGCCGGACATGTTCATCGCCGGTAACAGCGACGAGGCGAAGCAGACCGTGATCAGCCTGCTGGGGGAGTTCGGTTGGCCAGTGATCGACATGGGCGGCATCGAGAGCGCCCGCTGGCTGGAAGCTCTCAGCCTCGCATGGGTTGTGTACTCGCACCGCACCGGCAAGACTCACCACGCCTTCAAGCTCGTTGGCAAGTGAGGCTTTGACAGATTCGCTCACACCGCTGACGAGGTAACAGGCTCCACTGCGTTGCTGCGGGTACTCGCGTCCGTGATGGGGTTCTTCACAAGGCCTGCGTCCAGTGTCGTCAGATCCGGCCGTCCTTCCACCACGGCACCTCCGTCCACAGCCCGTCGGGATCCTTGAAGGAGAAGGTACGAAGCTGCTCCTCGATCTGCGCGCAGGTGTTGTTCGGATCGGTGAGGTGTTGTTGTCCGTCTGTCCCTGCTGCCGCTTGGTCGCAAGAAGTGTCGGTGGTTCACCTTATATTGAATGTGTGTTCGAAAATGATCTGGCAGATGAGAGAGTCGGTGTCAAGCCGAGGCGGCCTTTCGTTATGGATCAATTGGTCACTGCCGAGTGCGCAGGAACTGCCGTCCGCAAGCCGCGATCGTGGGGCAGTTGGTGCGCACTCAGCGGTGGCTAGTACTGGCTGCGATAGTCGGCGCGACGCGAAGCGCGTTCGCGGCGATGGTGAGGGCGGGATTGAGGGCAGCCGAGGACGGAAAGAAACTGCCGTCCACGACGTAGAGGTTGTCGACGTC
>Ga0307289_10000626_pt1 | contig 15245 bp, 12 predicted proteins | sample ER_DNA_143_FD_194483 | JGI IMG/M metagenome (GOLD analysis project Ga0307289, IMG submission 194483) | Bulk soil microbial communities from the East River watershed near Crested Butte, Colorado, United States - ER_DNA_143 | ecosystem: Environmental > Terrestrial > Soil > Floodplain | place...
GGGTGGGGGTGGCGGTGGCGGAGGCGGGGGTGGGTCGCTCGTCGTAATCACGAGCGTCGGTTCCCTTGCCGTCTCGCTCGACATCGCACCCGTCGCATCGGCGGCACCCTGCTCCAGCGCGAAGCTGTAGGTCCCGTCGTCCCTGACCCACGGAGTGACGTCCCAGGCGACCCACTGGTCCGGGGCGAGAGTGCCCTTGTTGTCGCGCGGGCCCGAGGTCGTCGAAGGACGAGTCTTCCACGTCACCTTCTTCTCGGACCACCCGGCGGACGTTGTGTAGACAGCCGGGCCGTTTCCGGTCGAGTTGCTGATATAGACGCGGAGCTTGGCCTCGGTCACCTGCCCCGAGATCCCACTTACATCGAAGCGGACGTACGCCTCGTTGACAGGGTTGGGTGTGCCCTGCGACCACACGCGGTTCGCGCCGCCGTAGCTCTTTCTCGGGTAAGCCTGGTTGACGTACGTGTCGGCAGCCGCGGTAAACGTGAACGTGGCAGCAGGCGCCGCCGAGACGGACGCGCAAAGAGCAAACGCCAAGATGAGAGGAACGAGGGCGGCGACTCGTGCCATCGCGCCTCCTATCGGCCCGCCCCTCGCCTTGTGCGAGCCCTCCTTCGAGTGAACCGCTTCCGCCCACCGATGAAGGCAGAGCGAGGTCTCGGCAGGGCCGACCTGACCCTCGCCGGCCTACGGGCGGCGTCGCCTGGTCACGTCCCCGCGCCCAGAACCGGCAGCGGCCAGTGTTACTTCCGCCAGACGGTTACGTAGTCGACCTGAGTCTTGAGCTGATCGGGGGTCGAGGCGTCCGGATTGTCGGCCCAACCGATCCACATGTCGAAGAGCAGGAACATCGGCTGGTCGGTCGAGGCGAACGTCGGCGTGCGCAAGACCTTGTGACCGTCGAGGTACCACCGCACCCTGTTCGCTGTCCACAACACGGCGTACTTGTGAAAGCCCTTCGTGAGATTGGCCCCGACCCTCTTCCAGGCGGGGTGGTTGGTGCTGTCCTGGAATCCGAACGAGCCGTTCGTGTTCCGGTGCAGCGTGCCGTAGAAGGTATGCGGCTCCGCGCCCTGCCCCTCGAACACGTCCAGCTCGGAGTTCCAGCAGAGGGCGTGAGCGAGGCCATGGTCCTGGCAGTAGGAGTTGAGGGACGGCCAATCCGGGTTGGTCGCGTTGCGGTAGGAGGAGAGCCAGAAGGCGGGCCAGGCGCCCTTCCCCTTCGTCCACTTCATGCGTGCCTCGAAGTACCCTCGCTTGAACACCCGAGCCTTCGAGCCGGCCTCGCTCGAAAGAGTGATGTCCGGGTAACCCTGTGAACGGCGGCTGACGAGGTTGAGCGCTCCGTGACGGACGAAGATGGAGTTGGCAGGGGAGCCCGGGTCGTACCAGGTGCCCTTGCCCCAAGCCGTGCTCCCGAGTTTGTTGAAGTCGTCGCGGAACGCTTTGTGATAGCCCTTGCCCGCGATCGGCTTTGGCGTCCCGGCATCCGCCGTGGCGCTCAGGAAAAGAGCGAACGCGGCGACCAGCGTGAGGACGACATATTTGCCGTGCTGCCGAGCTACCGAGGAGTTCGCCTCACTCCTTGAACCGCTCACCGACGCCAGACCTTTACCCAGTCGACCTTCGTCTGGAGGCTGTTCGGCGTGGAGGCGTCCGGGGTGTCGGCCCAGCCGATCCACATGTCGAAGAGCAGGAACATCGGCTGGTCGGTCGAGTCGAATGCCGGCGTACGCAACACCTGATGGCCGTCGAGGTACCAGCGAACCTCCGACGGCGTCCACAACACGGCGTACCTGTGGAAGCCCTTCGTGAGATCGGCCCCGAGCGTTTTCCAGGCGGGGTTGTTCGTGCTGTCGGAAACGCTGTAATAGCCGTTCGTGTTCTTGTGCAGGGTGCCGTAGAACGTGTGTGGCTCCGCGCCCTGCCCCTCGAAGACGTCCAGCTCCGAGTTCCAGCAATGGACCTCGTTCAGCCCGTGGTTCGCGCAGTAGGGGTTGATTGACGGGAACGCGGGGTTCTTCGCGTGTCGCGTGGACACGAGCCAGAAGGCCGGCCAGGCGCCGCGGCCCTTCGTCCAGCGCATGCGCGCCTCGAAGTACCCCTGCCGGAACGAGCGGGACTTGAGCGTGGTCACGGTGATGTTCGGGTAGCCCTGGTTTCGCCGCGAGACCAGGTGGAGCACGCCGCGGCGGGTGTAGACGGCGTGCCGCGGCGGCGGGTCGTCGTACCAGATCTTGCGCGCCCAGACGCGCGACCGAAAGTGCTTGAAGCGGTCCTGGAAGGCCAGGTGGTAGCCGTTCCCGGCAATCGGCCCCGGAGCGCGCGACCTGGGAGCGCGAGCGTGGTGCGGCCAGCGTTCCGAACCGATCGCGGCCGAGTTTCCGGACTCGAACGAGCCCCATGCCGACGCCGAGGGGAGGGCCAACCCGATAGCGATGAGAACGACTGCGGCTAGCGAGAGGCGGGTCAGAACAACAAACACCGCCGGGCGACTATAGCTACGGGTCCGGTTAGGAAACTGTGTCGATTTTCGGTTGCCAGGCCGCGGAACGAATTCGGTCTGACTTTCAGACTGGCCTTTTGGTTAGGAGGATTGCCGACCCCCTGCTGTTACGCTGACCGCTCTGCGGAAGTGCCGCGGCCTTGTTGGCACGACGGGAGAGGGATATGGAAAGCGGGAAACCAAGGGTGCTTTGCTGTGCCCGTACGGCGTCCTTGCGCGCAGTTGGCTGCCTTTCTGCGCGCGCGGCTAGCCTGGAGCGGCGTTGGGGCCGGTAGCGGCCGAGAGCACGACGGCAGCTGACGTCGAGCTGGGCAACGTCCAGCACGACGTCAGCCTTCCGTGGTCCGACCCACGCCGCGTCTCCTGGCCTCAGATCGCGATTGCGACCGACGCGGCGATGTTCGGAGGGGCGGTGATCCTCATGGGCATCGTGTCCAGCGCCCGGGTCGCGAGCATGTCCTTGTGGTGGGCCGTCGTCCTTGGGCTACTCGCGCTCGCCGCCGTCTATCGGAAGGGTCTCTACCGGCCGCCCCTGCAACTCCGCGTCATCGACACGACGGTTGCGCTCGTGACGGCCTCGGCAGCCGCAGCAGCAGTCACTATCTCATTGCGGGTACTCCTCACCGGCTCGGCGACGATGGCCGCAGAAACCCTCCGGCTCGCGCTCCTCGCCAGCGCTTTCCTGATCGCTGGGCGCACCGCGCTCGTAGTCCATGAGCGCCGCAGCCGGCGAGCGGGAAGAAGCGGGTCCCCGACGCTCATCGTCGGAGCCGGGCACGTCGGCCGCCTCCTTGCCAAGCGACTTGACGAGAACCGTGACTTCGGGCTGCGACCTGTCGGGTTCCTGGACAAGGACCCCCTTGAGCTCGGTACGAACGGATCCGCTCCGTCGGTCCTCGGCGCGAGCTGGGACTTCGACCGCATCGTGCAGGAGCATCGCGTCGAGCATGTGGTCTTCGCGTTCTCCACGGCGCCCACCGAAGTCTTCCTGCGTCTCCTCAAGCGCTGCGAGGCCCTTGGCGTTCGGACCTCGCTTGTCCCTCGCCTCTACGAGAAGGCGACCACGGAGGCGAGCGTCGAGTGCCTAGGCGGGCTTCCTCTCGTCACCCGTCACGCCCGCGACCCGAGGGGCTGGCAGTTCGCCATCAAGTACGCGCTCGACCGGTTTACCGCCGCGCTGATGCTCGCGCTCGTCGCCCCCCTCTTTGCTGCGCTCGCCATCGCCGTCTGGATCTCTCTCGGCCCCCCGATCTTCTATCGGCAAGAGCGAGTCGGGCGCGACGGCAAGCGTTTCGCGATGTTGAAGTTCCGGTCGATGCTGCCCGCGGCGGAATCCGAGGACGACTCTCTCGCCCTTGCGGAGGACACCGCGCCCGGAGGCGTCGAGGGTACGGACCGCCGGACGCGTGTCGGCGCATTCATGCGCCAGTTCTCCCTCGACGAGCTTCCGCAACTCGTCAACGTCGCCAAGGGCGAGATGAGCTTCGTCGGGCCTCGCCCGGAGCGGCCTGAGTTCGTCGATGTCTTCGAGGTGACGGTGCATCGGTACGGAGACCGCCATCGGGTGAAGTCGGGAATCACGGGCTGGGCGCAGGTGCACGGCTTGCGTGGCAAGACGTCGATCGCCGACCGGGTGGAATGGGACAACTACTACATCGAGAATTGGTCGCTGTGGCTCGACTTCAAGATCATGCTCTTGACGTTCGTCGCCGTTTTCCGCTCCGGCGAGGTCGAATGAGAGCTGGGCTTTCCCGATAAGAGTCACGTGCCGAACGAGGTGTTCCTTAGCCGCCGAGATGCATCGCGATGGGGCTGGATCGGAGTGGGCGCGGCGATCGCGTCGGCCGTCGGTTACGCGGTTCAGAAAAAGCTCGCCTACGTCTCGACGCCGGCCTGGGTCGGCGAGATCGAGTTCTACGGAGTCTTCGCGAGCCTCGCAGTCGCCGCGCTGACCGCAGGCGCTGTTGCGGCCCGGCCCCTCGCCGGAAGGCGAACCGCATCCTGGTGGGGCTGGATTGCTGCCGGCGGGGCGATCCTGTCCGCGATCGGCTACGCCGTCCAGACCATCCTGGATCACGTCGACGAGCCTGGGATCGTCGGCGAGATCGAGTTCTATGGACTCTTTGACGGCTTCGCCATTGTCGCGCTCATCGCCGGTCTGATCGCGGTGATCACGGGCCGAAGGCGGGGCGACCTCACCATGCGCTTCGGATTCATTGCGTTGGCCTACGTCCTGCTCGCTCAGATGATCCAGTCTCTGTGGGATTGAGGACCACAACCATTGCCACCGCGGGTCGGGCGAAATGAGCGCTCGAGCCTCCGCAGGGCGCGGGAGGGGACGCAGTACAGTACGTTCGGTGCCCGCCCTTAGGGACGCGAAGCGATCCTCGTCGTTGCGCGCCGGCGACGTCGTCGAGGTTCGGAGCGAAGAAGAGATTCTCCGCACGCTGGACAAGGGTGGCCGGCTCGACGCTCTCCCCTTCATGCCGGAGATGCTCGCCCACTGCGGAAAGCGCTTCCGGGTCAGCGGCCGGGCGCACAAGGCCTGCGACACGATCGAATGGAAGCAACTGCGGCGCATGGAGAGCGCCGTCCATCTCGAAGATCTTCGCTGCGAAGGGTCCGCACATGGCGGTTGCCAGGCGGGTTGTCTCCTGTATTGGAAGGAGGCTTGGCTCAAGCGCATCGACGACGGCGACGTCGACGGAGGCGACTTGCCAGGGGGCGCCGCCTCTTTAGTCGACGCCGCTCCTGCCTGCACGAGGGAAGTGCTTTTCGGCGAGGCGACCCGCCCCGATGCGACCGAGGGCGGCGAGCCCGTCTACTCGTGCCAGGCGACCCAGCTTCTTCGAGCGACCACGCGCCCGCTCAACTGGTGGGAGCCGGATCAGTATGTCGAGGACGTCCGCTCCGGAAACGCCAAGGTCTCCGCAGTCGCCCACGGACTCCTGGTCGGGTTCTTCAACAAGTTCCAGCAGCTAAACGCTCGGCTGCTGCCGCGCTTCTGCCTCATCCGCGGCTGCAAGCCCTATCCCTTCGTGCTGGGCGAGGCGGAAAACGGCACGCCGCTGGAGCACCTCCACCTCGCGCCCGGCGAAGTCGTCGAGGTGAAGTCGAAGGATGAGATCTTCGCGACGCTCGACGAAAGGGACCGTAACCGCGGGCTGCGGTTCGATTCCGAGATGCTTCAGTACTGCGGGAAACGGGCCAAGGTGCTCCGCCGCGTCGAACACATCATCGACGAGCAGAGCGGCAAGATGCTGCACATCAAGGGCGACTGCATCATCTTGGAGGGCGTCGTCTGCATGGGCGCCTACCACCGGTCGTGCCCGCGCCGCATCTACCCCTACTGGCGTGAGATCTGGTTGAAGCGGGCGGAATAGAGCTCAGGCCGCGGCGCGCAGCCGTTCTTCGAGCCAGGTCTCGCCCAGGAACTCGCGGTACTGCTCCGCGCGGAGCCGGTCGGCAACGCGATCGGCGGGCAAGTCGACGTCGGCGTAGGTTACGACGTTGTCCTGCGAAACATCTCGGAGTAGTCGGCAGCCCTCGACGAGGCCTTCGGGCAGGTACCGCCGGGCGCTCATCTCGTCTGCGTTGACGGCTTCGCCGTAGGTCATGAACATGCCGTACTCGTCCAGTGTCTCGCCGGCTCTGAGGTTGCGCTTCGCAACCGCGCAGACCTCGACCTGCGGGCCGCCGATCGGAGCCGCGAGATTGTCGCCGAACAGCACGACCCGCGCGATCGCGTTCGGCGCCTCGAAGTGGGGCAGGTGGTACGGGACCCAAAACGGATAGAGAGGCCCTTCCCCCATCTTGTAGAGGCTCAGGTAGTGCCGCTGCTTCGGATCCGCATGCTCGGCGAGGCAGAAGATCTTCACCGAGGAGGGGCCGACCGTGTAGTCGACGATCGAGCCGAGAGCACGCACCTCGTCCACGTCGTACAGCGACGGCAACTCGAGAGGGGCTCCATCGAAGGGCACGCCACGGGACATTCCCCGCTGGAGGACCTTTGCGCCAGTGGCGTTGGCCACGATGGTCTGCTCGAAGCTGATCTTGGAGCCGTCGGCGAACGACGTGACCATGGCCGGGTTCTGGCCCCACTTCTCCGCAAAGCCCTTTTGCGTCTCGGGCGTCCGATACGGGTCTTGCAGGCCCTTCACGTTGCCCATCACCCTGGGCTCGAGGCCGAGACCCCGCACCCAGCGGTAGAGGTTCATCTGCAGTCCAGGCTCGTCGCCGTCGCAGGCAGAGAACTCGACGCCGTTTTTACGGGCATATGTGTGCAGGATCGGCCCGATCGTGGCGTCGAGCTCCGCATTCATGGCGACGAAGTGCTTGCCGTGCTGAAACGCCTCGAGCGCGACTCGAGCGCCGAACTCGACCGAGCCTGTGACGTCCATGATCGCGTCGATCTGCTCTGACCGGCTGAGGAGGAACGCGTCTTCGGTCACGGCGGAGCGTCCGGCGCGCACGGCGTCCTCGAGCTGGTCCTGCGCCGTCACGACGACACTGTTGTCGTCGCCCGCGTAGCGAAAGACGTCAACCGCCTTCTCCGGTCTACGAGCGTAGATCGCGACCATCTCCATGCCCGGGACGCTGTTTCGTATCTGGTTGGCGAGTCCCTGCGCCATGAACCCCGCCCCGATCATGCCGACGCGGATCGGCCGCCCTTCCTCCTCGCGCGCACGAAGGGCGTTGTCGACGATGATCATCGGGACCTCCCCGCCGGTTCGCGGTCTGCAACGACCGCCATCTTGCGCTTCAGCTCAAGCTCGATCTCCGCGAGGAGGGGCCAGCCAGCGTCCTTCTCGGAAATCTCCGTGACGGTCAACGGCCAGGTCAGACCGAGGGCGGGGTCGTCGTACCTGAGACCTCCCTCGGCTTCCGGCGTGTAGAACTCGCCGACCTGGTAGCTCGTCTCCGTCTCGTCTTCGAGCACCTGGTAGCCATGACCGAACCGCTCCGGTACGTAAATGGCGCGGTGGTTGTCGGCGCTGAGCTCGACCGAGACGTGATCGAGATACGTGGGGCTCTCTGGCCGAAGGTCGACGATGATGTCGAGCACAGCGCCTCGAGTGCAGCGGACGAGCTTTGTCTCCGCCGCGGGCGGATATTGGAAGTGCATACCACGGACCGATCCACGACGCCGGTTGAAGCCGATGTTTGCCTGGGCGATGACCGGCTTCAGGCCATGATCGGCGAACTCGTGCTGGCAGAATGCGCGCGCAAAGAAGCCGCGGTTATCCTCTCGGCGTTCCAGATCGATGATGAATGCGCCGTTCAGCTTGGTCTCGCTGAAGAGCACGAGATCGCTCCTTTCGTTGGCAGGGCAAGGATATCGAGTCGGGGTGGGATTCCCTCCGCCCATGCCGGCGCCGGCCAAAAGACTCCCCGAAAGTTCGGCTCGCCCCTCGACCCGGATTCAGCGTTCGACGTATTCTGGCACCGCCTTTTGCCCCCTTCGATGAGCGAGCGCGAGGGCGCAGCCGCGAACGAATCCGCCCACGCCTCGTTCAACCCGGACACTCGCAAGCTTCTCCGCCGAGCGGCTGGCCGCCTGTTCCCGCTCCAGCGGTGTCCAGCCTGCGACCTTTCGCATTGCAGCTGCCGTGGCCTCGACGGATCCGGCCGGCACGACGTAGCCGTTGACGCCGCTCTCGATGAGATCGTCAGCAGCCCCTACCTGATCCGTCGCGATCACCGGCAGGCCGTGCGCCAGGCCCTCGTGCACCACGAGCCCCCAGGGCTCGTAGTGCGAGGGAACGATGAGCGCGTCGGACTTGGCATAGTGGTCAGCGAGACCCTCGGCGCCGACGTGCCCGAGGAAACGGATACGCTCGTCGTTGGCAGCCGCCTGCAAAACGTCGGCATGCAGCGGGCCGCTACCCGCGATCCAGAGCTCACCGCCGTCGACGAGCGCGAAGGCTCGAAGGAGGACATCGAGCCCCTTGCGTTCGATGAGCCGGCCGACGAAGAGGAAGCGTGCTTGCGAGCCGGCGCGTGTCGACTCGCGAGGCGGTGGGCGCTCGGGCGCGAGTGCCGAGATCGGCGCTATCACTGTTCGAGCGGGGTCGACACCCATCCGGGCGAGGTCGCGCACGTGCCTCGTGCCGTAGGCAAGACACGCGTCGGCCGTACGCATGAAGTGCCTCACCCAGGGATTCGCCAGCCGCCGAGGCCACGTCGGCTGAGGACGCGTGAAGCTCCCCCACCACGGCACGAAGGCCCAGTCACGACGGCGGCGCGCGGCGAGCGCCGCCAGGTTGGCGGGCGAGGACCAGATCCCGCCTCCGCCGGCAACGACGACGTCGGGGGCGAACTCGGCCAGCGCTCGGAGTGGGTGCTTGGGCACGTAGACATAGGTGTCGAACCTCGTCCTGAACCCCGAGCCGACGGCGAGCGGGGCGAGATCGAGCGTCCACGAGTCGAGGAGGACGTGCTCGAAAGGCAGATCGCTCTCCGGCTGCCAGCGTCGGTCACGCTCCATCGTCGTTTCCGAGATGACGAGGAGCTCGCACTCCTCGCGCTCTGCCAGGCCCTGGAAGAGCGGCTTCGTGTAGGGCGCGACCATGTTCACGATGACCGCGATACGCATGGGCTTCCGCCCGGCGTCGCGGCCGTAGCGAGGACTCGTTCCGGCGATCGCATCCACGGGCAAGTCAGTCCGGGCGCGGGCGGCGATTCTCGGGGGCGAGTGGAGCCCCTGCGTCGCGACCGGAGTCACCGGGCGCCCTGCTCCCTGGCGGACGGTTCTCGGCACCGCTCCCGCCGAGCCAACGGCGCAGTGCGCGTGGATCCATCTTCTGACGGCCTTTCGCCACCCGCCGCTTGCGGAGCGTTTCCGGGAGAATCCTGAGTGTCCGCGGTATCGCGACGAGCGTCTTCGGTGCGAAGACGAGGCGATGCGCCAGGATCATCGCCTCGCGCGCGAAGATGAACGGGAAGTCGCGGGCGAAGTTGAAGCCGTCCTCGTTCTTCAGGAGCATGAGCCACTGGTTCTTCATGGCGTTGATCTGAACGAGCTCTGATTTCTCGAGCTCGTTTCGATGGAAGCTCCTGACCGCCGACAAGTACCCGCTCGACCCGAGCCCGCGCGTGGTTCGGGCGTGATAGGCGAGGGCGCGTGGGACGTACCAGCACTCCCAACCGCTCAGGCGAAGGCGCCAGGAGATGTCGTGGTCCTCCTTGTGCGCAAAGAAGTTCTCGTCGAGATACTCGCCCGCATAGCTGATCGCCTCGAGTGCCGAACGACGGGCGACCATGGCCGCACCGTCGACGGCGAACACCTCGACCTCGTCCTCGAACTGGCCGGCGTCCCGCTCTCCCTCGCCGCGCGTCATGAATCTCCGCTGGCGGCTGAGCGTGAGGCCGGCCGTGTCGATGACGTCGGTCGGCCGTTCCGCCTCCAGCTCATAGCGCAGGATCTTTCCGATCGCGGCGCCGGCGCCCGGTCGTCGCCCGAAGAACGCGAGCATCTCGGCCAGATACGTCGGGGACGGGAAGAGATCCGCGTTGCAGAGCATGACGAGCTCGCCCGAGCTCGCCCGGATCCCGCGATTCATCGCGCGAGCGAACCCAGCTTCGCAGCCCATCTCGACGATACGAACTCTCGCGTCATCCGCGTAGTCGGCGATCGACGCGCGGACGTCCTGCGACGGATCGTTGTTCACCACGACGACCTCGACATCAGGCGGATGGCCCAGCAGAACCGGCAACGACCTCGGCAGGAGGTACGCGTCCTTGTACGTGGGGATCAGGACGCTCACGCGCGGGCGGTGCTTCGTTTCCGGCGCCCTCGTGGCCCGCACCGTCTGGCCGCGGTCGATGATCAAAGGACGACCTTCCGACCGTAGAAGCCTTCGGCGAACCGGGTCGGCGAGTTCGACTCCATGCCGCGAATGCGGAGGACGCCGCGGAAGAGATCGTCCGTGAACCAGCGTCGATCGCGTTGCGTCTGAAAAAATTCCAGCAGGCGCTCGATCTTCGCCTCGGCGACCCTCTCGCTCAAGTGGACGAACACGTTCGGCGAGCCGAAGTCGCCGTCGTACTTTGGAATCTCGTACTCGAGGATGAGGTGGTCCCGAAAGGTGTTCCACGTCAACTCCGCTGCGAGACGGTGATCTTGATGGCGATCGTCAAGGTAGTGCGTGAAGATGAGATCGGGCGAAATCTTCGGCTTGAGGTCCTCGAAGAACTGCTTCACGTCGCTGCCGTTGTAGGGAAGAAATCCATCTCGGTCGCCGCGCAGGATCACCTCCCGGCCCGCGGCGCCCTCGAGGAACGCATCAGCGCTCTTCTGAGCTTCCTCCGCCCGGTCGCCGTTCGCGCTGAGGACGACCCAGCAAACCTCGACGGCCGGCAACGATTCGATCAGACTCAGGATCGTTCCGCCGCAGCCAATCTCGATGTCGTCTGCATGGCACCCGATCGCGAGGATGCGACAGGGCGACGGTACCTCGCTCAACGCCACCTTAAGCACGGCTAGGCCGGTCCGGTGCTCGAAGCGTCTTCCTCGGCGGACCACACCTCCCACGGAGCCCGCCCGGAGGCCGCAAGCGTCTCGAGGTTGTGCTTGTCCTTCAAGGTGTCCATGGGCGCCCAGAACCCTTCGTACGGATAGGCGAGCAGTTCTTCGCGCTCAATCAGGCGCTCGAACGGTTTCTCGACGAGCTCCTCGCCTTCGTGGACATAGTCGAAGATCTGGGGCCGGAAGATGAAGAACCCGCCGTTGATCCACATGTCCGCCCTCGTCACGTCTTCGATTGCCCGGACGATCTGTCCTTCGGAGAGCTGGACGGTGTGGAATGAGTAGCTGGTCGGCCGAACGCACAGGAAGGCAGCGGTCTTGTCGCGTTCGTGGAAGTTCGCGAGCATCTGCGGCAGCGGCGCGTCGGTGACCGCATCGCCATAGGTGGCAAGGAAAAGCTCCTCGCCCTCGAGATGCTTCCGCACGGCACGCAGCCGTTGCCCGATGTTGCTGTGCAGGCCCGTATTGACGAAGGTGATGCGCCACTCGCCGATGTCACTGGCCAGCAGCTCGACGTGCTTTCCGCCTCCGGAGAGCACGAAATCGTTCGCGAGCGCCTCGTTGTAGTTGAGGAAGAACTCCTTGATCACATCACCCTTGTGACCGAGGCAGATCACGAAATCGTCATGCCCGAAGTGGGCGTAGTACTTCATGATGTTGAGGAGGATCGGCCGGTTGGCGATCGGAACCATGGGCTTGGGGATGCTCGGCGCTGCCTCCTGCATCCGAAGGCCCAGCCCGCCGCAGAAAAGCACGACCTTCATCGGCCTTCACCATGGCCGAGGCTTCGGCTCGCGCGTCCATCTGGCTCACGCGTGTGGAGCCGTCCCGCCACCACGAAGCACGTCCCTGCCGTCACGACCTTACGCCCGTTCGTGCGCGTGCTGCCAACGCAGCTCATCGTCGAGCGAACCGTCGGCGACAAGTGTCTTGAGCCGCGAGAGCCGCGTATACAGGTCGAAACCACTCGAGGTCAGCCCCACGGATCGAAATGCATCAAGCAGCTCTCGCGCGCCGGCTCGAGCGGTCCAGGTCGGCGTGGCATCCGGCAACGTCTCCGCCAACTTCGAGAAGTCGACACGGTAGCTGCGGGGATCGGGACCTGCCCCCTCCGCATACTCGATCTCGCAGTCCGGAAAGGTCTCGCTGACGATGTCGGCAAGGTCGCGGACGCGGTGGTTCTCGCTGTTCGCTCCGACGTTGAACGCCTGGTTCGCGACACGCTCGACCGGAGCAACGAGAGCGGCTTCAGCTGCTGCGGCAATGTCCCGCACGTGCACGAGGGGCCGCCAGGGAGTTCCGTCGCTCATGATGAGGACCTTGCCCGTCGTGAAGGCCCAGGCGGCGAGGTTGTTGAGAACGACATCGAAGCGAACACGCGGCGAGGCTCCGTACGCGGTGGCGTTCCGCATGAAGACCGGAGCAAAGTCACCGTCCGCGAGCCCGGACAGTGCCTCCTCGGCTCGAACCTTCGACTCCGCATACGCCGTCAGTGGCCGAAGCGGTGCATCCTCGGTCATGAGCTCCTCGGTTCCGGAAGCTCCGTACATGCTGCAGGAAGACGCGAAGACGAACCGCTGCACACCAGCCTCCTTCGCCTTCCGAGCGAGCTCGACCGTGCCTCGGAGGTTGATCTCGCGAGTCAGCTCCTCATCGAGCTCACCAAGCGGATCATTTGACAACGCCGCCAGATGGACGATCGCGTCGAATGCTTCCAGCAGCTCTGTCGTGACGTCCCGAATGTCCATGCGGAGGGTCGGAAAATCGACCGCGTCCTCGAGAAAGTCACATCCTTCGTAGAAGAAGGTGTCGAGACCGGTGACTTCATGGCCGGCTTCGAGCAGCATCGGCGCCGTGACGGAACCGATGTAGCCGTGATGGCCTGTAACGAGGACCTTCATCGAGGGAGCGCGACTGTCGCGCCCGTCCCTCGTCTGCCGCAAGACATATGGCCGTTCCCCTCCCATAAAAGCGATCCCGCCTCTGCGGTGATCGTCGCCGCTCGATCCCTCGACCCACTATCAGGATGGACGCCAATCCTGTCAAGCGCTGCCGGTCGCTCCTGCCACCGTACACCCACCCGTGAGGATAGGCGGGAGGATCCGCCCGCAGCCAGCGGGCCGCGGAGCTTCGCAGCTGGTAGGCAAAAAAACCTGGTGCCCCTTGCGGAGTCGAATCTCTGAACTACCGCTTCGGTCAGTAGTGGGGAACACCGTCACTGAGTTACAACTTTGGAGTGCGTCGACCCACCAAAGCGGTATTCCGCATCGCATGTGTCGCCGGTATCGTTGCGGCCGTTTCCACGACCTCGGCCGTCGGAGAGGGAGCCACGGATGCGCGTCCGGGTGTCCTGAGCGCGACTCAGCGACAGGCGGCACTCGCCGCGACCCTCCCTTCCGGCTTTCAGGAATCGATCGCGATCAGCGGCCTGACGCTCCCTACGAACTTCCGCTTCGCGAGCGACGGGCGCATCTTCGTCGCCGAGAAGACAGGACTTGTCAAGGTCTTCGACAGCCTCGACGACACGACGCCCACGACCTTTGCCGACCTGCGCTCAGAGGTTGACGACTACTGGGATCGTGGGCTCCTCGGGCTTGCGCTCGACCCGAACTTCCCGGCCAGTCCTTACGTCTACGTCTCCTATACCTACGACGCCGAGCACGTCAACGATTCCCCGCCTCGGTGGCATGACACGTGCCCCACGCCGCCCGGGCCGACGACCGACGGCTGCGTCGTCACCGCGCGGCTCTCGCGCCTGACGGCCGACGGGGACACGATGACCGGAAATGAAAAAGTGCTCCTCGCCGGGTGGTGCCAGCAATTTCCGAGCCATTCGATCGGCGACCTCCAGTTCGGGCCCGACGGCGCGCTCTACGTGAGCGCCGGTGACGGAGCGAGCTTCACCAACGTCGACGCTGGTCAGTGGGGAGGCTCGTTGCCCAATACACCCACGCCGAAAAACCCCTGCGGCGATCCGCCCGCGGGCGTCGGCGGCAACGAGGTCTCGCCGACCGCCGCGGGCGGCGCGCTCCGCAGTCTCAGCCTGCACCGCGCGGCCGGGCCGACGCTTTTGAACGGGACGGTACTAAGGGTCGACCCCGCTACCGGCGCTGCGCACCCCGACAACCCGCTCGCCGCGAGCTCTAGTTCGATCGCCCGGAGGATCGTGGCCGAGGGACTGCGGAATCCTTTCCGCTTTGCCCTTCGGCCCGGAACGGATGACCTCTGGATCGGCGACGTGGGCTGGAACGACTGGGAGGAGATCAACCGCCACGCGACCCCGAAAACGTCTGTCGCGAACTTCGGTTGGCCCTGCTACGAGGGCGCCGGGCGCCAGCCGGTGTACGAGAACTTCGACCTCACCATCTGCAACGATCTCTACGGCCTCGAAGGCTCGAACCCGCCGGACCCGAGCAAGGCGCGGGCCCCGTACTTCACGTACAACCACGACGTCAGTGTGGCCAGCGGGGACGGATGCACGACGGGGAGCTCGGCGGTGAGCGGCATCGCTTTCTACGAGAGCGGCTCCTATCCGAGCTCGTACGCCGGTGCGCTCTTCTTCGCCGACCACTCGCGCAACTGCATCTGGGTCATGCCGGAGGGCGGGAACGGCCTTCCCTCCCCCGCGCTGCGCGCGCCGTTCGTCAGCCCCGCGGCAGGCCCGGTCGACCTCCAGATCGGCCCCGGCGGCGATCTCTTCTACGCGGGCTATGACGACGGCACGATCCGACGGATCCAGTACTTCTCCAACAACCAGCCGCCGATCGTGACCGCCACAGCTTCGGCCACGTTCGGCGCGCTCCCCCTGTCCGTTCAATTCGACGCGTCCGCCTCTCACGATCCGGACACGGGAGACACGCTGAGCTACTCGTGGGACCTGAACGGCGACGGAACCTTCGGCGACTCCACGAGCGCGACGCCGACGCATCAGTACCAGACCGCCGGCATCTTCCATCCCTCCGTGCGCGTCAGCGACGACAATGGCGGCACGACCAGGAGCTCGCTCTTCACCATCTTTGCCGGGGACACGCCACCGGTACCTGTCATCGACACACCAGCCCCGTCTTTCAAGTGGGCGGTGGGCAACACCATCGCGTTCTCGGGCCACGCGGGCGATGCCGAGGACGGAGGGGTGCCGCCCACGCGACTCAGCTGGTCGGTGATCATGCATCACTGCCCGTCGAACTGCCATACGCACGAGGTCGAGACGAT
>Ga0307289_10000627_pt1 | contig 15231 bp, 11 predicted proteins | sample ER_DNA_143_FD_194483 | JGI IMG/M metagenome (GOLD analysis project Ga0307289, IMG submission 194483) | Bulk soil microbial communities from the East River watershed near Crested Butte, Colorado, United States - ER_DNA_143 | ecosystem: Environmental > Terrestrial > Soil > Floodplain | place...
GTCAGTCGAGACACCACCGCCCACCGGCGACATCGAGGCGCATGCAAGCGGCCCACAGACGAACGGATGGTTCACGGACACGGTCTCGGTGACGATCAGCGGTGCGCCGGACATCGAGTACAGCCTCGACGGCGCAGCATTCACGCCCGGCACGTCGCTCTCCGTGAACGGGACCGGCATCCACTCGCTCGACTTCCAGGGCAGTGACCGTTCTCACGGATCGCTGCCCATTCCGATCGACGTCACCGATCCGACGGTGACGGTGAACGCGTCGTACGGCTTCGGCTCGGTCGCGCACGCGACCTGCGCCGACGCGGGCTCCGGGCTCGCCTCCTGCACTGTCCCGGATCCGCTCGATACGAGCTCGGCCGGGCCGAGGACGATCCACGCCCACGCCGTGGATCGAGCCGGCCACGTGTTCGACAGCAATCTGACGTACAGCGTGACCGCGTACTCCTTCACCGGCTTCTTCTCCCCGATCAACAACCTGCCGGCCGTCAACCAGGCCAACGCGGGCAGCACCGTGCCCATCAAGTTCAGCCTTTCCGGTTTCCGGGGCCTCAACCTCTTCGCGCCGGGCTATCCGGCCAGCCAAGCGATGACCTGCGGGGGCGCCGTGAGCGGGCCGCTCGTGCCGACGACCCCCAACGAGGCGTTTGCGTACGACCCGCTGCTCGACCAGTACAAGTACGTCTGGAAGACCGACCGCAACCTCAGGGGCTGCCGCCAGCTGATCGTGCGCCTCAGAGACGGCACCGAGAAGCGGGCCAACTTCCGGTTCCAGTAACAGGCGTCGTCGCGGTTCGCTTTCCGTTTGTTGCTGTCTCCTGAGCCGGACTCTAGGCGCGAGCCGTGATCTGTCCGGCTTGCGGGCGGGAGAATCCAGAGGGTTTCCAGTTCTGCGGTTTCTGCGGGACGGCGCTCGCGGAGGCCCCGCCGGGCGCCGCGCTCGAGGAGCGAAAGGTCGTGTCGGTGCTGTTCTGCGACCTGGTCGGCTTCACGGCTGCGGCGGAGCGTGCCGACCCCGAGGACGTGCGCGCGCGGCTCCGCCCCTATCACGCCCGGGTTCGGACGGAGATCGAGCGCTTCGGCGGCACGGTCGAGAAGTTCGTCGGCGACGCCGTCATGGCGGTGTTCGGCGCGCCGGTGGCGTACGAAGACGATGCCGAACGGGCGGTTCGGGCCGGTCTGCGCGTGCTCGAGGCGATCGACGATCTCAATGCGACACAACCCAACCTCGACCTCAGCGTGCGGATCGGGATCAACAGCGGCGAGACGGTCGTCGAGCTCGGCGCTCGCCCCGAGCTCGGCGAGGGGATCGTGACGGGCGACGTCGTCAACACGGCCGCCCGGCTGCAGTCAGCCGCGCCGGTGGGAGGAATCGCCGTCGGCGAGCTGACCTATCGGCAGACGGAGCGCCTGTTCGACTACGAGCGGCTCGATCCGGTCCAAGCAAAAGGCAAGGCAGAGCCGGTGGCCGTGTGGCGTGCGCATGCGGCCCGGGCGCGACCCGCCGCCGCGCGAACCGTGAGCCTGGTCGGCCGCGCTGTGGAACTGGAACAGCTCCGGCGCGCGCTCGACCGGACGCTGCACGAACGTCGCGGGAGGCTCCTGACGATCGTCGGCGAGCCGGGGATCGGGAAGAGTCGGCTGCTAACCGAGCTCCGCGAGCTTGCCGCCGGTCTGACGACGCCGCCGATCTGGCGGCGGGGCCGTTGCCTTCCATACGGAGACGGGATCGCATTCTGGGCGCTCGGGGAAATCATCAAGACCCATGCCGACATCTTCGAGTCGGATACGGCCGAAGCTGCGACGGACAAGCTGGACGCCGTCCTGCCGGACGTGGAGGAGCAGGCGTGGCTGCGAGCCAGGCTGCTGCCGCTGCTCGGTATTGATTCGGGGCAGCCGGCGAGCCGGGAGGAGTCGTTCACTGCCTGGAGCAGCTTCCTCGCGGCGATCGCGGACGAGGGCGCGGTGATCGTGATCGAGGATCTGCACTGGGCCGATCTTTCTCTGCTCGACTTTCTGTCCGAACTGGGCGAGCGCATCGACGGGGTGCCGCTGCTCGTCGTCTGCACGACGCGCCCAGAGCTCTACGATCGCCGAGCCGCATGGGCTGAAGGCGACGATTCCGAGACCATCACGCTGGCGCCGCTGTCGGAGCAGGAGACGGACGAGCTCGTCTCGGCGCTGATCCCGCAGAACGTCTCCGAGCAGACGCGGCGGGCGATCCTCGAGCGCGCGAACGGCAATCCGTTGTTCGCGGAGGAAATGGTGAGGCTCCTCGCAGACACGGACCTGCTCGAGGACGGCGTCGCCGATGTCCCGGTTCCGCACTCGTTGCAGGCGCTGATCGCAGCCCGCCTGGACACGTTGCCGGCGAGCCACAAGAGCTTGCTTCAGGACGCTGCGGTCGTCGGCAACGTCTTCTGGCCGACGGCGCTCGCCGCGATCGGCAGCCGGGAAGGCGATCAGCTCGAGCTCGGCCTGCGGGAGTTGGCACGCAAGGAGCTGATCCGCCCTTCCGATGATCGGTCGATGGAGGGGGAGCCGGCGTATGCCTTCTGGCACATCCTGGTCAGAGACGTCGCCTACGCGCAGATCTCCCGGGCCGGGCGCGCACAGCGCCACCGGGCTGCGGCCGAGTGGATCGAGCAGAGGTCGGCCACACGTGTGGAGGACGTGGCCGAGGTGATCGCATACCACTATCTGGCGGCGCTCGACCTCGCTCGGGCCGCCGGGCTCGAGGAACGCGTCGACGAGCTCGAGGAAGGAGCGATTCGCTATCTGCCGCTCGGCGCAGCGCGGGCGCTCCCGCTCGACGTTGCGAGCGCCGAGACGCGCCTGGCGAAAGCGCTCGAGCTCGCCTCGGCCGAGCATCCGGCCCGGGCGATGCTGCTCGAGCGCTGGGCCGAAGCGGCCGAGCAGCAGGGGCACTTGCACGAGGCGAAGTCGGCGCTCGAGGAGGCGATCACGCTCTACCGCGAGCAGGGCGACGCAGTCGCCAGAGGGCGCGCACTGACCGTGCTCTCCCATCTGCTACAGCGACTCGGCGATCCTCGCCGCGAGGACGTAATGACGGACGCGCTCGAGGTCCTCGATGGACAGCCTGCGGGCCCGGAACGTGTCGCCGCCTACTCGCAACTGGCAGGCCGCCGGTACGTCGGTGGTTCCTATCGCGAGTCGATCGCGGCGGCCGACGAGGCGCTCACACTCGCCGGCGAGCTAGGGCTCGACCCGCCGCCCCGTGCGCTCGGCTTCCGAGGTGGCTCTCGTGCATGCCTGGGTGACCGCGACGGACTGGTGGACATGCGCCGGGCGCTCGAGCTCGCCCTCGAGCAGGGCAAGGGTCGCGACGCTGCTGTGATCTACGCGAACCTTTCGATCGAGCTCTTCCAATACGACGGGCCGCAGGCAGCACTCGACACCTGCCTGGAAGGAAAGGAGTTCTCGGAGCGCCGCGGCATCACCGGTTTCACCACATCGCTTGCGGGCGAGAGCACGAGCTACCTTCTCGACCTCGGTCGTGTCGACGAGGCGCTGGAGCAGGCGCGCGAGGCGGCAGCGCGCGCCGAAGCGGGCGGCGCGGTTCCAGAGCTGATCGAGACCCGCTCCGTCGAGCTTCGCGTGCTCGCCGAGCGCGGGCAGCTCGACCAGGATGCCCGGAGGGCAGCAGACGCACTGATCGCAGCCGCGCAGAGTGCGGGCGAACCTCAACAGCTGGCATCCGCCCTGGCCGTCGGTGCGCGCGTCCACGCAGACCAGCCGGAGAAGGCGAAGGCTCTGCTCATCGAACTGGAGCGCATACCCGGCGTCCGCGGGGAGCAGGTGTACGCGACTCAGCTCGCCGAGCTCGTCCGTCGCGCGATCGCACTCGGCGACCAGGATCTTGCGGCTCGGCTCACCGACGGCGTCGAGGATCGCATCCCGTTGTTCGCACACGCGCTCTGCGCGTGCCGGGCACAACTCGCCGAGGCGACCGGCGACCATGCCGGGGCCGCCGCTCAATACGCCGAGGCCGTCGAGCGCTGGCGCGAGTTCCGGCGCATACCCGAGCTCGCGTACGCGCTACTCGGCCGCGGCCGGTCCCTCCGTCAGGTCGGCGACGACGGAGCGGGGGTCGCGCTCAGCGAAGCTCGAGAGCTGTTCTCCTCACTCGGCTACGAGCCTGCCATGGCCCAGACCGAGGTGGACTGAGTGGGAACCCGGGTACGAGGGCTAGATGGCGTGTAGTGCGGCGAGTCGCGCAAGGCTCGCGCGAGCCTCGTTCGGCGCACGCACTGCCGGCAGAGGTTGTCCCTCGAACGACATGTCCGGGCGGAACGAGTCTCGCTCGACGATCCGTCCGCCGTTCACCGCGAGTAGGGATCCCTCACGCACCTCGCGCTTGCGGAGCTCGACGGACGAATACTCCTCGACCAGGTCTAGCGCTGCGCGCGTCGACGCGAAGAAGAGCTCCTGCGTCGAGGTGCCGATCCACAGCGGCCGGCCCATCCCGCGGGCAAGCACCAGCTCTTCCCGGCCTTCGTCGAGCCAGGCCGTCGCCATCGAGCCGACCAGTCGCTCGAGCGCGTAGGCGGTGCGTCCTCGAAACCGCTCGGCGAGCGCGAAGATCAGCTCCGAGTCGACGGTCATGCTGGGCTCGGCACGAGCGATGCCATGGGCTGCGAACAACTCGTCGTCATTGGCGATCGTGCCGTTGTGGATCCCGACGACCGCTCCGTGGCGGATCGGATGGTTGTTGGCCACGACACGCGGATGACCCTTCGTGTAGTCCCGGACGTGCACGAGGAGCTGTGTGGCGGTTTGGGGCACCTCGAGACGGTCGAGGAGCTCGCTTGCGCCCGTGCGCTGCTTGTGCACCGTGACTTTCGAGTCGTCGCCGCGGTAGGCGAAGCCCGCCGAGTCCGCCCCGCGCTCGGCGATGCCTGCGAGCAGTGCGCGGGCGGCCACCGTTCGATCGACGGTGCTCTCGAGAGAGAAGCTGTATCCGGCGATCCCGCACATGAGCCGACCTTGATGCTCCTGACTGTCACAGTGCTGGTGGAGAACCGGCTCCTTCGTCCTCCTGGTGCACTCAGGCCCGATGTGACAGTCGAAGAGGGATTCGGAGCCTCGACGGCTTCCGTGTGGGAACCTCGCGCGCCACGTACTGTAACAGACTGCTTGGCAACGTAGAATTACAGGGCTACGTTCCCGTACGTTATCTACGTAGGAGACGAAAGAGCGCCAAGAGGATGCCGCGTCCTGTGGTATTCGGGTACCGGCTCCAACGTGACCGACTATGTCGCGCACGACGGCAGCAACAACATCGCCATCACTGCAGACGTCCAGGACGTCGATGCTCTTCAGGCGATGTTGGCTTCGCCGACGCCCGAAGTCGCGGCCGCGATGGAGGCGCACGGCGTCGTCCAACCCATCTCGGCCTACGTCGCAGCCGACTAGCTCGACGGCCGTCCGGAGCACTTGGCCGCGCCGTCTACACTCACGCACGTGCGTAGCGCCGTTCACGATCCGGACCAGCTGCTCATCGAGCAGATGCTCGAGCCGCCGCCGCTCGAGGATGCTCAGGCGTCGCTGGAGTACTGGCAGGCCCGACGCAAGCGGCTTCCGCTCTACCAGCGCAGCGCTCGCCGCGAGGCGAAGGAGATGACCGTGCGCTGGCAGGAGCGCGTGCGCGCGGCAGAGCTCGCACGCTTCGAGGCAAGCCCGGTCGGCCGGCTGTTCGCTCGCCTCGGGATCTCGAGCATCTGGTTCGGACGCGTCCAGCTCGCGTCACAGCTCATGTCCTGGGTCGTCTGGGCCGTCGTGCTCCGGAAGGTGAAGCTCGTGCTCGGAAGCTTCGCCCTGATCGGCGCCCTGATCGTGGTCTTGCTCGTCGTCGTGATCGCCCAGCTGACCTAGAGCACAATCTGTGCGAACATATGTTCGTGCGGGCGGACGCGACGATCCTCCACGCAGACGTGGACGCGTTCTTCGCTGCGGTCGAGCAGCGCGACCGTCCTGAGCTTCGGGGGCGGCCCGTGCTCGTCGGCGGGGGCGTCGTCCTCTGCCCGAGCTACGAGGCGAAGGCACGCGGCGTCCAGACTGCGATGGGCGTCCGCCGCGCGCTTCGCCTCTGCCCCGGCGCGATCGTCGTGCAGCCGCGCATGTCCGCCTACTCGGAGGCGAGCAAGGCCGTGTACCGGGTGTTCGACGATACGACGCCGCTCGTCGAGGGGTTGTCGATCGACGAGGCGTTCCTCGACGTCCGCGGCCTGCGCCGGCTCGCCGGCTCTCCGCTCGAGATCGCGAGGCGCCTCCGCGAGGCCGTGCGCGAGCGCGTCGGGTTGCCGATCACCGTCGGGATCGCGCGAACGAAGTTCCTGGCGAAGGTCGCAAGCGGCGTGGCCAAGCCGGACGGTCTGCTCCTGGTGCCGCCGGACCGCGAGCTCGAGTTCCTGCACCCACTTCCGGTCGAGCGGCTCTGGGGCGTCGGCAGCGTGACGGCGAGACGGCTGAACGACGCCGGGATCACGACCGTGCGCCAGGTCGCCGAGCTTCCCGAGAACGTCCTCGTCACGATGCTCGGCCGCGCGGCCGGACGCCACCTGCACGCGCTCGCGCACAACCGCGATCCGCGTCCGGTCCAGGCTCGCCGGCGCAGACGCTCGATGGGAGCCCAGCGGGCGCTCGGGTGGAGACCGACCTCGCACGCCGAGGTCGACACGTCGCTGATCGGGCTCGTCGAGCGAGTCACGAGCCGGATGCGGGCCGCGGATCGGCTCGGCCGCACCGTCGTGCTCCGCCTGCGCTTCGACGACTCGTCGCGCGCCACGCGCTCACAGACGTTGCCCTACGCGACCGCGAACACGCGAACGGTCCTGGTCGCGGCCCGCGAGCTGCTCGAGGTCGCGCTGCCGCTGATCGAGCGCCAGGGGATCACGCTCGTCGGCGTGTCGATCAGCAACCTCGACGACGACCTCGGCCAACTGAGGCTGCCGCTGGACGGATCGTGGAGCGACACACTCGACGCCGCGCTCGACGAGGTGCGGCTGCGCTTCGGGTCGGCCGCGGTCACACGAGCGGTTCTCCTCGGCCGGCGCCAGGGACTGACGGTTCCGCTGCTCCCGGACTGATTCCCTGGTTGCAAAGCGAACGTATGTTCGCTTTCATCTGAGAGGTGCAGCTCGCCCTCGACTCGCTCGATCGGCTAGTGGACACGCTCGAGGAGCGCGGACCGCTGTCCGTCGTCGACGCGGCGCGGGCGCTCTTCGCGACGAACTCGATCCCCGACGGCCTCGCCTGCTCGCTGCTCGAAGAGGTGACCGCGGGCGACAGCCGGGTCGTCTGCACGGCAACGACCGTCTCCCTCGTCGGAGGCCGCCCGGACCCCTTGCTCGAGCACGCGGAGCTCCTCGTCTTCGACCTCGAGACGACCGGGCTCGCGGCCGGTCGCGACCAGATCTGCGAGATCGGCGCGGTGCGGGTAAAGGGGCTCGAGCTCGTCGACTCGTTCCAGTCGCTCGTCAATCCGCGCATGGCGCTGCCCGAGCCGATCGCCCGTCTGACCGGTATTCGCGAACAGGAGCTACGAGGCGCACCGTCGGTCTCGACCGTCGTCCGGCGCTTTCTCGCGTTCGCGGGCGACGAGCTGCTCGTGGCCCACAACGCCCGGTTCGACCAGCGCTTTCTCGAGCGGCAGCTGGGCGACCGGCGCCTGTCCGAGCCGCCGCTCTGCACTGCCGCGCTCGCGCGCCGCTTGCTCGAAGGGCGGCTCCGCCGCGTCGGACTCGCCTCGCTCGCCGACTTCTTCGGCGTGCCGACCCAGCCCTGCCACCGTGCGCTGCCCGACGCCGAGGCGACGGCCCAGGTGCTCGTGCATCTGATCGGGTTGGCGCAGGAGCGCGGTGCGAGGACGCTGTCGGAGCTGCGCGGCCTCGCCGCGCCCCGCAAGCGCAGAGTGCACGGGAAGCGGCACCTGGCCCGCGGCGCACCGACCCGGCCGGGCGTGTACTTGTTCCGCGACGACCACGACCACGTGCTCTACGTGGGTCGCGCCCGCGACCTGCGCGCACGGCTGCGCTCGTACTTCCGCAGCGACCGCCAGCGGCCGTCGGTCGAGGCGGCCCTGCTCGCGCTCGCGCGAATCGAATGGCGAGTGCTCGGCTCCGAGCTCGAGGCGGCCCTCGAGGAGCTGCGCCTGATCCGCGAACTGGGGCCGCCGGCCAACTCGCGTGGTCGGCGGAAAGAGCAGGGCGTCTACCTGCGACGCCGCGGCGACGAGTTCGTCGTCTCCAAGAAGGCGGGGGCGCTCGGCCCGATCGGCTCGCGGCGGCAGGCGGCCCTCGCCGCGCGCGCGCTCGCATCATGCACGGCCACCGAGCTCGACACGCTGCTCCAGGGCGGCCCGCTTCCGCGGCTGCGCGCACGGCTCGACCATCTGTCCGAGAGCCAGCGCTACGAGGAGGCGGCCCGGTTGCGCGACCGGCTCGACGCGCTGGAGAAGGTCGTCGAACGTCTCTGTCGGCTGGACCGGCTCCGGCGGCTCGAGCTCTGCCTGATCGCGCCGGCCCTGGAACCGGGTTGGCAGAAGGCGTTCTTCGTCTCCGGAGGCGCTGTCCGTGCGGTCCGCTCGCTGCCACCGGGCTCGGGGGCGCGGATCGAGATCGAAGCCGGCATGGCACTCTGCCGATCCGCCGGCGAGCCGGACGACACGCTGACCGCGGGCGAGGCTGAAGACCTCATGCTCCTGCACGGCTTCATTCGGCGTCCTCCTCCCGAGTTGGCCGTGCTACCGCTCGACCTCGACCGGATCGCAGAGCAACTCAGTCGCCGACACCTGCCCCGCGCCGCGTGACTACCTGCCGTGACTGACGCTCAGCTTGACCCTGAGCCGCCTTCAGCTGGGCAAGGAGTGCTCAGTGCCGCCCGACGACGAGGTTCACCTTCGTCCCGCGCGTACGTATGGCTCCGGCCTTCGGGCTCTGCGAGAGCACCTTGCCGACGCGGGTCTTCGCCGAGCGGGCCCGGCGTACACGGCCGGTGTTGCAGTTCGCGCTGCCGATCTTCTTGCGCGCGACGGCGAGCCGCATCCCGATCACACGCGGGACACGGCATTTCGCCTGCGGTGCGGGCGGCGGTGTGCCGAGTGGGTCGCGGACAAAGACGTCTGTGAAGCGGTTCGAGTCGCCGGGGACGATGTTGGTCGCGTCCGACTCGAAGGCCGCGACGTGCCCGCCCCCGCCGATGGCCGGGCGCGCGCTGTCCCCGTTTGCCTCCTCGCCTCCGGCGGCGACGCTCACGCGCTTCGTCGCGCCGCTTCGCCGGTCGTAGACGAACACGTCGGTCGCGCCGTTCGTGTCGCCGGAGACGAGGTTCGACGCCTCGGAGTAGAACGCGACGTAGCGCCCGTCCGCGCTGATCGAGGGCCGGAAGCTGTCGCTATTCGACTGCGTGCCCGAGTCGTCCACGCTCACGCGGGTCGTGACCGTCGTCGCGCGGTCGTTGACGAACACGTCGAAGGAGTCGTTCGTGTCGCCCCAGACGAGATCCCAGTCGTCGGAGTCGAAGGCGACATAGCGACCGTCCGCGCTGATCGACGGCCGCTGGCTGTCCCCCTCGGCTTCGAAATGGCCGGTGTACTCGCTGACGCGCTCGGTCGTGTTCGCCTGCAAATCGCGGACGAAGATGTCACCGCCCTCGTTCTGGTCGTCCGGAATCAGGTTGTCCGCGAAGGACTGGTAAGCGACGAACTTGCCGTCGCCGCTCAGCACGGGCGAGGAGCTCTCGAGATCGCCCTGCACGCCGGTCGAGTCGACGCTCACGTCGGCCGCGGTCCCGGTCTGGCGGTCGTAGACGAACGCGTCGCGCAGGTTGTTCACGTCTCCGTTGACGATGTTCGAGGCAATGGACGTGAACGCGACCAGGCGGCCGTCACCGCTCAAGGACGGCTGGTCGCTGCCCCCGTTCGCCTGGCTGCCGTCGAAGCCGACGCTGACCCTGGTGGTCGTGTTCGCCTGGCGGTCGCGAATGAAGATGTCGTTCGCGTCGTTCGTGTCGCCGTCGACGAGGTTCGTGCCCGCCGAAGAAAACGCGACGTACCTCCCGTCGGAGCTGAGCGCGGGCGCGAAGCTGTCGCCGTTCGCCTCGGCGCCGGAGCCGCTCACGCTGACGCGGGTCGTCTCACCCGTCTGCAGGTCGCGCACGAAGACGTCCCGGGCGCCGTTCGTGTCCCCTGCGACGAGGTTCGACGCGTCCGAGTAGAACGCGACGTACCGGCCGTCTGCGCTGATCGCCGGCACGAAGCTGCTGCCGTTCCCCTGGCTGCCGTCGGTCGCCGTGCTGACACGCGTCGTCGAGCCCGGGCCTGCGCCGGCAGCCGGAAGCATCAGCAGCGCTGCACCCACGCACGCCAGACGAATGGCGCCCTTCCCCCTCCGCACACCTAGGTTCTAACTGGATTCCGCGCCGGAGCCAAGCGGGAACCGTCGCGCTCAGACGACCTCGGCGCGCGCGACGCTCTCCAGCGCAGCCCGGAGGCCTACTGCGAGCGCCCCTGCAAGCACCGCGGCCTCGCCGACGGTCGACACCTCGACTTGTGGCGGGAACGGCAGCCACGAGGCGAGCAGGTGCCGCACCGGAGCGAGCAGAAGGTCGCCGTTGGAACCGATCCCGCCGCCCAGCACGACGAGCTCGACGTCGACGACTGCCGCGACGGGTGCGAGATGGAGCGCAATCCGGCGCGCGACCTCGTCGACCACGAGCTGCGCAGCTTCGTCGCCTTGACGGGCTGCTTCGAAGACCGAGCGCGCATCGAACGGCGCCCGCAGGCTCGTCCCGTCGTGCTGCGCCGCGATCTCGGTCGCCAGCTCGGCGATCTGGGGAGCGGCCGGATCGACGTCCTCGTCGAGCGGATCGAGCGCGAAGTCGATCTCCCCGGCGAAGCCGTGCCGGCCGGTGTGGAGCTCGCCGCGGAGCACGATCCCGGCCCCCATGCCGGTGCCGACCGAGAGGAAGACGAAGTCGTCCACGCCGCGCGCCACACCCAGCCAGCGCTCGCCGAGCGCGGCCAGGTTGATGTCGTTCTCGAGCGTGATCGGGAGCCCGAGGCGGGCTTCGAGCTCGGCCTCGAAGGGCCGCCCTTCGAGCCCGGGCACGTTGGCGGCGAGCTGGAGCGTCCCGTCCGCCGAGCCCGTGACCCCGGGCACGCCGACGACGACGCCGTCGATCAGCTCGCCGGGGAGGTCCGTCGCGGCGACGAGAGCGTCACGAAGCTCGGCCACCGCCGCGAGGGCGCGCTCTGCGTCCGCGCCCTGGAGCTCGACGTCCTGGCGCGCGCGGATCGTCCCGCTGAGGTCACAGATCGCACCGCGCAGGAACCGCGCGCCGAGGTCGAGGCCAAGGACGAGCGCCGCCTCCGGAACCGGCTCGAAGTAGACGGCGCCGTAGCTCGGCCCGCTTGGAGCATCGGCGCTCTCTCGCACGAGCCCGGCCTCGACGAGCGTGCGGAGCGCGAGCGAGACGGTCGGCTTCGAGATCCCGGCCCGCCTCGAGATCTCCGCGCGTGAAACGGGAGCCAGGTCGCGCACGAGCTCGAGCACGGTCTGCTCGTTGAGGCGCTTGAGGAGCGGCGGCGCAGCAGGAGCCGGTCTGGTCGTTTCGGCCATCTCGTCAAGAAGCCTTACCAAATCTCGTGGACGGATGCGAGTTGACTCAGACCGCCGCGTGCGTTATCTATCCAGCCGGTAAAGGTACTTAACGAGAAATCCTGGGTGAGGAGGCTGTCGATGATCCGCGTCGTCGCTGCACTGTCCGTCGTTCTGGGTGCCCTGGCTCTCGCCGGTTGCGGAGGCGGCGGTTCGAAGCACTCGTCGTCGAAGGACACCGCGGCGGCGGACAAGACCCCGGTCACGCTCACGTTCTGGAGCCCCTTCACCGCCCGCGAGCTCAAGGTCATGAACGCGGGCCTCGCGAAGTTCCACAAGAAGTACCCGTGGATCACGGTCAAGAGCGTCGGCGCGATCACTGCCGACAAGCTCACAGCCGCCATCCACGCCGGCAACCCGCCGGACGTGGCGTCGATGTTCGAGACCGACAACCTCGGCGCGTTCTGCAACTCCGGGGCCTGGCAGGACCTGAACCGCTACATCGACGCGGACAAGTTCGACATGAACCAGTTCCCGAAGACGATCCGCGACTACACGGCGTACAAGGACAAGCGGTGCGCGCTCCCCTTCCTCGCCGACTCGTACGGTCTCTACTACAACAAGAAGATGCTCGCCGATGCGGGCATCTCGCACCCGCCGAAGACCGTCGACGAGCTGGCCGCGGACGCGAAGAAGCTCACGGTCCGCAATCCGGACGGCTCTCTGAAAGTCGTCGGCTTCGACCCGCTGATGGGCTGGTACGAGAACGCACCGGTCCACTGGGGGCCGATGTGGGGCGCGAAGTGGATGAACGGCGACAAGTCCGGCCTCGCCGACGATCCTGCGTGGGAGCAGATGGCCCGCTGGCAGAAGAAGCTCGTCGACTGGTACGGGTACGACAACCTGGTCCGCTGGCAGGCGAGCTCGGGCGACGAGTTCTCGGCCTCGAACGCCTTCGAGACCGGCAAGGTCGCGATGAACCTCGACGGCGAGTACCGGATCGGCTTCATCAAGGCCGAGGCCCCGAAGCTCGACTTCGGGACCGCGCCGCTGCCCGCCTCGAAGCCCGACCTCTACGGCTCGGGCTTCGTCATCGGAACGATCATGGGGCTCCCGAAGGGCGCGAAGCACGCGGACCCGGCGTGGCTCTTCCTGAAGTACTTCTCGACCGACCCGACGACCCTCGCGCAGATGGCGAACGGGCTGCAGAACATCCCGTCAACGCTCGCGTCGCTGAAGTCGCCGGAGCTCAAGCTCGATCCCAGGTTCCAGACGTTCTTGAATGTCTTCGCCAACCCGAAGTCGAGCACCCAGCCCGTCCTCTCGATCGGCGCGCAGAACCAGACCCTGTTCGCGTCGTTCCTGGAAAAGTGGCAGGCAGGGCACGTGAAGGACCAAGATCTCCATGACGGGATCGCGAACGTGGACAAGCAGATCAACGCAGCGCTCGAGCAGGCCGGAAGCAACGTGCCGTGAGCTCGGCTGAGGGTGTACTCGCCCTCACCGGGCCGGCGGCGGTCGCGCGCCTGAAGGCAAAGAAGCGGGCCGCCTGGCGCCGCCGAGGGCTCGTCCTGCTCCTGATGAGCCCCTGGCTCGTCGGCTTCACCGCGTTCTTCGGCTATCCGCTCGTCTCGAGCTTCTTCCTCTCGTTCACGCACTACGACCTGCTCTCGTCGCCGCGCTGGGTCGGGCTCGCGAACTACAAGTTCCTGTTCCAGCAGGACCAGCAGGTGTGGCCGGCGGTCAAGAACACGCTCTGGCTGATGGTCTTCTTCGTCCCGCTCCAGGTCCTCTTCGCGTTCGGCGTCGCGCTCATGCTCTCGCGCGCGCGGCGCGGGATCGGGTTCTTCCGCACGGTCTTCTATCTCCCCGCGCTCGCCCCGACGGTCGCCGCGACGCTCGCGTTCGTCTACCTCCTGAACCCTGCGACCGGCCCCGTGAACATCGTCCTCGGCCATCTCGGGATCCAGGGCCCGCTCTGGTTCCACTCGCCCTCGTGGTCGAAGCCGTCCCTGACCCTGCTCGGGCTCTGGGGGATCGGCAATCTGATGATCATCTTCCTGGCCGCGGTCATCGACGTGCCGCGGCACCTCTACGAGTCGTCGCAACTCGACGGCGCGGGCCCGCTCCAGCGGATCCGCTACGTCACGCTCCCGTCGATCAGCCCAGTGATCCTGTTCGCGGTCGTGATCGGGGTCATCGACAGCCTGCAGTACTTCACGCAGGCGTACGTCGCCGCCGGGGTCGCGCAGGGCCAGGCCGCCTCGGAGAGCGCCACGAACCTCGGCTACCCGGAGGACTCCACGCTCTTCTACCCCGTCCTGCTGTACCAGCAGGGATTCCGCTACTTCAACATGGGCTACGCCTCGGCGATGGCGATGATGCTGCTCGTCGTGGCGCTCGCCGTCACGCTGCTCATCCTCCGCAGCTCGCGCCTCTGGGTCTTCTACCAGGGAGCCGGGCGCAGATGAGCGCCGCCGCGCCTGCCGTGGCACTCGAGCGGCGGAAGCCGCCGGCGGCCGTGCGCCGCAAGCGGCTCCTGATCTCGGTCGCCGACCACAGCCTGCTGATCGCCGTGTCGATCATGTTCCTCGCACCGTTCGTCTTCATCGTGCTCACCTCGCTGATGACGAACGACCAGGCGCTCTCGCCCAGGCTCTGGCCGAGCCCGTTTCGGTGGGCCAACTACACGGACGTGTTCCACACCGCCCCGATCTGGCGCTACGGGCTGAACACGACGATCTATGCGGTCCTCGCGACCGCCGGCGTGCTCGTCTCGAGCATTCCGGTCGCGTACGCCCTCTCGCGCCTGCGCTGGAGGGGCCGCGACGTGATGTTCATCCTCGTCCTGGTCGCGATGATGCTCCCCGTCCAGATCACGGTGATCCCGGTCTACGTCCTCTTCTCGAAGCTCCACCTGATCGGGTCGCTCTGGCCGCTGATCATCCCCAACTTCCTCGGCGACGCGTTCTCGATCTTCCTCCTGCGCCAGTTCTTCCTTACGATCCCCGAGGAGTACTCGGACGCGGCACGGGTCGACGGCTGCGGCGAGCTGCGGATCCTCGTCTCGGTCTTCCTGCGGCTCGCGAAGCCGGCGATCGCGGCAGTCGCGCTCTTCGAGTTCCTCTTCTGCTTCAACGACTTCTTCGGGCCGCTCCTGTACACGAGCGAGAGCCCGCAGCACTGGACGCTGTCGCTCGGCCTGGCGCAGTTCCGCACCATCTACCAGGTGCAGTGGAACCTGACGATGGCCGCGACCCTGCTCTTCATGGCGCCGGTGATCATCGTCTTCTTCCTCGCGCAGCGGGCCTTCGTCGAGGGCGTGACCCTGACCGGGGTGAAGGGATGAAGATCGCTGTCGTCGGCGGCGGCTCGACCTACACGCCGGAGCTCGTGTCCGGGCTCGCGGGTGAGCGCGAACGGCTCGACGTGACCGAGCTTGCCCTGCAGGACATCGACCCGGAGCGGCTGGAAGTCGTCGGCGGGCTCGCAGGACGGATGCTCGAGCGCGACGGGTTCTCCGGCGCTCTGGCGTTGACGGACGATCTCGACCGCGCGCTCGACGGGGCCGACTTCGTGCTGGTCCAGATCCGCGTCGGCGGTC
>Ga0307289_10000632_pt1 | contig 15165 bp, 14 predicted proteins | sample ER_DNA_143_FD_194483 | JGI IMG/M metagenome (GOLD analysis project Ga0307289, IMG submission 194483) | Bulk soil microbial communities from the East River watershed near Crested Butte, Colorado, United States - ER_DNA_143 | ecosystem: Environmental > Terrestrial > Soil > Floodplain | place...
ACTTTCGTCTGTGCTGGAAACGATCCGGCCGGTAATTGCGTCCCCTTCACCCAGTCGCACGGTGACCAGCCGACCGGCGTTCCTGCGCCAGTGCCGAGGTCGCTCGAGGGGACGGCTCACTCCACGGGACGTCACTTCGAACGTGTAAGCCGCATTGCCGGTAACGTCTGCGCTGTCCAGCGCCGCCGACGCCGCATTGCTCGCCTCGGCTATCTCATCGAGCAGCGGTCCGGTACCGTCCGGGCCATCACCATCCACCACAACGCGAAGCAACCGGCGCTTGCCCGCCGGAATGATTTCCACGGCTTCCAGCTCGAGGCCAAACTGGGCAAGGATCGGGGTCAGCACACCAGCAATCTGGCTCTCTTTCATCGCGCTGTCCTTCGATCCGATTAGGTCCTTCGGTTGTGGCGCCCTGAGGAAGGAAACATTCTCTTAGCGCGTGTGCGGCAGCATACCTCTCGGGTGAGGTACCGTCGGCGGGTGGCTGAGTCCGAGGTGGACGTACCGGTTAACCAGCCAACCCAACTGACCCGCCGGATGATCATCGGCTTCGGACTTGCTGCGCCCGCGCTGGCCGTGCCATGGCTCGCCGGATGCAGCTCCAGCGAGCCGGTGGTCGACGCGCCGATCAACACACCACCTCCGTCGAATCCCCCGGCCAGTGCGACGGCAAGTCCCAGCCCAACTGCTGCCGAGTCGCATCCGTCTGCTGGTGCGGCGCCTGAGCAGGCGCTGGCCGCGCTAGCCGCTGCCATCCTGGGCGGCCCACGACGTGAGCAACTCTCCAAGGATCGCCGCACCCTTCTCACCTTCGTTCGCAACGCTCATACGGCACACGCCCGCGCCATCGCCAATCCGCTTCCCAGTCAAGCGCCGGTCAAGCTGGGCGGGCGATCGGTGGGTAGTTCGTTGGCCTTGCTTGCCCGGCGGGAGAGCGCCGCCGCCGGACGCTACCGCGGTGTCGCCCTGAAAAGCACCGGCCAGGACGCCCTGCTGTGGGGTTCGTTGTCGGTGGCCTCTGGCAGCTTCGCTGCGGCGCTCAGCTTGGCCAATCCCCCAGGCATCCGCCCGGTCACTGCGCCCAAGCCCGTCGAGATGCTGTCCGAGGTGGCTGCAGTCCAGGAAATGGTGCGCCAACTGCACGCGATGGTGTACGGATATCAGCTGGCGATCGGGAAATTAAAGGTGCTGAGCAAGACGCGTCCTCGGGCCGAGCGCGAGCTGCTCAGCACCCGCGTTTTCCGGGATCGACTGATCGCCTGGCTCCGGAAACGCTCCGCTGAGGTTCCGGCCGCCGAGCCGGCGTACGTCCCGTCGGTCGTTCCGCGCAACGCGGCCACAGCCGGCAAGTTGATCATGCGAATGCACACTGCGCTGCAACCGTTCTGCGGCCTCTGGCTGGCCGGCGCTGAAAGCCAGGCCGACCGCACGCAAGCTCTGAGCGCATTGGGCTCGGAGGTCAAGATCGCCCGTTCGTGGGGAGCCCCGATCGGCGCCTGGCCGGGCTGGAGCAGTTGATCATCGCAGCAGCTGGACCACCACGTCGTAGGCCAGCTTGATGATCAAGCCGCTCAAAACAATCAAGAAGACCTTGCGGACAAAGGAATTGCCACGACTGATGGCGGTCCGGGCGCCGAGGTAACCGCCAATCAGATTGGCTGCGCCCATTGTCAAGCCGAGGGCCCACAACACTGAGCCGTTCAGGGCGAAGACCACTATCGCGGACAAGTTGGTCACCAAGTTGGCGATCTTGGCTGTGGCACTCGCCTCCAGAAATCCGTAGCCGAGCACGGCGACAAGCAAGATCACGAAGAAGGAACCGGTACCAGGCCCAAGAAACCCGTCGTACGCGCCGACGCCTAGGCCGATCACAGCCGTCCAGCCATAGTGCCGGTGCCCGGCGTGCTTTCGTATCGAGACCATGCCCAGTTGCGGCCGACGCCAGATGTAAAGACCCACGCCAATCAGCGCCGCCAGCACGATCGGGGTGAAGGCCTCCTTCGGAAGCAGTTTCGCCAGCAAGGCACCGACGGCAGATCCGATAGCCGAGGCAATGACCAGGGGCAGGACGGTCAACCAATCAAGCGGAATCCGCAGGGCGTACGTCAGCGAACTGGTGGCAGTGCCGCAAAACGAGGAGATCTTGTTGGTGCCCAAGATGACCGCTGGTGCTGTGTCGCTCGGCAAGCCGATCAGTAATGCCGGCAGCTGAATCAGGCCGCCACCACCGACCACCGCATCAACCCAACCCGCAACGAAGGCGGCGACGATCAGCGCCGCCAGGGTCAGCACGGAGAGGTTGAGCGCACCAAGAGCTTCAGCTGTGTTCAATAGCTCGCTCCGCTCGCTCGGAGCGCGCTCAGAGCCGCCTACTTCGTCGTCGCTCGCAGACGAAAGAGCGTTGCCTGCTCACTCCTTCTCAGCACGGCGCCGCGCGCTCCTGTCATGCACGGCCGCGAGGATTTCGGGAACCGCATCCTCGACGGCCACCTCGACCTGCTCCCCACTCTGCCGGTCGCGCAGTTCGACAACGCCTCGGCTGAGGCCCCGACCGATCACCACGATGGTGGGCATGCCCAGGATCTCGGAGTCGGCAAACTTGACGCCGGGGCTGACGATGCGATCATCCAGCAGCACCGAGACGCCGGCCTCGTCGAGCTGCACGGAGAGATCGGCCGCAGTCGTGGTCACCAAGTCGTCCTTGCCGGCTGCCAGCACATGCACGTCGAACGGTGCCAGCTCCCGCGGCCAGCGAAGTCCCTTCTCGTCGCAGGTTCCTTCGACCACCGCTGCCACAGCCCGCGAGATACCCACTCCGTAGGAGCCCATCGTTACTGTGACGAGCTTGCCGTTTTGATCAAGCACCTTGAGTCCGAGGGCGTCGGCATATTTGCGACCAAGTTGGAAGATGTGTCCCATTTCGATGCCGCGAGCCAGCGTGAGCCGTCCCGACCCGTCCGGGGCAGGATCACCCTCACGAATTTCCGCCGCCTCGATAATGCCGTCAGGCGTGAAGTCGCGCCCGCAAACCAGCTCGAAGACGTGCCGGCCCGGCTCGTTCGCCCCAGTCACCCACCGGGTGCCCGCCACGATCCGCGGATCGACCAAGTATCTGATCTTGGTCTCGGACTCTTCCCCGAGTACCGCGTGCGGCTGCGCACCATGGTCGGCGAATCGCACGGGCCCGATGTAACCCTTCACGAGATGGTGGTGCGCGGCGAAATCCTCCTCGCTGAACGGCTCCGGCACCGCCGGCTCGAGCTGCGCGGCGAGGCGTTTCATGTCCACCTCCCGATCACCCGGCACGCCAATAATCAGCGGATGACGAGCGCCGTCCACCTCGCTGATCATCACGACGACGTTCTTCAACGTGTCGCTGGCTTGCCAGGGCCGGTCGCCGCGCGCGAACCGAGCGTTTGCCAAGTTGACGAGAGTCTCAATTGTCGGAGTATCGGGAGTGTCCTCGACATGCGCAACAGGAGCGTCGTCGTATGCCAGCGGCTCGGGGGGTGTGATCCGCACTGCTTCCACGTTGGCGGCGTATCCGCCGGGCGAGCGTACAAAGGTGTCCTCGCCGTTCTCAGCGATGGCGAGAAATTCCTCGCTCGCAGAGCCGCCCATCGCGCCTGACATGGCGTGCACGATCACGTACTCGAAGCCAAGTCGGTTGAAGATCTTGATGTACGCGTCGCGATGGGCGTCGTACGACTTGGCCAAGCCCTCATCGTCGATGTCGAAGGAGTAGGAGTCCTTCATCACGAACTCGCGGCCGCGCAGCAGCCCGGCTCGCGGGCGTGCTTCGTCGCGGTACTTCGTCTGGATTTGGTAGAGCGACAATGGAAGGTCCTTGTAAGAGGAGTACAGGTCCTTCACCAAAAGCGTGAACATCTCCTCATGTGTCGGACCGAGCAAGTAGTCCGCGCCCTTGCGGTCCTTGAGGCGGAATATAGTCTCGCCGTATTCACTCCAGCGCCCAGATGCGTCATAGGGCTCCTTCGGGAGCAGCGCAGGAAAATGCACCTCCTGGGCCCCGATCGCATCCATCTCTTCGCGGACGATTTGCTCCACTTTGCGTAGCACGCGGTAGCCCAGCGGCAGCCAGGTGTAGATGCCGGGAGCCGCCCGGCGGATATATCCGGCACGCACCAGCCAGCGGTGGCTGGGCACCTCCGCATCGGCCGGATCTTCGCGCAGCGTACGGACAAAAAGTTCCGACATTCGGGTGATCACCCGAGCACTGTATTGCAAACAATGGGATGGCTATCCCCGCTTTAATCCTGGCGGGTGCTTGCGCGTCACCGTTGCGGTGGTACGCCGTTGGGCGTCGAGCAGCCTGACACGAAATGATCCTTTAGCGGTCTTCAATTTCGCAGATACGTGATAGAGCCGGGCTGGTCGGCCAGGCCGGTAGAAGGTGACCAGGGTCGGAATGTATTCCGCTTTGCTGACCGTGAATCGGCCATTCCGCACGCGGGTGAAGGTGAACCGCCCAGTTGCACCTTCGTAGGTGCGATTGGCTTCCTGCTGAGCCACCGTGTTCCCGACGCCGTAGAGCACCCACTTCTTGTTCACGATGGTCCACGGCTGCACGACATGGGGGTGATGCATATACACAAGATCAATATCGGGCGAGGCAGTAAGCGCTTTGGCAAGCGCGATCTGCTGCGCGTTCTCCTTCGTTGAGTATTCGGTTCCGATGTGGACGGCAGCGAGCACGATATCTGCTCCAGCTTCCCGCGCCCGACGTGCCTGACCGAGCAGCTCCTTGGTGCTGAGCCGGTGCACGGCCCACGGCTTACCCTTCGGCATGGGCAATCCATTCAAACTGAATGTCGCAGCGACGATCCCGATCTTGATGCCCTGCCGCGTCGTGAAGATCGTTGACCGCTGCGATTCGGCGTTGCTACGTGCCGTTCCGGCATGAGCGATCTTGGCCTGATCAAGATCATCGAGAGTCCGCCGTACGCCGGCGAAGCCTTGATCGACAGCGTGGTTGGACGCAGTTGTGCAGACGTCGTAGCCGGTCGCCTTGACGGCTTTCACGACCTGCGGCGGAGCTGAGAAGAGCGGATAGTTTCGGTACGGCCCGCCCGCTGCAGCCAGCGGCACTTCCTCGTGACAGATCGCCAAGTCGGCCGATGCGACGACCGGCTTCATACCCGACAAGAGGGGCGCGAAGTCGTAACCACCGCGTCCGCGACGCCGCGCGTCCTCCTTGGCGCTAAACCACAAGGTGTTATGCCACAGCAGATCCCCGTTCATCACTACCGTCACGCTGGTCCGTTGGGGTTTGGCCCCTGACTGTTTTGTGGCCTGACCAGGTGAGGGGCCTGCCGCTGGCGTGCTCAGTGTTGCGGCCGGGGTGGGAGTCGGCGCCGTCGGCGTGCGATCGCCCGCCGGCTGGGCATCTGCGCAGCCGGACAAGATCATCAACAGACCGATCCAGGCTGCTGCCAGCCGGGCAGGTAGTTCCATCAAAAGTGAACCGTCGCGAATTCGCCGACCTCGGTGAACCCCACTCTCGCGTACGTCGCCCGCGCAGGCTGGTTGTAGTCGTTGACGTAGAGCGACACGGTCGGAACGACCGTGCGCGCCAACTGGACGACGGCCGCCATCGCCGGCGCAGCCAGGCCCTGCCCTCGCAGCTCAGGCTCCAACCAGACGCCCTGGACCTGGCACACCGAGCCCGATACGGAGCCAAGATCGGCCTTGAAGAGCACGCGATTGCCGTCGAAGATGCCAAAGGCACGACCCGAAGAGATCAGTTGGCGGACGTAGAAGCGGTAGCCCGCCGGACTGCCCTGAACGGGTGAGACGCCAATTTCCTCGGTGTACATCTTCACCGCCGCCTCGGTGTAGGCGTCCCACTGATCAAGAGCCACCCGCCGCACTCGCCGGTCGACGGGGATGGCCGGCGGCGAGCTGATCGACATCACTGGCTGATGCGGCCGTACGTCGCGGACATCGCTCCATGCGCCACCCCAACGCTCGGAGAGCTTGCTCCACAGCTCAAGAGCGGTGTGCGAGGGGCCGATGATCGAGGCACACATCCGGTTTGGACCAGCGAACTCCGTCCATGCCTCAAGTGCCAGCTCGTCAGCGTTGACAGGCACCAGGTTGGACCCCGCGTGGCAGAGAGCACGCAGCAAGCCGCCGCGCTCATATCCCCAGACGGGACAGCCAAGGCTTGCCTGCTCGAGTCCCGCCGCCCGTACCCGAGAGGCGACAAAGACGTTTTCAATCGGATTGGCCGACAGCAGCCGGATGGCGGCAGGTAGATCGCTTCGATTCAGCACCCGCACTGAGCCCTCGCGAGCCCATCGGGACGCAATCGTGCTAGCGACCTTGCGCATGCTCAGTGCACGCTGACCACAGGCACGCCGTCTCCGGCGGGCATCGATTCACCCATCTCCTCCGCAAGCCGCATCGCCTCTTCGATAAGAGTCTCGACGATGTCGGCCTCCCTGACCGTCTTGATCACCTCACCACGTACAAAGATCTGGCCCTTGCCATTACCGGAGGCAACTCCAAGATCAGCTTCGCGCGCCTCTCCTGGTCCGTTGACCACACAACCCATCACCGCAACGCGAAGCGGTACCTCCAGCCCCTCCAAGCCAGCAGTTACCTCATCGGCCAGCTTGTAAACATCGACTTGGGCGCGGCCGCAGGACGGACAGGAAACAATTTCCAGATGGCGCGGCCGCAGGTTCAGCGACTCCAAGATCTTGATGCCGACCTTGACCTCTTCGACAGGCGGTGCCGACAGGGACACCCGGATGGTGTCGCCGATTCCCTTGGACAGCAGCGCGCCGAAAGCGACGGCAGACTTGATCGTGCCCTGGAAGGCCGGACCCGCCTCGGTCACGCCGAGATGCAGTGGGTAGTCGCAGGCCTCGGCCAGTAGCTCGTACGCGCGCACCATGACGACCGGGTCATGATGCTTCACGGAGATCTTGAAATCCCGAAATCCGTGCTCCTCGAAGAGGCTGGCTTCCCAGAGAGCGGACTCGACCAGCGCCTCAGGGGTGGCTTTGCCGTACTTGGCAAGCAGCCGCTTGTCGAGCGATCCAGCATTGACTCCGATACGGATCGAGCATCCGGCTGCAGCAGCGGCGTGCGCGATCTCCTTAACTTGATCATCGAAAGCGCGAATGTTGCCGGGATTGACGCGTACGGCAGCACAGCCGGCGTCGATCGCCGCGAAGACATACCTGGGCTGGAAGTGAATGTCGGCGATCACCGGAATCTGGGACTTCTTGGCGATGATCGGTAATGCTTCGGCGTCGTCCTGGCTGGGTACGGCGACGCGGACGATGTCGCAACCCGTCGCGGTCAGCTCAGCGATCTGCTGCAGCGTGGCGTTGATGTCTGCGGTGAGCGTCGTCGTCATGGACTGCACGCTGATCGGCGCATCACCGCCGACGGCGACCTTGCCGACCTTGATCTGCCGGCTCTTGCGACGCGGTGCGAGGGTAGGTGGAGGAAGGGTTGGCAGACCCAGGTCGATGCTCATGAGGCCTTTCTGTGCAGTGCGTGGCGGTGCCGTCCCCATTTCAGGCTCGCCGGCAATCCAGACTAACGTGACTTCCGGCCGCAAGGAGTGGACGACTGCCTCAGCGGCCCGTTCGCAGGAGGCCCGGCCAGGGTACGTTTCGCGACACAAACGTCAGGCCGACCGTGCGCTGAAGCGTGCATAGGTACGTCTCACAGCACAGGCGGCGAAAGGTCGATACATCAACTGACATGTTTGCGCGGCTCAGCCGTTGCGCCATAGATTCCGTCCGGCCGGTTCGTGTAAGCCCTCGCGGGTCGTCGATGCCGGCCAGCATGTCTGACATACCAGAACAGCATCAGGCCTGTGGCACCGAGATGGAAGCCATGCAATGCCCAGACCGGCCCCAACGGCAGACTGAAGACATACACGGCGTAGGTCAGGTTGCCGATATTGGCGAGCAGGATGTTGCCGAGACTGTATGAGGCGAGGTCCTTGGTGCGTCCGGCCTTCCCAGCATGGGCAGGGTGCTAGCGATGAAGATCGCTGTGGATACCGATCCAGCGAGCACTGGAAGACTCGTACTCACGCCGCACCTCCCTCCTGCTGGCTTGGCGGCACATAATTCACTATACTTAGAGTAAATTAACTAAGTCAACGACTTAATCAACACTTCAGTGGGTGGCGCTTAGATGGTGTTCATGGCGGACAAGAACCGCACGTACTCCTCGACACTGCGAGCTGATCAAGCCAGGCAGACCAGGAGGCGGATCGTTGATGCGGCTGCGGAGCTTTTTGCTGAACACGGGTACGCCGGCACCACCATCGACGCCGTCGCGACCGCCGCTGGGGTAAGTCGGAAGACGGTCTTTGACTCCGTTGGCGGCAAGGCTCAGCTGATGAAGTTGGCGTACGACTTCGCGATCGTTGGCGACGACGAGCCCGTAGCGCTGGCAGAACGGCCGGAGATGAGGGCGTTGCTCGCGGAGCCCGACCATGCCAAACGGCTCGCGATGTACGCATCCGTCGTGGTGGGACTTGACCTCCGGCTTTCAGCGGCCTGGCGTGCCTTTGAGGGAGCGGCGACCAGCGACCCGGAGGCGGCCAAGCTCTATGGCGTGATGGTCGAGCAGCGCCGAAATGCGATGCGAGAGCCGGCACAACTGTTCGCTGACGCTGGAGCATTGCGCCCTGACCTCGACATTGAGGTTGCGGCAGACCTGATGTGGCTCTACAACGATCCGTCGCTTTACGACAAACTGGTCCGGCAACGTGGCTGGTCTGTCGATCGCTTCCAGGCCTGGCTGACTGAGGCTCTTCAGGTCCAGCTGCTTGGGAAAGCTCCTTCGGTGCGTACGGCCGAATAGCATCACCTGGTGCGCGCCGTCGTATTGTCCGAACCCGGGCCTGCCGAGAACCTCGTCGTTAAAGAGCTGCCGATGCCGCCCGAACGGGATGGCTGGGTGCGGATCCGCGTCGAGGCGTTCGGGCTCAACCGTTCAGAACTGATGACGCGGCTCGGCCTGTCCGGAGCTGCGGTGACGTTTCCCCGGGTCCTCGGTATCGAGTGTGCGGGCGTGGTCGACGCCGCCCCTGGCGGAAGTGGCCTCAAACCAGGCCAGCAAGTCGTGGCGATGATGGGCGAGATGGGCCGGACCTACGACGGCAGCTACGCCGAATACACCTCGGTTCCGCTGACCCAAGTCATACCCATGAGCACTGAGTTGCCGTGGGAGGTCATCGGTGCTCTGCCGGAAATGATTCAGACGGCGAACGGTTCGCTGACGATCGGACTCGACCTGCAGCCGGGCGAGACTCTCCTCATCCGAGGTGGCACTTCCTCGGTCGGACTTGCCGCGGCCGCGCTCGCCAAGCAGCTGGGTGCCACCGTCTTGGCGACTACCCGGCGACCGGAGCGTTTCGACATGCTGAAACAGAGAGGTATCGATCTACCGATCATCGACACTGGCGAGATCGCCGATGAGGTGCGTAAGCACTTCCCGGATGGTGTCGACGCTGCACTCGAGCTCGTGGGCACCCCTAGCCTGCCGGACACGCTTCGCTGCGTACGAGTCCATGGCACCGTCTGCTTCACGGGTCTGCTCTCCAACCAGTGGACGGTCAAAGACTTCTACCCGATCGATTACATCCCGGCGGGCGTGCGCCTCACCGCGTACGAAGGAAGGGCCTCGGACCTTCCCCGTGAGGCCTTGCAGCGGGTGCTCAACGCAGTCGCCGACGGCAGTCTGCCGATCACTGTGCACCACGTCTACGACGGACTCGAAGAGGTCCGACAAGCCCACAAGGATATGGAAAACAACGTCGCAACTGGCAAGCTGGTCGTCCGAGTTCGGCACTGACCTCGCCGCAGCGCTATGTCTCGGCCCGCGGCGGACTACGCCCGCGAAATGCCCGGCTGGCATATCAACGTAATCAACTACGGCCTCCGCGATGGACCCCACAAGATCATCATCACGACGCCCACCGGCCACCACTACCTCAGCCGCGCACCCGATCCCCCATGACGACCAGCTGTCAGAAGAGGCGAATCGGATCGATCAGATCAGCCAAGATCAACACAACACCAGAGATCAGGATCAGGCCGCCGACCACGTACGCCACCGGCAGCAGCCTCGCGGTGTCCACTGGCCCGGGGTCGGGACGTCCGAAGAGGCGAGCGATGGCCCGCCTGACAGCTTCGTAGAACGCCGCTGCTACGTGCCCGCCGTCCAATGGCAGCAGCGGTACGAAGTTGAAAAGAGCGACGAACAGGTTGACTGCGCCAAGCACGGTAAACAAACTCGCGACCTTCGCGGCTGGGTCAATCTGGTTTGTCGAGGCGATCTCCCCTGCCGCTCGACTCGCGCCAACGATCGACATCGGCCCGTAGACATCTCTCGGCTTGCCCGTCACGAGGTTGTAGCCGGTGTAGAAGACCTTCACGGGGAAATAGGCGAGCGCTACGGCAGTCTGCTTGGTCATCTGCCACATGTCGCCGACGACGGCAACCGGCCCGCCGCGCTCCCGGACGATCTCGGGTTCAACACCAAAGAACCCGGCGGCGACGCGCCTCGATGGGTCGTACCTGTCGGGTACCCCGGTGATGACCGTATTGACCGACTTCAGGTCGATGCGCTGACCGGCCCGCTCGACGCTCAGCAGCGCCGGGTGGTCCAGATTCGATCGAATCAGACGAGAGACGTCGTCCCAGGAGGAGACCGGGGTTCCGTTGAATGCAACGATCTTGTCGCCCGGCTGGATACCGGACTGCGCAGCGGGCGTCGCCGGCTTCCCGGTGCAATTCTGGTCGGCGGCATTCGCGACGACAATGCATTCCTGGACGTTGCTGATCGTCAACTGGGAGCGATAGACGCCATAGCTGAGCGACACCCCAAGCAAGATCAAGAATGCCAGCAGGATATTCATCGTCGGGCCGCTGGCCATAATGATCAACTTTTGCCAGAACGGCTTCTCGTAGAAAAGTCTTCCCTCGTCCTCGGGGCGGATCGCCGACCACTCCGCCGCTCTGGCATTGTCGGCAAGCGCGCGAAACGGCCCCGTACTGTAGGTGCGAACCTGACCGGGCCGGTCCTTTGACGGCGGAAACATGCCGACGAGCCGGACATAGCCGCCCACCGGAACCGCCTTGACGCCGTACTCGGTCTCACCTCGACGCCGCGACCACAGCTTGCGACCGAAGCCGATGAAGTATTCGGTCGTCTTGACGTCGAACAGCTTGCCCGGAACGAGATGACCAATCTCGTGCAAGGCGATCGAGGCCATCACCAGTCCGAAGAAGACAACGGCACCGGCAATGTAGATCACGAGGTCCATCTAGCGCGCGTGCTCCGTTGCTTCGGTGAGGTCGGTGGCCCGGGCTCGTGCCCAGGCGTCGGCCGCCAGGACCACCTCAAGCGTGAGCTGATCGCTCGCGACCAGCATCGAGCCTACGTCGGGATCTGAACCCGTGTGCTCGGTGAGTACCAGAGCGACGACGTCAATGATCCGATTGAATCGGATTCGGCCATCGTGGAAGGCGTCGACGCAGACCTCGTTTGCAGCGTTGTACACCGCAGGAGCCGTTCCTCCCAGCCGCCCCGCCGCGCGGGCGAGTTCAACAGCGGGGAATGCCAGGTTGTCGAGCGGTTCAAAGGTCCAGCTCGCTGCCGTACGCCAATCGCACGGCCGCGCGACGCCCGGCAGCCGATCAGGCCAGCTCAGACCCAGCGCAATCGGAAGCTTCATGTCTGGTGGCGAACACTGCGCAAGCGTCGAGCCGTCGACGAACTGCACCATGGAGTGCACGATCGACTGCGGATGCACCACCACATCAATTCGATCCAGGTCCACCCCGTACAGCAGGTGCGCCTCGAGCAGTTCCAAACCCTTGTTCACCAGCGTTGCGGAGTTGGTCGTGATCACTCGGCCCATGTTCCAGGTCGGGTGTGCCAGGGCCTGATCAGGAGTGACATTGCTCATCTGTTCGCGGCTGAGCCCCCGGAAGGGTCCGCCGCTTGCGGTGAGAATGAGCCGATCGACCTCTGCCGCGGAGCCACCGCGAAGGCACTGCGCCAGCGCCGAGTGTTCGGAGTCGACGGCAACAATCTGATCTGGACGTGCGGCTTTTGTGACCAGCGCGCCGCCGACCACAAGAGACTCCTTGTTGGCCAGGGCAAGGATTCGCCCAGCCCGCAGTGCGGCCAGCGTCGCAGCAAGCCCGGTGGAGCCGGTGATCCCATTGAGGACGACGTCACACGGCATCGCCGCCAGCTCCGCGGCCGCATCCGGGCCCGCCAGGATGCGCGGGAGCGTGAACTTTCCCTCCGCCCAGCCACGTCGGCTTGCCTCGGCGTAAAGAGCCAACTGGAGGTCCTGCACGGTTGTCGCGCGGCTGACCGCAACGGTCCGCGTACCGCTGTCCAGCGCCTGCTGCGCCAGCAGCGCAATCTGCTGGCCCCCAGCGGCAAGGCCTACCACCTGGAACTGATCACGATGCTCGGCGACGACCTCCAGAGCCTGGGTACCGATCGAGCCGGTACTGCCCAAGATCACCACGTCACGCACGGGGCCTAGTGTGGCAGGTTCTTCTGAAAGAATGGTGGGTCGTGACCCGACGTCTGATCGACATCGAGAGCCTGGCCGATTTCGACGCCCACATTGGCAAAACCCGCCACCTGAACGGATGGTTCGTCCAGTCTGTCGATCTCACCGAACGAACCGACGTGCTGCGAACGGTCGATCCCCGCGGCGCGGTCTTCCTCGGTTGCCAGTTCGCCCCGACGGCCGAACACGAGCTCCGCAGGTCCGGTGCGCTGCTGTTCCCGCGCCTGCCCGACCTGCCGTTCGATCCGTACCGAGCACGTCTGTACGACGCTGCCGAGCTGTACGGCACCGGCGAATACGCAGCCAGTCTCGATGCGGCCATCTATGCCTGGTCGCACGCGCACCCGGCGGCGTCACTCACCGCCGAGCTCGGCGCGACACTTCATGATCACGCCATCGCTGATGCGCTGGAGGATGCGACAACGGTCCTGGACCGACGCAAGATCGTCGGGATCATGGGCGGTCACGCCGTGCCACGCGGCGAGGAAACTTATCGCGCTGCGGCCGAGCTGGGAGAAAACCTGACCCTGTCAGGTCGCACCGTCCTCACTGGAGGCGGTCCCGGGGCAATGGAGGCAGCAAATCTCGGTGCCTATCTGAGCCCGTGGCCGGGCTCGCTCGAGGATGCCCTGATGATCATGACATCCGCGCCGACGGACCGGCCGAGTATCGATAAATGGGCGCACACCGCTTTCGAGGTACGGGCCCGCTGGCCGGTCGCCTCGGCAGGGCGCAGCCTCAGCATCCCGACCTGGTTCTACGGCCACGAACCCACCAATGTCTTTGCGACCGAGATCGCCAAGTATTTTTCCAATGCGCTGCGGGAAGACACGTTGCTCCATCACTGCGGGGGCGGAGTCATCTACCTTCCGGGTCAGGCCGGTACGGTGCAGGAGATCTTCCAAGCCGTCACCGAGAACTTCTACGCTGCCGACGCCAGCTTGGTTGTTCCGTTGATCTTGGTCGGTCGGGAGTACTGGACCGATGTCTATCCCGCTTGGCCACTCCTGCAGCGGCTCGGCGCCGGGCGAGCGATGGGTGAGTTGATCTACTGCGTTGACGGTGTAAAAGAGGCAGCGGATCTGCTGACTGCCGGGACGTAACGCAGCCGGGTCACGGAAGTAGCGACAGCTCGTCGGGTGTGGCGAGGGTGAGCACGGCCTCCTCGATGTTGTCGTGCTCCTCCAGCTCCCGTTCCACCTGCCGCAATCGGACAGCCAGACTTGGCTCAACGTCGTCACCGGCCATGTCGACCGAAGCAACTAGATACAACCGACCCGGACCGACAAATTCAAGGTGCAGATAGGTGATCCGATCGATGTCTGGACGGTCCAGGAGCTTGCGGAGAACGTCTTGGCGAACCTCGGGACGCACCTCCTCCCCGACCAGGAAGCGTCGGTTGCGATCGATCAAGAAGACTGCGACGACTGCCAGCAGCAGGCCAACCAGAATGGATCCGATGGCGTCGGGCGTGGCTGATCCGGTGACCTGATGCAGCGCAATTCCGATGACTGCAATGGTGATGCCGATCAAGGCCGCGGCGTCTTCGGCAAAGACCGCGCGCAGCGTGGGATTTGAGGTGTTCAAGATGTAATCCTTCACGCCGCGATCCAGCTGCGCGGCCATCCGCCGCGCCTGAAACGTTGCCTGGGTGAAGGACACCCCTTCGAGCACGAAGGCGATGCCGAGGACCACGTACGCGACGAGAAAGTTGGAGGCCTCCTCGGGTTCGATCAACTGCTGCACACCATGCCAAATGGACACCACCGCGCCCGCAGTAAAGAGTCCGAAGGCAGCAAACATCGACCAGACGTATGCCTCGCGGCCGAACCCCATTGGGTGCTCGCTGTCCCGCCCACGGTCGGATCGCCGGTCGGCTATCAGCAAGAAGATCTCGTTGCCAGCATCTGCCCATGAGTGGGCGGCCTCGGCCAGCATGGACGCTGACGAGGTGATGACCGCCGCTACGGATTTGGCAATGGCGATCAGCACGTTGGCGAGAAATGCGACCAGCACCGTCAACAGGCTCTGATTCACCTGCTTCGATTCCCGCGTGCTCTCCGTCGCTACGACCTCACCGGCCATGCCTCGACCTTATCCAGCGCCTGCATTCCGACTCAGATTGCTAGCTGGCTGCCAGGTTCCACCAAGGTGATTGCTAGGTACGGGCTCCACACTATTTCGGCAACGCCTGTGAACCGACCACAAGGAGTACCGAGAAACGTGGCAGTCTCGATAAAAACTGCAGTCGCACTAGGCTCAGGACTGCTAGTGCTTGGCGCCGGCATGGGAGTAGCAAGTGCTGCGTACGCTGACACACCAGTTGTGCCTAACCCGACGACCGCGCCCCCTATTGCCCCGACGCCGGACAATCCAGCTGCGCCCGCGCCGGGCAATCCGGCACCGCAAAATGGAGCTCCAGCATGGCCAATGAGCCCTGGGCAGGAGGAGGTCTTGGTCAAGACCTTGTCCAGCATGCTCGGCGCCGACGAGGCCGAGGTCAGGGCGGCTCTCGACCAGGTCCGCGCGGATTATGCGGAAAAGGGGCCGGCCGCTTTGGACCCTTG
>Ga0307289_10000633_pt1 | contig 15149 bp, 16 predicted proteins | sample ER_DNA_143_FD_194483 | JGI IMG/M metagenome (GOLD analysis project Ga0307289, IMG submission 194483) | Bulk soil microbial communities from the East River watershed near Crested Butte, Colorado, United States - ER_DNA_143 | ecosystem: Environmental > Terrestrial > Soil > Floodplain | place...
CACTCGCTGCCAAGCGGGAGCTCGTTCATGCCTAGGCTCGTGGTCGGCGTAGCCGCTGCGGTCGCCTTCGCCGGCGCCGCCTGGGCGGCCACCTCGCCCGGGCGAGGCGCGCTGGCGCTGCTGCTGGTTGCCGCTGCTTTGCTGGTGGCCGGGGCGGCGTGGCTCGATCCCGGCCTCGGGGCCGGCAAGACGCTCGTGCTCGTCGCGACCCTGGCCGCCGCCGCAGCGGCCGGCCGCGTTCTCTTCGCCGCGATCCCCGGGGTCCAGCCTGTGACGGTGATCGCGGTTGCCGCCGGGGCCGCGCTGGGCGCCCGCGCCGGCTTCGGCGTCGGCGCGCTGGCGGCGCTCGTCTCCAACTTTTTCCTCGGCCAGGGACCCTGGACGCCCTGGCAGATGCTGGCGTGGGGTGGCTGCGGCATCGTCGGCGCGCTGGCCGCTCCGTTCGTCCGCCGCCGAGTCCCGTTTGCGCTCCTGTGCTTCGTCCTCGGCTTCGCCTTCAGCGGCCTGATGGACATCTGGGAGTGGTACAGCTTCTACCCCCACACCTGGGCCGCGCTCAGTGTCCAACTCGGCCGCGGTGTCTGGTTCGACGCCTCTCATGCGCTCGGGAACTTCGCGATCGCGCTCGCGGCGGGGCCTGAGCTCCGGCGCCTGCTCGAGCGCTACGGCCGGCGTCTGCGAACGGAGATCTTGTGGGCGTGAAGCTTGCGGTGCTCGGCGCGGCGATCGCGCTCGCGACGCCGGTCTCGCATGGAGTCGACTTCCTTCGGACGAGGCAGCTCACGGAGGGAAGCTTCGCCGAGCCCGGGCGGACCGGCTATCCGCAGCTGACCGCGTGGGCGGCCCTCGGCCTGCGCGCGGCCGGGCAATCTCCTTCGAGCCGCCTGGCCGCGATCAAGTACCTCGTCGCGCACGAGCCCGACTTGAAGAGCGCTACGGACATCGCGCTCGTTGCGCTCGCCGAGCAGGCGCTCGGCGGGGACGCAGACCGGTCGCTCGCTCGCTTGCAGGCGCTCGAGCGGCCTGACGGCTCCTTCGACGGCCTCGTCAACGGCACTGCCTGGAGCGTGCTCGCCCTCCGGAGCCGCGGCTCGCCGGTTCCCCCGAAGACCTTCCGCTGGCTGCTCGCGCACCAGACTCACGCTGGTGGGTGGAGCTGGTCGCCTCGTGGCGCCGCCGACTCCAACGACACGGCGGCGGTCGTCCAGGCCCTGCGGGCGGCCAACGTCAAAGGTCGGCCGATTCGCAATGCGATCCGGTTCTTGCTCGGCTTCCACAACAGGGATGGCGGCTTCGAGCTGACGCATGGACGCGGCTCGGACGCGCAATCGACGGCCTGGGCGGTCCAGGCCTTCGTCGCGGCAGGCATGAAGCCCCCGCGCACCGCCTTCACCTACCTGAAGCGCCTGCAGCGGCCCGACGGGAGCTTTCGTTACTCGACGCGGTATACGACAACGCCCGTCTGGGTCACCGCCCAGGCGCTGATGGCGCTTGCGCGCAAGCCACTTCCGTTTCGTTAGAGCTGGTCGATGGGTGTAGTCCTGGGACGATCCGGGTAGGCTTGGAGCAACAGGATGCCGGGGCGCAGCGGTCGATTGAGCGCCGCTGAGGCTCCCGCGTCCGCACCTGCGAAGGGTTCGATCTGCACACCGACGAGGTCGCCGAGGGCGGCCCGCGCGCAAAGTTTGGGTTAAGTCCCCTAACGAGGGGTATCAGCGTGCGTCTAGAACGCCGATTGCTCGTGCAGATGTCGGGGCGCCGCATCCTTTTCGGTTTCCTCTTCCTTGCTACCGCCGTTGCCGGCTACGCGCTGGTGCGAGAAGCAGGGAGCGGAGGGCTTCGCGCTGCCGCGAGCCCGGACTGGAAACTGCTCGCGGCCGGCTTCGCGATCTGCGCGGCGGTTCAGCCTCTCCGTGCCCTTGCGTGGTCATCGACGGTTCGGCACCCGGTCGGCTTCCGGGCGATCTACGCCTCGAGCTCGATCGGCTCGTTCCTCGACACCGTGCTGCCGGGCCGCCTCGGCGAGGCCTCGAAAGTCGCGGTCCTCAAGGTGACGTCCGGAACCAGCTACCCCGGTTTCTCGCGCGCGGGCGGCTCGCTGCTCTGTGCGCACCTGCTCGAGATGATCGCCTTTGCAGTTCTCGGCGCCGGCGCCACGCTCTTCCTGCCGGTGCCCGGCTGGGCGCGCTGGACGGTGATCGCCGGGATCGCCGGCGCAGCCGGTGGGCTCGCGTTGATCGCCGTGCTGCACCGCTACCTCGGCCGGCGGCTGCCGATCAGCATCACGTCCTTCCTCGCAGGAGCGGCTGCGCCGCGCGGAGTGCTACTGCGCGCCGGCTCGATCCTGATGGTCACCTGGCTCGCGCGCTGGTTCGGCATCCTCTTCTGCCTCCACGCCGTCGGTGTCCACCTCAGCATCGGCGCCGCCCTGCTCTACATGCTGATCACCGGCCTGGCGAACACGGCCCCGCTCCTTCCCGGCAACGTCGGCGTCTATCAAGGCGCCGCCCTCGGGGCGCTGGCGATCGCCGGCTACTCGGGCTCGCATGCCGTTGCCGCGAGTCTGATGATTCCGTTCGTCGTCACGCTCGCGACGGCCGCGGCCGCTCTCGTCGGCCTCGCGCTGTACGGCAACCGGGTGCCGGCGCTCTCACGCGCCGCGTTCCGGCCCAGCCAGGCGTAGTTCCTAGGCCCGCGACAAGCGGGCGCGCCACTGGGAGAGCGGCAGCGCGTAGAAGACCGCGATCGCGAGGTAGGCCGCGGCGCTCGCCCACGGCTCGACGAAGGCCAGCGCCATCGCGCCGCCGTAGAGCAGTGAACCGGGCACGTAGGCGCGGGTGATGTCGTCGATCACGTCGTCGGGCACCTGTTCCGCGATCAGGCGCCGATCGGCCGACGCGTAGCGCCACCAAGCGAAGTACGTGATCGCGGTCAGCGTCAGCGTCGCGCCGTAGAGGACCGCGGCGGCCCGTGCCCCATCCGTTTCGATGAACTGGGCGAGCACGGCCGTCGGGAACGGGACGAACGCGATCAGCATCAGCAGCAGTGTGTTCAGCAACAGCATCGTCCGGTCGGCCCGCGCGATCAGCTCGAAGACGTAGTGGTGGTTGATCCACATGACCCCGATCGTCAGGAAGCTCGTCAGGTAGCCGACGTAGGAGGGCCAGAGCCGCAGCAGCTCGTGCCCGAGGTCACCTGCATGCTCCCGTCCGGGGACGTGGATCTCGATGATCAGCAGCGTGATCGCGATCGCGAAGACGCCGTCGCTGAAGGTCTCGAGCCGAGCAGTCTCGTTCGTCACGCCTGAATCCTCGCGGGCGCGACGGACGTTCGGCCGTTAGGTTCCCGGCCTCATGCGCCAGATCGCGGGCAAAGGCCTTGGGTTCGTCCTCGTTGCCTACGCGTTCCTCGTGACGATGGTTGGGACGACTCTGCCGACGCCGCTGTACCCGCTGTTCGAGCAGCGCTATTCGTTCGGCGAGCTGATGGTGACCGTGATCTTTGCGGTCTACGCCTTCGGCGTGATCGCCGGGCTGCTCGCCTTCGGGAACCTGTCCGACGAGATCGGCCGCAAGCCGGTGCTGCTGCTGGGGCTCGCGTTCTCGGCCTCGAGCGCCTTGCTCTTCCTCTTCGCCGGTTCGCTCGTGCCGGTCTTCCTCGGCCGGATCGCTTCGGGATTTTCCGCGGGCGTCTTCACGGGGACGGCGACGGCGATGCTCATCGATCTGGCGCCGGGCGGCCGCAGGCGGCTCGCGAGCTTCGTCGCCGTGATCGTCAATCTCGGGGGGCTCGGCCTCGGGACGCTTCTCGCGGGCCTGCTCGCCGACTACTGCCGCTCGCCGTTGCGGCTCCCGTTCCTCGTGCACCTCGGGCTGCTCGTGCCGGCCTTCATCGGCCTGCTGTTCACGCCCGAGACCGTGGAGAGGCGCGGCGCGTTCAGGTTCTCGTTCCAGCGGCTGAAGATTCCAGCAGAGGTGCGCGGGGTGTTCATCCGCGGGGCGACCGCCGGCTTCGCCAGCTTCGCGGTAGCCGGCGTCTTCAGCTCGGTTGCGCCGGTCTTCCTCGGGCAGATTCTCGGACGGACGAGCCACGCTCTGGCCGGGCTGATCGTCTTCATTCTCTTCAGCTGCTCGATCCTCGGCCAGCTGCTGGTCTCCCGGCTCTCCGACCGGCGGGCGCTCGTCTTGGGCTGTGCCCTGCTCGCAGGCGGCGTCGGCCTGCTGGCCCTGACGCTCGGGATCGAGTCGCTGGCGGCGCTGGTCGCCTCCGCGGCGGTGGTCGGAGTCGGCCAGGGCCTCGTGATCGGCGCCGGCCTGGCGGCCATCAACCAGCGGGCGCCTGTAGAGCACCGAGCCGAAACCGCGTCGAGCTTCTTCGTCGTCCTGTACGTCGGCCTTTCGGTGCCTGTGATCGGCGTCGGCCTCGCGGCGCACAGCTGGAGCCTCCGTGGCGCCGGGATCGCCTTCAGCGCTGCCGTCGCCGCGCTGGTGCTCGTCGTGCTGGCGAGCCTGGCCCGTCGGAACTAACCGAGCTCCGAGGGGTCGGCCGGATGCCCGTCGCGGCCGACGTAGCCGTCCTTGGCGCCGACCACGACGAGCACGAGATCCTCATCGCCGACGTTGACGATCTGGCGCGGCGTCTTCGCCTCGACGTGCGCCATGCCGCCCGGCCCGAGCTCGCGCGTCTCGCCGGGAAGGCGAAACTGCGCCCGGCCGCGGTGGACGAAATAGAGCTCGTCCTGGTCGTCGTGGAAGTGGGGGCGGGACTCGACCCCCGACGCGAGAACAACTGCATTGGCGCCGAAAGCCGTGATCCCGAGCTCTTGGCGGATCTTGCGAAAGACGCCGTCGCCGAGCTCGTCCACGGACGAAAACGCGTACCCCACGGCCGCTAGCCTAGAGCGATGTCCGTCACCTCGCCCGACGCCTATCTCGCCGACCTCAATCCGGCGCAGCGCGAGGCCGTCCTGGAGACGGAAGGCCCGCTGCTCGTGATCGCCGGCGCCGGCTCGGGCAAGACCCGCGTCCTCACCCACCGCGTCGGCCATCTGCTCACCGCCTGCGGGGTGAAGCCGAACGAGATCCTCGCGATCACGTTCACGAACAAGGCCGCCAACGAGATGAAAGAGCGTCTGGAGGACTTACTCGGCCCGACCGCCCGCCGTTTGTGGATCCTCACTTTCCACGCCGCCTGCGGGCGGATCCTGCGCCGCGAGGCCCAGCGGCTGGGCTACCGGACGAACTTCACGATCTACGACCAGGCCGACCAGATCCGATTGACGAAGGCCTGCCTGGAGGAGCTGGACCGTGACCCGAAACGCTTCGTCCCGCGCGGCATCCACGCGCAGATCTCTGCCGCAAAGAACCAGCTCGTCGGGCCGGAGGACTACAAGGAGCGGGTCGCGTCGTTCTACGACCAGACCGTCGCCGACACGTACGAGCTCTACCAGCGGCGGCTGTTCGGCTCGAACGCCGTCGATTTCGACGACCTGCTCTTCCTCACCGTCCAGGTGCTGGAGCGCTTCCCCGAGGCGCTCGAACGCTGGCGCAAGGCCTTCCGCTACGTGCTCGTCGACGAGTACCAGGACACGAACCACGCCCAGTACCGGCTATTGCAGCTCCTGGCCGGGGAGCACAAGAACCTTTTCGCCGTGGGCGATCCGGACCAGTCGATCTACGCCTTCCGCGGTGCCGACATCCGCAACATCCTCGAGTTCGAGCGCGACTTCCCCGGCACGCGCACGATCCCGCTCGAGCAGAACTACCGCTCGACGAACACGATCCTCCGCGCCGCCAACCAGGTGATCGCGAACAACCGCGAGCGGAAGCCGAAGAACCTCTTCTCGGAGCTGGGCGAAGGCGACCCCGTCCGCGTCTTCGAGGTCGAGGACGAGCACGCGGAGGCGCGCTTCGTCGCCGCCGAGATCGCCGGGCTCGTCGAGGAGGGCTACAACGGCAACGAGATCGGGGTCTTCTACCGGACGAACGCGCAGTCGCGGGTGCTGGAGGACATCCTGGTCCGGCAGGGGATCGCGTACCAGGTGGTCGGCGGCCCGCGGTTCTACGAGCGGGCCGAGATCAAGGATCTGATCGCGTACCTGCAGGTGATCGACAACCCGTACGACGCCGTCTCGCTGCAGCGGGTTGTCAACCGCCCGCGTCGCGGCATCGGCGACTCGTCGATCGCACGGCTGCAGACCTACGCCGACGCGCACGGGATCTCGCTCTGGGAGGCGTTCGAGTTCGGCGAGGAAGCCGGCGTGGGGGCGGCGCCGCTGAAGGCTGTGCGCGAGTTCCGAACGCTGCTGCAGTCGTTGATGTCGGGCGCGCTGGAGCTCGACGTTCCCGACCTGATCGAGCGGGTGCTCGAGGGCAGCGGTTACCTGACGACGCTGGAGGCGGAGCGGACGATCGAGTCCCAGGGCCGCATCGAGAACCTGCAGGAGCTCGTCGGGGTGTCTCGCGAGTACCAGGAGCAGGCGTCGGAGCCGAACCTCTCCAGCTTCCTGCAGGAGATCTCGCTCTACTCAGACCAGGACGCGATGCGGGGCGAGGGGTCGCTCGTGACGCTGATGACCCTCCACAACGCCAAGGGCCTCGAGTTCCGCGCCGTCTTCATGATCGGCATGGAGGAGGGGATCTTCCCGCACTCCCGCTCGCTGGAGGAGAACACGCTGGAGGAGGAGCGGCGCCTGGCCTACGTCGGCATGACCCGGGCAAAAGAGCGGCTGACGCTGACGCACGCGAGTGCGCGGTCGCTCTGGGGGAATCGGAGCTACAACCTGCCCTCGCGGTTCCTCGACGAGCTCCCCGACGAGGGCGTCGAGCGGGAGCGGCTCCGGCCGTCATCCTGGTCCTCGTACGCCTCGGCGAGCGGCGGCGGGATCGCGCCGCGCGAGAACGTGCCCGAGCTCTCGACCGGGGACACCGTGCGGCACGAGACCCTGGGCGAGGGCATCGTCACCCGGATCGAGCCGGGCGGTGTCGTCACGGTGCGCTTCGCGGGCGAAGACGCGGAGCGCCGCTTGATGCTGGATTACGCCCCGCTCGAGCGCGTTTAGTCTCGTTTAGCAGGCCTTTTGCTACGGTTCCGCGCCGTGCTGGCGCTCATCGCCGCGATTGCGGCCGCATCCTCGATTGCTCTTCACCCGGCTCCGCTCCCCGCGCCGACCCATTTCGTCTGGCCGGCGACGGGGACGATCACCACGCCGTACGTCCCCGGCGGTCATCCCGGGATCGACATCGGCATCCTCCGGTCGCTGGCGATTCGGGCCGCTGCGCCCGGTCGCGTCCAGCTCGTCGGCGAGCGCCGCGGCTACGAGGGCTACGGAAGGATCGTGCTCGTCAAAGTCGGCGGCGGCTATTCGACGCTGTACGCGCATCTCTCCAGTTTCGGGGTACATCCGGGACAGGAGGTCGAGGCCGGTCAGAAACTCGGCGTTGCCGGTTGCACCGGCTGGTGCACCGGCACGCATCTGCATTTCGAGGTGCGCCTACACGGCCAGGCGGTCGACCCGGCCAGGATCCCCTTCGACTGAGCTCGGCTAAACTGCCCGAGACCGGGCGGTTAGCTCAGTTGGGAGAGCACCAGCTCGACAAGCTGGGGGTCACTGGTTCGAGCCCAGTACCGCCCATCGCTCAACGATGCGCTTCGAGCGAAAGGAAGAGGCCCCTCGCGGGGCCTCTCGTCATTGCGGTGAAGTTGTAGCGCCCGGCCCCTAAGCTGACCACCCATACGGCGACCCGGTGCTGGCGTGCAAACAGCGTCCCTGACCACCGAGCCCGGCAGCCTGGTTGACGATTTGCTCAGCTCGTGGGATGCTCGGAACATCTGCGGCACCGCCAGCGGTTCGGCGCTTCGAATCGCAGCACGAGGGCGCTTAGCTCTCGCGGAAGGAGTCGCATGAACGTCGATCTTCTTCGGCTCTTGACCGTTTTCGGTCGGATCAATCCGGCGATCTGGGACGTGATCGTCCCGATGGGGCCGCGCTACTTCGAGTCGGTCGCGGAGTTCTCGCCTGCTTCCGCGGTCGAGCTCAACCCTCAACCGATCCCACCCGGGCACCAGATCCAGTTTGCGGCAGCGCGCGCAGCGCAGGAGATCGGCCTCGCAGCGCTCGGGGCGGAGGCGGCGGGCACCGACGACGGCGCATCCCGGCTGGTCTCGCGCGCGGTCGACGATTGGTGCGGGACGCCCACGGGTCATATCCCGATTCCGTGGCCACGCGATTGGCCGATCCCATCAACGCCCGATCCCGATCCTCAACCCTTGGACATTGCCGCAATGAGAACGGTCGCGGCGATGACTTTGGCCTCGATGGCCTCGCGGATCGCCGACGGTGAGGCGCGCGAGGCACTCGCTGGCGGGGCGGAACAACTACTGGACACCGCCCTTTCAGAGACCCGGGAGCTCGCTGCCGTCTGAGTCCGGCTCGCTCGCGAGGGGGCTCGGCATGGCAGTCATGTCAGCCCCCTCGCGTTCGCCGGCCCGGCACTCCGCGAGCCGAAGATGGGCGAATATCTAGAGCCAGGCGTTTACGTTGAGGAGGTCAGCTACAGATCGAGGGTGATTGAAGGCGTGGCGACTCTCGTGGTCGGGATGCTGATAGGCGTCACCGCATCGATTGCGATCGACCGGCTGCGCCGTGCAGGCATAGGTGCGGGTTGCGGAGACGCGCGCGCTGGTTGACCATCGTTGGCACGTTTGGACAGAATCTCCGAACTCTGATTAGAGCGGAAGCCGGCGAGGCTTCCTGCGGCCCTCTCCGGCTCGGACATTTGATCTGTCTAGGCGAGTCGATGCAACTATCGAGAGGAGGCAGGACATGGCTGTTCACGGACCGACCGCATCAGCGACGGAGCTTGCACGATGGGTGGCCGAGGATCCCGAGTTGCGGCAAGAGATCGCCCGCGACCCTTCGGCGCTTGAGCGTCTGGCGACTCCGGCTCGCCAGACAGGCGACCGTTGGGCCTACCGACTCGTAGTGACGGCACTTGGGCTGACGGCAATCTTCGTTGTCGTTGGCGTCTTCGTGCTGAAGGCTTTGAATGGAGACTCGGTGACGATTCCCGATGCGCTGGTTGCGATTGGAAGTGCCGCCGTCGCCGGACTGGCGGGGCTGCTGGCGCCTTCGCCGGCGCAGGCCTGATTGAAAGCCAAGACCGATGCGGAAACGCCGTTGACGAGAATGATCACCCGGCGCTGAGAAGTCCGCTCGGCGACGTCACGCCGGCTAGCTCGGCTTGGCCGGGACGAACCGCTTCACGAAGTCGAGCGCAGTCTGCGCGACCTCCTGCCAGCCGTGGTCGATGGTCAGCGAGTGGCCGCGGTTGGGCATCTGCTTGATCTCGGTGACGCCCGGGTTGCGCTTCTGCCGCTTGTAGGAGGCGTTGGCGATCGCCCAGGGAACCGTGTGGTCCTTCTCCCCGTCCAGGATCAGCAGCGGGCCACGATCGGGGTTCTTCGTGTCGACCTTCGACTCGGTCCAGGGGTTGAGGTTGGCGTTGGCCATCTGGGCCAGGGCGATCCCCGACCCGGCCACGTGGTAGGTGTCGTAAAGGCGCTTTGCCTCGTCCTCATCGAGGGCGTTCGTCCAGCCGTACTTGAACTGGTCGAAGGTGAGCGTGATGGCGCGGCCTCGATACCGGGGGTCCACCAGGAAAGGCCCACTTGCCTTGAGCGTGGAGAAGGGCAGCGGCAGGACGCCGCGAAACACGCCCGGGTCGATGGCGACCGTGGCTGCCGAGAGCCCACGGCCGGCGAGCATCTGGGCGAGCAATCCGCCGGTCGAGTGCCCCATCACGGCTGGCTTCTTCTCGAGCTTGCCGATCACGCCGGCCGTGTGGTCGGCAACCTGCTTCAGCGTCTTGTTGGCGAGGACGTCAGGATTTGCCCGCGCCTCTTCAACCGTTTCCGGATCGTCTGGCCAGTCCGGCGTCAGCGGCGCGTAACCGGCCTGCTTGAAGAGGTTCGCCCAGTTCGCCCAACTGCTCGGCAGCAGCCAGAGGCCGTGGATGAAGACGACAGGCGTGGTGCCGGAGGCGTTTGCCGCCTCGATCTCCCTGCTCTCCCGCTCCGAAATGGACGCCATGCCGGACTCCTCTCCGGTCGCAGTGGAAGTTCATCCGACCCTAGCGGACGGACAACAGGGTTAGGATTCGCGCACGAAGACGAGAGGAGGCACGATGGCGAAGAGCGTTCGTGACGCGATGACAGCGGAGCCCCGCTCGATCGGCGCATCGGCGTCGGTGGTCGAGGCCGCGCGGCTCATGCGAGAGGAGCACATCGGCTCGCTCCCGATAATCGACAACGAGCAGCTGGTCGGGATGATCACCGACCGGGATATCACGACGAGAGTGGTCGCCGAGGCTGCAGACCCGAAGCTGACGTCCGTCGGAGACGTCTACTCACAGGACCTCATCAGTGTCGAGCCCGAGAGCGACCTCGAAGAGGCACTTTTGCTCATGGCTCGCCATCAAGTTCGGCGGCTGCCCGTTGTCGACAACGGCAAGCTCGTCGGCATCGTTGCCCAGGCCGACATCGCTCTCACGGAGAACGAGAAGAAGTCCGGCAAGCTCCTCGAGGCGATCTCCGAGCCCTCGGGGGAGGAGCGCAGGTAACCGTCTCAGAACGCGTTCGCGGCCGACTTCCACTCTCGAAGCCGCTCCGCGATGAGCTGGGCCCGCTCCTCCTCGCTCCCGCTGTCCAGCAACTCGAGGTCTGAGGGGTCGGCTCGAAGGTAGACGCCGGCGGTCCGGGCGTTCAGCGCCGGGTCGCGATCCGAACGTGTCGTCCAGTATCCCGTGGCCCGGTCGACGGTCTCCAGCCTGATCTCGCCTGTGCCCTCCAGTTCCGGGGCATTCGGGTGTCGAGGGCGCTCGCCCTTCCAGAAGTAGAGGATGCCGGCCGGATCCCTGCGCTCCTTCGCAGCTTCGCTCCAGTAGCGGGCCGAAAGGGTGCCGTCCTCCTGCCAGGACCGGCCGCTTACGTTCAGACCGCCTTCTCGGTCCCGCGCGATGACAAGGAGGCTGACCGCCGACGGTTCTTCCTCGCTCCGCATCGTGAGGGAGAGCTGCCACCACAGCCCCTCGACCGGGCCGCGGCGACCCTCGGTCTCGATCGCCTTGCGGAGCTTCTGGTTGATCGCGCGAACCTCCGCGGGCTTGGTGGCGGGGTCGTAGCGGATGGAGGTCAGCCCGAGCAGGTCGGTCGGAAGCTTCGAGCCGTTCGCGTGGAGGATGAACGTGCGCCGGATGCCGAGCGCGCCGCCGAACAGCCCGGCCTCGAACACCACGTTGTCGCGCGGCGAGGCCTCGCCGGACTCGGACGCATCCGTCGTAGTCCAGTCGTCCTGGGCGAACACGAACGCGGCGAAATCGACCTCTTGGGAGAGCTCGACGAGCCGGTCCAGGGTCGACCTCCCCGGGTTGAACGTGGTCGTCCAGGGCTCGACGTCGGCGACGTCCTCGAGCCCGCGCGTGATCGCCTGGAGCAGTTTGGCCTGCTTCCCCGACGACCCGAGGAAGATGCGCGGCTTGCTCATGCGCGATACATGATTATTGACCCGGATCGACGGCGGGCGTCCGCGGTTTTCGCCAGCGCAGGGCGGGTGCGGGGACACTTTCCATTCGGGGCGGCTGGTCCCGAGGATGCGACCGATACCAGCGCACGTAGCGGTCGGTCAGCGGGCGCGCGCTGACTCCGTGGAGATAGACAGAGATCCCGATCGTCGCCACGACCGCGAGCAACAGCGTGCGCTCGTGGGGGAGAGCCGATTCGTCGATCAGGATCACGGCGAACACGATCGAGGCAAGTCCGCGGGGGCCGAACCAGCCGACGAACGCCTGAGTGGGGAGGCGCGCGCCCGTTCCGATGAAGGAGGCGGCAACCGGCAGCATTCGGACCACGGTCAGGCTCAGCACCGCGTACAGGACGATCTCCCAGCTCAGCTCGTCGAGCGCCGGGCCGAGGATCACGGCACCGAAGATGATGAACGTCACGGCGTTGAGCAGCTCGCCGCCCTCGTCGATGAGATACGAGACCTCGCCGCCGGCTTCACGACGGAGGGTGCCAAATGCGAACCCGCCGACGAACGCCGCGATGAAGATGCTCCCCCCGAGACCGAGGGCGATTCCGGCGGCCAGCAGTGCTGTTGCCACCGTCAAGAGCTGAAGCCAGTGCGGCTCCACCAGTGATCGTCGTGTCGCCACCCTGAGCGCCAGCGCGCCCAGAACGCCGGCAGAAACCCCGGCGACGAGCCCGTAGCCGATCTCCTCGAGCACAAGGTGTGCCGCCGAGCTCGCCGTGAGCGAACCTTCCTCCGCTTCAGCGATGGCCAGGGCGATGAAGAAGAGCGGGACACAGATCCCGTCGTTGAGCCCGCTCTCCACGTTCAGCCCTTGCCGAATCCGCGAGGGGATGCGTTCGTCCGTTACGACCGCCTGACCCAGTGCGGCGTCGGTGCATGCGAGCATGATCGAGAGGACGAGGGCTTCGACGAGACTGATGTGGGGGAGGACGGCGACGCCGACCACAGTGCCCGCCACGATCGTCAGCGGCAGGCCGATGCCGAGCAGTCGCGCAGGCACGGCGAACTCGGAACGAAGGGCATGGAGCGAAATTCGCGATGCGTCCGCGAAGAGGACGAGCGTCAGCGTCGCCTCGGCCAGCAGCTTGACCGGCTCGCCGCCGATGTGCAGATCGATCAGGCCGAAGACGGGTCCCGCCAGCAGGCCTGCCGATGTGAAGAAGATCGCCGCACTGACGACCGAGCTCTCGAGCCGGCGCGAGACCGCCGAGAAGGCCAAGACTACGAAGGCGATGGTTGCCAGCTCCCAGCCTTCCAACTCTTACCTTCCCTTCGATCTGACTACGGTCGGACGATGCAGCGGAAACCGATGTGGCCGGTTGCGGTGTCGATCATTTCGCCCTGGCGGGCCGCCGGCCGGTAGCGGAGGCAGTAGTTCGGCGCGCAGAGATGGGACCCGCCCTTGATCACCTTGCGGGGGAACGACTCGCCGGGCATCGGGGCAGAGGCGCAGCATGGTGCGCTCGCGGCTGATCCGGAAAACCAATCGGACGTCCATTCCCAGACGTTTCCAGCCATGTCGAAGAGGCCATAGGCGTTTGGCGGGAAGCTGCCGACCGGCGACGTGCCCTCGAACCCGCCCGCCTTCAGGTTCTGCCAGGGAAACTCGCCCTGCCACGTGTTCGCCATCACCTTTCCGTCAGGGAACTCTTCGCCACCCCACGTGAAGTCCGCGCCATCGAGCCCGCCGCGCGCCGCGTACTCCCACTCCGCTTCGCTCGGGAGCTCCTTGCCCACCCAGGACGCGTACGCTTCGGCATCCTCGTGGGCGACCTGGACGACCGGATGGCGGTCGCGGCCGTTGATCGTCGTTCCGGGTCCGCCCGGCTTCTTCCAGTACGCCCCAGGTGTGTAGGCCCACCAGGTGCGCACGTCATTCAGCGGAACGGGACCGGCCGCCTTCTGGAAGACAAGCGACCCCGGTACGAGCAACTCCGCCTCGGCGTCGGGGTAGTCGGCGGGGTCGAGGGGGCGCTCCGCCACCGTGATGTACCCGGTCTCGCGGACGAACCTTCGGTACTCCGCCGCAGTGACCAGGTGCTCGTCCAGCCAGAACCCCTCGACGCTCACCTCCCGGACCGGCGCCTCCTCGGGATAGAAGTCCTCGGAGCCCATCCGAAACGTTCCACCCGGAACCCAGGCCATGTCGGTTGCCGGGGGCGGCTTGGCCACCGTGGAATTACAGCCGATGTTCACGCCACCATGTCTCGCATGCCCGCGCTGACCATCACCGAGAGCGGCGGTCTCGTCTGGCTTCAGCTCGGAGGTTTCGCACGCGGTCAGGGCGCCTCGCTCCAGGAGGCGGCCGACGACCTGATCCACTCGATTCTCGGTGTTGTGATGGCCATCCGCTCGAGCGGGTTCTCGGCCTGCACCGAGCTGCAGCCCGACCTCGACGCTCTGAACTTCTTCTACGAGCTAGGCGAGATCGCAGCGTCAGGCGGTGACATCCGCAGCCACGTGTTTGGCTGAACGCCGAACGTGCGAATCGGCCCAGGGTCACTGCCTCGCCATTGCGACCTTGAGGCGCTCCTCGGGTGAGATTAGATGGTCGGAATCGGCGGCGTCGTCCCCGATGCTGATCTCGACCCAATCGATGCGGCCGTTGAACTCGAGCTCGTCTAGGGCCAGGTCGTCGGTGACCGGCGTGGCGCTGTCTGAGCCCAGGTCCGTCGTCTCGTCGGCGGAAAAAAGCATCGGCACCGTCGCGTCGATGCGGCCTTCGGAGACCTTCGAGCCGTCGACGTAGAGTGAGGCGTTCCCGCCCTTTCCGAGCCCTCCGCCGTCGTACTCGAATTCGACGCGGATCTGGTGCTCGCCGCCCGGCACCGTCTCTTCGTCGGAAACCGTGAAGCGCTGGAGGCCGAACAGGTTGTAGCAGTACGCAGGCTTGCCGTCCTTCATGTAGACCGAGAAGCCTCCGAAAGCTCCGCCCTGGCTGATGATCACCCCTTGTCCGCCTGCTTCCGGCACGACGATCTGGGCTGTCACCGAATGGGACTTGTTCTTGATGGCGACCACCGAGTTCTCGGTGAGCCGGCGCATCCCCCCGAAGAGCAGCTGCGAGTTGCCGCGCGTGAGCTGCGGGCGACCCGCGAGATCGGGGTTGAAGCGCTCGGCTCGGCGGTCGTCCAGTGGGAACACGTTGTACTTCGCCGCCTCGAGCATGAACAGCCGCTGAAGCTCGGCGAGCTTCTCGGGCTGCTCCTCGGCGATGTCCCGTGCCTGCGTCCAGTCGTCGGGGGCGTAGAGCTCCCAGACGTCCGCCTCCAGCGGGGGCGCCTCTTCCAGCACCCACGGGATGCTGTGACGGGTGACGGCGGTCCAGCCCTGGTGGTAGATGCCCCGGTTGCAGAACATCTCGAAGTACTGGGTTTCTCGCCGCTCCGGAGCCGCGGCGTCGTCAAAGGACGGTGCCATCGAGACGCCGTGAAGTGGCATCTGTTGGACGCCGTGCACGAAGGTCGGCTCCGGCAGTCCGGCGAGATCCAGGATCGTCGCCGCGACGTCGATCACATGGTGGAACTGGGTGCGGACATCGCCCTTGGCCTTGATCCGGTTC
>Ga0307289_10000636_pt1 | contig 15143 bp, 16 predicted proteins | sample ER_DNA_143_FD_194483 | JGI IMG/M metagenome (GOLD analysis project Ga0307289, IMG submission 194483) | Bulk soil microbial communities from the East River watershed near Crested Butte, Colorado, United States - ER_DNA_143 | ecosystem: Environmental > Terrestrial > Soil > Floodplain | place...
CCCCGATTAAGGCGTTGAGCGCAGCGATCCGCTTGGCCACCTCAACCCGGAACGGCGTCGCATCGTCGATGATCTTGAACGGTGCCCCCAACCGCATAACGTCCTGGAAGTCTTGTCCAGTGAGGTTGGGGCCGTCCAGCTGGCGGAGCCGCAACTCGGCCAACGGATGCAACCCGCACCCGAACAAAGCGCGCATCTGCTCCGCCGTCACCGGATCGCCGACGTCCAGACCGTCGATTCCCTCCATTCCGGAACCGACCCACACCCCGGGCGACTCGCCCCGTTCGGTGTAATACGAGGCGAGCCCGGTGTGTCCCTTGTCGGTCGCGTCCAAGGCAGCGACCTGCCGGGTCAGATAGTCATAACCGGACCCGGCGGTGAGCTTGTGCAGGCTCATGGTCACACCTAGGAAAGGCAATTTCGCCCGCCTCGGCGGTCACGCCGACCTGGAGGTACCTTCCATCAGTGCACTAGGTGTGTAGCACATCAGATTCTGAAATCGAGTGGGGGTACGTCAGCCCAGTCGGTTGTATGACGGGTCATCACTGGCGGATCCGCTCTGGCTGAGGTGAGCGGACGGTTGGGCGTAGGTGCATGGAGTCGCTTCAGCTCGGCGAGCCAACGGCCCGAGGCGCGAGCTCCGCACACTCATGCTGCGCCGTTCCAGCCTGCTGCGGTGCCGAACAGGCCTCAACAACGAGCCTCGACCACTCCGCATATCCGGCGGTAATTGAACGTGACGTTTTGTCAGCGGTTCGAGGCCACCGACCTGGCCTGCGACACGCCGCGGCTTAGCGTGAGTGGCTTGCTGGAGACTTCAGGGAAGCTCGCCTGCTCACACCGTCAGCGTCGGGGCGCATCTGAGGCGGTCGAGTAGAGCGGCCGCGGCAACAGCCTGGTTTGCGGTGGCGATGAGGTCGTCGCCGAGGTTGAGCAGTCCGCGCCTGCGGGCTCTGAAAATGATCTTGGAGATCGTGCCCCCTACGCTCGCAAGTCTAGGAGAAGCTGGTGAGAGACGCCGTGGAGAAGGACACCGCACCGACTGATAATCGTGAAGAAGGCACTGGTCAACGTATTCTTGGGCAATTTCATATCAGCGTCGAGGAAAATAATGTGGTCGTAACGCACCTTGGTGACGCCATAATTGCGCTGTTTTGGAGATGCCGCGCTTCCAGGAGTGCATTGACAGGTTGGGCAGCTGTTTCTGAAAGCGCTTCACGACACAGACCGTGTCGTCTCTCGAACCGCCGTCGATACGATGATCTCGTATTCTCGGTCGTAGTCCTGGTCGACAAATGACTGGAGCAGCGTCGGCAGATAGTCTTCTTCGTTGAGGGCGGGAACGATGATGGAGATCGGCTTGCCTTAAGCTCCGACGGTGCCCGTCTTAACTGCTCCAGCTCGCTTGAAAATGGTGAAGATCACTCCATTTGAAGCGACCAAATGGTCCGTCAGGGTGAAGACTGCAGGAATAGTGCCCTCGTCGAACAAGCGTTTACCCGTACCAAGCGTGATTGGGAAAATCATCAGACACAGCTCGTCGACCAGATCATGCTTGAACAAGGTCTGGGCCAGGTTGCCGCTCCCGATAACTTTGATCTCTGAGCCTTCTGAGTCTTTGAGCTTTTTGATGTCATCGACGTTCTTCAGAAATTTCGTATTTTGCCAGTCTGACTTGTCCCTGGTCTTGCAGACGGCATACTTAGTGACGTCCATGATACCGGGCCACATTTCGGCGTGTTTGGGCCAGTAGTCTTCGAAAATATCGAAGGTCTTTCGACCCAGCAGGAGATCGGCGGGCGCCATGAGTTTGGCCATGAACTCACCGGCCTCTTCGTCGGCTTCGTAGAAATATGGCGCGGTCCAGCCACCAAACTTGAAGCCGCTCGACTTATCTTCGTCGGGTCCGCCCGGCGCCTGCATCACTCCGTCGAGCGTAATGAATTCTTGGACAGATATCTTTCTCATGGCTGCCTCCTTATGTACTCATAAGATTGTTGCACGATCTGCTCAAGGATTGGCAAATCCACATCGCTGAGCCGCTTAATGTAAACACAGACCCTGCTCGTAGTATGTTTGACTAAGCGAGCCAGCAATTCAGAGTAGCTGGCCGTACCGTCCATAAGGTAGACGGTTAGCCTATCTTTTCTTGGATAGAAGCCGATGGCTTGAGGGTCGCCTTCGCGCCCGCCGTCGTATTTGTAGCTGTAGGACGGCCGTCACGGTTGCGCGATGGATGCCGAATCGCGCAGCCAGCACTTTCGTCGCCTCGCCGGCTCCGTACGCCGTTGCTAGAGGGTCGCTTGGCGAGGATCGAGCCGAACCTGCGCTTGCCTGAGAGCCACATCCACACTACGACCGCGCGACCGCCCCGCAGGGTACGAGTGCCGCGTTCAGGGCCGCCTGCTGTCGAGACCGAACTTCGGGCCGGGATAACGGTGCAACCAGTCTAAACAGGCAATTGGAGCGATGGATCCGTTCGGTGCGGGACAATTCCGCTATCCGGGATTCCGTCGCTATTGCTGCTGGGCACACTACTACCTATGACATCGCGATTCTGTGAGCCGCGTTGACCGGTAGCGGCAGCTCAGGGAGAATCGTTGAATCGTCGCCGCATCCCCGTAACGCGCCTGTCTCGACAATTGCGTCGTCGACCCGACATCCATTAGGCGGAGGTCGACATGACAAGCATCGACAGCACGACCGAGATCCGCTCCTTCCACGTCGACGTACCGAACGAGGACCAAGCCACCCTCCGCCGCCGCATCGCCGGCGACGCGCTGGCCGAAACCGAGACAAGAGCCTGAGCTTTTGACCGTCGAGATCCGAGCCGCATTCCGGTCACTACGCCAAGGGAGGGCGTCATGAGTAGCACCGTTGAGACCGCCAGCGACATCAGTCCGTTCCAGGTCGACATTCCGGATGAGGCTTTGGAGGACCTTCGTCGCCGCATCGCGGCGACGCGGTGGCCCAGCAAGGAGCTCGTCCCCGATCGGTCACAGGGTGTGCAGTTGGCGACGCTGCAGGAGCTCGCCCATTACTGGGCGACGGACTACGACTGGCGCAAGGCCGAGGCGAAGCTGAACGCGCTGCCGCAGTTCACGACCGAGATCGACGGGGTGAACATCCACTTCATCCACGTGCAGTCGCCGCACGCGCACGCGTTGCCGCTGATCATGACGCACGGCTGGCCCGGCTCGGTCGTCGAGTTGCTCGAGACCGTCGGCCCGCTGACCGACCCGACTGCTCACGGCGGCGACGCCGCGGACGCGTTTCACCTCGTACTGCCGTCCCTGCCTGGCTATGGCTTCTCCGGCGAGCCGACCGACGTCGGCTGGGAGCTGAGCCGGATCGCACGCGCCTGGGCCGAGCTGATGCTCCGCCTCGGCTATACCCGTTACGTCGCCCAGGGTGGCGACGTGGGCGCCGGCGTCACCGACGCGCTGGGCCGGCAGGCGCCGGAGGGATTGCTCGGCATCCACACGAACCTGCTGGTGCCGGCGCTGGGCGGTGCCATGCCGACGGCCACTGACGAGGAACGCGCCGCGGCCGCGAAGCTCGCCACCTTCCAGCAGTCTGGAAACGGCTACTTCATCGAGATGGCCACGCGTCCGCAGACGATCGGATACGCCCTGCTGGATTCACCGGTGGCGCTGGCGGCCTGGATGGTCGACCACGACACCGACGCCTACTACAAGATCGCCGGCGCGTTCGTCGACGGGGAGCCCTCGGGAAACCTCACCCGCGACCACATCCTCGACAACATCACGCTGTACTGGCTGACCGGCACGGGCGCGTCCGCCGCCCGGTCGTACTGGGAGGCGTATGGCCCCGACGCCCCCGCCGCAGGCCGCCAGCCCTTGCCATCGCCGACGATCCCGTTCGGCTTCACGACCTTCCCTGGTGAGATCTGGCGGACTCCCCGAAGTTGGGTCGAAGCGAGCTACCCGAACGTCATCTACTTCCACGCGGTCGACAAGGGCGGCCACTTCGCCGCCTGGGAGGAGCCGCAGCTCTTCACCGACGAAGTGCGCGCGGCGTTCCGTTCGCTCCGGTAGTCGGATGCGAAGAGATGACGACCGTCGCAGACACCGGCAGGAATAAGGCCGAGGCCAGCAGATCGTTCAGCTCGCCGAAGAAGATCGATGCCCGGCAATAAGTGTCAAGCGATTTCAGGCCGCTGGCTTAAGGATTGTTCATACTCTTTCCCACGGCTTCCGCAGGCGGACGCCCATACGCTTAAGGCTCTGTCGCACCGTCTCATCGTCGCAGCCATAGCGTTCGGCCAGCCGTTGGCAGGACCATCCGTCGCCGTAGAGCCGGATCACTTCGTCGAGCCTCTCTGTCGGAATCCCCGCGGTGTCGAACCGCAATGCTTGATCGGCGCAGATGCTCTGTCACGGTTGTCCGATGCAGGCGCCATTTCCGAGCAAGTTCCTGCATGCTGTCGCCCGCTCGGTACTCGGTAAGGAGCTGCTCGATTTCCTTCGGCGTGAGCCGGCGCTGTACTTGCCGCTTCCGCACGTGCCTCGATCGCAGCCGCCGGCCCAGCAAGGTAGGTAGCGCGTCTGCCAGCCGGCTGAAACGGGAGGTTTGGTTCGAGCTTCCTCCCCTTAGGGCCACCATTGCGGTCTTACTCAACCCCTGCTCGGCAAAGCAGTATGGACGACGCAGGTTGCTCCGTTGCGGCGCTGACCGAAAGGGCCGCGAAAGCCGCGCTGCCAATCGCGGCCGATGCTCCCGCGACGTGGACCACCTCGCCGCTTCCCTGCATTGAGCTTCGCAAGCGGAATGGAAGATCTCCAGGTGCCGCCCTGGGCGCCGGCGACACCTGTCTCAGGGTCATCCGGGACATGACCGCCGAGAAGCCACACGATGGCTTAGGGGGTGCGGTTTGATTCGCACCACGGACGCGACTTGTCCACAGATCTCTCCGGCGGGAACCCGGAACGCAAGAAGGCTGGCTAGATGGCGGTTAGGCAGGCGGTACTCCGAGCGACAGGAACACTGAGTGAGCGGTCGGGCATGACGTGTGTTCGACTCGAAGCTTTGAGAGTTCGAGGGGGTACGTCGGACGGGAGTGCGGCGGTCTGAGACATCACGGGATTTTGAGGCGGTGTAGACGAGGCCAAGTGGACGGACGGTGATGAGTTAGCAGTCGATCTGGCAAACGCAGTGTCAAGAGATGAGTCCCGTAGCAGGAACGCTCAAGGGGAAATCGTGGAGAGCGGGCGCAGCGCCGACAAGCGTGTCGCTGTGATAGGTCCGTCCACCGGCGACGTCGCCGCGCCATCGAGGGCCAGGTCGCTTTGGGCCGCCCTCGCCACAGGCGCCGGGGTCGGGCTCCTCGGTGGCCTGATCGGTCTCGGCGGCGCTGAGTTCCGGCTTCCTTTGCTCATTGGTCTGTTTGGCTTCGCAACGCTGGAAGCCGTGATCATGAATAAGGCGCTGAGCCTGATCTTGGTCGTGTCCGGCCGGCCGGCCCGTCTGGTGGCCGTCCCCTTTGACACCGTGAACGGCTCCTGGTTCGTGGTAGCCAACCTGCTCGCCGGCGGCCTCATCGGCGCCTGGATTGGTGCCACTTGGGCTACCCGAACCCTCTACCGGGTACTCGCCGTGCTGCTGGTGCTGATCGCCATCGCGCTCGCCTGGAACCACTTCGGCGACCTCGACCCGGTCCTCCTGGATCCCGTTCCGCGGACCCTGCTGGGGCCAGCGGCCGACGTCGGCATTAGCATCGTGGCCGCCTTGATGGGTGTCGCCGGGGGCGAGCTGCTCATCCCCACGTCGTGCTGCTGTTCGCGGTCGACATCAAGATCGCCGGCAGCCTCGCCCTCACTATTTCCTTGCCCACCATGCTGTGGCGTTCGCCCGCTACAGCCGCGACCGCAGCTTCGAAGTCCTGCACGCCAACAAGGGCTTCGCGCTCGCCATGGCGGCCGGATCGATCATCGGCACCATCCTCGGAGGTCTTCTCCTCTGTGCCGTCCCCGAAGACGTACTGATCCCCCTCCCTGCTGGTCGCGCTCCTCCTCGCGTCTTCGATCAAGGTCTGGCGCCAGGCCTGACAATCAAATCCTTGTCCCCGCGTTGCTCGCTGTCGCCGCGCGGGGCGTCTAGCACGCGGCGAGCCGAACCGAGCAGCTGGCCACGTAAGGCGGATGATCCCCCGCGCGACGTTGATCTGACCGCCGACCGCCGTCTTCAGTGCTTAAGGCTGATGTGAGCCGGAGACCCCTGCCCTCTATCCACAGCCGAGTGGGGTGCGCGTGCGGGGGGCCCGGATCTGGCTTGACGAGACGGGTCGACACAAGTGCATGGAGAGGGTGGGCGTGATGGGTGGTGCTGAATTGGATCGGGAGACGACGGACCCGGTGGCGCGGCTAGCTCGGTCCAGCGGTCACATTCTGGGCACCCGTGACGAGATTCGTCCTGACGTCGCGGCCGCGCGGCTGCAAGTCCGCTACACGTTGAACCTCGCGGCGGCACGGTCATTGCCGCCCAGCCCCATTGCACGCGGATCTCGGCGACTGGAAGGGCGGGCGCGATGATGCGACGATCGGATCCGATTGACAGGACTGGACGCGAGAACGACCTACTAACCGACGCGCAGCTGGCGGTGCGTTGGCAACTCTCACGCGGGACCTTGGCGAATCAGCGATCTCAGGGCCGTGGTCCGGCCTATCTCAAGTTGGCCGGTCGGGTCCGATACCGACTCTCGGATATCGAAGCCTACGAACAGGCCGGTTTCGTGTCGCGCGAGCCAGCTGGAATTACATCCTTTGGTGACCCGAGTGACGTGCGGGAAACTGTAGCGCGCCTCATTCGATCTCTCGGTTCCTGATACCCATGGCTTCTCCTCGACACCTGGTTTTCACAGAACCCTTGCCAGGTCGCGCTTGTCGCCCTTGAGGTCACGGCCGAGGTACACGCGGGCCGTCATACTCACATCGGAGTGCCCTAGCTGGTCGGCGATCCGGGCAATGGGAAGGTTCGCCTGATCGAGGAGCGTCGCGACTGTGCGGCGAAACGTATGCGGAACCGCCCAAGTTAGGCCGCACGCGTCCAGAGCGGCGCGAACCGCTCCCGCGCTGTTGCTTTGGTCCCACACACGCTCAGGATCGCGCTGGGCCGGCGCAGCGAAGACGTAGCCTTCGGCGCCGCAGTTGGCGGCACGCGCCTCCAGCTGCTCCACGAGCCAGTCGGGAAGGTTCAGCCACCGGTCGGACGTTTCGCTCTTTGTGCCGCGGAGGTAGACGCGTCCACGCTCAAGGTTGATGTCGTGCCACCGAACGCGCCGTGCTTCATCGATCCGCGCCCCGGTTCCTGCCAAGAACGCAATGAGATCTGCCGTCGCGCGCCGCTTGCGCCGGGTGCGGGCATTCAACCCTGGCTCGCAGGCCGCATGAAATGTTGCCTCGATAACGTGGTCTCGTTCGCTACGTGTCATGGCCCGAGTGTGGTCCCGCTCCTTTGACCTGGTTGCGGTGGAAGTGACCGTACGTACCTGGCGCGTCGCGTCGCTGGACAGCACGCCGTTGTCGACGGCGTAACCGATCACGCCATGAAGAACGCTCTTGGCTTTCTTCGCTGACGCGGAGCCGTGTGCCTCGGCCACCCGTTGCAGGAAGCCGCGCAGGCGCTGGGGGTCATTCGCTTGCTGCAGTGTGAGGCCGCGGAGCGACGATGTCGTGGAGTCAACGTACTTCTGCCAAGTCCAGGAGTAGTCAGCGATCGTCCGCGCGCTGAGCCCCGAGTCTGGTCGCGCGATCTGCTTCAGCCAGTACTCACCCGCCTCGAGTAGCGGCATGGTCGGGTTGATGACGGCATCAGCTCCCCGGAGGACAGCTGCCACCGCCGCCTGGAGAGATGCCTCAGCTTCGCGCCTCGTCCGGCCGAAGCGCACGATCTCTTGACGGACCCCGTCGTGGCCGCGTACGTAGACCCGAGCCTTCCATCGGGTCGCCTTCTGGGGCCTCGGTGCGGTAACCCATCGTCCGGCACCGTTCTTGCACTGCGCGGTCAACGAGACGTCGCCGGATTCGCCCAACTCAAGATTCCTCACAGAGGCAACGTACGCCACATGTGGGGAGCGATGTGGGGAGCAACACCGTCAGCGCTCGAATCGCGAAATTGGATCACCTAGTCAGAGCCATGTTTTGCGCCCCCGGTAGGAATCGAACCTACGACCGACAGATTAGAAGGCTGCTGCTCTATCCTCTGAGCTACGGGGGCCGGAAGCGCCGTCCATTGCGTACTGGCCGGCTCGCGCATCACTGTAGCGCCGGATCTGTCGGGCGAGCGTCATCGTACGCAATGAAGGGGCTGGGTAGGTTCGCTCGAGTGAGCGACATCCCGGGCAGCGACGGATTGCCGTCCGGGCTCCATGAAAGGAACCCAGAGCTCGCCCGCTTGCGCAGCATCGTCGTTCCTGTGTACGGGCCAACCATTCTGGTGGCCATCGGTCAGGGCGCGATCCTTCCGCTGGTGGCGCTCTCCGCTCGAGCGCTTGGCGCCAGCGTCGGTACGGCGGCGTTCGTCGTCGCGCTGATTGGTCTCGGGCAGCTGATCGGCGATCTTCCCGCGGGCGCGCTGGCTGCCCGCATCGGGGAGCAACGAGCCCTGATCGCAGCCTGCGTCCTTGACGCGGTGGCGCTGCTGGGAGCCTTCCTAGCCCAATCCGTCATCGTGCTCGCGGTGGCCATCACGGTCACCGGCCTGGCCAATGCAGTCTTTGGTCTGGCCCGCCATGCCTACCTCACCGAGGCCATCCCGATACCGTTCCGCGCCCGCGCCCTATCCACACTGGGCGGTACCTTCCGGATCGGACTGTTCATCGGACCATTCATCGCTGCCGCGATCGTCACGCGCTGGAGCATCGGCGCCGCGTACGCGTTCGCGGCCACCATGAGCATCGCCGCCGCCATCCTCCTCGCCTTCCTGCCCGACGTCACCACAAACCGCCACATCACCGCAGCTCGCGAACCTCGTCGCCATCGATCCGTAATCTCAGTGCTTGCCGAGCATCGCCACATCCTGCTGACGCTTGGTATCGGCATTCTGGCCATCTCGGCCGCTCGCGCCACCCGGCAGTCGATCGTGCCTCTTTGGGCTGAATCCATCGGTGTGGACGCTGCAACGACCGCTGTGATCTTCGGGATCTCTGCAGGGGTAGACATGCTGCTCTTCTATCCCGGCGGCGCCATCATGGACCGATTTGGACGGGTGTATGTCGCCGTGCCGACCATGATCGTGCTGGGGCTTGGCTTCGTGCTGTTGCCGCTGACCAGTGGGCCCACTAGCGTCGGCTTGGTGGCTGCGCTCATGGGTTTGGGAAACGGCATCTCCGCCGGCATTGTGCTCACTCTCGGCGCCGACGCCGCACCGCCGGAGGATCGTGCACAGTTTCTTGGTGGATGGAGGGTCTGCAGCGATCTGGGCAACGCCGCAGGCCCGCTCGTGATCAGTGCCGTCAGCGCATTGGCTTCCCTGGCAGTCGCGGCTGTCACGATGGGTGTGCTCACCTGGGCCGGCTCGGGCTGGCTGATTAAGTGGGTGCCGAAATACGCCCCCAGGCGAGGTCAGCAACGAGAAGGCAGAGAGGCACAGGAACCCTAAAGATGGCCACAAACGACCTGCTGGTCTGGGTCGACTGCGAAATGACCGGACTCGACTTGATCAACGACGAGCTGATCGAGGTGGCCGCACTGGTCACCGACGCTGATCTCAACGTTCTCGGTGATGGAGTCGATTTGGTGATCAAGCCGAGCAGTCGGGCGCTGGAGCAGATGGGCGACTTCGTACGCGGCATGCACGACGCCTCCGGCCTGCTCACCTTGCTGGACTCCGGATTGTCCCTGGCCGAGGCCGAGCAACGCGTCCTCGACTACGTGCGCGCATTCGTAGCGGAACCCGGCAGGGCTCCCCTTGCCGGCAACACCATTGGGACCGATCGGGCGTTCCTGGCGCGGGACATGCCGACATTCGAGCGTCACGTTCACTATCGCAGTGTCGATGTCTCCAGCATCAAAGAGCTGGTACGCCGCTGGTACCCGCGGGTCTACTACCAGGCCCCGGCCAAGGCGGGCAACCATCGGGCGCTAGCCGACGTACAAGAGTCCATTGAGGAACTGCGGTACTACCGCGAAGCGGTGTTCGTGCCACTGCCTGGCCCGGACAGCGCGGCGTCGAAGGAGATCGCCGATCGCCATCAGGGCGCGCTGACTGGGGCCGTCCCGAGCGAGAACTGATTACCCCCGACAAGACGCCGCCCGGTACACTTCACGCTGCGCAGTGTGGTCCGCGACGCATGATCGGGCCTCTTGCATGGTGGGTGTAGCTCAGCTGGTAGAGCACCTGGTTGTGGTCCAGGATGTCGCGGGTTCGAGTCCCGTCACTCACCCTCGGGGCGTGAGCGTCGGGAATCGCGCCGCCGTGCTGAGGAGAAGCGAGCAGACACGTTGTTCGTCTGCGAGTGACGACGAAGTAGGCGGATTCCACGCGCGATGCGCGTACGCCCTATCAGGGGGCAGGACCAGGAATCGGGGAACGATCGTCGCGGAGGTTCGATGACCTACTACCCGTCCCACGCCCACTAGCGCCATGTCGACGTCGACTGCCCGCCTGACTGCGGCCACGCTGGCCGGACGCCTGGCCGGAGCCGCATCCCGGATCTCCGGGCGCGGTACCGGCGCCTCGATCCGAGGCAAAGTGATGCTCAAGCTCGACCCCAGCGCATTGGGCAAGCTGCTCGCTGGAAAGCGAATCGCCCTGGTGTCCGGCACGAATGGCAAGACCACGACTACACACTTCTTGGCAGCGGCGTTGCGCGAATCTCTCAACTATGATGCAAATCGCCTGGTCCACAACGCAGACGGTGCCAACTTGCATCACGGCCTCGCCTCGGCACTCAGTGGGCACCCTCAAGCTGAGATCGCAATCTTGGAGACCGACGAGCGGGTGGTCGGTGACATGATTCGGCTGGGCCAGCCCGAGGTGTTGGTGCTCCTGAACTTCAGCCGCGACCAGCTCGATCGGCATCACGAGATCAAGGGTCTTGGCCGCAGCTGGCGCAAAGCGCTGGCTGATGCGGGTCCGGCCGGGCCCATCGTCGTCGCGAACGCAGACGAGCCGCTGATCGTTTGGGCGGCGCTGGCCGCCAAGCAGGTCATCTGGGTAGACACAGCAACAACGTGGACCCAGGACTCCTCGCTGTGTCCGAAATGCGATGCCAACTTGGTCCGCACCCAGCCTGACCAGATCTCAGGTCACGGAGGTGACTGGTATTGCACAGGCTGCGGGCTCGCGCAGCCGAAGGGGGATTTCCGGGTGGAGAGTGGCACTATCGTCGACCCGGCACGCCAGGTCTGGGATCCGCAACTCAGCGTGCCCGGGACGTTCAACATCAGCAACGCCGCATGTGCGCTTGCGGCCGCCGAACTGATGGGCGTCGACGCTCGAACCGCGCTAACGGGCATGCGTACCGTCACCTCGCCCGCCGGTCGTTTTGCCACGGCACAGTTCGGAAACACCACGGCGCGCCTGCTACTGGCCAAGAACCCAGCTGGATGGGCCGAGGCTTTGCCGCTGGCGCAGTCCCAGACAGTTGTGCTGGCGATCGACTCCGCCGCGGCTGATGGTCGCGACGTGTCCTGGCTCTGGGACGTGGAGTATGAGAGCCTTGCGGGCCGCTCGGTGATTGCGACCGGTCGACGCGCGCTGGACCTAGCGGTACGTCTCAGGTACGCGGAGGTCGACTATCGCTGCATACCCGATCTCGCCGACGCACTCACGGGCCATCCGGAACCAGTGGACGTGGTCGCCACGTACACACCCTTCCAACGGCTACGCAGGATGGGCAGGGTCTAAGGTGAGCAATCCAGTCGCTGGCAAACGCGTCGAGGTGGTTCTGATCTACCAGTCGCTGCTCGGCCTTTACGGCGACCGCGGCAATGCCACGGTGCTGATCAAACGCCTGGCTTGGCGAGGGTACGAGCCGGTATTGACGGTTGTGGAACCGGGTGACACGTTGCCCGAGACAGGCCATATTTATCTGTTGGGTGGCGGCGAGGATGCCGCGCAAATCTCGGCCGTACGCGGCCTCAGGGCCGATGGCGGGCTCCATCGGGCGGTCGAGCGCGGCGCCGCCGTCCTCGCGGTGTGTGCCGGTTACCAGATCGTGGGCAGGAGCTTCACTGTCGGTTACAAGGACGAGGTGATTTCCGGCCTCGGACTACTTGACGTCACCACCACCCGTGGTCCGGTGCGCGCGGTTGGTGAGATCATCAGCCGCTGGAACGGCCGAGACGGTCAGGAGCAGTGGTTGACCGGTTTTGAGAACCATGGCGGCTACACCCGACTCGGGCCCGGCGTGAAGCCGCTTGCCACGGTGGAAATCGGCGTCGGCAACTGCAATGACGGCACTGAAGGCGCGGTTGCCGGCACGGTTATCGGCACCTACCCCCATGGCCCGATCCTGGCTAGGAATCCTGCGCTCGCTGACCACCTCCTCGAGCTTGCTCTGGGGCGCGAACTGCCACCGCTGATCCATCCCGAGATCGACAAGCTCAGGAAGCAACGACTCGCGAGGGTCCGCCGGTCCAATGCACGCCGTGGCCTGTATAGAGTGCCGTCGCGCCAACTCGGTAGCGGAAGTCGATGACGCGTACTCACTCCGAGATTGTCGTCATTGGCGGCGGGCATAACGGGCTGGTTGCCGCCACCTATCTGGCCCGCGCCGGACATCGGGTACGCGTCCTCGAAGCGCGCAGCGAGCTCGGCGGGGCGGTCGCGAGCAGTGAAGTGTTCGAAGGAGTAGCGGCCCGCCTCTCCCGCTTCTCCTATCTGGTTTCGTTGCTGCCGACTTCGATCATCGACGAGCTGGGACTGCGACTGGAACTGCGTTCGCGTCAGGTCCGGTCCTACACGCCGGTCGGCGCGGGCGGCCTGCTCATCGAGCGTCAGGAGGGACGGCTCACCCGCGAGTCGTTTCGGGCCCTGACGGGCGATGATCGCGAATACCAGGCGTGGTTGGCGTTCGAGGCCGGACTGCGGGAACTGGCAGCGGTGATAGAGCCGACGTTGACTGAGCCGCTCCCCCGCGCCGCAGAGCTGCATGCTCAAGTCGCTCAGGAGCTCTGGTCGTCAGTTGTCGAGCGGCCGCTCGGCCAGTTCATCGAGTCAAAGTTCGCTGACGACACCGTACGGGGTCTGGTGCTGACTGACGCCCTGATCGGCACCTTCGCCTCCGCGCACGATCCATCGCTGCGGCAAAACCGCTGCTTCCTCTATCACATGATCGGCAACGGCAGTGGTGAGTGGAAGGTGCCGCTCGGTGGCATGGGAACTGTGACCGCTGAGCTGGTCCGGGTGACCCAAGAGGCGAAAGTTCCTATCGAGACGTGCTGCCCTGTTGATGCCATCAAGCTAATCCCCGGTGGCGGAGCTACGGTGTGCCTGGCCGATGGGCAGTCGATCAGCGCTGACACGATCTTGGTGAACTGCGCGCCAGCAACGCTGCAGCGGCTGCTCGGAGAGCCGTGCCAACCGCCGGTCGGCAGCCAGATCAAGATCAACATCGTGATGCGGCGGCTCCCTCGTTTCCGTTCCGGGATCGAGCCAGCTACCGGCTTCGCCGGCACACTGCATCTCGGCCAGCGCTATGCCAGGCTGCAGGAGGCGTACGAGGACGCGCTGGCCGGTCAGATCCCGGATCCCGTGCCGTGCGAGGTCTATTGCCACACCCTGACCGACGGCTCGATCCTTGATCCGGAGTTGCGCGCTGCGGGCTACCACACTCTTACGCTGTTCGGAATGCATGCACCGGCGAGCCTGTTCACGACGGATCCAGCCGGCTCGCGGGAGCGGGCGAAAGATGCGGCGCTGCGCTCTCTTCGGACGGTGCTCGCTGAACCGCTGGAGCCGTGCCTCGCCCGCGATCGCCGTGGCGAGCCATGCATCGAGGTGATGACACCCCTCGACATCGAAGCCGAACTCGGGATGCCTGGCGGCCACATTTTCCATGGTGATCTTGCCTGGCCGTGGTTGGCCGATGACGCGTCAGCTATGACCGCCGCCGAGCGGTGGGGTGTGGCAACCGGTTATCCCGGCCTTTTGTTGTGCGGCTCCGGGGCGCAACGAGGCGGCGCGGTGAGCGGACTCGGCGGGCACAACGCCGCAATGGCCGTACTTGAAGGTGAAGGATCCTGATACTGTTGCTCCTCGCGCGCCGCTAGCTCAACTGGCAGAGCAGCTGACTCTTAATCAGCGGGTTGGGGGTTCGATTCCCTCGCGGCGCACGACTTTCCTAGTCAGAAGCAGATTGTGAGCCAGAGCATTGCTCCACTCCCAGTTAACTCCCAGCTTACGGTGAGGTTCGCGTTGCGCCTGAGTCCTGAACTCTGGATCTCCATGATTGCCACTGCCGTGGCGATCTTTGCCTTGTACTACGCAGGTCGATCCGCTCACGCCGCCAGAGACTCCACTGCGGCGAATGAGCAGGCTCGTGCTGCTGATGAGCAGACTCGGTTGCAACAGGAACTTGCACAAGCTGCGGCTGCACCGATGGGCCGACATCCGCGGTGACGAGGGACAGTGCCAAGCCCTTGCGCTCCTCCTTGGCAACTCCGGCCCGAGCATCGCACGCAACGTGAGGGTGCTCTTCGATCCGGCTCCGCCTGCGACATTGGACATCCTCGAGATCCTGAGTCAAGGGATCTCCTCGTTGGCGCCTGGCCGGACAATGCAATGGATGTTGGGAGCGGCTCATAACGCGGTCGACTGGGGCGCCCAGAACAGGTACCGAGTGCGGATCGATGCCGAAGGACCTTTGGCCCCATCGAAACGATCGAGTACGTGATCAGCGTCGATGATCTGCGTGGCTCGCATGCTGCCCCACCCGGAAATCTCCACTCGGTTGCGCTCAAGATCCATGAGATGACCAAGGCCATCAACCAGATCAACGAGTCAGTCAAGGGACTGCAGGCCGGCCCGCGCATGGTGCAACAGCTGCCCAAAGGGGCTATTCGCAGTTGACCGTGGCGCCCTGCCTGGTCAATGGGTTCACGCCGCGCGTCGGGCGGCGCTGGTGAGCAGGATACGGGCTTGGTAGTGGACCGGATTTCTGTATCCCCGGCCGGTCCGTT
>Ga0307289_10000642_pt1 | contig 15096 bp, 11 predicted proteins | sample ER_DNA_143_FD_194483 | JGI IMG/M metagenome (GOLD analysis project Ga0307289, IMG submission 194483) | Bulk soil microbial communities from the East River watershed near Crested Butte, Colorado, United States - ER_DNA_143 | ecosystem: Environmental > Terrestrial > Soil > Floodplain | place...
CGCCAGCGTGTCGAGGACGGGGGTCTCTGAGGGTGCGGAAGCCATGATGGTTCCCTTTCGGTTGGGGACGAGCACATACCGTCGTGCGCGCGCGGCGCCCTTGCATCACCCCGGCGGGATGAACCACCACCGGCGCACCGGCCCGCAGGATCACTACGCCCGGAACGGGCGGCTACATCGCGATTGCGTTCGACGTAGGCAGCCCACTCATCCACCTGAATGGCCGATGGCCCGCCTCGAGAGCAACACCGCTCATGACCTCTGACGACGAGCCGGGCCTGCCGGGAATCGGCTCCGAGCTCCGCGCTGAACGACTCGGGTTCGCGCTGCGCAGCATCGCCGTCGAGCTCGTCGACGAGCGCCGAAAGGTCGCGCAGCTGCGCCGGGAAGTCGCCGATCTGAGAGCGCGGCTCGCGTCTCTCGAGCCGCAGGCCTGCGACCAGGCTGCATCCCGCGCCACCGGGAGCGGGCCGGGCGCCAGCGACGCCGGCACCAGCCCGACCGAGGGCCGCCAGCACGAAGGTCCGCAGAGCTCTTCGCCTCGCGTTTGCCCTCCCGAAGGCGCGAGCCGCAGGCGGCACGTCCGACCGTCGTCGGCGCGCCGGATGTTCCGGTGCACATACGTACTCGGCAAGCCCTCTGCCTCAGACGCAAGCGTCTCGGCCTGGCCGATCACGTCCTCAGTGAGCTGAGATCACGTTTCCCGTGAGCGACGGCTCGTCGATGAGCAGGAAGAGCCCATGTGACCACCGACGAACCGCCGAAAGCGGATTACGCGTGAACGGCGGCCCGTGCGGCGGGTGCGTCAGCGCACACCGGCGGCCTGGGCGCTCTGCGTGGGACCGAGCAGCGCACCGATGATCCACAGCACCGGGAAGACGATCCCGATGAAGAACAGCACGTAGTGGCCCTTTCGGAAGGTCGCCAGGCCGAACAGGACGAACAGCGTGAGATACAGGGCGCCCAACAGGATCCAGAGGATCATGGGTGCCTCCTTTCAGATGTCCACGAGCCTGCACCCTGCCCGGCGCAGAACCGATTGTCGGATTCGGTGGCCGCCGCTGGACCGGCGTCCTCAGGGCTCGGAGCAGCGAGCCCCCCGTCGATCATTCGACCTACGCGGTCTCCGTCAGTTCACGGCTTCACCTGCCGTGTAAGCGTCTGCTCCAAACGATCCAGGCGAGCCACCAGATCATCGAACCGCGCCTGGTCTCGGTCCTCGGCTGTCTGCTTCCCCTTGTCCTCGGCTCGCTCGCGCTCGCGCACGGCGCGCGTGACGAAGGTGGAGGTGATCGCGGCAACAAGGATCGACACGAACGCGATCCCCCAGAGCATCACGAGCACTGCGACGATCCGACCGGCGGTGTGTTCCGGCGTCACGTCGCCGTACCCGACCGTGGTCACCGTCTGGATCGCCCACCACAACCCGCGGCCGATGCTCGGGTACTCGCTGGGATCGAGCAGCCGCATCAAGAGACCACCGCCCACCACGACCAGCGTGGTGGCCAGGGCGATCACGCTCGCCGCGTTGCGCACGGATACCGGCTCCCTGAGAAACCGGGACATGCGCCGCTCGATCAGCCTGGGACGCGGCATCTCAATCGAGCCGCTTACCCCGAGGGTGTGACGGCTTGCTCGGCGACCCCGGCCGGCGGCGTGGGCTCGGCGTGCGCCGGCGCCGCGACGAGCTGGCCGCCCTGGAGCGTCTTGCGCCAGCCCGCGAGGATGCCGTGGACGCTCGCGGCACCGAGGATGGGCTGGGCGGGTGCTTCCAGGTGCGCCGGGTGGAGGATGAAGGGGCGCGTCTGAACGCCCCCGATCCCGCCGTGGAAGCAGATGAGCTCCTCGAACGCGCAGCCCTCCTCGAGCTCGGGGTCGTAGAAGCTGCCCACCATGATGTCGGCGACGTGCTCGAATCCGTCGGTCCGCAGGAGGTGCGTGGGCGCGGTGGGCGAGAACGGCGCCAGCGGGTCCTCGCCCTCGACGCGCCCGTCGGCGAGGTAGTGGGCGCCCCCGGCGCCGAGCGCGACCGGCCCGCTCTCGGAGGAGTGCACAAGCAGCCAGCCCACGTGCGGATGGGCGCGGAGGGCGGGGAGGAGTTTCGGGTGGCGCGCCTCGATCTCCTCGAGGGTCAGCCGGCGCGACTCCTCCATGAGGTAGATGAGGCCGAGGTTGCCCGAGCCGAGGACCACGACCTCCTGGTCGGAGACGTCGTTCTTGGCCTTTTTCGCCTGCTTTCCCGTGGCCTCGCTGACGGCGAGGCCGACCATGGAGTTCTGCTCGTCGCCGCCGGCGATCCCGGCGACGTCACCGTGTGCGAGGGAGCGCTCCACGAGCTCGTCGAGGCCGTATCCGTTGCGCTGCTTGAACGTCGCGCCCTGCGTCTGTCCGTGGTCGGACAGGACGACGATCTCGTAGGGCCGTGGGGCATAGCGGCGGGCTCGGTCGATCTGCGCGAAATGGGCGTCGAGCTTGCGCAAGGCCTCGAGTGTGTCGGCGCGCTCGAGCCCCGAGTGGTGTGCGACCTCGTCGTAGCTTGAGAAGGTCGCGTAGACGGCGGGGCGCCCGCGCATCATGTCGGTGAGCACTCCGGAGACGATCAGGTCGCGCACGAAGACGCAGAGCGCGCCGCGCATCAGCGGGTAGATGCCGCCACGATGGCCGCGCGGAAGCACGTCGCGGCGGATGGCACGCAGGGCCGCGATCCACTCGAGGATGACCTCGAATCCGAAGAGCACGAGCGTGCGCGTGACGTTGTCGCCGTTGGCCAGAAACGCCCGGTAGCCCGGGTTGGCCTTCTTCTCCTCCTCCATCCGGCTGACCGTGAGGATCACGTCCTGCGCTTCGCCGGAGAGCAGGTTGCCGCGGCTCGAGCCGCCGTCGGTGAGCAGCCCGATGCCGGTCGCGCGCCGGCGCTCGATCTCCGCGCAGTCCTGCGGCGCCGAGCACGTCATCATCGTTCCGGTCTCCTTCTCGACCCAGCGGAAGGCGGGGATGTCCTCGTTGGAACCCAGCAGGATCCCCGCCTGGCTTGCGCCCGTCTGGGAGGAGAGATCCGTCTCCCACTCGGCCAGATGGTGCGTGTCCTCGGCCAGCCAGCGGGCCATCGTGGGGGCGTTGCCGTCGCGCATCGCGCGCCGCAGAACGGGCAGCGCGAGCCCATCGATCTCCAGGTAGACGATCCCGGGGACGTGGGTCTCGTCGATGATGCCCTGCCGACGCGCGATGCGCTGCGCGATGCGCAGCGAGTACGTGTCATCCGAGCCGACGAGGACCGCGAGGGCGACGCTCACCGCGGCGACCACCAGGGAGGCAAGCAGCGCCCAGCCGAAGCCGTCCACCCGGATGATCCCATCGGTCAGGGCGTCAGCCAGGAGCAGGATGGCCGCGTCGGCTGCCAGGACGAGCAGGAAGCCGAGGACGAGTGTGGCGGGCAACCGCACCGCGGCGAGCACGGGCGGGATGACCGCGTTGAGCGCCGCGGCGATCGCCGCGACGAGCAGCGCCCCCCAGAAGCTCTCGATCCCGACCCCTGGCAGGAGCCCAGCGGCCACCATCAGGGCCACGCCCGTGGCGAGCCACGAGACGAGGAGTCCGAAGATCGTGAAGCGGGGACGTTCGGGCTTCCAGGCCGATGATTCGCCGTACGTCGGCTCGGAATCGCTGGGCATCACGTTCTCCTTCTCAGTGGGGTGCGCGTGCAACAAGCGGTGCCTGGCGTCGGGCCGCTGCCGCGAAACTCACGGTACGAGCGCCCGCCATCGGGTCGCATCACCCAGCGGGGATGAAACCCACACAAAAGTCATGCCGCCCCACTGACGATCAGCGCCCTTCATGGCGTTTGCGCCGGCGTTCCTGGCTCTGCTCGCGCAGCGTGTCCCAGCGCGACCGCGCTTGGGCGGTGACCTCGTCCCATTGGTGCTGAACCTCGTCGTCGGCGGGCTTTTCGCCCCGCCGGATGCGGCCGAGCTCCTCGTCGATCTCGCGGCCCGCTGCCGCCGAGCCGACGAGGACGACCATGACAGCGAAGAGCGCCGAGATCATCGCGAACACCGCGCCGATCACGCCGTAGCGGGTGGAGTAGCTGCTGAACAGGTGCGGCACATACACCGTCGCGCCGACCGAGTAGAGCGCGAGCAACACCGCGCCGAAGATGCCGAACGGGAGCAGGTCCTGGCGCTCGATCCGCCTGGCGCTGAGCACCCGGCCGCTCCAGACCAGGAACGCTGCGGTCAGCGGCGTGGCGAGCAGCGCCGCGCTGAGCTCGAGGCGGGTGCGCCCCAGCACGGCATGCAGAATCCCGCTGAGGGCCAGATACAGCACGAGCCCGCCGATCCAGAGCAGCCCGTTGAACGTGTTGCGCACGCTCAGCGGCTCCAGCTCCCATGTCTGCTCGACCAGCCGCTGCACGCCGCGAGTGAAGCTCAGGACCGCGACCATGAGGAACAGGAACCCGAGGATGCCGATGCTCGTGCTGCTGCCCTCGGGCGGCGCGAAGACGTCCTTGACCGCCTCGGCGCCGCCTCCGGTCAGATCGTAGCGGTCGATGATGCGGTCGGCCGTGCCCTTGCCCCCCAGCTCCGAGGCCACGGCGCTGACGACGATCGTCAGCGGGATCATGGCCGTGAGCGCGCCGGAGGCCAGCGCGATCGAGCGGTCGAAGCCCGCCACCTTCTGAAACCGGTTGACGACGCGCAGCACGAACTCCGGCCGCAGCCAGAACGTCAGCGACCGCACGACGCGCTCGCGGTCCACGCGCCGCCGCTTCCGTTCGAGGGGCTCGTCGCCCGCCATGGCTCACCTTCTCAGTGACCGCGTGACGCTCAGCGTGCTAGCTCGCGCTCGTCCTCTCCGAGAATGACGATGCCGTAGACGACCCAGACGCACAGGAAGAAGACGGCCAGCGACCACCACGGGTTGGTGCCGCCGATAGAGAACAGGGCCCCGATCGCACCAAGGCTGGCGCCGATGATCCCGATGATCCGGCCGTACGCGTTGGCGGCCAGCAGCGAGAAGCCGCCGGTGAGCTGGATCACGCCAAGGACGATGAGGACCCAGCCCATCGTGTTGAGGTCGTCGAGAATGAACCGCTTCTCGTTGACGAAGATGTTCGCGCTGTCCAGCGCGCCGATGCCGTAGACGATGTTGATCGTCCCCGCGATCAGCAGCAGAATCGCGGCGAATGTGGCTCGACCCGTACCTCGCATGGTGTACCTCCTGGGTGGTCAGCTGCAGTCCGAAGCGATGCCGACCCTAGGCATGCCCACGCGAGTTCTCGTCACCCTGCTGGTATGAGATAAGGCGTCACCGCCGCGCGTAGGGCGCCTCGCGATGAGGCGTCGCGGAAGCTCCTGTCGATCTCGTGGCGTCAAGCTCGCCGCGGCGCTGCAGATCGCGCCGCTCACCGTGCAGCGCAAGCGCCAGGGCGCCGATCCGCAGCCGTTCGTCGCCGCTCCGTCTCACCCGATTGGTATGAGATGGAGCGTCCCCGCCAGGCGTAGGCTCGCCCCGCGATGCCCGTCGCGGAAGTTCCCTTCGATCTCGTGGGCGTCAAGCTCGCCGCGCCATCGGCCCGGCCGGGCACCGTGTCCAAGGTGGACGTGATCGGCCGGCTGTGCGCGTCGACCCTGCCGTTCGCGACCGTCGTCGCGCCCGCCGGGTATGGCAAGACGACGCTGCTGGCGAAGTGGGTCGAGGCTGATCCGCGTCCCTTTGCGTGGGTCGCGCTCGACGGAGGAGACGACGATGCGGTGGTGTTCCTGCGCTACATCGTGGCCGCGATCCACGGCGTCGAACAGCTCCCGGCCGAGGTGTTCGCGGCGTTGTTGGGTCCGGGGGGATCCACCTGGACCAACCGCGTGCCACGCGTGGGGAGCGCGCTGGGGGCGCTCGAGCGCCCACTGGTGTTGGTGCTCGACGACCTCCACGCCCTCGCCAACCCGTCGTGCCTGGACGTGCTCGCCGCGCTCTTCGAGTACGTCCCGGCCGGCTCGCAGATCGCGATCGCCAGTCGGGAAGACCCCGCACTCCCGCTCGCCCGCTGGAGGGCGCACGGTTTGGTGCACGAGATCGGCGCGGCGGACCTCCGGCTGGACGAGCAGGAGGCCACGCTGCTGCTTGCAGCTGCCGGAGTCGAGTTGCACGCCGACGCGCTTTCCCAGTTGACCGAGCAGACGGAAGGTTGGCCGGCCGGCCTGTACCTCGCCGCGCTGTCGATGCAGGCCGGGGCACCTGGCCCGGCGAGCCCCGCGAGCTTCACCGGCGGCGACCGCTTCATGTCCGAGTACTTCCGTTTCGAGCTGCTGTCGCGGCTGCCGCCCGCCGAGGCGGAGTTTCTCACGCACACCTCGGTGCTGGATCGCATGTGCGGGGGCCTGTGTGACGCCGTCCTGGAGACGACACGGTCGGCACACACCCTCGAGTCGCTCCAGCATCGAAACTGCTTCGTGATACCCCTCGACCGGCGAGCCGAGTGGTATCGCTACCACCACCTGTTCGGCGAGCTGCTGCGCGACGAGCTCGAGCGCGGCGAGCCGGATAGCTGTCCTGAGCTCAACCGTCGGGCGATGGCCTGGTGCATCGCCAACGACCTGCCCGAAGCGGCGGCCGTCTACGGGCACGCCGCGGGCGAGACCGAGACAGTCGCCGGCCTGGTCGACGCCCTTGCGCTCCCGACGTACTACGACGGCCGAATTGAGACGCTGGAGGAGTGGCTGGGGTGGTTCGACGATGACGAGCTGGTGCGGTACCCCGCACTCGCAGTCATCGGCGCCTGGGTCCGCGCGCTGACGGGGCGGCCCGCCGATGCCGAGCGGTGGCTCGGTCTCGCCGACGGGGCAACCTCGACGCTCCCGCTCTCGGATGGCAGCTCCACGATCGAGCCCTGGGTCGCCACGCTGCGGGCGTGCATGATGCCCCATGGTGTCGAGCAGGCGCTCGCCGACGCCGATCTGGCGCTGACGCAGCTCGCCCCCGAGAGTGGATGGATCCCGGACGCGCTTCTCGTTCGCGGCATCGCCCAGGCGTTGCTCGGCGCGACTCCTCGCGCCACGCAGGACCTCACGGCGACCGTCGAGAAGGGGATGGCCATCGGCGCCGTGGACGTCGTCATCGCGGCGCAGGCACAGCTCGCGCTCCTCGCGGCGCAGCAGGGAGCCTGGGGCGAAGCAGGACAACGCGCACTTGCGGCACAAGCGCTCGTCGAGGAGGCGGGCCTGGGCGACTACGCAGCGAGCGCGATTGCGTACGTGGCGACGGCGCGCGTCGCCCTCCATGAGGCGAGACCGGAGGATGCCCGCGCGGCGCTGACCCGCGCGCACCGTCTGCGACCGCTGCTTGACCATGGCATCCCCTGGCTGACCATCCAAGTGGGGCTCGAGCTCGCACGCGCTCATCTCGCGCTCGCCGACGCCGGCGCCGCCCGCACGATCCTCACCGAGACCGAGCAGGTGCTCGAGGTCCGTCCGCACATGGGCTCGCTGATCGAGGACGCGCGGGAGCTGCACGAACGCCTGGCCGCCACCTCCGGTTCGGAGGGTGCGTGGGCGATGAGCCTGACCGGGGCGGAGCTGCGCCTGCTTCCCTACCTAGCCACCCACCTCATGTTTCCCGAGATCGCGAGCAGGCTGTTCATCTCGCGCAACACCGTCAAGACCGAGGCAGTTGCGATCTACCGCAAGCTCGGTGTCTCCTCGCGCAGTGAGGCGATCGAGCGCGCCGTGGAGGTCGGGCTCTTGGAGAGCTCGGTCTATCCGTCGCGGGCGAATCTCATCCCCGAGGGATCGGCGCCGGGTCGATGAACGCCGGGCGTTCCGGCCACGAATTGCTCGCGCGAGCTGGTGCGTAGATCATTGGGTGTTCGCCGCCACTCCTTGTAGTCCGATTGGTCTGAGATACGGTCGTACCACCACGGTAGGCTCGCCTCGCGATGGCGGTCGTGGAAGTTCCCTTCGATCTCGTGGGCGTCAAGCTCGCCGCGCCAGCGGCCCGCGCGGGCACGGTGGCGAAAGCGGATGCGATCGGCCGGCTGTGCGCCTCGACCTTGCCGTTCGCGACCGTGGTCGCGCCCGCCGGGTATGGGAAAACGACGCTGCTTGCGAAGTGGGTCGAGGCTGATCCGCGTCCGTTCGCGTGGGTCGCGCTCGACGGCCGAGACGACGACGCGGTCGTGTTCCTGCGCTACATCGCGGCCGCGATTCACGGCGTCGAAGCGCTCCCGGCCGAGGTGTTCGAGGCGTTGTCGGGTCCAGGGGGATCCACGTGGACCAACCGCGTGCCGCGCGTCGGGAGCGCGCTTGGGGCGCTCGAGCGCCCGCTGGTGCTGGTGCTCGACGATCTTCACGCCGTCGGCAACCCGGCCTGTCTGGACGCGCTCGCCGCGCTGTTCGAGTACGTCCCGGCCGGCTCGCAGATCGTGGTCGCCAGTAGGGAAGACCCGGCATTGCCGCTTGCCCGCTGGCGCGCGCACGGGTTGGTGCACGAGATCGGCGTGGCGGACCTCCGGCTGGACGAGGAGGAGGCCGGGCTGCTGCTTGAAGCTGCCGGCGTCGAGTTGCAATCGGACGCGCTTTCCGCGTTGACCGAGCACACGGAAGGTTGGCCGGCCGGCTTGTACCTGGCCGCGCTGTCGTTGTTGGCGGGGGCGCCGAGCCCGGCGAGCCCCGCGGGCTTCACCGGCGGTGACCGCTTCACGTCCGAGTACTTCCGCTCGGAGCTGCTGTCGCGGCTGCCGCCCGCCGAGGCGGAGTTCCTCAAGTACACCTCAGTGCTGGAGCGCATGTGCGGCGGGCTGTGCGACGCCGTCGTCGAGACGACGCGCTCGGCACGGACGCTCGAGTCGCTTGAGCGCAGGAACTGCTTCGTGGTACCGCTCGACCGGCGAGCCGAGTGGTATCGCTACCACCACCTTTTCGGCGAGCTGCTGCGCAACGAGCTCGAGCGCAGCGAGCCGGACATCACTCCTGAGCTCAACCGTCGGGCGATGGCCTGGTGCATCGCCAACGACCTGCCGGAAGCGGCGGTCGTCTACGGGCACGCGGCGGGTGAGATGGACACGGTCGCCGGCCTGATCGACGCCCTTGCTCTGGCGGTGCACTACGACGGCCGGCGGGAGACCTTGGAAGAGTGGCTGGGCTGGTTTAGCGATGACGACTTCAAGCGCTATCCGGCACTCGCCGTTGAGGCAGCCTGGGTCCGAGCCCTCACAGGCCGCCCTGCGGATGCCGAGCGGTGGCTCGGTCTCGCCGAGGGGGCAACCTCGACGATCCCGCTCTCGGATGGAAGCGCCACGATCGAGCCGTGGGTCGCCACCCTGCGGGCGGGAATGATGCCCGACGGTCTCGAGCAGGCGCTCGCCGACGCCGATCTGGCTGTCCATCAGCTCTCCCCGGACAGTGGGTGGATGCCGGCCGCACTGTGCCTGCGCGGAGCGGCGCACGCGCTACTCGGCGCAACCGACCGCGCTGCGGAGGACCTCACCGCGGCCGTCAGAGTCGGGCTGGCGAGCGGGGCCGCCGAAGTGGTCATCCTCGCGCAGGCGCAGCTCGGGCTCCTTGCCGCCAACCAGGGAGCCTGGGGCGAGGCAGGGCAACGGGCGCGGGCGGCACAGGCGCTCGTCGACGAGACGGGCCTGGGCGACTACTCATCAAGCTCGCTCGCGTACGTGGCGGTGGCGCGCGTCGCGCTGCATGAGGCGAGACCGGAGGATGCGCGCGCGGCGCTGACACGCGCGCACCGTCTGCGACCGCTGCTGGATCACGGTCTTCCCTGGCTGACCATCCAGGTGGGGCTCGAGCTCGCACGCGCTCATCTCGCGCTTGCCGAGGCCGGCGCCGCCCGCACGGTCCTCTCCGAGACCGAGCGGGTGCTCGAGGTTCGTCCGCAGATGGGCTCGCTGATCGAGGATGCGCGCGGACTGCGCGAACGCCTGGCCGCCACCTCGGGCTCGGAGGGTGCGTGGGCGATGAGCCTGACGGGGGCGGAGCTACGGCTGCTTCCCTACCTGGCCACCCATCTCATGTTTCCCGAGATCGCGAGCAGGCTGTTTATCTCGCGCAACACCGTCAAGACCGAGGCGGTGGCTATCTACCGCAAGCTCGGTGTCTCCTCTCGCAGTGAGGCGATCGAGCGCGCCGTGCAGGTCGGGCTCTTGGAGAGCTCCGTCTACCCGCCACGGGCGAATCTCATCCCGGAGGGATGACGCGCCGGCGGCCCGCGCCAAGTGGAATAGGCGCAGGCTCCAATGGACGAATACAAGCAGCGCCTGCGGCGGCTTGCCGTGCACGACGATGCGCTCCTCGACGCGATCGCGGTGGAAGCCAAATCCTTTGCAACGTCGGTCATCGACGAGCGGACCGCGGCCCTCGTGCGCGTCGCCGCGACGATCGCCGTCGATGCGCCCCCTTCCTCGTTTCAGCACGCCGTGGCGTTCGCTCTCGCAGCCGGGGTAACGAGCAACGAGATCGTCGCCTGCCTGGAGGCGGTGACGCCGGTGACGGGCTCCGCGCGAGTCGTCGGGTGCGCCCCGAAGCTCGCACTCGCGCTCGGCTACGACGTCGACGCCGCGCTCGAGCGGTACGACGCCTGAGGAGCTGCGCGGCGTGAGCGGCCCGGAAGACCGGGAGGGCGCACCCGAGCCCTACGCGAGCTCCGCGCCGTTTCGCCCGGCCAAGCCCGATCCGCTGTTGCAGCGCGCGATCCCGGTGGCGAAGGAGCTGCCGGGCTACCGGGCCCTGGCCGCGCGCCGCGACCTCCTGGCCGGCGTCACCGTCGCCGCACTCGCCATCCCATCCGCGATGGCCTACGCCGAGCTGGCCGGACTGCCCGCGGTGGCCGGTCTGTACGCGCTTCTGCTGCCGACGTTGGCGTATGCGTTCCTGGGCTCATCGCGGCAGTTGATCGTCGGACCGGAGGGCTCGCTGTCCGCGCTCGTGGCGGCGGCCGTGCTTGCGCTCGCCACCGCCGGCAGCCCAGAGGCCCTCGAGCTGGCCGGCGCGATGGCGCTGCTGGTCGCGGCGTGCTTCCTGATCGCGCGGGTCTTCCGGCTCGGCTGGCTGGCCGACTACCTCTCCCGACCCGTGCTCGTGGGCTACATCCACGGTGTCGCCGTCGTGCTGATCGTCGGCCAGCTCGGCAAGCTCACCGGGATCGACGTCGACGCGGGCGACCCGATCCCCCAGCTGGTCGAGCTGGGTCGCGAGATCGGGGATGTGAGCGCGCCGACGCTCGCCGTCGGCGCCGCCGCCCTGGCGCTGCTGCTCACCGCCCGCTACCTGACGCCGCGGCTGCCCGCCGCGCTCGTCGTCGTGATCGGCGCGATCGTGGCCTCCAAGGCGCTCGGACTCGACGAGCACGGCGTCGCGGTGGTCGGGGACATCCCGGCCGGGCTGCCCGACCTCCGGGTGCCGAGCCCTCCGTGGGAAGACGTCGTCGCGCTCGCGCCGGCCGCGGCCGGGCTGTTCTTGGTGTCGTTCGCCGACGAGGTGCTGACCGCGCGCTCGTTCGCCGGCCGCCACGGCCAGCACATCCGCGTCGATCAGGAGTTGCTGGCGATGAGCGTTGCCAGCGCGGCCGCGGGCGTGACCCAAGGCCTGCCCGTCGGCGCCAGCGGCTCCCGGACCGCCGTCAACGACAGCATGGGCGCGCGGAGCCAGATCGCCGGCCTGCTCGCCGCCGGCGCCATCCTGCTCGTGCTGCTGTTCCTGACCGCCCCGATCGCCTACCTGCCCAAAGCGGTGCTCGGCGCGGTGATCATCACGGCCGCGATCGGCCTGATCGAGCCCGCCGTCTGGCGCGAACTGGCCAACACCGACAAGGTCGAGCTCACGATCGCCGCCGTGACCGCAGCGGGCGTGATCATCACCGGCGTCCTGGAAGCGATCCTCTTCGCAGTGGGCCTGTCGATGGTCGACGTCGTCCGCCGCAGCGCCCGCCCCCATGACGCCGTGCTCGGCTGGGTCGACTCGCTCGGACGCTGGGCCGACGTCGCGCGCAACAACGACGCCAAGGTCACGCCGGGCGTCGTCGTCTACCGGCTCGACGATCGCCTGTTCTTCGCCAACGCCAGCTACGTCAAAGGCCGAGTGCAGGAAGCACTGCGCGGCGCGCCAACCGTCACGACCGCGCTCGTCCTGGACGCCGAGGGGATGACGCACGTCGACTCCGCCGGCCTGCAAGCGCTCGAAGACCTGGCCGGCACGCTCAAGGACGACGGCATCACGCTGCACTTCGCGCGCGCCAAGCACCCGATCGCCGACCGCCTCGCCGAGCGTGTCGACGGCGCCCACTTCCACGGCACCGTCCGCGCCGCCGTGCACGCCGCGGTGCGTGACCAAACCCAGACGCCCGGCCGGTCGTAGTGCCTGCCGGGCTCGTCTTCAGCCGCCGCGCCCCACTCCTCCGTGGGAGCCCTGGTCATACGAACGGCAGCGAGCAGGACCCCGGTCCGCTCGCCCGAATGTCCACAGGTGCCCGACGAGCAACCGCAGCGCGGCATCGGTCGAGGTCGCGTCCGCGGGCATCGAGAGACGCCGCTCGAACTGGCCGAGCGCATCGGCGACGCGTACGGCCTCGTCCTGCTGCTGATCATCATCACGTTCGTCGTGACGATGACCCTGCCGCCCGAAGGCTGGGGCGGCCGAATCGCGGCTGTCGCGATCGCCGCGCTCACGGCGATCGTAGCGTTCACGAGCTCCGACGTTCGCTCAGCGCGCGTACGCCTGGCGGCGGTGATCGCGGGCGTCGCCGTCGCAGGGGCGGCCGTCGCCACGGCCATCTCCTCGGACCGCCTGCTGGCGCTCGCGTTCGGCACCGTCGCGATCATGCTGGCCGTCGCCGCCGTCACGATCCTGCGGCGCGTGATCATCGGCGCCCGGGAGGTCGACTTCCGCACGATCCTCGGCGCGATCAGCGTCTTCACCCTGCTCGGGCTGCTCTTCGCCTTCCTCTACTACGCGTTCAGCCGCTGGAGCCACGGCCCTTTCTTCGCCGGCCAGGTCGCCGCGCGCTCCAGCGACTACCTCTTCTTCAGTTACACGACCCTCACCACGACCGGCTACGGCAACCTCGTGCCGGCCGGAACCGTGGGGCAGTCATTCGCCGTCCTCGAGATGCTCGTCGGCCAGATCTTCCTCGTCACGCTCGTGGCGGGACTCGTGAGCCTGTGGCGCCCGGGCAGCAGCAGGGCCCCGGCCGGCAGCACTGACGCCTGACCGACCACGCCGGCGGCCCGACCGCGGCGCGGCGAATTTCTCGCCCCGCGGACTTCATACCGGCGGGGTGATGCAGGCGCGCGGCCCCACCGGGATCGTCCGATCCGGCGCCTCACGCGCCTCCACACCCAACAGAAGGGACCGACCGATGGCCGACCGGCAACTCGTACTCGCTGTCTTCCCGGATGAGGTCGCCGCCGACTCCGCGGCAGTGGCGTTGAAGGATTCCGGCATCGCCGACGGGGACGCCATCGGCATCCTCGCCCTCGATTCCGATGGCAAGCTCAAGCAGGACAAGGTCGGCGCCCACAGCACCGGCAAGGGCGCCGCCATCGGCGGCGTGATCGCGGTGTTCAGCACCGCACTGCTGGGCCCGGCGGTCCTGACCGGCGTGGCGGTGGGCGCGCTTCACCACAAGAACCTGGGGCTCAGCGATGCCGACAAGGCACGCCTCACCGTGGATCTGCAGTCGGGCAAGGCGGCAGTCGGTGTGATGTCCCACTACGACACCGTGCCCGCGGTCTCCGATCGCCTGACCCAGCTCGGCGGCACAACCGAGAGTCACGAGCTCACCGACGACGCCGTCGAGGCCGCGTCCGCGGCCACAGCGGCGGTCTGATCAGCAGACGCTGCGTTCCTCGTCTCTCAGCAGCTCGAGGCCGAGAAGGATCGGGCCAAAGACCGTCGTCTTTGGCCCGGTCGAGGCTGAAATAGTCGGAAAATGCGCGAAATTGCGGCCGCCGATCTGAGCGCGGGACGGACACAAATCCCCTGCAAAAAAGGCGAAATCGGCGCGAGCGTCCGCCTGGATGGCATGCAGGAGGTCGGCGCTTCGAGCCCATGTCTTAGACAGGTGCGCTCGGTGTGCCGTTGCAGCGGATGGACGAAGAGGAGCAGCTCCATGACGCCGCGCTGCTCGATGTGCCTGATCCCGAGCCTGGTCACGCGGCACCGCTAGGGAGCATCGTGGCCGCATGGGGAGCAGCCTGCTCCCTATTTGCTCCCCAAAGTCGATCTCGCGCCCGCAAATCGCGGCTATTTGGTGCGCTGCTCTTCGCACCGCGCGAGGTCGGTGATCCCTGCATATAAGCCGAATTCGCGCTTCTGCGCAGTCTGTGAAGTTAGTGGAGACGGCGGGAATCGAACCCGCGTCCGCAATCGCGCATGAGGTGGCGTCTACGAGCGTATCCGGCGCTCTGTTCTCGTCCCGGAGTCGCCTCGCCGGCGGGGTTCTCCGGGACCAGCCTCCTGAAGATGTCCCCGGTTTGGCGGAGGCGGACCGCCCCGGGTGAGCCGGCATCTGATGCAGGCGATCCCCGCGGCCGGCAGGCGGGGGCCCACAGCTCACGGCTTAGCTAGTGGCTAAGCGGCGAACGCGTACTCGTGAGAGTCCGCACTTATGGTTTTCCCGGGTGTTTTACGAGGCCGCCCGGGACCTCGACTCGCAACCACCCCTGCGAAACGACCACGTCGAAGCCTGTCGTCCCCGGGGTGTCCTACCGCACCCAGTCTACCGACCCTGAGAGGCGATCGCCGCGGGACGGCGAGGTGCTGCGAACCATGTCGGCGGGTGAGCGCCTTAACGAAAGAGACGCGGTTCCGAGCCACCTGGGGTGCTCTCCGCCACGTCGTCTCCGTGAGGAGTCTCCGTGGCTTCAGAGCGGCGGGCCTCGCAACCCCTGGGCCTCGCTCTCTGCGGCTCGGTTCCGCGTCGAGGGGCAACTTAGGATGGCGCCCCACGGCGGTCAAGGGCCCCCAGACGACGAAGCCGCATCCTCCGCGGAAATCGCGCCGGGACCGCTCGCGCAAGGCGCGGGCCGGCGGCTTTTCGCCATCCTTCTGCGCCGATGCCGATCACCGAGCGCCTCGTGCTGCGTTCCTGGCGCCC
>Ga0307289_10000643_pt1 | contig 15088 bp, 9 predicted proteins | sample ER_DNA_143_FD_194483 | JGI IMG/M metagenome (GOLD analysis project Ga0307289, IMG submission 194483) | Bulk soil microbial communities from the East River watershed near Crested Butte, Colorado, United States - ER_DNA_143 | ecosystem: Environmental > Terrestrial > Soil > Floodplain | place: USA...
AACCCAGAACTCCTCGGGAGACGAGGACCCGGACCGGGTGCTGCGCAACCAGGTGGAGCTGCTCAACTCCCCGGCGGTGCTCAACCAGGTGGCCGTGCTGAGCGGCCGCGGGCTCACCCGGGCGCAGGCCAGAGACCGCGTGAGCGTCGAGGCGGCCGGGGACGCCGACGTCATCACCATCCGGGCCCTGGACGCGACCCCGAGGCAGGCGGCCCAGCTGGCCGAGCTGGTGCCGAAGGCCTACCGGCAGACCATCCGCGAGCGGACGGCGCGGAGGGTGGCCGAGCTGGAACAGACCCAGAAGCATGCCGTCGCCGACCTGGCCCGGATCCAGAAGGCCTTGCAGGCCAAGCCCGGCGACGCCCTGCTCCTGGCCGACCGCGCCGCGGCCAACCAGGAGCTCCAGCAGGCCGCCGGCGACATCCGGGCGGCGAAGCAGCTGGGCGCGGCCCAGGAGGCCATGGCCGCGCCCCAGACCGCCGACGCGGAGGTCGGCGACCAGCCGGCCCAGCCGCAGCCGGCCCGGGCGGCGGCCGTGGGGGCGCTGCTGGGGCTGGCCGTCGGCGTGGCCCTGGTGTCCTGGCGGACCGGGCAGCAGCTGCGCGGCGGCGGCCCCGCCCGGACCGCCGCTCCCGCCGAGGAGCCGAGCCGGGACCTGGCCGTCCTGGCCGACGCCGACGGGTCGCCGAACGGGCACGGCGAGGTGCGGCTGCTCGACTCGGTCACCAGGCAGCTGCAGCGGGCCGAGGCGCCCTGGCGGCGCAGCCGCCAGGGCCGCGACCGCCGGGCCGAGCCGACCGAGGTCCACAAGCCGGTCGCCGGGATCAACGACTTCACCCAGCTCACCGTGTCCATCCAGCGGATCTTCCGGTCGCTGGAGGGCCACCGGTACCGGCTGTACGAGCAGAACGTGCCGCAGATGGCAGCCGACGACATCGCCAACTGGTTCCCGGTGGACCTGGCCGTCGTCCTGCTCGAGAACGACCAGGGGATGCTCCAGGTTGCCGGCAGCGTCGGCCTGAGCTCCTTCGAGGAGCACATGACCATCGAGGACAACCGTGAGCTGCTGCTCCAGGTGGTCGAGATGGGCTCCCGGATGGTCGACCAGGAGGAGCGCAGCCGCCTGGCCGCGGCCAACGTGCCCGGCAGCCAGGCCCAGACCCTGATCGTGGTCCCGCTCATCTACGACCAGGTCGCGTTCGGGATGCTGCTGATGGGGCAGCGGGGCGACAGCGGCGACCAGCCGGCCCTGGTGCAGGGCGACGTCGACCGGGTCCGCGTCTGGGCCAGGGACATCTCGCCGTACCTGCGGGCGTGGCTGCTGCTGCGCTACCTCAAGTTCCGGCTGCGCCTGGTGCAGTAGGGACGGGCCGGCTCAGGGCTCCCGGGGCCGGCGGGCCTCCCGGTAGGCCGCCTCCAGCAGCCGCAGGTTGTGGGGGCCGGTGAACTCGTGCTCGTAGCGGCAGCGGGCCCGCGCGCCCGCCTGGTCGACGCGGTCGTCGGTCAGGGCGGCCAGCCGCTCGGCCAGGGCGGCCGGGTCGCGGGCCGGGACCAGCCAGTCGTGGCCGACCCCGCCGACCAGCTCGACGTTGCCGCCGAGGCGGGAGGCGAGCACGGGCAGGCCGGCGGCGAAGGCCTCCAGCACGCTCATCGGCTGGCCCTCGTACAGCCAGGAGGGGAAGGCCAGGGCCCGGGACCGCAGCATCCACTCGTGCACGGCCGCCGGCTCCTGCCGCCCCAGGAACCGCACGGCCGGCGGCGACCGCCGCTCCAGCTCCTCCCGCATCGGCCCGTCGCCGATGACGACCAGCTCCAGCCCGGCCGGGCCGAGCCGGCGCCAGGCCTCCAGCAGCACACCGACGCCCTTCTCGGGCGTCAGCCGCCCCACGTACAGCACGGTCCGCGAGCTCGAGGGCGGGCCGGCCCGCCGGCCGGGGTCGGCGACCGAGTTGGGCTTCACCCAGACCCGGCCCGGCGGCAGCCCCCCGGACACGAAGCGCTTCCTGGCGAAGTCGTTGAGGGCCAGGAAGACGCGCACATGGTGGTCCCAGGTCCCGAGCATGCGGTTGACGGTGATGGTGGTCGCGACCGCGGTCGAGCTGGCCAGCGAGTCCCGGTAGCAGCGGTGCCGGACCCCGTGCCAGGGGTGGCTGCCGATGCAGTCCTCACAGGGCCGCCCGTCGCGGAACAGCGACGCGTTGGCGCACAGGATGCGGTAGTTGTGCAGCGTCATCACCACCGGCACCCCGGCGCCGTCGAGGGCCGCGGCCACCGCCGGGGTGAGCGCGAACCAGGTGTTGTGGACATGGGCCACGTCGGGCCGGACCCGCCGGGCCTGGGCCCGCAGCGCCCGCGCCGCCGCCGGGTTCCAGGCCGACGCCAGCATGGAGGCGGCCGCCGGGCCCGGGCGCCGCGGGTTCTCGGCGACGTAGGGGACGACCTCGTGGCCGGCCGCGGCCAGCAGCGCCGCCTCGGCGCGGACCACGGCGTCCTCCCCGCCCTCGTAGCGGTAACGGGTGTGGATCTGGAGGATACGCATGGGTCACCTCAGGTCCGAAAGACGGTCCGGAAGCCTTCGCGGGCGGCGCCCATCCAGGCGTAGCGCCCGTGCAGCTTGGCGGTCACCACGGCGCCGCTGTCGTGCTCGCCCACCTCCAGCCGCCCCCAGCCGTACCGGCTGGCCCGCGGGTCGGCCAGCTCGATCTCGGTGGTCAGCGAGCAGGTGACGCCGCCGGCCCTGGCCGCCGCCATCAGCTCCGGTCCGGCGTGGCCGTGCCGGACGCTGCCGAAGGGGAACGAGAAGGTGCGTGGCCCGGGGCCCAGGTGGCGCTCCAGCAGCCGCAGCGAGGTGTCCAGGTCGGCGGCGAACGCCTCCGGCCGGCCGCGGAAGTTGTGGTGGGTGTGGGTGTGGCTGCCGATCTCCACCAGCCCCGACGCCTCCAGCTCGCGGCACTGGTCCCAGCCGAGCGGCTGCCAGGCCACCGGGGGCGCCTGGCCCCGGTGGCGGCGGCCCCAGTCGTCGAAGGGGAACGGGTCCTGGCTGTCCAGGTACGCCGTGGCCACGAACACGGTGGCCGGCACCTCCAGCCGCCGCAGCACCGGCCAGACGTTGCGGTGGAAGTTCAGGTAGCCGTCGTCGAAGGTGAGGGCGGCCAGCCTGGCCGGCAGCGGCCGGCCCGCGTCCAGGTGGGCCAGCACCGCGCCGACGGGCAGGAACCGGTAGCCGGCGGCCAGCAGGTGCTCGAGCTGGCCGGCGAACCTGTCCGGGAGGACGTTCATGGTGGGCCGCTCCAGGCCGTCGGGGACGGCGGCCACGCGGTGGTACAGCAGGATGCCGAAGCGGCCGTCGCCGGGCCGGGAGCCGAGGGTGGCGTCCAGGCCCAGGGCGATGCGCCCGCCCAGCCACTTGCCGGCGTCGGCGGCGAGCTGGCGCCTCATGGCGGCTCCTCCCGCCAGGCCCGGCCGCCGTCGCCCAGCGACAGGGCCAGCCACAGGAAGGTCATGGTCTCCAGTCCCTGGAAGCTCTCGAAGGTGTTGCCGGTGACGCTGCGGACCAGCATCACCACCAGCAGCAGCAACGGCAGGATCGACCCCCGGTGGTCCAGGGCCAGGGTGAGGGCGCGCCGCAGGCTGACCGCGGCGGCCGCGGCCAGCAGGGCCAGCCCGACCAGCCCGGTGCCGACCAGGACCTCGATCCAGGTGTTGTGGATGCCGCCGGTGTCGCGCAGCCCCAGGCGGGCCAGGACCTCGAAGCGGGTGCCGGTGAGCAGGCCCCGGCCGACCAGGGGCGACTTCTTCCACACCGGGATGCTGGCCTCCCACCACTCGACCCGGCTGGTCAGCCCCCGCGCCTCCGCGGTGGTCTGGCCCCGCAGCAGGAAGGGGAGCGCCTCCTTGACGACCGAGGGGCCGAGGAAGGCGAGCCAGCCGGCGGCCCCGAGCAGGATGCCGAGGACCAGCAGGCGGCGGTTGCGCAGGGCCAGGAGCACGCCCACCCCGACCACCAGGGCCCCGTAGCCGGTGCGGTACTGGGAGGCGAGCAGGGTGACCACGCCGACCGCGGCCAGCAGGTAGGCGACCGCCGGGCGCAGGCCCTGGCCGGTCCGGTCCCTGGCCCGGGCCAGCGACCAGATGGCCAGGGTCACCCCCAGGGTGCCGACGCCGTTGGAGGCGATCGACGGGTAGACGCCCTGGATGTTCCAGGGCACCGGCGCGGCCTGGTTGAGCAGCGGCTGGACGGCCAGGCTGGGGACCAGGATCACCTCGGCCCAGACCACGGCCACCAGCCCGACCATGAACCAGTACAGGGTGGCCCCGATCCGCGGGATCGCCTCCAGGCCGACGCGCTGGCGGGCGGCCAGCAGCACCAGCACCGCGGTCGCCAGCTCCACGCCCCGGTAGGCGGTCAGCAGCGGCTCCACCGACAGGGGGGCGCCGGCGAACACGACCAGCACGTAGGCGGCGTACAGCCGGAACGGCAGCGGGGCGCGGCCCACCCGCTCCTGCTCGGGCGCCGGCCAGACCAGGGCGATCAGGGCCAGCAGCCCGGCCAGGCCGACGAACCCGACCCGGATCTGGCCGGCCGCGTCCAGCGGGTCGGCGGCGATGTCGTCGGTGGTCCGGACCCGCCAGACCAGGCTGCTGGCCAGCAGCAGCAGCACCGGGAGCTCGACGAAGAGCGCGCTGCGGAGGGCCCGGCGCGAGACCACCACCGAGCCGAGCGAGGCCCCCAGCCCCAGGGCGGCGCCGCCGAGGGCCAGGCTGCGCCACAGGCCGCCGGCCCCGACGGCGATGGCGCCGCCGGCGCTGAGCGAGGCGGTCAGGGCCACCGTGGCCGGTCTGCGGACCCGGACGGCCATGTCAGGTCAGCTCCCAGCGCAGCCGGCCGAGGCGGCGCTTGGCCAGCGGGTAGGCGTGCACGGCGGCGCCCAGGGCCGCGGCCGCGACCGGGCCGCGGGTGGCGGCGACCGTCTCCAGGCCCGGGTCCTGGTCGGTGAACCGGTACTTGTAGGGGTCCTGGCCGCGGCCGAAGCGGTACTCGGTGACGCCGTCGTCGAAGGCGGCGCGGATGGTGTGGGCCAGCAGCACGAACGCGGCCGAGCGGGGGTCGAACGCCGGGTCGCGGCCCGACTGGTAGTAGTGCTCGACGCCGCCGAAGCGGAACCCGTACCAGGCCGCGGCCGGGCGCCCGTCCAGCTCCAGCAGCCACAGCCGCAGCCAGCCGCGGGCGAGGGCGGTGGCGGCGAACTCCCGGTGGAAGGCCTCGCGGGGCAGGAACGCCGAGCCGGTGTCGCCCCAGCGCAGCCGGTGCAGCTCGAACAGCCGGTCCATGGCCTCGGGCAGCTCCCCGGGCTCCTGGACCAGCCGGAGCTCGACCCGGTGGCGGCGGGCCAGGTTGCGCTCGCGCCGCCCGAGCTGCTGGCGGAAGTTGGCGCTGCGGCCGGCCAGGTACTCGGGCCAGCCGCCGGAGGGGGCGGCCAGCACCGGGCTGCCCTCGCGGCGGATGACCCGGGAGCCGAGCAGGTCGCTCCAGAGGGCGCGGGCCGGGAGCTGCTCGCCCACGAACACGTCCCAGCCCAGCCGGGCCAGGGCCTGGCGGGCCAGCGCGGCGGCGGCGTCGCGGTCGCCGGGGGCGTGGACCGGCCCCAGCTGGTCGCCGGCGCCGTGGCCGATGAAGCGCAGGACCCGCAGGGGCCGGGTGGCCCACAGGTACAGCGGCAGGGCGGCCACCAGCCGGCCGTCGGCCGAGCGGCCGGCGGCCACCAGCGGCCGGCGGTCGCCGCCGTGGTGGCGCCACCAGCACGACGCCCACTCCCAGGTGCCGAACGGGTTCCCGGCGGCCGCGGCCAGGCCCGTCCACTCCCCGGCCAGGTCGTCCAGCCCACAGAGGTCCAGCCGGGGGGGCGGTGGGGTCGGTCGCCGGCGACCGGGCCCGGGCTGCCCGGTGGCTGCCGGGCGGCGGCGGGGCCGGCCCACGGCGGTCCGGCCCACGGCGGTCCGGGCCACGGCGGTCCGGCCCACGGCGGCCGCCTTGGTGGCGAGCCGCTCGGCGCCCATGTCGGTGAAGCCGCGCTGGGACTCCAGGACGACGCGGCGGACCTCGAACAGGGGGGTGGCCCGGGAGTTCCAGCCGGAGCGGGCGGTCAGGGCGTGGGCGTAGCCGGCCCGCCGGGCGGCGTCGACGGTGGCCGCGTCGTAGTCGGCGCGGCTGCCGTTGGGGTAGGCGAGCACGTCCACGGGCACGCCCAGCTCGGCCTCCAGCCGCCGCCGCGACTCGACCAGGTCCTGGAGCTGGGCCGCGGGCGACTCGCGGGCCAGGATGGCGTGGTCCGTCGAGTGGGCCCCGACCGAGAAGCCGCGCCGCCGCAGCTCCCGGGCGCCGTCCCAGTCGAGGAACAGCCGCCGGTGGCCGGGCTCGCCGTCCGGCTCCAGCCGCTCCACCAGCTCGGCCACGGCCCGGCCGCGGGCCGCCTGGTCGCACCGCTTGAGGCGCTCGGTCAGCCACGGGAGGGCCCGCCGGCCGGCCGGGCCGCCGACGGCCAGAGTCCGGCCCTCCCAGTCCAGCGTCGCCCTGGAGCTGTGGGCCAGCGCCCAGGCGACCGTCTCCCACCAGGGCCCGACCGTCCCCGAGAGGATCCCGGGGACCAGGAAGAAGGTGGCCGGCAGGCCCAGGCGCTCCAGCACCGGCACCCCGACCTCGAGGTTGTCGCGGTAGCCGTCGTCGAAGGTGAGGGCGATGGCCCGGGGCGGCAGGGGCTGGCCGGTGGTGAGCTGCCGCAACGCCGGCTCGAGGGGGACGACCGTGCCCAGCCGGTCCAGCCGCCGCAGCTGCCGCTCGAACCCGGCCACGCCCGCCCCCGGGTCGGCCGGGTAGTGCCAGGTACCTTCCACGTTGTGCCAGGCGACAATGAGGAGGCGGTCGGTCATCCTGGACGTCCAGACGACGAGGAACGCAGGGGGGAGCACGGCATGCGGCGCATGCGAGGTGGGCTCGGGCGGCTGGTCCCGGCGGCGGCGATCGTGGTGGTCGTCGCCGGCTGCAGCGGCGGGCAGGCGCCCGGCCAGGCCCCGGCGCCCGGCCGCACCTCGGCGGCCGGCCCGCTGCCGGCGACGACACTGCGGCCCCTGCCCGCCCCCCCGGCCTGCCACGGCCGGACCGTCAAGGTCGGGGCCGACCTCCAGGCGGCGATCGACGCCGCCGGGCCCAACGGGCGCCTGTGCCTGGCCGCCGGCGTCCACCGGCTGCCGCGGCCGCTGCGGCCCAGGGCCGGCCAGCGGATCGGCGGGCCGGGGGCGGTCCTGTCGGGCGCGCGGCCGCTGCGGGGCTGGGCCCGCGACGCCGCCTCGGGACGCTGGTGGCACGCCGGGGCCACCCGCGACCCGGGCCGGCTGGCGGGGGAGTGCGCCGACGGCACCACCGCCTGCCTGTACCCCGACGACGTGTGGCGGGGCGGCACCCGCCTGAAGCGGGTGCTGTCGCCGGACGCGCTAGGGCCGGGCATGGTCTACCTCGACTACGGCGCCGACCGCATCTGGGTGGCCGACGACCCGACCGGCGCCAGGATGGAGATCTCGGTCACCCCGCACGCCATCCTCAGCGGCAGCAACGAGCGCGGCGTGGCCGGGGTGCGGCTGTCGGGGCTGGTGGTGGAGCGGTTCGCCAACCCGGCCCAGTCGGCCGCGGCCGTCGGGATGGGCCCGGGGTGGGTGGTGGACGGCCTGGAGGTGCGCGAGAACCACGGCACCGGGATCGACAGCGGCTCGCGCAGCGTGCTGCGCAACTCCCACGTCCACCACCAGGGCGAGCTGGGGCTGAGCGGCAGCGGCGCGGTCGGGGCGCTGGTCGAGGACAACCGGATCGACCACAACAACACCGCCGGCTACGACCCGGCCTGGGAGGCCGGCGGGGCCAAGTGGGCGGCCGGGACCGAGCGGCTGACCGTCCGCGGCAACCAGGTGTTCGACAACGACGGCCCCGGCCTGTGGACCGACGGGGACAACGTCCACACCCTGTACGAGGGCAACCTGGTCGAGGCCAACTCGGGGCCGGGCATCCTGCACGAGATCAGCTACGACGCGGTCATCCGGGACAACACGGTGCGCGACAACGCCCGCTCCTCGGCCGGCCGCTCCATCTGGTGGGGGTCGGACATCCTGGTGAACAGCGCCCAGCGCGTCGAGATCGCCCGCAACACGGTGGTCTCCAGCGTCAACGCGATCGGGCTGGTCGACGCCGACCGCGGCGCCGGCCGGCTCGGCCCCTACCGGGTGGCCCAGGTCGACATCCACGACAACCTGGTCCGGATGGCCCCCGGCGCCCAGACCGGCCTGGTCGGGCGGATGACGGCGTTCGAGCCGGGAGCCCAGGTCCGCTTCCGGCACAACACCTACCACGTGCCCGACCCGCGGGACGAGTTCTGGCAGTGGGAGGGCTCCCTGGACGCCGCCGGCTGGCGCGGCCGCGGCCAGGACCGCGACGGGGCGTTCCTGGGCGCCTGAGGTCGCCGGGGCGGTCATGGCCGGTGCTCCGGCAGGGCCAGGCGGAACTGCCACCACCAGACGACGGCGGCGGCCCAGTAGCCGGCGGCCATCCCCCAGGCGGCGCCGACGGCGCCGCCGACCGCGGCCCCGCCGACGGCCCCGACCAGCAGCAGCGGCGCCGCCACCAGGCGGGCCCGCAGGCCGCGGCGGGCGGCGCCCAGCGCCCGCAGGCCGGTCTGGGGGCCGGCCGAGGCGGTCAGCCCGATGGTCACCAGGACGTACGGCACCAGCACCTCGGCGGCCGCGTACCAGGTCGACCCCAGCACCCTGGTCCCGACGGCGTCGGGCATGAGGACCAGCACCGTCCCCCAGGCCACGGCGCAGGCGCTCATCCCGGCCGACACCAGCAGGCTGAGGCGGGCCAGCCGGGCCACCGAACGGCTCGCCACCCGCGCCCCCTCGGCCACCGCGATCATGTTCCCGCCCATGAACAGCACGTACACCGGGCCGACCAGGATCTCGCCGGCCCGCAGGGCGCCGACCGCGGCCAGCCCGGCCACGGCGCTGATCCCGTAGCTGTTGAGCTGGGAGACGGCGCCGATGGTGAGGAACTCGCCCAGGTAGCGGCTGTTGAGGTCGCGGTGGCGGCGCCACCAGCGCAGCGGGTTGACCGGCCAGGGCACCAGCCGGGCCTGGGCGATGCCGGCGGCGGCGGCCACGGCGGCCGCCCCGGCCCAGGCCAGCTCGAAGGCCACCACCGAGCTGCGCCCGCCGGCCAGCAGGACGGCCAGGGCGGCCGCCAGCACCAGGGTCCAGACCAGGTCGTTGAGGAACGCCTGGGCGCTGCGGCCCCGGGCCACGAACGCCCAGCGCCAGACGTCCTGGAGCAGCAGGCCGGGCAGGCACACGCCGAGCACCACCAGGGCCTGGCCCAGCAGCCCCCCGGCGACCCACCCGGCCAGGACGCAGACCAGCCCGCCGGCCACGCCCAGCCCGAGGGCGCCGCCGCCGGCCTGGGCCGCGGCCTCGCGCCAGGCCGGCGCGTCGGCGGCGCTGTAGCGGACGGCCAGGGCGTCGGAGTTGAGCGAGCGCGAGACCCCGAGGGCCAGCAGGTAGGTGGCGAACACCAGGCTGAACACGCCCAGCTGGTCGACGCCGACCTGGCGGGCCACCAGCAGGTTGAGGGCGAAGTTGGTGAGGCTGGACAGGGCCTGGTCGCCGAGCCCCCAGCCGAGCTGGCCGACGGCCGGGAACCGGCCACGGCCGGGCCGCCAGGGCGGGCGCCGGTGGCGGCGGTCGGTGGCCACGGTGGTGGAGTCGCTCATGGCCGCCCCGTCGAGGTCGCGACCAGCCCGCTGCGGGCCAGCAGCTCGGTCAGGCGCTCGCGCCGCGAGGCCAGGTCGAAGGCGGGCGGCGGCGGGACAGGGTCGGTGGTGGCCGCCCGCAGCGCCTGGGCGAGCCCGCGGACGGTGGCGGCCGGGCCGGCCGCCGGCACCGCCCGGCCGCCGAGCTGGGGCGGCCCGCCGACGTCCAGGCAGACCACCGGCAGCCCCAGGGCCCGGGCCTCGGCCACGGCCCAGGGCGCCTGGTCGCGCAGGCTGGGGAAGAGGAACACGTCGACCTGCTCGCGGAGCAGCGCCAGCAGCCGCTCCCTGGGCAGCCAGCCCAGGAACTCGACCCGCCCGTCCAGGTCGAGGGCGTGGGCGAGGCGGCGCAGCCGCGCCTCGTCGGGGCCGGAGCCGGCCACCAGCAGCCGCCACTCCGGCAGCTGGGCGACCGTCCGCAGGGCCAGGCTGACGCCCTTGAGGGGCAGCAGGTCGCCGGCGTAGGCGGCCGTTGGCCGGCCCGGCCGGCCGCGGCGGCGGGGGACCGCCGGGAGGTCGAGGACGACGTTGGGCAGCAGCTCGGCCCGGTCGCGGTGCCGCCTGGGCAGCCAGCGGCGGGTCTCGGGATTCTGGACCAGGACCAGCCGCGACCGCCGCCAGGCGAGCCGGGCCAGCGGGTTGGCGTAGCGGGCGCCGAGCTCCACCGAGGTCCGGACGGCCTCGGTGGCGACGCCGCGGACTCCGAGGGTGGGCAGCAGCCGCCACGGCACCCTGGCCCCGCCGCCGACCGGCCCGTAGACGGCCGGCGGGCCGACCAGGGGCGCCACCGACCCGAACCAGACGTTGGCCAGGGTCAGGTGCCAGACCAGGTCGAACCGCTCCCGGCGGTGGGCCTCCCGGGCCGCCCGCAGGGCGGCCAGCTGCCACAGCAGGTAGTACAGGTGGATGCCGCGCCGTCCCCGCTTCCAGCGGCGGGCCCGCTCGGGCAGGTCGACGTAGACGAAGCGGAGCCGGTCGGCCTCGGGCAGGCCGGCCAGGCCGGCCTCGATCGCCTCCCGGTTGTTGGCCCTGGTGACCACCCAGGTCTCGCCCAGGCCGGCCAGCATCCGGGCCCACGACCAGCCGGCGCCGGGCTCGGAGCCCCGGCCTGGCTCGCAGGCGTAGGCGAAGACGAGGATCCGCATGGCTACCGCTCGAGCTCGTCCAGGAGGCGCCGGCGCCTCGGCTCCCGGTCGCGCTCGCCCACCCCCATGGGCCGCAGCCGGTCCTCGACCGTGCCCAGGTAGCGCCGCAGGGCCGCCTCGGCCCCGGCCGCCGGGAGGGCGGCCCCCTCGGCGTAGGCGGCCACGGCCCGCCCGACCCAGCCCGCGCCCGAGCGGAAGCCCCGCACCACGGCCTGGCGCGAGGGGCGGCCCAGCATGGCGTGGCCCTGGACCAGGTAGTGGCACAGGTCCAGGAACGGCGTCTCCTCGGCGCTGGCGTCCTCCCAGTCGATCAGGACCCAGCCGTCGGCCGTGCGCAGCAGATTCCAGGGGGCGAAGTCGCCGTGGGCGGGCCCGGGGGCGGGGCCGGGCGAGCGCGCCCCGGCCCGGTAGAACCAGCCCATGGCGTGGGCGACCGCCGGCTCCAGCCGCCAGGGGCTCCAGCGGGCCCGCCACGACGCCGCCTCCAGCAGCAGCAGCCCGGGCTCGCTGGCCAGCACCTTGGGCGCCGACAGGGGCGCAGGGAGCAGCGGCCCCAGGGTCTCGATGGCCGCGGCCTCGCGCCGCAGCTCCTCGGCGGCCGTCTGGTCGGCGCCCACCTTGGCCAGGGCCAGGCAGGTCCCGTCGCGGTCCAGGACCAGCGCCACCCAGCGCTGCCGGCCGGGGTGGATGACGCGGGCCACGGCCAGGGTGGCCCCGGGCGGCAGGTGCGGGGCCAGGGCGGCCCGGACCGGCCGCGGGGGCCCCGCGCCGCGGGGCAGCAGCCGCAGCCCGCCGGCGGCGGCCAGCAGGCGGGCGGCCTCCCAGCCGACCCGGGACTGGGGCTTCATCGGCTGGTAGATGGCCAGCGACGAGCCGGCCGTGCGCCGGGGGCCGCGGGGGACCAGCCAGCGGGGCGACCGGCGGCCCGGCAGGCCGGCCCAGCCTGCCCCCAGCCGGGCCATGCTGCGCGCCTCCAGCAGCTCCATGACCTCCTCGGTGGCCTCCTCCAGCACCCGCTCGAAGGGCAGGGAGGCGTCCAGCCGGCGACGGCAGGCGGCCGCCGGGAGCACCTCGCGCCAGGCCGCCGACTGCCGCGCCAGCTCGGCCTCGGGCAGCTCGGCCTTGCGCTGGCGCAGCCGTCCCGGCGAGGACTCGAGGACCAGGGTGAGGTCGGGCCGGGGCAGCAGCGCCCCCAGGCGCCGGACCAGCCCCGGGGGCACCTGGAGCCGGTAGCGCCGCGGGTCCACGGCCAGGTCCCACCAGCCACGCTCCATCATCACCAGCCCGCTGCGGGCCCGCACCGGCTTGACCTTGAGCCAGCCGCCGGCCAGGAAGTCGAGCCAGTAGTAGCCGAGCAGGGCCGCCGACACCGCCCGGCCGTAGGGCGGCCGCGCGTGCGGGGTGGCCGGGTCGCCCGGCTCGCGGCCCACCAACGCCCCCGGCCGGGGCAGCAGGCCGGGCCGCCAGTGGATCCTGGCCCCGCGCCGGAACATGGCCGTGCAGCGCTCGGGGAGGGCGTCGGCCAGCGACGACTTGCCCGACCCGTCGGGGCCGGCGACCACCACCAGCAGGCCGGTGGGCCGCCGCACCCGCTCCAGCTGCCGCCGCAGGCCGACGGCCAGCCCGGTGGCCGCCCGGGTCGGGGTGCGGTAGCGGCGCAGGAGCTGGCGGCGCCGGGCCAGGCGGGCCACCGCCGGGTCGGGCGGCCGGCCGGCCAGGGCCGGCCCGGCGAGCAGGCCCGCCAACCGGCGGCCGACCACCGCGGCCAGGGCCAGCCGGTAGCGCTCGGGGTCGCCGCCGGCGAGCCGCCCGATCCGGCGCCACTCGGCGTCGCGCAGGTCGCCCTTGCGCACCCGCTTGGCCGTCAGGTAGGCCGCCTGCACCACCTCGGGGGCGGTCAGGTCCTCACCGGGGCCGAAACGGGCGGTCGGGAACCCGTCGCGCCCCAGCCCCCGAGGGTCGTCGATGGTGTCGAGGCAGACGACCTGGCCGTCGCGCTCCAGGACCCAGTACCAGCCCTTGAGGTCGTAGTGCAGGCTCTGGCAGAGCCGCCAGCCGTCGGCCAGGCGCAGCGGCCAGCGCCGGTCGAGGCCGTCCACCGCGCAGTCGACGTCCAGCCCGCTCAGGCCGGCGTCGAGCTCGGCGGGCGGGGTGTGCAGGATCATCACCCGCCGGCCGGTCAGGCCGGCCAGGCGCCGGATGCTGGATGCCTCCCGCAGCCTGATCGCCGCTCACCCCCACCCGGCCCTGGTCACCAGGGCGGTCCTACGCGTCATCCACGCTCCTTCCGAGTTGCCGTTCCCGCAGCAGCTGGGCCGCGAACAGGGCGACGAACCTGGGGTTGCGGTACAGGTAGCGCCGCCACAGCCGCCGCGGCTCGTGCGCCAGACGGTGGAGCCACTCCCTCCCCAGACCCTGGAGCGCCCGCGGCGCCTGGCGCTTGCGCCCGGAGAGGAAGTCGAAGGCCGCCCCGACCCCGATCATCACCACGGGCAGGTGCCGGTGGTCGGCCATCCACCGCTCCTGCTTGGGCGACCCCAGCCCGACGAACAGCACCCGCGTCCCCGAGCGGAGCAGCTCGTCGGTCACCCGGGCCTCCTCCTCGTCGGTCAGGGCCCGGAACGGGGGGCTCCAGCGGTAGGCGACCCGCAGCTCGGGCCAGCGCCGCCACAGCGTCGCGGTCAGGTCGTCGAGCACGTCGTCGTGGCCGCCGTAGAAGCCGACCGGGATGCCCTGGCGGGCCGCCTCCTCGCACACCAGCAGGGTCAGGTCGGGCCCGTAGACGCGGGAGGCGTCAGGGACGCCGAGCAGCCGCAGGCCCCACACCAGCGGCATGCCGTCGGGGGTGACCAGGTCGGCGGCCTCCATCATCCCGTTGTAGCCGGGGTCGTCGCAGCCCTCGATCAGGTTGTTGACCGTGGCCACGCAGACATAGCGCGACTGGCCGGCCGCGGCCCAGCGCAGCACCTGGTCGGTGGCGTGCCGGTAGCTGGTGGCGTCGACCCGCGTCCGGAGGATGCGCCGGCACCGCGGCGGCGTGGTCTGGACCATGGGCTCGGCCATCTCAGTAGGCCCCCTTGCCGCTGGCCACGGCCCCGAAGGTCCGGAGCAGGATGTAGAGGTCGAGCCCGAGCGACCAGTTCTCGATGTAGAAGCGGTCCAGGGCCAGGGCGGCCTCGGGGCTCAGGGAACTGCGGCCGTTGATCTGCCACCAGCCGGTGACGCCGGCGAGCACCTCGTGGCGCTCGCGCAGCAGCTCGACGTTGGCGGCGACCTGGTCGGCGGGGAGGGGCCGAGGACCGACCAGGCTCATGTTCCCGACCAGGACGTCCCACAGCTGCGGCAGCTCGTCCAAGCTGGTGCGGCGGATGAACCGCCCCACCCGGGTCAGCGGGGAGTCGGCGGCCATCTTGAAGAACGGGGCGCTGGTGTCGAGGGCCCGGTCGGCGCCGGTGCGCATGGTCCGGAACTTGTGCATCTGGAAGACCTTGCCGTCCTTGGTCACCCGCTCCTGGCGGAAGAACACCGGGCCCGGGGAGGACAGGCGGACGGCGAGGGCGATGGCGGCGAACAGGGGGGCGGCCAGGACCAGGCCGATCGAGGCCACGACCAGGTCGAAGCCGCGCTTGACCATCACCTGGCGCCCGGTGAGGCGGACCGGTCGCAGCGAGATGGCGATGGTCTGCCCCACCGTCTGGAAGCAGAGCCGCGAGGTGAGCATCCGCGGCAGGTTGGCCGAGACGCGGACCTCGACACCCTCCTTCCTGGCCGCCTGGGCGACCCAGGAGATGTCCTCGAAGGTCAGCGCCGAGGAGGCCACGAACAGGCAGTTGGCGGCGTGGTCGCGGATCAGCGTCTGCAGCTGCCCGAGCTCGCCCAGCAGCGGCAGGGAGTTGGCGGAGACGTCGGGGTCGGACCCGCGGACATAGCCGAGGGGCACGAAGCCGGAGGTGGGGCTGTCGAGGACGTGGGCCAGCCGCCCGGCCTCGGAGCTGGTCCCGACGATGAGGGTCCGGAACGACAGGCGCCCGGACCCCTTCAGCCTGACCTGATAGCGGCGCCAGCCTCTACGGGTGAGCAGCTCCAGCAGCAGGGCGA
>Ga0307289_10000644_pt1 | contig 15084 bp, 14 predicted proteins | sample ER_DNA_143_FD_194483 | JGI IMG/M metagenome (GOLD analysis project Ga0307289, IMG submission 194483) | Bulk soil microbial communities from the East River watershed near Crested Butte, Colorado, United States - ER_DNA_143 | ecosystem: Environmental > Terrestrial > Soil > Floodplain | place...
TCCAGGTCGCGGGGGTCCTTGGTGTGCTGGAGCCGGTCGACCAGGCCGGGGAGCCGCTCGTCGGCGACCTCGTTGGCGCTGCGGGTGAGCGTCCGCAGCGGCCCGACGATGGAGCGGACCAGCCAAAGGGACAGACCGACCGTGATCCAGAGCACCAGGGTCAGCAGGATCGTGTAGAGCAGGGCCTGGCGGCGGGCGGTGGACTGGTCGGCCTGGCTGGCCGCGCGGACGTCGTCGGCGACGGTGTTCTCGACATCACGGATCTGGTCGATCCTGGCCGACGTGCGCAGGAACCATTCCCTCGGGTCCAGCTCGACCTTGCTGCTGGCGTCCCCCGTCAGGAGGGCGTTGCGCAGGAAGTTGCGCAGCCCGTTCACCTCGGCGACGTCGCGGGTCGCCTGGAGCGCGTCGAGCCTGGCGCGCTGCTCGGAGCTCGCGGTGGCGTCGAACTGCGAGCGCCAGGTGTCCTGGGCGCCAAGGCTGGTGGCGAAGCGCTGGAACTCGCCGGGGGCGAACTGCCCGGCCGACGCCACCGCATAGACCAGGCCGCGCTCCTGGCTGGCGGCCTCCTTGAAGCGGCCAAGGGCGACGAAGGTGGCGGTGTTGCGGATCAGGTTCCGGTCGTTGGTCTGGCTGGCCAACTCGAGCTTGACGGCGAGGAGGTTGGCGATCAGGCCGGAGTAGATGTCGAGCGTCCGCGTCACCGTGAGGTCCGGGTTGCTCTCGACCCGCTCGCGCTCGTCGTTGAACCGGTCGAACCGCTTGAGGGCGTCGTCGACCCGCTGGCTGAACGCCGAGCCCTCGTCGCCGAGGTTCTGCGCGTCCCTGCGGAAGGTCTGGAGCGCCTGGTTGACGGCCACCCGCTGGGTGACCACGCCGCCGTAGCCGGCGTCGCGGCCGCTCCCGACCCAGCCGGCCGACAGGTCCCGCTCCCGCTGCAGCTCGTGCACGAGCGTCGAGAGGCTCACGGCGAAGGCCGTCTGGTCGTTGACCCGGTCGGCCTGCACGCCGCGGGCGACATTGGCCCCGATCCCGAGGGCGGCCAGCACGGTCAGGGCGACCAATGGGATGACCAGCACCGCGATCAGCTTGGAGCGGATCTGCATGTTTCGGATCATGTGCTGACCTCTGCGTCGTTGCCTGGGAGATGGACTCGAGGCAGATGGGTGCTCGTCACCGCGGCGGCCGGCGGTCTGCGTGCCCGAAGGCGCACGGCATTCCTGCTCATAGAACGGCCCCGGGGAAGGGACGGGCTGGCTCGGTCATAGAGGGGGAGCAAACGGGAATCTACCTGGGGCAGCGGGTTCTCCACAACCTGCGTTTCTTACCATCGTCACGAGAAGCCGGGCAAGCGGTGCATCCCCGCATCCACCGGTTCGTCGGAGCCCGGTGCTACGATCGGGGTGGCTTCCCCCACCACCGCTCGGCCCATCCGGCCAGGAGGGACATGCTCGACGCCGACCATCCACGCGAGGCGTGTGGGGTCTTCGGAGTCTGGGCTCCGGGGGAGCAGGTCGCCAACCTCGTGTTCTACGGGCTGTATGCCCTCCAGCACCGTGGCCAGGAGTCGGCCGGGATGGCCGTGGCCGACGGCCATGGTGTGCTCGTGTTCAAGGAGATGGGCCTGGTCAGCCAGGTGTTCGACGAGGCCACGCTGGCCACCCTCCAGGGGCACCTGGCGATCGGGCACACCCGCTACTCGACCACCGGGGGCTCGCGCTGGGAGAACGCCCAGCCGGCGTTCAAGACCAACGCCGCCGGGGGCGGGATCGCCCTGGCCCACAACGGCAACCTGACCAACACCGCCGCCCTGGCCGAGTCGCTGGCCCTCGGCGGGCCGGGCGGCGACGCCGCCGCCGTCGAGCGGCGGTCCAGCAGCGACACCGACGTGATGGCCGAGCTGCTGGCCCGCGAGGCCGACCTGTCGCTGGAGGAGGCGATCGTCCGCACCATGCCCCGCCTGGAGGGGGCGTTCTCGCTGGTCATCATGGACGAGCGGACCCTGTACGGGGTGCGCGACCGCCACGGCATCCGGCCGCTGTGCATCGGCAAGCTGCCGGGGGGCTGGGTGATCGCCTCCGAGACGGCGGCCCTGGACATCGTCGGCGCCACCCTGGTCCGCGAGGTCGAGCCGGGCGAGGTCGTGGCCATCGACGAGCAGGGGCTGCGGGCCCGGCGCTTCGCCCCGCCCGACCCGCGGCTGTGCGTGTTCGAGCATGTCTACCTGGCCAGGGCCGACTCGACCCTGGCCGGCCAGAGCGTCCACCAGGTCCGCCGGGCCCTGGGGGCCGCCCTGGCGGTGGAGGCCCCGGTCGAGGGCGACCTGGTCATCCCCGTGCCCGACACCGCCTGGAGCGCGGCCGCCGGCTACGCCGAGGCCAGCGGCATCCCCTTCGGCGAGGGCCTGATGAAGAACCGCTATGTCGGCCGCACCTTCATCCAGCCGAGCCAGACCATGCGCCAGCTCGGCATCCGGATCAAGCTCAACCCGCTCAGGGAGGCGATCCGGGGGCTGCGGCTGGTGGTGGTCGACGACTCCATCGTGCGGGGCAACACCACCAAGGCGATCGTGGCCATGCTGCGGGAGGCCGGGGCCCGCGAGGTCCACGTGCGCATCACCTCGCCCCCGGTGCGCTGGCCGTGCTTCTACGGCATCGATATGCCGACCAGGGCCGAGCTGGTCGCCTCCGACCTGCTCACCGACGAGGTGGCCAGCTACGTCGGCGCCGACTCCCTGGGCTACCTGTCGCTGGAGGCCCTCACCGATACCGCGGCCGGTCCCGGCGAGGAGCCCGGGGGTCCGGGGGCTCATGGAGCCGAAGGCGGTAGCCCCCGGTTGGACAAGGGCCTGTGCACGGCGTGCTTCACGGGGAGCTACCCGATCCCGGTGCAGGCCCTGGTCCAGGGCAAGGAGCTGCTCGAGGGCCTGGCCACGCCGCGGTAGATGGACCGGGAGCCGCTCACCTACGCCCAGGCCGGGGTCGACGTCGAGGCCGGCGACCGGGCGGTCGCGCTCATGCGGGCGGCGGTGGAGGCGACCCACGGCCCCAGGGTCCTGGGCGGCATCGGCGGGTTCGCGGGCCTGTGGCGGCTCGCCGGGGACCTCGGCCGCTCCGGCGTCCCCGACGACCCGGTCCTGGCCGCCGCCAGCGACGGCGTCGGGACCAAGCTGCTCGTCGCCCAGGCCCTCGACCGCCATGACACCGTCGGCATCGACCTGGTCGCCATGGTGGTCGACGACGTGGTCGTGACCGGGGCCGAGCCGCTGTTCGTCCTCGACTACCTGGCCGTCGGCCGGGTCGACCCCGAGCGGGTGGCGGTCATCGTCGCCGGGGTGGCCGAGGGCTGCCGCCTGGCCCGCTGCGCCCTGCTCGGCGGGGAGACGGCCGAGCACCCCGACGCCATGGCCCCGGATGCCTACGACCTGGCCGGGTTCGCCCTGGGGATGGTGGAGCGCGACCGGCTGCTCGGCCCCGACCGGGTCGCCGCCGGCGACGTGCTCCTCGGGCTCGCCTCCTCGGGCCTGCACGCCAACGGCTTCAGCCTGGCCCGCCAGGTCCTGGCCAGGGCCGGGGTCGGCTATGACCGGGACCTGCCCGAGCTCGGCACCCGGGTCGGGGAGGCGCTGCTCACCCCGACCCGCATCTACGCGCCCCACCTGGTCGACCTGCTCACCGGCGGGGTCGAGGTGCACGCCCTGTGCCACGTCACCGGCGGCGGCCTCCCCGGCAACCTCCCCCGCTGCCTCCCCCCCGGCCTCACCGCCAGGGTCGACCGGTCCTCCTGGGCCCCCCCACCGATCTTCCGCCTGCTCGCCGACCTCGGCCCGGTCACCGACGAGGAGCTGTCCAGGGCGACCAACCTCGGCGTCGGCATGGTGGCGGTCCTCCCGGCTGCCGAGGCCGACCGCGCGGCCGCCTTCCTGGCCGAGCGGGAGGTCCCGTCCTGGGTGATGGGCGAGGTCGTGGGCGATGGGTGAGGGCGCGACCCCGGAGCTAGGCGCCGATGCCCGGGTGGACGCTGATCAGGCGCAGGCGTGAGATGTCGCGCATCCGGTCCTTGGCGATGCGGTCGGCGGCCTCGCTGGTGGGGATCCCCTCGGCCTTGGCGCGGTGGAAGATGTCCCTGACCGCGCCGTAGATGCCCTCGACCTTGGCCTTGGCCCGGTCGGCCGAGTAGCCCTGGAGCTCGTCGGCCACGTTGATGAGGCCGCCGGCGTTGACCACGTAGTCGGGCGCATACAGGATGCCGAGCTGGCGCAGGGCGTAGCCGTGCTCGTCGCGGGCCAGGACGTTGTTGGCCGACCCGGCGATGGCGGCGCACTTGAGCTCGGCCAGGGTGTCGTCGTTGACGACCGCCCCGAGGGCGCAGGGGGCGAAGATGTCGCACGCGACCGCGTGCGCCTTGGCCGGCTCCACGGTGTCGGCGCCGAACTCCTTGACCGCCCTGGCCACGTTGTCGACGTCCACGTCGGCCACGGTCAGCCGGGCCCCGGCGGCGTGCAGCAGGTGGCACAGGTGGGTGCCGACCTTGCCCACGCCCTGGACGACGACGTGCCGGCCGGCCAGCTCGTGCTCGTTCCACAGCTCCTCGGCCACCGCCTGCATCCCCTTCAGCACCCCGTAGGCGGTGTTGATCGAGGGGTCGCCGCCGCCGCCGTTGGCGGGCGAGCGGCCGGTGACGAACCGGGTCTCAAGGGAGATGACGTCCATGTCGGGGATGTAGGTCCCCACGTCCTCGGCGGTGATGTAGCGGCCGCCGAGGCTCTCCACGAAGCGGCCGTAGGCCCGCAGCAGGGCCTCGGACTTGACCCGCTTGGGGTCGCCGATGATGACCGCCTTGCCCCCGCCCAGGTTGAGCCCGGCCACGGCCGCCTTGTAGCTCATGCCCCGGGCCAGCCGGAGGACGTCGGCCAGGGCGTCGTCCTCGGAGGGGTAGGGATAGAAGCGGGTGCCACCGAGCGCCGGGCCGAGGGCGGTCGAATGGATGGCGATGATGGCCTTCAGGCCGGAGGCCGGGTCGTGGTTGTAGACGACCTGCTCGTACTCGCCACCCATGAGCCCGAAAGCTCCCATGGATGACCTCCTGGACGGGCCCCGGCGGGATCGCCGCCAGAGCGGCAGGCGCATGGTGGGGGATACCCACCCGGAAGGCCAACCTACCACAGGCCCCTCCTTATACTCCTCACCATGAAGGGGCATGCGTTCACGGCGTATCTACGCATCTACCAGCCGCTGGCCGCGTTCCCGCCCCGGGAGCGGGTCGAGTGGGCCGCCTACGTGGAGGCCGGTCAGGTGCTGCCGGCGAGCCTGCTCGTGGGCCGCGAGGAACGCCGCGGGCTGGCCCGCGCGCTCGGGCTCACCGTCGGCGCCGAGCGGGAGCACGCCCTCGTCGAGCGGGTGGGGGACGTGGTCTTCCTCTGCCCCCTCCGCACCGAGCTGCGCACCCTCCAGTCGCTGGTCGCCTTCCGCAGCTCGGTCCCGGACGAGGTGGCCGACGCGTTCGTGTCCGCGGGCGACGTCGAGAAGGCGGAGCAGACCCTCGAGCGCTGGGAGAGCGAGCGGCCGGGGTCGCGCAGCCACATCCAGCAGGCGGCCTGGCACGTGCCCCTGCCCTGGTTCGCCCTGTTCGACGACGAGGAGCGCCGGGTCGGGGCCCCCGCCTCGGGCCAGGTGGCCCGCCTCACCTACCGGACGACCATGGCCAAGGCGCGCCGCCGCGTCTCCCGGGCGGTCTCCATCCTCCAGGAGCTGATGGACGACGCGGAGATGGTGCTGGCGGTCGAGGAGCTGCGGGCGTGGCTCCACAGCTTCGACCCCGACAGCCTGGTCCAGCTCGACTACGGAGGACTAACCAGAGCAATCTCGTTCGAGGACCTGGTCGCCGACCACTCGGCCGCCGAGGTGTGGGAGGCGCTGGGCGCCCTGGAGGCGGGCGATCTTGATCGTTCGAGCGAGTTGTACCGCACGTTGAGCGAGCGCTGGTCGGTCCTGCGGGGACGGGAATCCAGCAATTGAGGCCTCCGCACCCTTTTGCGAAGGCTCTGGTGATCGGTTGCCGATAGTCCTACTAGGCGGGACGGAAAATAGCCCTAAGTTGCTATGGTCTGTCCTATTCGGCGCCTCTAGGATATTCAGGATCTCCGCGAGACTCCTGTCTCGACGGGGGAAGTTCGAGGTGAGGGGTGGCAACCATGTCCGCCAGTCGTTCTGTCCAGTCTGGGCCCGCTCCTGAAGCGCTGCTCACTCCGGCGGAGGTCGCCGCGCTGTTCCGTGTCGACCCCAAGACCGTGACTCGCTGGGCCAAAGCAGGCAAGCTCTCCAGCATCCGCACCCTCGGCGGCCACCGTCGCTACCGCGAGACGGAGGTCCGTCAACTGCTCCGCGGCGTCGAAGCAGGCGGTTAGCCCTTCGACCCGCGCGACCGGCACCACCCAGAGCGGGGCCGGACGTCCAGACGGCGCCTCCCACCGAGGCGCCGTCCGCGTGTTCGCCAGAGCTGAGCGAGCCCGATTGGTCATACTGCCGGGGTGGCGGTGATCGGTGTCTGCATCCTGGCGGTGCTGGCCGGGCTGGTCGCGACGGCCCGCTGGGGCGGCCTGACGGTCCAGCCGCCGCATGTGCCGACGCCTGAGGGCGCCGGGCCGGACGACCCGCCGCCGGTCCAGCTGGCCGTGCGCCGGTTCGTCTGGGACGTGAACCTGGCCGTGGCGGCGGGGATCGGGGCCGGGATCATGGCCGCCGGGGCCGGAGGCCGCCTGGTCATGCGGCTGCTGGCGGTGACGGCCGGCGACGACGCCCAGGGGCGCATCACCGAGGCCAACGAGGTCGTGGGGCGGATCAGCGCCGACGGCACGATCGGCTTCGTCGTGTTCACGGCGCTGTTCTTCGGGTCGGCCACCGGCGGCGCCTACCTGCTGGTGCGCCGCTGGCTGCCCGACGGCCGGGCCGGAGGCCTCACCTTCGGCGCCCTGCTGCTCGTCCTCGCCGGCACCCGCCTCGAACCGCTCCGGGAGGGCAACCCCGACTTCGACCTGGTCGGCCCGGGCTGGGTTTCGGTGGTGGCCTTCGCCGCGCTGGTCCTGTTCCACGGCATGCTCGTCGCCGCCCTGGCCGGGCGGATCAGCCGGGCGGTCCCGCTCCTGGGCCGCGAGCCCCGCGCCATCGCCGCCCACGCCCCGCTGCTGCTGCTGGCCCCCCTGGTGCCCGTGGTCATCGCCCTGGTCGTGCTCGGTGCCCTGGTGGTGCTGGTGACCCGGGCCCGCCCGGTGGTCGCCGCCTGGCACGCCCGCCGCCTGCGGCCGGCCGGCCAGCTGGTCCTGGCCCTGCTCGCCCTGGCGGCGCTGCCCGGCTTCCTGTCGGCCGTCGCCAGCATCCTGGGACGTGGATAGAGCGGGCTCGGCTAGGCTACGGCGCATGCGGTGGTGGGTGCTGGTGGTGGGCCTGGTCGGGCTGGCGGCGTGCTCGTCCGGGGGCGGGGAGCCGCGGGAGGAGCGTGCCCTGCCCGAGCGCATCACCGTCTCCAGCCCGGCGTTCGGCGCCGGGGCGGCGATCCCGGAGCGGTTCACCTGCGAGGGCGCGAACGTCTCGCCGCCGCTGGCCTGGTCGGGCGTGGCCGCCGGGACGGCCGAGGTCGCCCTGGTGGTCGACGACCCCGACGCGCCCCGCGGCACCTTCGTGCACTGGGTGGTGACCGGCCTCGACCCGGCCAGCGGCCGGCTGGCCGAGGGCACGGTCCCAGCGGGAGCCCGGCAGCTGCCCAACAGCGCCGGGTCGGCCGCCTGGACCGGCCCGTGCCCGCCGAGCGGCCCGGCCCACCACTACCGGTTCACCGTCTACGCCCTCCGGCAGCGGCCCGAGGTCGCCGGCGACGCCGACCCCGAGGCAGCGGTCGAGGCCATCGAGGCGGCCGCCACCGCCCGTGGCCGGCTGGTGGCCACCTTCGGCCGCTGAGCCGCCGGTGAGGTTTCGGACCCGCCCTCCCAAGGCAAGTCTGTTGGGTCGGTTCCCGGCGGCCAGGGAAGGTGGCCCATGCAGGTGCTCGCAGCCAGCTACATCCAGCACTACACCCCCGTCGCCGACAACATCCTCCTCTCGGCCCTGGTCGCGGCCCTGCCGATCGTCGTGCTGCTGGGGCTGCTCGGGCTCTTCCGCGTCAAGGCCCACGTCGCCGCCCTGGCCGGGCTGGCCGCCTCGCTGCTGGTCGCGATCGTGGTGTTCGGGATGCCGGTGACGACGGCCGCGGCCGCCGCCACCAACGGGGCCGCCTTCGGGCTGTTCCCGATCGGCTGGATCGTGCTCTGCGCCATCTTCGTCTACGACATCACCGTCAAGACCGGCAAGTTCGAGGAGGTCCGCCACACCATCGCCGGGCTGGCCGTCGACCGGCGCATCCAGCTGCTGCTGATCGCGTTCAGCTTCGGGGCGTTCATCGAGGGGGCCGCGGGGTTCGGCACCCCGATCGCCATCTGCGCGGCCATGCTCATCGGGCTCGGGTTCCGGCCGCTGCAGGCGGCCGGCCTGTCGCTGATCGGCAACACCGCCCCGGTCGCCTTCGGCGCCATCGGCACCCCGCTCATCACCCTGGCCAGCGTCACCGGGCTGCCGCTCCAGGACCTGTCGGCGATGGTCGGCCGCCAGCTGCCGTTCTTCTCCGTGCTCGTGCCGTTCTGGCTGGTGGCGGCCATGGCCGGCTTCCGCCGGACCCGGGAGGTGTGGCCGGCCTGCCTGACCGCCGGCCTGTCGTTCGCGATCGTGCAGTTCCTGGTCTCCAACCTGCACGGGCCCTGGCTGGTCGACATCATCGCCTCGCTCGCGTCGATCCTGTCGCTGGTGGTGCTGCTGCGCTTCTGGCAGCCCAGGGAGACCTATCGCTTCGACGACGACCCGCCGGTGGAGGAGGAGCGTGCCGCCGGGCGGCGGCCGGGTCCGGCCACCGGCGAGCTCAGCCCCGGCCCGGGCGCGGCCGCCCGCTCCGAGCTGCCCGCCGCCAGCGACCGGCGGGAGGCGTTCCTGGCCTGGCTCCCCTGGATCCTGCTGGCCGTGCTGGTGTTCCTGTGGGGCATCCCCCAGGTCAAGCTGTTCCTGACCGACCTGTCCACCACCCTGCACATCGGCACCAAGATCAACTGGCCGGGGCTGCACCTGGAGGTGGTGCGGACCCCGCCGGTGGTGCCCAAGGACACCCCTGAGAAGGCCGTGTACGAGTTCTTCCCGCTGTCGGCCACCGGCACCGCCCTGCTCATCACCGGCATCCTGTCCGGCCTGGCCCTGCGCCTGCGCCCGGGCGAGATCGGCCGGGTGTTCCTCGGGACCCTGCACCGCGTGCGCTTCTCGCTGCTGACCATCGCCGCCATGCTGGCCATCGGCTACGTCACCCGGTACGGGGGCCTGGACGCGAGCATGGGCCTGGCCTTCGCCAAGACCGGCAAGCTGTTCGCCTTCTTCTCGCCCCTGCTCGGCTGGCTGGGGGTCGCCCTGACCGGCAGCGACACCTCATCCAACGCCCTGTTCGGCAGCCTCCAGAAGATCACCGCCACCCAGATCGGCATCTCCCCGGTGCTGGCCGCCGCCTCCAACAGCTCGGGCGGGGTGATGGGCAAGATGATCGACGCCCAGAGCATCGTGGTCGGCGGCGTGGCCACCGGCCAGGAAGGCCACGAGGGCAACATCCTGCGCTACGTGTTCTTCCACTCCATCGCCCTGGCCTGCCTGGTCGGCCTCCTGGTCCTGGCCCAGGCCTACGTCTTCCCGGGCGTGGTGCCTTAGCCGCGGACCGATCGCTCATGGGGCCGTCCAGACCAGCCGGCGCGTGGCAGCTTTTCAGCGGTTGGTTCTCCAAAAGACGGCCTGGGTGAGGACCGCCAGCACGAACCGCTCCTTGCTCAGTTCTGGCCGCGGAGGCCCATAGAGCGCGTCGTCCTCGGCAAACCCTGAGCTCTGCAGCCAACGCCAAGCGCGTGCGAGCCTTCCGCCGGACCCGTCGTCTGGGTCGTTGGCACGCCTTCCCATATCGGCACTTCCTTACCTGTCGGCGGGGCCATCTGGATCATGCCGCTGCACTGCCTTCCCGTGCGGGTAGGCTGCAGCGGGCCCTACAGCGTTCACCGTAGCTTCCCGGCGAGACCCTGACCCCGAGGTTACGTCACCCGCAGGTCGACTCGACCCGGCTGGAAGCAGAGGGTATGGCGGCCCGGGCCGGCGCATCGACGTGCCCCCCGACCTCGGCGCCGGCCTGGCTACCCACCCTGACCGCGACCCAGGATGGTCGCCATGCCCCAGCCCCCGCCTCGGAGCCCGAACGACTGCTTCCACTGCCCGCAGGGCGACAAGCCCTGTCTGGACACCTACCGGCCCGGGGCGTGGCTGGCCCGGCCATCCGCCGAGCCGGCCCCTGCCGCCCTGGACCGCCGAGCGGGTGCTGGTGGGCTCGAGGCCAGCCTGCAGCAGACGCTCCGCAAGCTGCGGGAGGCCGTCGCCAGCGAGGGCCCACGACCGGCTCGCCTGCCCGCCGGCAGGAAACGAGGGCCGTTTCGACGTGGCGGCTAGGGGGATGACGGAGGAGGTGGCGGGCCCGGCACGAAGGCTCGAGCGGGCCGCGGGTCCCAACCGCCCGCTCGGGACCTGACCAGGCGCCGGGAACCTCTGGAATGGGAGATGCGCGCGTGTCCGACAACCGCGAGCGCGGTCCGCGGCTTCCGCCGCGCTGGTTCATCCGTCTCGCCTGGTCGACCCACCGCGTGATCTACCGGGTCAGCGGCGGCCGCGTGGGGCTGTGGCGCCCGAAGCCTGGCCGCTGGGGCACGCTGCGCCTGACGGCGACGGGCCGCCGCACTGGCCGGCCCCGCAGTGTCATCGTCGGGTACTTCCAGGACGGCCCGAACCTGGTCACGCTCGCGATGAACGGCTGGGCCGACCCGGAGCCGGCCTGGTGGCTCAACCTGCAGGCGCAGCCCGACGCGACCGTGGATCTTGTCGGTGAGACCCGTGCGGTGCGGGCGCGCGCTGCCCAGGGAGCGGAGCGGTCGCGCCTGTGGGCCAGGTGGTCCGACATCGACCGGCAACTGGACGGCTATGCGGCGAAACGGTCGTCACCGACTGTGGTCGTGGTCCTGGAACCGCGACCGGCGTCGCCCTGATCGGGTGGGCGCGACCATGGACCATCAGGCACGAGGAGACCACCGGCACCCCAGGGTTGTTCACCCTCACCCGGGTCGGCAAGCATGGCCTGGCCAAGGCCGCCGCCTGGCAGGATCGCGACCATCTTCCCTGATCAGCAGGGTGGATGCGGGTTCTGTCATCCCAGGCAATCCGGCGCCGTCGGCGTGGTGCGGATTGGTGAGGCAGAACGCTGGCAGAATCGTGGGCGCGGCGAAGGTCGTGGCCGCATGGGGACGGGTGTGAGTCCTGGACCTGAAGTGGTCTCGCGCCATGCGGTGTTCGTGGTTGCATTCGCTAGTCCATCGCGCACCGCCGGCGAGGACGACCAGCGCAACCTGTATCCGACCTGACCAGGTCCTACGAGGTTAGGAAGTCGTGCGAGATGATCACCGCCTATGTCCTTATCCAGACCGAAGTCGGCAAGGCTGGGCAGGTCGCCAGTGCAGCCGCGGAGATCGACGGCGTGCAGCACGCCCAGCCGCTGGTCGGGCCGTATGACGTCATCGTCCGCGCAGAGGCTCGTAGCATCGACGCCCTGGGCAGTTTGGTCGTGTCACGGATCCAGGCCATCAGCGGGGTCACGCGCACCCTGACCTGCTCGGTGGTGCACCTCTAGCCGGGCGACGACGGCGTCGCTCATCGACCTGGCGTCAGTGTCCAGCCGATCTCGCGCGTGATCCGGCGGCTGGCTCGCTGTGTAGAACGCTCGATGGCATTCGTCTCCGATGAGCGTAGGGTCGTCCCCCACATGGGGGACACTCGGCAAGGATGGAGCGGACGGTGCCAAAGCCAACCGAGCCGAGGTATCTACGTACAGCGCAGGTTGCCGAGCTCCTCCACGTGTCGCCAAAGACGGTGAGTCGCTGGGCACAGGAGGGCAGGCTGCCCTACCTCCGTACCTTGGGCGGCCACCGACGCTACCCCGATGCCGAGATCCGGGCGTTGGTGGAAACTCTGTCCGAGCCATCCGTGGCCGGCCAGCTGTCCACCTGATCCCCTAGGCATGGAGACCGTTGTGAACCGCTCGGTTCCGATGGCGTGTGGACCAAACGTGGACCAGACCAGACCCAGCAGGTGGCCGGTCAGGACGGCGACGCCGCACTGCAGCAGCAAGCACAGGCCACAGCGGTGGCCGTCGTGTGGCTGCCGGGACCGGTCTTGAGTTTGTAGGGAAACGTCTCCCTGCGATGATCCGGGTGGAGTGACCCGGTTGTGCGCGCCTATGGGCTGGCGGTGGTCGAGGTTGCCCGGCCAGACCGCAGCATGCGGCGTCGACAGGGCAAGTTCGACCTGATCGACGCCCAAGCCGCCGCCCGGGCGACCCTGGCCGGGATGGCGGTCACCACCCCCATCCCAGCCTCCTCGGGTCGCACCGACCGCCACCGGCTGAATCGCGGCGGCGACCGCCAGGCCAACAACGCCTTTGCGGCGGATCGCCTTGGTCCGGATGCGCTGCCACCCAAGCTCGTGACCAGGCCCGTCCACGCCGGCATCCAGCAGCCGCTTCGCACTGGTGCCCCATGCGTCGGCATGGGCTGGTGCATGTCCCCAACAAGGCCGTAAGTTCACCGGGGCAGGCACGTTCGCTCCCTCGGGTGAGGTCGCCGCGCTGGCCAGAGCAGTCTGGCTTGCCTCCCGGTAGGACCACGGGCGCAGCTGGTAGGAGGAAGGCGATGTCCAGCGGGTACGACGACATCATCGTGGGCGGCGGCTCCGCTGGTGCGGTGCTCGCCGCTCGGCTGTCGGAGGAGCCGGGCCGCCGCGTCCTGCTCCTGGAGGCGGGTCCGGACTACCCGACCCTCGAGTCGACCCCGGACGACCTGCAGAACTGCTGGCGGATGTCGATGCGAGCGCACGACTGGGGACTGACCGCGCAGGCTGTGCCCGGCCGGGCCATCCCCTATCCGCGCGGCCGGGTGACGGGCGGCTCCTCGGCGGTCAACGCCGCGATCGCTCTGCGCGGCGTGCCGGCGGACTACGACCAGTGGGCTGCGCTGGGGAACGATGCCTGGAGCTGGGCGGGGGTGCTTCCGTACTTCCGCCGCCTCGAAGACGACCCGGGTGGGGCAGGCGAGCTGCATGGACGCGGCGGGCCGATCGCGATCGGGCGCTGGCGCGAAGAAGAGCTGATTCCGACCCAGCGCGCCTTCTTCGAGGTCTGCCGGGGTCTCGGGTTCCCTGAGGTCACCGACCACAACCACCCGGACGCCACCGGCGTTGGTCCCTTCCCGCAGAACCGGCGGAACCGTCTCCGGCTCTCGACCGCGATCGCCTACCTTGGGCCCGCCCGCGACCGGTCCAACCTCAGCATCCGGCCGTCCTGCCTCGTCAACCGAGTCCTGTTCGGAGACCAGGGGGCAGTGGGCGTGGAAGTCGAAGTCGGTGGGGAGCGAGAACGGGTCTATGGGCAGCGGATCACCCTCACGGCCGGTGCGATCGGCTCGCCGACGATCCTGCTGCGTTCGGGCATCGGACCAAAGCACGCGTCGCTCGGTCTGGGCATCGAACCACTCGTCGACCTGCCCGGAGTCGGGGCCGACCTCATGGACCACCCAGTAACGCGCCTCCTGCTGGTGCCGAAGCCGGGTAGTTGCGACCCGGAGACCCCGCTGGCGCAGGTCGTCCTGCGCTACCAGGCGGCCGGTTCGGACGAGTTCAACGACATGCAGCAGGTCCTGTTCAGCCACGTCGACGTCGCCGCGCTGGGCGGCGAGCAGGCGGTGGCCGCGGTCGGCACGCCGCTCGCAATCGGGCTTCCCGTCGCGCTCGAGCGCCCGCGCTCACGGGGCCGCCTGTCGCTCGCCAGCGCCGACCCGCGCATCCAGCCCCTCATCGAGCTCAACTTCGCTGCCGACCCAGAGGACCTGCGCCGGCTCGTGGAAGGCGTCCACCTCGCCTGGCGGATCGCGCACGAGCCGGAGATCGCCCGCCACGTCAAGCGTGTCGCCCTCCTAACCGAGGACGCAATGAGTTCCGACGAGGCGCTTGCACGATACGTCCACGCCACGGTGACGACGCAGTTTCATCCCTGTGGCACGGCGCGCATGGGGCCGTCGGGTGACCCGATGGCGGTGGTCGATCAGTACTGCCGCGTGCGAGAGGCCCAGAACCTGCGGGTGGTCGATGCCTCGGTCATGCCGACCATCCCGCGGGCGAACATCAACCTCACCTGCATCATGATCGGTGAGCGCGTCTCCGACTGGATGCGGGACGAGGCCTAGGACCGCGGCCAGCTCCAGCTCAGGCGAGAGACTCCCCTCATACTGGGGGACGCCGAGACCCGGTCGACCGGTGGCCAGGCGAAGGTCAGCCGGTGGCAGGCGTTGCCTTGGCGTGGCCGCGCAGCCGGACCGCCACACCAGCACCACCCCTAGGTCGAAGCCGTAGCGGGGCTGGTCGCGAAGTAGGTCCCCGCGTCCAACCCAGGCCGCCAACGACGTGCGGATCACGCCACCCCCCAACCCGGGACATGACCACGGTCCTCACCCCGTAACGCGAGAGTGCTTCGGTGTCGGTGGGCCGATAGTCGGGATTGATCGCGACGACGGGCGGCGTCAGCTCCCCGTAGGCCTGCCAGGATGGCGCGGTCGTTGCTGACCGCATGCTCCAGCGCGTCGATTGCGATCTCGGGAGGGGCGGCCGACATGTCCGCGGCCACCCATTCGACCAGGTCGGCATCTGCATCAGGACCGAACATCCGCCGGACGAGGTCACGGGTTGCGGTGACGAAGTCCGCGCGAAACGGGACCAGGAACTCCTCGAGTTCCTCGCGGGTCAGCGGATCTCCAAGAGTGTTGTAGGTATCGGCCCAGACGACTCCTACTACCTGGTCGCGCAGACGAAGGGCCGTCTCAACGACGACGCCACCCATCGAGTGACCGATCAGCACCACGTTGCCCAGACCCAGGTGCTCGACGACCGCCAC
>Ga0307289_10000651_pt1 | contig 15003 bp, 19 predicted proteins | sample ER_DNA_143_FD_194483 | JGI IMG/M metagenome (GOLD analysis project Ga0307289, IMG submission 194483) | Bulk soil microbial communities from the East River watershed near Crested Butte, Colorado, United States - ER_DNA_143 | ecosystem: Environmental > Terrestrial > Soil > Floodplain | place...
ATCAAGCGGCTTCAACGTCGCTTCGTGCTCACGAACGCAGGCGCGGTCGAGCAAAGCCAGGGCTGGAGCGCGATCAGCCAAGACCTCTTCGTGCGCCGGTGGAAGCGCTACCTGCGCCGCCGGCCCAAGGAGGGTGAGGCGAGGCAGTCGCTGGCTTGTGCTGTTCTCGGCGGCGCCGGTGAAGTCTCGGCGGCGGATGTGGCTGCCGCTCTCGGCTGGCGGCGCAAGCAGGCCGAGGGTGTTCTGACCGAACTAGTCGAGCAGGGAAAGGCGGCCGAACGCGAGGAAGCCAACGTGTCCCTATGGCAGCCGAAAGCCGCGCCCGACCAGCGCGGGCGCGGCTCACAGCGCTAAGAGCAAAAGAAGAAACCCATCGAAGTCGTCATGGCACGGCGAAGCCGTGCCGGACTTCGATGGGGACATGGCGAGGGCCGGAATCGAACCGGCGACACCACGGTTTTCAGCCGTGTGCTCTACCAACTGAGCTACCTCGCCGCGCCGAGGAGTGTAGCGGGGTCAGGTCGCGGCTTTTGTGGCCGACAGGCGCTCGACGAGCCCCTCGACGAGCTCATTCTTCAGCAACACGCCGTCCGCGCCGGCCTCCATGACCGCTTCGTGCAGCTTCGGAGCCTCGTCGCCGGTCAGGGCGATGACGCAGAGCGACGGATGGTCGTGCCGGAGCCTCGCGACCGCGGTGACGCCGTCGACGAGTGGCATGTGCAAGTCGATCACGACCGCATCGGGGTCGAGTTCGTCCGCCTGCTCGATCGCTTCCAGGCCGTTTTCGGCGAGGCCGACCACCCCGAGCTCGGGTTGGCGGTCGATCAGCTCCCGCAACGACTCGAGAAACGTCCGGTCGTCATCCGCAAGCAGGACGCGGATCCCCTGAATCTCGGCGTCCTCCATTTCAGACAACGGTAGTTTCCGCTTTGTGAGTACGCAAACAGACAACCGTTCGGTCGCACTGATCGGCGCGAGCCTCGACCTGGGCTCCGGCCGCCGCGGCGTCGACATGGGGCCGTCCGCGATCCGCTACGCGGGTCTCGCGGCGCGGATCGAGCGGCTCGGGCGGCAGGTCTTCGACCGAGGGAACGTCGAGGGGCCCGTTGCGGAGGCGACCGCTGTCGGCAACGAGCGCGTCCGCTTCCTCGAACCGATCAAGCAGGCATGCGAGCGGGTTGCCCAACTCGTCACTCAGTCTGTCGAGGAAGGGCTGCAGCCGGTGGTTCTCGGCGGCGACCACTCGGTCGCGATCGGCACGCTCGGGGGGCTCGCCCGGGTCTACGGGCCGGGCGGCGTCCTCTGGATCGACGCGCACGGCGATCTCAACCGGCCGGAGACCTCGCCGACCGGCAATGTCCACGGGATGCCTCTCGCGGCAGCGCTGGGCTTCGCCGGGCCGGAGTTCGAGAGCGAGGCCTGGACGTTCCCGGCGGTGTCGCCAGACCGGGTCGCGCTCGTCGCGACGCGGTCGCTCGACCCGGCCGAGGCCGACCTGCTCTCCGAGCTCGACGTCGAGGTCTACACGATGAGCGACGTCGACAGGCTCGGAGTCGAGCGCGTGATCCGGCAGGCGCTCGCGCACATCGCCGGGCCGGGCTTCGTCCACGTCAGCCTGGACATGGATGCTCTCGAGCCGGACATCGCACCCGGGGTCGGAACCCCCGTCAGGGGAGGCCTCTCGTACCGCGAAGCGCACCTCGCGATGGAGCTCGTGGCCGAGTCCGGGCTCGCCGGCTCGCTCGAGGTGGTCGAGGTGAATCCGATCCTCGACCAGGAGAACGAGACCGCGAAGTTGGCCGTCGAGCTGGTCGCCAGCGCGCTAGGCGCCCGCATCCTGTAGTTAGAGGCCGTGCTCGGGATCCTCTACGACATTCACGGCAACCTTGCGGCACTCGACGCCGTGCTGGCGGAGGCCGGTAGCGCCGGCGTAGACGAGTGGCTGCTCGGCGGCGACTACTGCTCCTTCGGGCCTTGGCCCGCCGAGACTCTGGAGCGGCTCCAAGGACTGGAGAACACCACCTGGCTCCGTGGCAACGGCGAGCGCTGGCTGGTCGATCCGCCGCTCGACATGCCGACGGAGCAGAGCCAGTTCATCTTCGCCGCGCTGGCCTCGACGATTGCCGCGCTCCCGGAGGGCGCGGTCGACGAGCTGGTCGGGCTGCCCACCCTCGCCGAACGCCCGGAGGCGTTCTACTGCCACGGCTCGCCGCTTTCCGACGTCGAGAGTTTCGCTCCCGAGCCCGGCGACGAGGACGAGCGCCTGCTGGCGGGGGTGAAGGAGCAGCAGGTCGTCTTCGGCCACAGCCACCTCCAGTTCCGGCGACCCGGCCCGAACGACACGGAGCTCGTCAACCCCGGCAGCGTCGGCATGCCGCTCGACGGCGATACACGCGCCGCCTGGGCCACGCGCGACGACGACGGCGAGCTCGAGTTCCGCCGCACCGCTTACAACGTGAGGCCTGCGGCCGAGAAGATGCGTGAATACGAGTGGGGCGAGCGTGTGGCCGAGCGGCTCCTGAACGGCCGCGACCTCGTCTAACCCAAGGACGCGTCCAGCTCGATCCGAGGCACCGCTGCGAGCGCCTTCGAGACGGGGCAGTTCTTCTTCGCCTGCTCGGCGGCCTGCTTGAAGGCGCCCTCGTCGAGCCCTTCGACCTGACCGCGGACTCTCAGTTGGATCGCGGTGATCCCGAACCCTTCGCCGGTGTTGTCGAGCGTGACCTGCGCCTCGGTCTCAAGCTTCGTTGGCGCATGACCGTCCTGCGCAAGGCCGTTCGCGAGCGCCATCGAGAAGCAGGTGGCGTGGGCGGCGGCGATCAGCTCCTCCGGGCTCGTCTTGCCGCCGGGCTGCTCGAACCGCGATGCGAACGTGACCTGCTCGCCCTCGATCGCTCCGCTCGACTGCAGGTCGAACTCGCCGGAACCGCTCTTCAGATCGCCTTGCCAGGTTGCCTTCGCATTGCGCTCAATCGCCATCGTCTGCCTCCTCGCCGGAATTGGCTGGTCGGTAGTAGGTGCGGCCCCGCAACTCTTCCGGGAGGTAGTCGACCTCAAACCCAGCGGGGTCGGTGTGAGGGTAGATGTAGCCCTGCCCCCGGCCGAGCTTCTTCGCGCCGCGATAACTGGCATCGCGCAGCTCGTCCGGCGGGCGCAGCTGGCCGTGCTCGCGCACATCGGCGGTCGCCTCCTTGATCGCGACGTAGCTCGCGTTCGACTTGGGCGCGCGGGCGAGGTAGATCGCGGCCTGCGAGAGATTGAGGCGTGCCTCGGGCAGGCCCACGTGCTCGACGGCATGCGCAGCAGCGACCGCGACCTGTAGCGCCTGCGGGTCGGCGTTGCCGATGTCCTCGGAGGCGAGCACGATCATCCGTCGTGCGATGAAACGCGGGTCCTCGCCGCCCTCCAGCATTGCGGCCAGGTAATAGACGGACGCGTCGGGGTCGGAGCCGCGCATCGACTTGATGAAGGCAGAGATGAAGTCGTAGTGGGCGTCGCCGCCCTTGTCGTAGACGAGCGGCCGCTTTCGCGCTGCATCCTCGACGTGCTCGGCGGTCAGCACGATGTCCTCGGCCGTTGCCGTCTGGGTCGCAAGCTCGAGGATGTTGTAGGCGTTGCGAGCGTCCCCGCCCGCTCGGCGGGCAACCAGCTCGACAAGCTCGTCGGGCACCTCGACTTCGAGTGCCGCGGCGCCGCGGCGGACGATTTCGGCCAGCTCCGGCTCCGACAAGGGCTCCAGCTCATAGATCTGCGAGCGCGACAGGAGCGCCGAGTTGACCTCGAAGTAGGGGTTCTCCGTCGTCGCGCCAATCAGCGTCACGAGCCCTTCCTCGACGGCCGGCAGCAATGCGTCCTGCTGCGCCTTGTTGAAGCGATGGATCTCGTCGAGGAACAGGATCGTCCGTTGCCCGCTCGTTCCGAGGCGCTCTCGCGCCGCGGCGAGAACCTCGCGCACGTCCTTGACCGTGGCCGACACCGCCGAGAGCTCCTCGAAGTGGGCACCCGTTGTGTGGGCGACGATTCGGGCGAGCGTCGTCTTGCCCGTGCCCGGCGGGCCGTAGAGGATCATCGAGCCGACGCGGTCCTCTGCGATTGCCAGGCGCAACGCCGAGCCCTCGCCGAGCACCTGCTCCTGGCCGACGAACTCGTCCAACGTCGACGGGCGCAGCCGCATCGCCAGTGGGGCGACGTCGGACAGGCGAGCCGAGGCCGCGTCTGAAAAGAGGTCGCTCACAACGGAAGTATGCTCTCGCGCATGGCGGCTGAGGACTGGGCGACGCGCGCGAAATGAGCTCGGCCGCTGAGCTTTGGAGCGGCGGCGAGTACGAGCTCGTTGCCGAACGCTTTGCCGAGATCCACGACGAGCTCGTTCGCCGCCTGGCGCCCGCGCCGGGTGAACGCTGGCTCGACGTCGCGACCGGTACGGGGGAGATCGCCGTGCGGGCGGCTGAGGCCGGGGCGACGGTGACCGGGCTCGACATCGCGCCGAGGTTGCTGGAGCAGGCGCGAGCCCGCAGCTCCGAGGTCGAGTGGGTCGAGGGAGATGCCGAGCGGCTGCCGTTCGACGACGCGGCTTTCGACATTGTCAGCTCGTCGTTCGGGGTCATCTTCGCGCCGGGCCAACAGACCGCGGCCGCCGAGCTGGCAAGGGTCTGTCGTGACCGGCTCGGACTGACCGCCTGGCGGCCGAAAACGGGCCCGCATGCCGTCTATGCCGCCTTTGGTGGCGACGATCCGCTCGAGGGATCGCCGGACGACTGGGGCCGCGAGGAGCACGTGCAAGAACTGCTCGGCGACGAGTTCGAGCTCGAGTTCGAGGAGCAGGTCTGGCTGCTCGAGGGCGAAACGCCGGAGAGCCTCTGGGAGCTAATGTCCGTCGGCGCGCCTCCCGTGAAGGCGTTCTACGACGCGCTCGAGGCCGGCCGCCGCGAGGAGTTCCGCGAGGCGATGATCGAGCACTGGACCCAATTCCGGACCGACAAGGGCGTCAGCGAGCCGCGTCGCTATCTCGTGATCGTCGGACGGCGGCGCTGATGGCGACGATGACGCTTCGCGACGAGGTCAGCGACCTTCTGCAACGGCTGATCCGGCTCGACACGGTCAATCCGCCCGGCAACGAGACTCTTGCAGCAGAGCTGCTCCGCGACTACCTGGCCGAGAACGGGGTCGAGGCCGAGCTCTACGCGAAGGTGCCGGAGCGGGCCAACCTCGTCGCCCGAATCCCCGGTCGCAGCGCCGACGCATCCCGGCTGCTGCTGCTCTCGCACACTGACACCGTGCTGGCAGACGCGGCCGAGTGGCAGCTTGATCCGTGGTCGGGCGAGCTCAAGGACGGTGAGATCTGGGGCCGTGGCGCGCTCGACATGAAGGGGCAGGTGGCCGCGAACGCGGTCGCCATCGCCTCGCTCGCACGCGAGGGCTTCGAGCCGAACGGCGACCTCATCTTCGCCGCGACCGCAGACGAGGAGGTTGGCGACGACTTCGGCCTCTCGTGGTTGTGTCGCGAGCATCCCGACGCCGTTCGCGCCGAGTACTGCGTCAACGAGGGCGCGGGCGACCGGATCGACTTCGGCGGCGGCCGCATCTTCTACCTCTGTTCCGCCGCCGAGAAGATGAGCTCGCCGTTCCGGCTCAGCGTGCACGGTCGCAGTGGCCACGCTTCGATGCCGGGGATCGCCGACAACGCCCTTGTCAAAGCTGCGCCGCTGATCGAGCGGCTCGCGGAGTACCGGCCGGAGCCCCGGCTGGAGCCAGAGGTGGCTGCCTTCCTCCGGCAGCTCGTCGGCCGTGACGTCGGTGCCGACGAGGCGCTGGAGGTTTCGCGGGGCGTGCATCCGCTGGCCGGCGAGCTGATCGAGGCCCTGCTCGGCCTGACCGTGTCGCCGACGGTCATCTCCGCCTCGCAGAAGCGCAACGTGATCCCGGCGCTCTGCGAGCTGACCGTCGACTGCAGGCTGCTGCCGGGCCAGACCCAGGCCGAGGCCGAGCAGGTTCTGCGGGGTGTCCTCGGCGAGGGCGACTACGACTTCGAGTGGCTCGAAGGGCAGGGCGGGACGCGCTCGCCGCTCGAGACGCCGCTCTGGTCGGCGATCGAGAGTTTCGTCGCGGCCGAGGAGCCGGAGGCGCAGGTCGCCCCGGTCTGCCTTGCCGGCTTCACCGACAGCCACTGGCTGCGCGAGGCCTTCGGCACGGTCGCGTACGGGTTCTTTCCGATGCGGACGATGGATCCCGAGCTTGCGGCGCGGCTGATTCACTCCGCCGACGAGCGGATCGCCGTCGAGGATCTCGAGCTCGGCGTCCGCTGTCTCCGTCATGTAGCCGAGCAAATGGGAGGTTGAGCGTGGTCGACGAAGCGAAGCTCGAACGTTCTGAGCAGGGGGGGCTGATGCCGAAGGGCGAGGGGTGGTTTGTCGTCAATGCGAAGGAGGCACGCTGGTTCGAGCACCAGCACTTCGGCTCCGGAACGAGCTTCGAGGGCGAGCCCGAGTTCGAGCAGCTTGGGATCAACATCAGCGTCGTCGAGCCGGGGCAGCCGATGTGCCTCTACCACCGCGAGAGCGCTCAGGAGGACTTCCTTGTCCTATCCGGCGAAGGCCGCCTGCTCGTTGCGGGTGAGGAGCGCCCGCTGAAGGCCTGGGACTTCGTCCACTGCCCGCCCGAGACCGATCACGTCTTCGTCGGCGCAGGTGACGTGCCCTGCGTGATCGTCGCCGTTGGCTTCCGCCCGAAGCCGGAGAGCCTCGTCTATCCGGTGTCTGAGCTTGCCGCCAAGTACGAGGCCAGCGCGAACAAGGAGACGCCCAACCCGAAGGAGGCTTACGAGCCGTACGGGCGGAGTGCTGAGGCGAAGTACCGCGGCCAGCTCGATGGGTCAGGCTAGGCTCTTCGAGATGCCCGAGGAGAAGATCAGGCTCGGCGGGATGGCGCTCGCCAACGGCGTGCTCGTGCACGGGCCGACCGCCTGGGCTTGCGCGATTCGCACGGCCGATGGCGAGTTGAAGGTCGCCTCCGCGCCGAAGGGCTTTCGTGCGTCCGAGGTCGGGCAGCCGTTCCTCCGAGGAGCCGCACGGCTCGCCGAGGTGATGGTGCTGCTGCCGCAGGTCCGGCGCGCTCTCCCTGAGGCACGGCTGCCGTTCGAGCGGCCGCGCGTGCTGGCGACGATGCTCGGCAGCGCCGTGGCGGCGCGTGCGGTGAAGGCGTCCCGCCTTCGGCCGCTGGCACAGGAACTGCTCGCCGGCGCGCTTTCCCTGGCTCCCGCGGCACTGGCCGTGCGCGGCTCGGACGTCGCCGCCTACCACGGCGCAGAGCACATCTCGATCGGCAGCTACGAGCACGGCGAAAAACGCGCCAAGGAGCACGAGCGCTGCGGCTCGCACATGGTCGGCCCGTTGCTGCTCAGCACGGCGGTCGGCGGTTCGCTCGCCGCCCGCGCGCCGGAGCATTTGCGCGGCCCTGCGCGTCTGGCGGCGCAGGTCGGCGCGATCGGGGCCGCCACCGAGCTCTTCAGCTGGATGGTTCGACACCCCGACAACGGCATCTCCCGGGCCCTCTCCAGGCCGGGGCACGAGCTCCAGCACCGGCTCGCGACCGAGGAGCCCACGCCCGAGCAGCTGGAGGTCGCCGAGGCAGCGCTCGCCGCCTGCCTCGAGCTTGAACATGGCGCTGCGGGAAGAAACTAGGAAGAGGCTTCCGCCCGAGATCTTCGAGCTCCCCGTCGAGAAGATGCGGGAGGGCTACTACACCGACGCCTACTTCAACCACACCCGAGCGACCCTGCTCGAGGACGGCCGTCGACCGAGGGTGGTGATGCAGGTCTTCCAGAAGCACGACTCCTATCTCGGCGGCATGGACGAAGCGATCGCGATCCTCAAGCTCTGCTCGGAGGACCGGGACGAGCTGACCGTGCACGCGCTCTACGACGGCGACCGGGTCGAGCCGTACGAGACGGTGCTGACGATCGAGGGCGACTACACCTCGTTCGCCCATTTGGAGACGCTCTACCTCGGTGTCCTGGCCCGGCGGACCCTGATCACGACGAACGTCGTCCGCGTGCTCGAGGCGGCGAACGGCAAGCCGATCATCTTCATGCCCGCCCGGCACGATCACCACCGGGTGCAGACCGGAGACGGCTACGCGGCTCACGTGGCGGGGGAGGTCGTAGGCGCCTCGGTCGGTGTCACCTCCGACGCCCAGGCGTCGTGGTGGGGCGGCAAGGGCGTCGGGACGGTGCCGCACGCGCTGATCTCCTCCTACGGCGGCAACACGGTGCTCGCGGCGACGAAGTTTGCCGAGTGGGCGCCGGACGATCTGAACGTGGTCGTGCTCGTCGACTTCGAGAACGACTCCGTCGCGACCGCGCTCGAGGTGGCCCGCGCGCTTGGACCCAGGCTCTGGGGCGTGCGGCTCGACACGTCGGAGTCGATGGTCGACCGTTCCCTGTGGGACGAGCTCGGCGACTTCAGGCCGACCGGGGTCAACGAGCGGCTGGTGCGCAAGGTTCGTGACGCGCTCGACCGGGACGGCTTCGAGCGGGTCAAGATCGTCGCCTCCGGCGGCTTCACCGTCGAGAAGATCCGCGCGTTCGAAGAGCGTCGCGTGCCGGTCGACTCCTACGGCGTCGGCTCGTCGCTGATCCGCGGCTCCAATGACTTCACCGGCGACATCGTCCTGACCGACGGCCGCCCTTCGGCCAAGGCCGGCCGCCGCTTTCGCCCGAACCCGCGGCTCGCGCTGGTCGAGTGAGCGGCCGCATCCTCTGGGACGTCGACACGCAGGTCGACTTCATGCTCCCGGACGGGAAGCTCTACGTGCCGGGCGCCGAGGAGACGGTGCCGGCGATGAAGCGACTGGTCGACGCCGCCCGCGAGGCCGGGATCACGCACGTCGCCTCCGCGGACGATCACGAGCTGACCGACCCGGAAATCTCGCTCGAGCCCGACTTCGTGAACACGTTCCCTCCTCACTGCCTGCGCGGCACGCGAGGCGCCGAGAAGATCGCCGAGACGAAGCAAGAGAATCCGTATCCGTTCTCGCTCGTCCCGATTCCGCCGGGCCTCGTGCCGGCGATCGTCGAGCAGAAACGTGAGCTGCTGCTGTTGAAGAAGAACTTCAACGTCTTCACGAACCCGAACACGGAGGCCATGCTCGACGCGCTCGACCCCGACGAGATCGTCCTCTTCGGCGTCGCCACGGACGTTTGCGACGACGCGGCGATCCGCGGCTTTCTGCTCCGCGGGCACAAGGCGGCGTTCGTCGAGGACGCCGCGCGAGGCCTGGACGAGGGGCGGATAACCGCCGCCTTGCAGGCGTGGCGCGACGCCGGTGTCAGGTTCACGACGACTGACGAAGTCGTCGCCTCGTTCGGGTGAGTTGCCCGCCCGCCGTTGACGAATCGCCCCCAGGCACCCATAACGAGAGTTGGGGATGGGATGGTTGATCACTTTTCGGAACGGCGCGGCCGACTGGTTGCCGCTGCTCTTCGCGCTGCTCCTGATCCTGATGGTCTACGTGCTCTGGCGCACGCTGCAGGTGATGCCGCGCGTGACCGCAGCCAAGACCGTGACCGCGACGTCGAAGGTGAGCTGGGCCGACGTGGCCGGGCTCGAGGAGGCGAAGGGAGAGCTCGAGGAGGTCGTCGACTTTCTGCGCGAGCCGGGGCGGTTCGAGCGGCTTGGCGCCCGGGTGCCGAAGGGGATCCTGCTCTACGGTCCGCCTGGCACAGGAAAGACGCTGCTCGCCAAGGCGATCGCCAGCGAGGCGGGCGCGAAGTTCTACATGCAGAGCGCCTCGGCCTTCGTCGAGATGTTTGCCGGCCTCGGTGCAGCCCGGATCCGGAAACTGTTCGAAGAGGCGCGCAAGAACGCGCCCGCGATCGTCTTCATCGACGAGCTCGACGCGGTTGGCGCGGCGCGCACCGGCCACGGCTTCAACCGTGAGCAGGATCAGACGTTGAACCAGTTGCTCGTCGAGCTGGACGGCTTCGAGGCACGTGACCAGGTGGTCGTGATGGGCGCCTCGAACCGGCTCCAGGATCTCGATCCTGCCCTGCTCCGGCCTGGTCGCTTCGACCGGCAGGTGCTGATCGACGCGCCGGACCTCGCCGGCCGCGAGGAGATCCTCGGCGTCCACACGCGAGGCAAGCCGCTCGCGGCGGACGTCGACCTGAAGCTGATCGCCCGCCAGACGGCGGGACTGACCGGCGCCGAGCTCGAGAACATCGCCAACGAGGCGGCGATCTTCGCAGGCCGCGAGAAGCAGCAGTTCATCCACCACGAGCATTTCGACGCGGCGATGGAGCGCGTCGTGGCCGGCTTGCAGAAGCGCAAGGTCGTGACCGACAAGGAGAAGCGGATCCTCGCCTACCACGAGGCCGGCCACGCGCTGATGTCCCACCTCGTCGGCGACCTGCTGCCTGTGCAGAAGGTGACGATCGTGTCGCGCGGCCAGGCGCTCGGCTACACGCTGAACCTCCCGACCGAGGAGCGCTACCTGCACACGACGGAGGAATTCCAGGACCTACTCAAGGTCTATCTCGCCGGCAGGGCCGCCGAGAACGTCGTCTTCGGGCGCGTCACCAACGGGGCGGCGAACGACCTCGAGAAGGTGACGGAGCTCGCCCGGGCCATGGTCTTCGACTTCGGCATGTCGGCCGAGGTCACGTCGCGGACGATGCGCGCTGACAACTACGCGCTCTCCGAGGAGACCAAGAAGCTGCGCGACAGTGAGCAGGCCCGCCTGACCGACAGTGCGTACGAGGATGCGCAGCGGCTCCTGCGCAAGCATCGAGCGGCGCTCGACCGAGTCGCCAACGCGCTCCTGGAAAAGGAGACGCTCGACCGCGAGGAGCTGGACGGGCTGCTGGCCGACGTCGAGGCCGATTCACGCTCGAGCGAGACGGTGGGCACCGTCAAGGTCGTCTCGCTGCAGGGGGACTAGCTAGGCGCAGGTAGCATCGCCCCGGTGCAAGCGCGGGGCATCCATCACCTGGGCGTGGCGGTCGAGGATCTCGACGAGGCGGTGACGAGCTACGAGCGCATGTTCGGGGCGCAGCTCGAGCATCGCGAGACCGTGCCGGCGCAGGGCGTCGAAGCCGCCTCCCTCAAGGTCGGTGACGGCAGGGTCGAGCTGCTGGCCTCGCTCAGCGAGGAGACGCCGGTGGGCAAGTTCCTGAGCAAGCGCGGACCCGGGATGCATCACGTGGCGTACGAGGTGGCCGATGTGCGTGCCGCCATCGACGAGCTGGCCGAGCAAGGCGTGGAGCTGGTGGATGAGGAGCCGCGCGAAGGGTTGTTCGGGCTCGAGGTCGCCTTCCTGCACCCCGACGCCGTTCACGGCGTCCTGTCCGAGTTGGTTGCCGATGGTTAGCAACGAGCGCGTCGTCGTCGAGATCGCCTTCGACGGCGGCCAGATCATGGGCGCCCGAATCACGAGCACCTCGGCGGACGAGCTCGAGCAGGCGCTCGCGGCGCGCAACGACGGCGCCCTGACCCTGGATGCAGACGACGGCCGCTACACGATTCCGCTCGGCCGCGTCGTCTACGTCAAGCGCTTCACGCGCGAAGCCAGGCTCGGCTTCTCGAGCGGTCCGTAGGGGTTACGGGAGCCGGTCCCCGGGCATCCCCATGCTCGATGGCCAATGAAGCCGCCGGCACGACTGCGCTCAGGCGCGGCGTCTCGACACAGCAGCTGCGGCGCCTCGTGGAGCGGGCCCAGCAGGGGGATCGCGACGCGCTCGAAGAGCTCTACCTCCTCCACTTCGACCGCATCTACAGCTATCTCCACATGAGCGTCGGCAACCGGCACGACGCCGAAGACCTGACGACGCAGGTCTTCCTGCGGATGCTCGAGTCGATCGGCAAGTTCCGCTGGCGCGCGGCGCCGTTCTCGGCCTGGCTCTTCCGGATCGCGCACAACCTCGCCATGGACCACTTTCGGGCCAACAAGCGCTGGCAGCCCGAGGAGGAGGTGCCCGAGCCCGACCCGGGCGAGGGCAGCGCGGCCGAGGAAGAGGCGCTGGAGTCGATCGGCCGCCAGAGCATGCTCGAGCTGATCGAGGACCTCTCTCGCGAACAGCAGCAGGTGCTAACGCTCAAGTTCGTCTTCAATTTTTCGAACGCCGACGCGGCGACGATCCTCGCGAAGACCGAAGGTGCGATCAAGTCGCTGCAGCACCGGGCGCTGGCCTCGCTGCAGCGGCAGCTCGAGAAGCAGTAGAAAGCGCGAATGGCCCTGTCGGTCGGGATCGTCGGCCTGCCCAACTCCGGCAAGACGACGCTGTTCAAGGCGCTGACCCGCGCGGGTGCGTCCGTCTCGGGCAAGGAGAACGTCGGCATGGCCGCGATCCCGGACCAGCGGCTCGGCCCGGTCGCGGCGGTCGAGCACGCGAAGAGGATCACTCCGGCGGCCCTGCGGGTCGTAGACGTGCCTGGCACCGGTGCGCAGCTTTTGGGGAATTTGCGCCAGGTCGATGCGCTGCTCGTGGTCTTGGACGCATGGTCGGGGACGCGCGATCCCGAGGACGACCTCGTGACGTTGCAGCTCGAGCTCCTGATCGCTGACCGCGACCACGTCGAGCGGCGCCTCGAGCGCGTGCGTAAGCAGGCGAAGTCGGGCGACTCGAAGCTGCGCGACGAGGTCGGGCAGCTGGAGGCCGTGCTCGCGCACCTCGAGGCGGAGCGCCCGCTTTCGGAGTGGCCCGGTGAGCTGCCCGAGGGGCTTGAGCCGCTGACGACGAAGCCCTTGCTCGAGGTGCGGAACGGCCCTGCCGGACTGGACGCTAAGCTCGAAGCCGAGCTGTCGGAGCTCTCCGACGATGAGGCGGCCGAGTTCCGCGACGGCGCCCCCGGCGCCGTCGGCGAGATCGCGCGCCGGCTCTTCGAGGCGGTCGACCTGATCTCGTTCTTCACCGCGGCCGAAAAGGACACGCGTGCCTGGCCCCTTCGTCGCGGCCGGACGGCACTCGACGCCGCGGAGACGATCCACAGCGAGATCGCGCGCGGTTTCATCCGCGCGGAGGTGATTCGCTGGGACGACCTGGTCGAAGCGGGCTCTCGAGCCGAGGCGGTCAAGCGAGGCCAACAGCGGCTGGAAGGCAAGAACTACGTGGTCGCGGACGGCGACGTCCTCAACATCCGCTTCAACGTCTGAGAGGGCCTGGCACCGCACGGTGCCAGGCCCTGGAGCGGTCAGCAGCAACAACCGCCGCTGCAATCGCAATCGCAGCCACAACCACAAGAGGCCATGCCACCTCCTTTCATCGATGGTGGTCGATGCTTTGCGACCGTAGCTGATACATTGATAGGCGTCAATGAAGAAGCTTCGTGTTCTCGAGGCCCCTTGCTGCGCCCCCGGCGCACCGCCGCTGCCGAAGCGGTCGGCCGAGGCGCTGGCTGAGCGGTTCAAGGCGATCGCCGATCCCGCACGCATCTCAATCGTCAACCAACTCGCAGGACGGGGCGAGATGTGCACTTGCAACCTCACCGGCTTTCTGGGGCTCTCTCAACCGACCGTCTCGCACCACCTGCGCGTGCTCAGGGAGGCCGGCCTGATCGAAGTGGCGCGGAAGCGCGGCACCTGGACGTTCTATCGCCTCGTTCCGGAGGCGATGGAGCAACTCGCGTTCGCAATCGGCGGCGCCCCGGCGCCCGAGGGCGTCCTCGTGACGCGCGAACGAGCGATGGCCTGGTGAAGCGCGCCTACTTCGTCTGTGTCGGCAACGCGGGCCGTTCGCAGATGGCCCAGGCGCTCTACGAGCGGCTCGGCGGCGAGGCCCGTTCCGCAGGCTCGCGGCCGGAGACGGAGCTCCATCCCGAGGTCGTCGAGGCGCTGAAGGAGCTCGACATCGACATTTCGGACCGGAAGCCGAAGCCGATCAGCGACGAGGACGCTCAGTGGGCCGACGTCGTCGTGACGATGGGCTGCGGCGACGCCTGCCCGGTCTTTCCGGGCAAGCAGTATCTCGACTGGGAACTGACTGATCCGATTGGGTTGCCGATCGAGCGGGTGCGCGAGATTCGCGACGACATCGCCCGCCGGGTCGCAGAGCTAGCCGGCTGAGATCAGGACGATCCCGACGAGCGCGAGCAGGATTCCCAGCTCCTGCGAGTGGTCGACCCGCTCGTGCAGGACGGCGCGCGCGAGCAGGACCGTGACGACCGGGTAGAGCGAGGCGAGGATGGAGACGACGCTGACGAGACCCTTGGTCGAGGCCGCGGCGAAGAAGACATTGCCACCTGTGTCCAGCAACCCCATCGACGCCAGGACCGGCAGATCGGCCCGGCGCGCACGTGGAGGGCGTAGGACGAGCCAGGCGATCGAGATCATCGAGATAGAGGTCAGGCGGAAGACGAAGGCTGCCCAGAGGAAGTCCGCGTGGCTGGCTGCGTGCATCGGCACGTAGTAGCCGCCGAAGGCAACCATTGCGATCGCGGCCCACCCGACTCCCGCCGCAAGGCGTGCGGCCTGGGGCCTCCGCTCGAGCGAGGCGAGGACGACGCCCACGAGCGCAGCGGCGAAGCCGAGCTCCTGCCAGCGACTGGGATCGTCGCCGTGCGCAAGTCCCCAGACCACGGGGATGGCGGCTCCGGCGCCGGCAATCGGCGCGACGATGCTGAGCGCGCCGGCGGCCATGCCCCGATAGAACGCGACCAGCCCGGTTGTCCCGAACACCGCCGCGAGGCAGGCCCAGAGGATCTCGCGGCCGGGCGGACCTTCTCCCCGAACCAGGACCCAGATTGCGACGATTGCCCCTCCGATCGGTTGGGCGATGATCAGGATCGCGATCGGGTGGAGCGTCCGGCTCTTGAGCCCGCCGAGAAAGTCGCCGATTCCCCACGACGCCGCGGCCGCGAGGGCGAGCGCGGCTGCGAACACCTAGTCCGAAACGGGCCGGGTCGCCGCCACGGCGTCGAGCTGGTTCGCGTGGTAGAGCACCGCGGCCTCCGCGGTCCGCGCCGCTCTGGCGTCATGGTGGGCCGAGACGGCGTGCAGGAGCTCGGCGCGCAC
>Ga0307289_10000663_pt1 | contig 14853 bp, 11 predicted proteins | sample ER_DNA_143_FD_194483 | JGI IMG/M metagenome (GOLD analysis project Ga0307289, IMG submission 194483) | Bulk soil microbial communities from the East River watershed near Crested Butte, Colorado, United States - ER_DNA_143 | ecosystem: Environmental > Terrestrial > Soil > Floodplain | place...
GCCGTCCGGTAGACCTCGGCGACCTCGCCGGCCACCGTCTCCCAGGCGTAGCGGCGGGCGGCGACGGCGGCGGCCCGGCCCATGGCGGCCAGGCGGGCCGGGTTGTCGAGCAGGCCGGCCAGGGCCTCGGCCAGGGCCTCGGGGTCGCGGGGGGGCACCAGCAGCCCGTCGGCGCCGTCGCGGACCAGGTCGCGGTAGCCGCCGATGTCGGAGCAGACCACCGGCAGGCCGACGGCCATGGCCTCGGCCAGGACGATCCCGAACGACTCCCCGCCCAGCGACGGGGCGCAGAACACGTCGGCTGAGGCGTAGTAGGAGGGCAGGTCGGCCTGGGGCACGGCGCCGACGAAGACCAGGTCGGTCCGGAGCCGGGGCGGGACCATGGCCATGGCCTTGTCCTGCTGGTGCTTGTCGTCGCGGCCGACCACCAGCAGCCGCAGCCGGGGGAAGGCCGGCTTGAGCCGCAGGAACGCCCGGACCAGGTAGGCCAGGCCCTTGCGGGGCTCGAGCCGGCCCACGAACAGCACCGTGGGGCCGGCGCCGGCCCAGCCCCGCAGCGGCTCGGGGCCGGCGAAGAACTCGGGCGCGACCCCGTTGGGGACGACCGCCATGGCCCCGCCGAAGTGGCCCTGCCAGGTGTCGCGGGCCGAGGCGCTGACGGCGATCCGGCCGGCCAGCCGGTCGTAGACCCGGCGCAGCAGCGGGCTGGCCGCCTCCAGGGCCAGGGAGCGGCCCAGGTTGGCGTGGAAGGTGCCCACGGTGGGGGTCCGGGTGCTGACCACGGCGAGCAGGCCGACGCTCGGGGACAGCGGCTCGTGGACGTGCAGCAGGTCGTAGCGGCCCCGGCCCACGGCCCGCCGGACCCGCTGGAGGGTGCGGGGGCCGATGGCGATGCGGGCCACCGAGCCGTTGTAGGGCACGGCCAGCGACCCGCCGAGGCCCACGAACCCGGGCTCGTTCACCGGCCGCTCGGCCGGGGCGAGCACGTCGACCTGGTGGCCGGCCCGGCGCAGCTCGCCGGCCAGGGCCCGCACGTGGTTGCCGACCCCGCCGGGCACGGTCCACTCATAGGGGCACACCAGGCCGATCCTCATCGAATCGGGCCACGGAAGTAGCGGCTGAGCACGTGCCACTGCTCGGGGGCGGCGGCGATCAGGCCCTCGAACTCCTCGGCCAGGCGCTGGGTGAGGGCCAGGGTGTCCTTGCGGCTGTCGCCGGAGCGCTCGGGCTCCAGCGGCGGGTGGACCACGGCCCGCCAGTGCCCGGGCCGGCGGTCGTGGTAGACGCTGCAGGGCAAGAGGGGCGCCCCGGTCCTGAGGGCGATCGAGGCCGGCCCGCCCGGCATCACCGTCCGGGCCCCGAACAGCCGCACCTCCAGGCCGCCCCCGGTCAGGTCGCGGTCGCAGACCAGGCAGGCCAGGCGGCCGGCGCGTAGGGCCCGGACGACCCCGCGCAGGGTCTCCGAGCCGTCGTCCAGCGGCAGCAGCTCCAGGCCGAGGGCCCGGCGGTAGACGGCGAAGCGCTCGTACAGCTCGGCCGGGCGCAGCCGCTCCACCACCGCGGTGGCCGGGTAGCCGCTGGCCGCCAGCCAGGCCCCGCCGGCGTCCCAGTTGCCGATGTGGGGGCTGGCGAAGATCGCGCCCCGGCCGCCGGCCAGGGCGGTGTCGATGTGCTCGCGGCCCTCGATGCGCAGCCGCTCGCGGATGGAGGCGGCCGTCAGGTCCTCCAGCCGGAACGCCTCGACCCAGTAGCGGCCGTAGCTGGTGAAGCCGCGGCGCACCGCCCGGGCCAGCTCGCGCCGGCCGCTGCCGGGGCCGAGGACCTGGGCCAGGTTGGCCTCCAGGGCCTCCCGGCGGCCCCGGTCGAGCCGGCGGTAGACGCGCCCGCCGACCCCGCCCAGGGCGAAGGCCAGCGGCTCGGGGAGCTTGCGGACGAGCTGCCAGGCGACCAGCCAGCGGCGACTCGCCGCCTGGCTGTTGGGGGTCACCTGCCGATGTCCGGCCCGGGGTTGGATTGCTGCCAGACGACCAGGATGCGCTGGACCACGGTGATGGCGGTGCCGGCGACCAGGACCCACAGGCCGGCCTCGGCGTGGCCCAGCAGCAGGGCGATCCCGAGGACGATGACCCGCTCGGGCCGCTCGGCGATGCCGACGTTGCAGGCGAAGCCGAGCGACTCGGCCCTGGCCTTGATGTAGGAGACGATCAGCGACAGCCCCAGGACCAGGGCGGCCAGCATGGCCATGGCGTCGAGGTCACGGACGGCGGCGTACCAGATGAGGCCGGCCAGCACGGCCGCGTCCGAGAGCCGGTCAACCACCGAGTCCAGGAAGGCGCCGCGGCGCGAGGTCCGGCCCGAGGCCTTGGCCACGGCGCCGTCGAGCATGTCGGGCAGGCCGGACAGGAGGCTGACCGCCCCGCCGATCACGGGCTCGCCGGTGGCGATGAGGGCGCCGGCGCCGAGGCTGCCGGCCAGGCCGATGCCGGTCAGGCTGTTGGCGGTGATGCCGGCCTTGGCCAGGGCGTGGCCGGCCGGTTCGGTCACGTGGCGGAAGGTGTCGCGGGCCTTGGACGAGAGCACGAGGTGTACCTGTCGTGACGGGGGCGCCCCTGGGGGAACGCCAATGGCTGAACCAGGGGAGGCTAGCACTCCTCTTGACCCGGCTCAACGACGACCGGTTACGGCAATATGCGGTGGTAGCATCGCCGCTCCGGCGAGATCGAGGGAGGCTGGCCGCCTGTGAAGAGCTACCCCACCGACCATGTCCGCAACATCCTGATCGTGGGTCACGGGGGCGCCGGCAAGACCTCGCTGGTCGAGGCGGTGTGTCATGCCACCGGGGCCACCAACCGCGTCGGGCGGGTCGAGGACGGCACCACCGTCACCGACTTCGAGCCCGAGGAGACGCGCAAGCAGATCTCGGTCTCGCTGGCCGTGGCCCCGGTCGAGTACGACGGCTTCAAGATCAACCTGCTGGACGCCCCCGGCTACGCCGACTTCGTGGGCGACGTGCGCTCGGCCATGCCGGCCGCCGACGCCGTCCTGTTCGTGGTCTCGGCGGTCGAGGGGGTGGAGACCCAGACCGAGGTCGTCTGGACCATGGCCGAGGAGCTGGGCCTGCCCCGGGCCTTCTTCATCAACAAGCTGGACCGCGACCGGGCCTCGTTCTCCCGCTGCCTGGACGGCATCCAGACCGCCTTCGGCAAGGCCTGCCCGCCGCTGTACCTGCCCATCGGCGAGGAGCAGGACTTCCGCGGCCTGGTCGGCCTGCTGTCGGGCCGGGCCTTCACCTACGACGGCGGCGGGCGCACCGAGGGCGACGTCCCCGACGACCTGACCGACGCCGCGGCCAGCCTGCGCGAGCAGCTGATCGAGGCGGTGATCCAGGAGTCCGAGGACGAGGAGCTGATGGACCGCTACCTCGGCGGGGAGGAGATCGCCCCCACCGACCTGATCGCCGACCTGGAGCAGGCGGTGACCGCCGGGCGGCTGTTCCCGGTGCTGGCCGGGGCGGCCATCCGCAACATCGGCGTGACCGAGCTGCTGGAGGTCTGCACCCAGGCCTTCCCCTCCCCCACCGAGCGGCCCGAGGTGGAGGGCCGCCGCGCCGACCCGGAGGGCCCGCTGGCCGCCTACGTCTTCAAGACCATCGCCGACCCCTATGTGGGCCGCATGAACCTGTTCCGGGTGGTCTCGGGCACCTTCCGGCCCGACACGACCGTGTTCAACGCCACCAAGCGCAAGGACGAGCGGGTCGGCCACCTGCTGACCGTGCGCGGCAAGGCCCAGGAGCCGGCCGACCAGGTGGTGGCGGGCGACATCGGCGCGGTGGCCAAGCTGGCCGACACCTCCACCGGCGACACCCTGGCCGCCAAGGACGCCCCGGTGGTGCTGCCGGCCCCGGCGATGCCCGACCCGCTGCTGCCGATCGCCATCGCCCCCAAGTCGCGCGGCGACGAGGAGAAGCTCTCCTCGGGGCTGGCCCGGACCGAGGCCGAGGACCTGACCCTGCGGGTGGAGCGCAACGCCGAGACCCACCAGACGGTCCTGTGGGGCATGGGCGAGAACCACATCGAGGTCACCCTGGAGCGGCTCAAGCGCAAGTACGGGGTCGAGGTCACCCAGGTGCCGCTGCTGCTGCCCTACAAGGAGACCTTCAAGGCGCCGGTCAAGGCCATGGGCCGGCACGTGAAGCAGTCGGGCGGCCACGGCCAGTACGCCATCTGCAACATCGAGGTGGAGCCGCTGCCCCGCGGGAGCGGCTTCGAGTACGTCGACAAGATCTACGGCGGGTCCGTGCCCAACCAGTTCATCCCCTCGGTCGAGAAGGGCGTGCGCAAGGCCATGGAGGACGGCCTGGTGGCCGGGTTCCCGGTGGTCGACATCCGGGTCACCCTGTACGACGGCAAGTTCCACTCGGTCGACTCCTCCGACATGGCGTTCCAGATCGCCGGCGGGCTGGCCCTCAAGGAGGCGGCCGCCCAGGGCGAGATCACCCTGGTGGAGCCGGTCCTGGAGCTGGAGGTGCTGGTGCCCGACGAGTTCGTCGGCGACATCCTCGGCGACCTGTCGTCGCGGCGCGGCCGGGTGGTCGGCACCGACCCCGTGGGCACGGGCAAGACGCTGGTCCGGGCGACCGCCCCCGAGGCCGAGGTGGTCCGCTACGCCATCGACCTGCGCTCGATGACCAGGGGCAAGGGCTCGTTCGCGCGCCGCTTCTCCCACTACGAGGAGCTGCCGCCGCACATGGCCGCCAAGGTGATCGAGGAGGTCAACTCGCGGCGTTGAGCGGGCCGGCCTAGGCCGGCCGCAGCGGCATGCGCAGCCCCACCAGGGTGCCCCCGCCCTCGCGGGGCGCGACCCAGGACCGGCCGCCGGCGTCCTCGAGGAACCGGCCGACCAGGAACAGCCCGAGGCCGTGGCCGCCGGGGTCCTGGGCGGCGGCTCCGCGGTCGGCCACCACCACCTCGACCTGGCCGGTCGCCCGGTCGGGGCGGACGTCGACCTCGATCCCGTCGGGGCCGCCGTGGGCGGCCGCGTTGTCGATCAGGTTCTCGATCGCCTGGCGCAGCATGGTCGGGCTGGCCTCGACCTCGGCCGGCGCGCCGGCCTGGACGCGCACGCTGGCGCCGCGGGCCACGGCCACGGTCCTGGCCGCGGCCTGCGCCGTCTCGGCCACGTCGGGCATCGCCGCGGCCGGCCGTGCCCGGCGGTCGCCCAGCACCGCGGAGGCCAGGGCGTCGAGGTCGCCGACCTCGGCCAGGAGCAGGTCCAGCATGGCGGTGATGTCGCGGCCCTGGTCGCGGAGCAGCGCGACCGCCTCGCCGGCGACCCGGACCGCCGCCATCCGCCGCCGGAGTTCGTGGGCGAGCATGGCCACGTCGTCCGCGGCCCGTGCCGGCCGACACGCTGAAGCCACTGAAGTAGTCCCCCTGTCGCTACTCGTGGGCCGTCAACGTACTGCGCGGGGGACAAGCTGCCCATCTGAAGAACTGACTAGAGATGGTACGGCTGCATGATCCGGGGCTACGGCGACGGGAAGTGCCGGCGCAGGCGCTGGTAGGTCTCGCCCAGCAGCTCGGGCAGGACCTTGGTGTGGCCGACGACCGGCATGAAGTTGGTGTCGCCGCCCCAGCGCGGCACCAGGTGCAGGTGCACGTGGTCGGCGATGCCGGCCCCGGCGACCTGGCCGAGGTTCATGCCCAGGTTGAACCCGTGGGGGCTGGACTCCTCCCGCATGGCCCGGATGGCCCGGCCGGCGAAGGCCATCATCTCGGCCAGCTCCTCGGCGGTCAGCCGCTCGTAGTCGCCGACGTGGCGGTAGGGCGCGGCCATCAGGTGCCCCGGGTTGTACGGGAAGGCGTTGAGCAGCACGAAGCTGACCTCCCCGCGGGCCAGGAGGTGGTTGGCCTCGTCCTTGTCCGCGCCGGCGGCCGGGAGGTCGCAGAAGATGCAGCCGTCGCGCTGGCCGCTGTCTCCGCGGCGGATGTACTCGATCCGCCAGGGCGACCACAGGCGCTCGGGGTCGGGCACGGCGGCGCCTCCTCGGGGACGGGCTGGGGACGGACCGGCCGATGATAGTGCAGGCCCGGGAGCGGCTCGCCCGGCCCGGCCTCCGCCCTCGTCAGGAGGTGGCCGGCGGGGCCGTCGTGGTGGTCGCCTCGGTGGAAGGCGGCTCGGCGGCCGAGGTGGTCGGCGGGGCCGTGGTCGTCGGCGCCTCGCCGGTGGTGGTCGGCGGGGCCGTGGTCGTCGTGGGCGGCGCCGTGGTCGTGGTCGCGCCGGTGGTGGTGGTCGCGGCCCGGGTGGTGGTGGTCGCCTTGGAGGTCGAGGTCGGCGGCCGGGTCGTGGGCGGCGCCGGCTTGGTCGTCGGCGGCGAGGTCGTCATGGGCGGCGGCGGCGGTGGCGTGGGGCTGGTCGGCGGCGGGGCGGTCGGCGGCGGCCCCGGCAGCCCGGGCGTGATGACCCCGGGCACGATCCGGGTGGCGCCGGCGTAGCCCTCGCGCCAGATCGAGGCGACCCGGACCACGTCCCCGGTGTGGGGGGCGTGCACGATCAGGCCGTTGCCGATGTAGATGCCGACGTGGTGGATGGTGCCGGGGTCGCTGGGGTTGTCGGCGTAGAAGATGAGGTCGCCCGGGAGCAGGTTGGCCAGCTGGACGTGCGGGCCGGCGCCCCACTGGGCCCGCGACACCCGCGGGATGGAGACCCCGGCGGCCCGGTACGCCGAGCTGGTCAGCCCCGAGCAGTCGAAGGTGTCGGGCCCGGCCGCCCCCCAGCGGTAGGGGTCGCCGAGCTGGGCCAGGGCCCAGCGGACGGCCGCCCGGGCCACCGGTCCGGCCTGGAGCCAGGACTGCACCGACCCGACCCCGGACATGTAGCCGGACCAGGCGGCCCGCCTGGCCGCCTCGGACCTGGCCTGCTCGGACTCCAGGTAGCCGGCGAGCTGCTGGTCGATCCTGTCCAGGGTCGCCTGGAGCTGGGTCACCAGCCGCTGGACCTGGCGGCGCTCCTCGGCCTGGCGCCGGTGGACCAGGTCGGCCTCGGCCAGGTCGGTCGCGAGCCGCTCGTTGAGGCTGTCGACCTCGGCCTTGCGGATCCGGACCTGGGTGACGACCGCGGCCTGGGCCTCCAGGGCGGCCTTCTCCATCGGGATGCGGCGCAGGGCGTCGGTTGGGTTGGCCCCGCCGACCAGCTCGCCGAGCAGCCACTGGGGGCCGTTCATGTAGGTGGCCCGCACCTGCTCGTCGAGCCGCTGCTGGGCGGTGTCCAGCTCCCGCTGGGCGGCCTGCTGGCGGGCGTGGAGACGGGCCAGGCGTTGCTGGAGGCGGTGGCGGCGGTCGTCGGTGGCGTTCAGCCGCTCGGCCAGCCGCTCCACCTCGGCGTTCTGGGCGTCCAGCTTGGCCTGGAGCGACTTGGCCTTGGCGGCCAGGTCGGCGTCGGGGGCGGCCGGCGCGGCGGCCACCGCGGTGCCGCCGGCCAGGGCGACGAGCAGGGCGAGCACCAGCGAGATCGGGGCGTGGCGGCCCAACCGCAAGCTCGCGCCGCCACCGTCGGACATCGTCGCCCCCAATCGACCGGTCCGCGGGCATCGTATCCCAAACTGCCGGGTTTGCACCCCCCACAGATTGCGTAGGCCGGATGGGCGGCCGGGCCCTCAGAACTGGTGCCGCTCGGTGGAGTCGGCCAGGGCCAGGGTGGAGGCCTGGCCGGCGGTGACGGCCTGGGCGATCAGGTCGAACACGCCGGTGCCGACCTCGCGCTGGTGCCGGGTGGCGGTGTAGCCGTCGGCCTCCATGGCGAGCTCCTGCTGCTGGAGCCGCACGTAGGCGGGCATGCCCTCGGCCGCGTAGCCGGCGGCGAGCTCGAAGGCGCCCGCGTTCAGGCTGTGGAACCCGGCCAGGGTGATGAACTGGAACCGGTAGCCCATCGCGGCCAGCTCCTTCTGGAACCGGGCGATCGTCTGGTCGTCGAGCTGGCGGCGCCAGTTGAACGAGGGCGAGCAGTTGTAGGCCAGCAGCTTGCCCGGGAACCGGGCGTGGACCGCCTCGGCGAAGGCCCGCGCCTGGTCCAGGTCGGGGGTGGAGGTCTCGCACCACAGCAGGTCGGCGTAGGGGGCGTAGGCGAGGGCGCGGGCGATGGGCGCGTCCAGGCCGGCCCGGACCCGGAAGTAGCCCTCGGCGGTGCGCTCGCCGGTCAGGAAGCGCCGGTCCCGCTCGTCGACGTCGGAGGTGAGCAGGGTCGCGGCCAGGGCGTCGGTGCGGGCGACCAGCAGGGTGGGCACGCCGGCCACGTCGGCGGCCAGCCGGGCCGCCTGCAGGGTGCGGATGAACTGGCCGGTGGGGACCAGGACCTTGCCGCCCAGGTGCCCGCACTTCTTCTCCGAGGCCAGCTGGTCCTCGAAGTGGATCCCGGCCGCCCCGGCGGCGATCATCGCCGCGGTCAGCTCGTAGGCGTTCAGCGGCCCCCCGAACCCGGCCTCGGCGTCGGCCACGATGGGGACCACGAAGGAGCGGTCCTCGCCCTCCACCCTGGCGATCTGCTCGGCCCGGAGCAGGGCGTTGTTGATCCGGCGGATGACCGCGGGCACGCTCGAGGCCGGGTACAGGCTCTGGTCGGGGTAGGTCTGCTCGGCCAGGTTGGCGTCGGCGGCGACCTGCCAGCCGGACAGGTAGATGGCCTCCAGGCCGGCCCTGACCATCTGCACCGCCTGGCCGCCGGTCATCGCCCCCAGGGCCGGCACGTGGTCCCGCTCGGCCAGCAGCCGCCACAGCCGCTCGGCCCCCACCCGGGCCAGGGTGTGCTCGACCAGCACCTGCGGCCGCAGCCGGAGCACGTCCTCGGCCCGGTAGTCGCGCCGGACCCCTCGCCAGCGCGGGCTCGACGCCCAGGTCTCGGACAACGTCGTGGGCGTGGTCTCGGGCATGGCACACCACCTCAAGGGCCCTGGGCTGTTGGCCGACTGTAGCCCGTCCACGAGGTATCGATCCAATTGATTGTTGCTATATGGATGATCGACTGAGCCTATACCTTGAGGTCAGGACGACCGCAGGCGGCCCGCCTGGTGGAGGTAGGGGCAGTGGCGGCAGCCGCTGTCGCAGCAGGTGCCGCGGTCCCAGAGGTAGGCGGCGGTGAAGCACCAGAGGCCGGTGGCCGGGTCGAGGTAGCCGTCCTCGCCGGTGTCCAGGGCGTGGCCGTGGGCGGCCAGGATGGCCTGGTAGTCCGGGCTGGCCGGGTCGAGGCGGGCCGGGTCGGGCCGGGCCAGCGGGGCCGGGAGGCGATGGTCGCGCGCGGTCACCGGTCCAGCGTAGCCGGCGCCGGGCCTGGGGTAGGCTCATGCCCATCCCGCCGCGGCTCCGGTTGTCGTGGAGCCCGAGCCTCGCCGTTCAAGGAGCTCCCATGGGCATACCCAGCGCCTCCTACTCGATCACCATGCGGGTCCACCTGGGCGCCGACCCGCTGGGCATCGGCCGCATCACCACCGCGGTCGGCGAGGCGGCGGGCACCGTGGTGGCGGTGGACATCGTCGAGTCCCACCCCGACCTGCTGGTGGTCGACCTCACCTGCAACGCCGTGGACGCCCGGCACACCGACGCCATCACCCAGGCGGTCGGCGCCATCGAGGGGGCCGAGGTCCACACGGTCAGCGACCGCACCTTCCTGCTGCACCTGGGCGGCAAGCTGGAGGTCGCCTCCAAGGTGCCGCTACGCACCCGCGACGACCTCTCGATGGCCTACACCCCGGGCGTGGCCAGGGTGTGCCGGGCCATCGCGGCCAACCCGGCCGACGCCCGCAAGCTGACCATCAAGCGCAACACCGTGGCCGTGGTCACCGACGGCTCGGCCGTCCTCGGCCTGGGCAACATCGGCCCCGAGGCGGCCATGCCGGTGATGGAGGGCAAGGCCCTGCTGTTCAAGCAGTTCGCCGGGGTCGACGCCTGGCCGGTCTGCCTGGCCACCCAGGACACCGACGAGATCGTGCACGCGGTCGAGTGGCTGGCCCCCGGCTACGGCGGGGTCAACCTGGAGGACATCGCCGCCCCCCGCTGCTTCGAGGTCGAGCGCCGGCTGCGCGAGTCGCTGGACATCCCGGTGTTCCACGACGACCAGCACGGCACGGCCATCGTGGTCCTGGCCGCCCTGGCCAACGCCCTGCGGGTGGTCGGCAAGCAGCTGGCCGGGACCCGGGTGGTGCTGTCCGGCTCGGGCGCCGCCGGGGTCGCCATCATCAAGATCCTCCAGGCCGAGGGGGTCGGCCAGATCGTCGCCTGCGACCGCGCCGGCGTGCTCCACAAGGGCCGCGGGGGCCTGGACGAGAGCAAGCGCTGGGTGGCCGAGCACACCAACCCCGACGGCCGGACCGGGACCCTGCGCGACGCCCTCGCCGGGGCCGACGTGTTCGTCGGGGTCAGCGGCCCCGGCATCCTGGAGCCCGACGACCTCAAGCCCATGGCCGCCGACGCGATCGTGTTCGCCCTGGCCAACCCCGACCCGGAGGTCGACCCGGCCGGCGCCCGCCGCCACGCCGCCGTGGTCGCCACCGGCCGCAGCGACGAGCCCAACCAGATCAACAACGTGCTCGCCTTCCCCGGGGTGTTCCGGGGCGCCCTGGACGCCGGGGCCCGCACCATCACCGAGGCCATGAAGGTGGCCGCGGCCCGGGCGATCGCCGCCCGCGTGCACGACGACGAGCTGCGGCCCGACTACATCGTCCCCAGCGTGTTCGACCGCGGGGTCGCCCCGGGGGTGGCCGAGGCCGTCCGCCACGCCGCCGAGGGGGGGTCCGGGGGGCTCAAGGCCAGCCCCCCGGAGGGTCGGGGGTCCGGGGGGCTCAAGGCCAGCCCCCCGGAGGGTCGGGGGTCCGGGGGGTGACCCCGGGGATCGACCTGGAGGGCGTCACGGGCTGGTTCCGGGCCAACCTCGCCGGGGTGCGGCCACCGCTGGCCATCCACCAGATCGCCGGGGGCCGCTCCAACCTCACCTACCGGGTCGACGACGCGGCCGGGAGCAGCTGGGTGCTGCGCCGCCCGCCCCTGCACGGGGTCCTGCCCTCGGCCCACGACATGGCCCGCGAGCACCGGGTCATCGCCGCCCTGGCCGGCACCCCGGTGCCGGTGCCGGCCGCCTTCGGCCTCTGCCAGGACCCGTCGGTCACCGGCGCCCCGTTCTACGTGATGGGCCACGTCGACGGCGTCGTCCCCCGCGACGAGGCCACCGTGGCCGCCACCCTGGACGAGCCGGCGCGCGGCCGGGCCGCCGACTCGCTGGTCGACGCCCTGGTCGCCCTCCACCGGGTCGACCCCGACCAGGTCGGGCTCGGCCAGCTCGGCCGCCACCACGGCTACCTGGAACGCCAGCTCGCCCGCTGGCAGCGCCAGCTCGAGCAGTCCCGGACCCGGCCCCTGCCCGCGCTCGACGAGGTCCACCGCCGCCTCGAGGCCAACCTCCCCGACCAGGTCGGGCCGGCCCGCATCGTGCACGGCGACTTCCGCCTCGACAACGTCGTCCTCTCCCCCGCCGGCCAGGTCCTGGCCGTGCTCGACTGGGAGCTGTGCACCCTGGGCGACCCGCTGGCCGACGTCGGCCTGCTGCTGGTGTACTGGGCCGAACCGGGCGACCAGACCCAGCCCCTGGGCGCGGCCCCGACGGTCATGCCCGGCTTCCCCGACCGGGCTGCCGTCACCGACGCCTACGCCACCCGCTCGGGCCGCGACCTGTCCCAGCTGGACGTGTACGTGGCCTTCGCCTCCTGGAAGCTGGCCGTCATCCTCGAGGGCGTGGTCGCCCGCCACGCCACCGGGGCCTACGGCGAGGGCGACGACACCTGGCGCGGGTTCGCCGAGGTGGTCGTGCAGCTGGCCGACCGGGCCCTGGAGCTGACCGACCGGCTCTAGGGTGGTGCGCTAGCGAATGGCCCGGCGGCGGCCGCTGCCGGCGTCGGCCGGGTTGACCATCGCCTGGAGCTCGCGGTCGCGGAACCAGGGCCGCAGGGTGATGGGGGCCGGTGGGATGTGGCCGTAGAGCAGGACCCCGTGGCCGGGCGAGATCCAGCCGAGGGCCTCGGCCGGGGAGGCGCTCCGGGACCGGGCGGCCCGGGGCGCCTCGCCCTCGCCGCTCTCCTTGGCCGCCTTGGCCAGGGCGGCCGGGGTGGCCAGCTGGCGGATGGTCTCGTCCCCCAGCAGGTGCGAGAGCAGGGCCAGGGTCTCGCCGTCGGTCACGCCGCTCAGGATCACCTTGGCCCGGTGGTTGGCGAACACCGCCTCGGCCCGCTCGTCGTAGCGGGCCCGCATCTGCGACAGGTGCCGGAAGGTGGTGACCAGCTGCACCCCGTGCCCGCCGGCGCTGGCCGCGTACACGTCCAGCTGGGGCAGGGCGGCCGAGCTGGCGGCGTCGTCGAGGACGACCAGCAGGGCCGGGTCGATCGGCGCCCCCCGGTTGCGTGAGCGCTCGAAGGCGAGGTCGATCACGTCCTGGACCAGGGCCACGGTCAGCGGGCCGAGCCGCCGCTGCTCGTGGGCGGGCAGGTTCACATAGGCGGTGTTGGCCACGCCGTCGAGCAGGCGCTCGGCGGCGAACCGGGTCCCCGCCGACGCCTCCTTCACCGTGGGGTCGGTGTAGGCGGCGATCACCCCCAGCACCTGGGAGTAGACCTGGCTGCGGCGCTGCTCGGGGAGGCTCCAGATCGACTCGAAGGCGTCGGCGGCGGCGGGCTCGTTGGCCACGTTGATGGCGGCGGTGATCTCGGCCCGGTCCTGGCGCTGGCCCCAGCGGAGCACGTCGCTCATGGAGCGGCCGGAGATGGCCGCGGCCAGCAGCATGGAGGCCAGCAGGTTGGCCGTGGACCCGGGGATGGCCTCCGCGTCCGCGCCGGCCCTGCTGGTCAGGTGGCTGGCGTTCACCAGGGAGAGGGCCATGCGGTAGGCGCCCTCCCAGGTCTCGCAGCGGGGCAGCGGCGACCAGGTGTTGGCCTCCATCCCGGTCGCGCCGGCCGGGTCGTACAGGAACACCTCGCCCTTCTGCCAGCGCCGGCCGATGGTGGAGCGGATCAGGTCGGGCTTGACGCAGGCCGCCAGCACCGGCCCGTCCCACTCCAGGACGGCCGGGATGGTCAGGCCGCTGGTCTTCTGGCTCTGGGTCGGGCCGAGGGCGATCACCGACTGCAGCGGCTCGGCCGCGACCAGGCGGCCGTTCACCCGGCCCAGGGTGACCCGCCAGGGGGTCGGCGCCCGCACGTACAGGTCCTTGAACAGCTGCGGGCGGGCCCAGCCGGCCGGCCCCACCTGGTCGGCGGCCGGGGCGGCGCGCTTGACCACGACGCTCCGGCCCATGCGCTGGCGGGCCGACCGGAGCGCCGCGGACAGGAACACCCAGGCGGCGGCGAAGATCGCCAGCAGGAGCACGAAGGTCAGCCAGAAGGGCACCGGGCCGGGCAGGAGCCGGCGGGCGCCCTTGGGCCAGGCGGCGGCCGGGTCCAGCGGGTGGCGCGGCACCTTCACCGCCACCTGGCCCATCTCGGGCAGCGACACCTTGGGCCAGTGGCCCGAGTGGACGAACCCGGAGACCTGGCCAGTCAGCCAGAGCATGAAGGTGGCCCCGACCAGGATCGCGATGGCCATCAGCAGGAGCTGGTCGAGCGGCCCTTCGCGTCGGACCGCCGGCCGCAGGCTCATGACACCGAGTCGACGGCCTCGTCGGCCTCGGAGGTCATCCAAGGCGCCGACCGGGGGCCCATGTTGGCGTCGGTGTCGACGATCTCCCGCTCCAGCATCGGGTCGATGCGGTGCTGGACGATGAACGAGCGCCGCCCCACCCGCCACAGGGCCTCGCCCCGTTCCAGCATCGGGATCTGCTCGACCTCGGTCTGGGTCAGCCCCAGCAGCTCCCTGGCCTGCTCCACCTCACCGGGCGACTGGCGGTAGATGACCCGGGTCTCGGAGTCCTCCAGCAGCCCCTTGGCCAGCTGGACCTGCTCTGAGCCGGAGTCGCCGGCCGCGGTCAGGTCCGACAGCCGGTGCATCACGGCGATGTTCTGCACCCCGTACTGGCGGGCCAGCTTCCAGCTCTCCCGCAGCCAGCGGGCGATCGCCAGGTGCCGCAGCACCACCCAGGCCTCGTCCAGCACGACGATGCGCCGCACCCCGTCGTTGCGCGCCCACGACCCCTGGAGCCAGGCCGCCGTGCACGCCATCAGGATCGGCCGGGCCTCGTCCTTGACGTCCCGCAGGTTGAACACCACCAGCCGCCCCGACAGGTTCAGCCCGGGCGAGGTCGGCCCGTCGAACATGCCCCTGAGGTCCCCGGCCCCCATCCGCCGCAACGACAGCGCCAGCTGCCGCCCGTCCTCGGCCAGCCGGGCCGTCGAGGTCCGCAGCTCGTGCGCGGTCGCGTCCGAGGGCTCCAGCAGCCGGTTCACCACCTGCGGGATGATCGGCTGGCTGTTGCGCGTGGCCGCCTCCACCACCGCCTCGTGATGGGCCCGCTCCAGGCACGCATCCTCCTCCGGCCTGAGGTTGCGCCCCAGCATCACCCCCGAGATCGACCGCAGCAGCGCCAGCTGCGCATCCCCCCCGATCATCGGGTCCAGCGGGTTCAACCTGAGGTTGCCCCCACTCGCGAACCGGATCGGCTCCACCTTGCACATGGCGGCCAGGGCGTCGTACTCGCCCTTGGGGTCGATCACCCATGCGGTCCGGCCGAAGAGCATTTGTCTCCAGAGGAACGTTTTGACAAGTGAACTCTTCGCGTAGCCGATCTGGCCGATGACCAGCATGTTGGGCCCGGTGATCTCTTTTCCGTACAACGACCAGGCGTCGTAGCAGAACGAGCCGCCGAACACGTCGCGGCCGATGTAGACGC
>Ga0307289_10000665_pt1 | contig 14841 bp, 15 predicted proteins | sample ER_DNA_143_FD_194483 | JGI IMG/M metagenome (GOLD analysis project Ga0307289, IMG submission 194483) | Bulk soil microbial communities from the East River watershed near Crested Butte, Colorado, United States - ER_DNA_143 | ecosystem: Environmental > Terrestrial > Soil > Floodplain | place...
GCCGACGAGGTCGTCTGCCCCCATCCACTGGAGCAGATCGCGGTCGTCGGGCAGGCCTACGACAGCTTCGACCCGCTCGACGAGTGGTACGTCGGGTCGCTGCTCAACGAGTCCTGAGAGGTGCGCCTACAATGGCCGGGCCTGCCCTCTTAGCTCAGTTGGTAGAGCACCTCCATGGTAAGGAGGGGGTCGACGGTTCGAGTCCGTCAGAGGGCTCTAAGGGTAAGGAAATGGCTGCAAACCGAGTAGTTCCGTTCTCTGGATAAGCAGCCAGAACACACTCTTCAGCGTTCCAGGCCACCATCGAGGTCGCCAGCATGTGCGCAAAGTGCCTGCAGATCGACCTGTTTGCCGGGCGCCACGGAGCACCTCGTTGGAACAGAGGGACTCGACGAGCCCTGTTCGGAGAGGCTTCCGGCAAACGGCTCAGTGAGCCCAGCTCATAATCGTGTGGTCCTCGCGGACGAAGGGTCTGGCGACCGGCGACAGGTCTTGGGGACAGGACGAGCAGTCGAGACGGACCGCGCCCGGGTCGCAACTCGCAGGTGTCGCCGGCGTCGTGAGCGTCGACGAACGGAGCATGGAGCCGAGGAGATCCCCGGCGCGATAGGCATCGGCCACGGTGCGGTTCCGCGTGAGAACTTCGCGCTAAGCGTCACACTCTGTCACTGACGTTGTAGGGCAGCCACGGCAGGCTTATGCTCAAGGCGACAACGCATGCCAGATCTTCCTGCGGGCCGGGTCACCTTTCTCTTCACAGACATTGAGGGCTCGACCCGACTCCTGCACGCCCTCGGAGACCGCTACGCACAGGTCCTGGCCGAGCACCGCCGACTGCTGCGCGCAGCCTTTGCGCGGCACGGTGGTGTTGAGGTCGACACCCAGGGCGACAGCTTCTTTGTCGCCTTCTCCGACGCGGGCGAGGCGCTTGCGGCGGCCGAGGAGTCGCAACGCGCCCTCGCAGGGCACACCTGGCCGGAGAACTCGACGGTAAAGGTACGCATGGGCCTCCACACCGGCGAGCCCCTCGTTGCAGACGGCCACTACGTCGGGATCGATGTCCATCGAGCGGCGCGGATTGGCGCTGCGGCGCATGGAGGTCAGGTGATCGTGTCCGAGCGGACGACCCGCCTGCTGGGCGGCGACGGGTCTCTAACGCCGACGCTGCGCGACGTCGGAGCACACCACCTCAAGGACCTGCCTGAGCCCGAGCGTCTGTTCCAGTTCCTCGCTGACGGCCTGCTGAGCAGCTTCCCGCCGCCGCGAGTTCATGAGGAGGCGCTCGAGGCAGCTGGATTGCCCGACTACTCCGTACCTCCGGCCGACGTCCCGTGTCCGTACAAGGGTCTGCTCCCGTTCGAGCCTGAGGACAGCAAGTTCTTCTTCGGGCGCGAGCACCTAGCCGAGGATGTGGCCGCCCGCGTTGAAGCGACAGGCTTTCTCGCCGTCGTCGGGCCTTCAGGAAGCGGGAAGTCGTCGCTCGTCCGGGCGGGCGTCGTGCCTGGGCTGCAGCGCTCCGCAGACGGTGAGCTGCGCACGGCCATCTTTGCTCCAGGCACGCACCCGCTCGCGCGACTCGACGATGCGCGCGAGGCGCCGCTCCTCGTCGTCGACCAGTTCGAGGAAGTGTTCACCCTGTGCCGTGACGAGGAGGAGCGCGCCGCGTTCATCGACGCGCTTCTCGACCGCGCCGCGAATGGGGCCTGGGTCGTCGTCGCTCTTCGCGCCGACTTCTACGGCCACTGCGCGACGTACCCGCGCCTCGCCGGCGCGCTCGAGGAGTGGCAGGCGCTGGTCGGCCCGATGACCGAGGAAGAGCTTCGGCGCGCGATCGAGCGGCCCGGAGAACAGGCGGGGCTCCTGCTCGAGCCGGGCATGGTCGAGGCGATCCTGCGGGACGTCGCCGGGCAGCCGGGGGCCCTGCCGCTCCTGTCGCACAGCCTGCTCGAGACGTGGAAGCGCAGGAGCGGCCGGATGCTAACGGTGATCGGCTATCTGCAGTCAGGCGGCGTACAGGGGGCGATCGCGAAGACGGCCGAGACGGTGTACGACGCGCTCTCCCCGCAGCAGCAGGCACTCGCGCGCAACGTCTTCCTGCGGCTGACCGAGCTCGGCGAGGGCACCGAAGACACGCGTCGTCGCGTCTCGATCGCAGAGCTCTTCCCACGGCCAGAGCAGGAGGTGGAAGTGCGCGAGGTCCTGCGAACGCTCGCCGATGCCCGGCTCGTGACGATCGGCGAGGGAACGGTCGAAGTCGCACACGAGGCGCTCATCCGCCATTGGCCGAAGCTGCGCGAGTGGCTCGACGAGGACCGAGAGAGCCGGCTCCTCCACCGTCGGCTGACCGAAGCCGCGCAGGAGTGGGAGGCGCTCGGCCACGACCCGGGCGCACTTCTCCGCGGGACGCGTCTGGCCACGACCGGCGACTGGGCGACAGCGCACGATCCCGAGCTGAACCAGCTCGAGCGCGAGTTTCTGACTGCGAGCCGCCAGGCGAGCCAGGCCGAAGCCGAACGTCAGCGACGCGCGAACCGGCGCCTGCGCGGGCTGCTGGTGGGAGCCGTCGTCCTGCTGGCTCTTGCTCTGATTGCAGGGGTTGTCGCACTCGTCCAGCGAAGTCGTGCCCGGGACGCGCAGAGCCGTGCCGAGGCGCAGGCACTCCGGTCAGACGCAGAGCGTCTCGGGACCCTCGCGCTCGCGGAGCCGAAGCTGGATCGGTCCCTCCTCCTCGCAGTGGCGGGCTTCAAGCTCGAGGACCTACCGGAGACACGGGGTGACCTCCTCTCCGTGCTGCAGAGGAGCCCCGCGCTGATCGGGGTAGCCCACGTCTCCCGAACGGACATGCCGGCGATCGCCGCAAGCGAGCACGACGGGCTCCTGGCGTCAGGCGACTCGGCCGGGGTCGTCCACTTCACCGACACCCGCACGTGGCGTCCGAGCGGGACCGCTGTTTACCTCGACGGGCCTGTGTCGCAAGACGCGATGGAGTTCTCGCCCGACGGCAGCACGCTTGCCGTCGCCGCGACGAAGGGAGACGAGCGCGTCAGCCTGTACCTGGTCGACGTGGCGACGCGGAAGTCACGACTCGTCTGGTCGGGGTCCTCGGTGCCGGCAGTCCTCGGCCCTCGGCGGTTCACGCGCATGGCGTTCTCCCCGGACGGCACGCGGCTTGCCGTCGCCGTCGCAACCGCACCGACCCCCTCGCCGACGCCGCTGAGACAGCGCCTCCTTCTGCTCGCCGTGCCCACCGGCTTCGTCGTCTGGGAGCGGAGGTACCCACTGCATTCCGGGCAGAACGAGGTCGCCGTCGCCTTCACGCCGCAGGGCACGCTCGTCAGCTCCGCGCAACAAGGCGAGACGCTCGTCTGGGACCCGAAGAGCGGTCGGATCATGCGACGGTTCGGTATCGGCGGGCCGTTCGGGGTCTCGCCGAACGGAACAAGTCTTGCGGTCGCCCAGAACAACGCGAACCCGGCCGTCCAGAAGGCCTCGCTGGCGGTGCTCGACCTGCGCACCGGCAGACACCGATCGCTCAGGCCTCTCCCGGTGCCCGGCTGGCTCGTGTCCGTCCGATTCGCGCCAGGTGGCGCCATCATCGGCCGGGGAGTCGACTCGGCCGTGCGCGTCTGGGACGCCCGCTCAGGTGCGATCACCGACACCTTCTCGGCGGGCGCCGGGCTGAACCTCGCGCTCGCAGACGGCCGCACAGTCGTGGCCGGCGCGCAGGACGGAACGATCACCGTTTGGGATGTCGCCGGCGCCCGTCGGCTGGGGAGCACCTTCCGCTGGCGCTCCCCCGACGCCGGTTGTCTCACGACGCCCTGCATCGTCATCGACCGGCGCGGAACCCTCATGGCCGAGTCGTCCGCGAACGGCACTGTCGGACTTGTCGATCTCCGTACGGAGCGACCGGCCGGCACGCTGCCACCGAGGACAGGGCCGCTCGTGGACGCGCTGGCGTTCTTGCCGGACGGCCGGACGCTCGTCACGGGCGGTGCGAACGGCAAGGCCGTCCTGTGGGATGTGCGGAAGCGTGCGGCCGTCCGCACGCTGAGGCTCGGCGGCCACGTGTGGTGGGCAGCGGCCAGCCCGGAGGGGGAGCTGCTTGCGCTACAGACCCAGGCCGCAGGTCACTCGAGCTCACGCGTCGAGGTACGCGATGTGGCATCGGGGCAGCTGCTGTACCGGCGTAGCGTCTCGAACGGCAAGGGCGGTCTGGAGTTCAGCCCAGACGGGCGCAAGCTCGCCGCGCTCGGCTGTTGCGAGCCGGGCTCGACGATCGAGGTCTGGTCGGCGCGTTCGGGGAAGGACCTGTTCAGCCCGCGCGTTTCCGGTCACGCCACCTCGATCGCGTTCTCTCCGGACGGACGCCTCTTCGCGGCCGGGACGGAGGACGGGAAGGTCGTCCTCTGGGCCCCGGCCGATGGGTCGCCGGTGGGGGCGCCGGTCGACGTGGCCACGGGACCGGTCGAAGCCATCTCGTTCTCGCCGGACGGACGGCTGTTCGTCGCGAGCTCGGATGACGGAAGGGCGACCCTCTGGAACCCTCGGACGCACAAGCGCCTCGCCGACGGCTTCCCCGAGGAGGAGGGCTCGGTGCCCGTCGCGCGGTTCACGGCCCGCGGCGACCTGGTGATCGAAAACGTGCGGAACACGTCGCGCTGGCCGATCGACCCTGTGTCGTGGGCCCGCTTCGCGTGCCGGGTCGCCGGGCGCGACCTCACGCGTGCCGAGTGGTCGGATCTCCTGCCAAACCGGCCTTACCAACACATCTGCCCGCACTAGCGGCACGGCTCACCGGTGTGGAGGCCCATGCGGATGTGAACGGTCCCGACGCGAGAGCGGTTCGAGTGCGTCAGAGGGCTTGAATACCTGCAAGTCGGCTGGTTCTGTTGTTACCGAGGCGTCTCCTCCGACCCGTCTGTTCGTCGGGTCACGAGCCAGGCGCGTCGTTGTCGTCGCGACTCGGTAGCGTCGGATACTCGGTCGGATAGACCCCGACCGCGAACCCATAGACGGTCTCGCCCGACCGCGGAAGCTCGTCGAACTCCGCGACCAGCTCCGCCATCCGCTCCCAGAACTCCGACGCCTGCGCCTCCGAGATGCGTGCGTGCCGGATGAAACCCCACAGCTTCCCGTCCCGGTACGCCGTGCCCGACTCCTGGGCGGCGACCTCGAAGTCGTTGAAGTCCCGAGGCAGGTCGTCGCCGCCTTGGCGCCCCTCGACCCCGACGTAAAACATCCGTGCCGTGCGGCCGAAGAACCGCTCCTCGATCGCCCGCACGCGCCGAGTCCTCACTACCTGCACGAGCCCCGCCTCGGTGAGCACCTTGACGTGGTGGGCGATCGTGCTCTTCGGCCGTTCGACCGCGACCGCAAGCTCGGTCACCGTCGCCGCCCGCTCGTGGAGCAGCCCCAGGATCGTGGTGCGAAGGGGATGGCCGATCGCCTTCACCTGAGAGGGCCTGGTGAGCGCGATCCGGTCGGCGAGCTCGTAGTCCGGGGAAGACGGGTTGCCAGCCATGGCCGATCAGGCTAGCATTGCCGAATGTTCCAACTTACTGGATCAATGACTCAGGAGGGTTGACGATGACCGAGGCTCTGCTGTACCACCACGTCCAAGGGCTGACCGAGGGAGTGCGGTCGTTCGCCGACGAGTTGCGGCAGGAAGGGCACACCGTGCAAACGCCCGACCTGTTCGACGGGCGCACGTTCGAAACGATCGAGCAGGGCATGGCCTTCGCGCGCGAAGCGGGGTTCGGCGCGCTGGCCGAGCGCGGGCTGGCCGCCGCCGACGAGTTCGGCCGCGAAGTCGTCTACGCTGGCTTCTCCTTCGGGGTCATGGTCGCTCAACAGCTCGCGCAGACCCGGCCCGCCGCCCGCGGGGCGTTGCTCATGTACTCGTGCCTGCCGGTCTCGGAGTTCGGGGACGCGTGGCCGGAGGGCGTCCCGGTGCAGGTGCATGGCATGGACGCCGACCCCCACTTCGCCGAGGACCTCGAGGCTGCGCAAGCCCTCGTCGACTCGACGGACCGGGCCGAGCTGTTCCTCTACCCGGGAGCGGAGCACCTCTTCGCCGACTCCTCGCTCCCGGCGTACGACGCCGCCGCTGCGGCGTTGCTCACCGAGCGCGTGCTGGCGTTCCTCAACACGGTCCAGGCCGAGGAGAAAGAACTGGAAGACCTCCATCGGCCGCGCGATCGTCACCGCTGAATCCATCTCCGTCATGCCACCAGCGGGGTGAGGTCGCGGCCGTGGCGCGCGCTCGGTCATCAGCGCATCGCTTTCCTCACGAGCGCGCCGATCTTCGGCAAGGAGGTCGGCCACATGGCGCCGTCGTCTTCAATCCGGTCGCGGACGCGGCGCAACCCGCGCGAGGTCGCGCAGGTGTTGCGCGGCGGCGGGCTTGCCGGTCACCTGTGAAGTCGTGCCACGTCGCGCCGGGGTTGCTAGCTAACCGAGAACCGGTGCCGGGTCTGGCCGAACGTGCCCTTGGCGAACGCGAGCACCTTGGCGGGGCTCACGGAGAACACCAGGACTGCGCCACTCCCACCCTCGTGCCGAAAGCCACCGTCGCGCACCTCGTACTGCCAGCGCCCGTCCCACTTCGTCGCCCACGCCTCTGCGAGACGTTCGAGGACGCGCTCGTCCGTCACCTGGACGGCCTCGCCCTCGACCACGATGTCGAGCCCTCGCTCCCACTCGTTGCAGCCGGTCGTCAGGATCACGTTCTGGTTGGTTCTCAGATTCACGGCCTTCTGCTCGCCGGCGCCGGTTGCGAAATGGACGGCGCCATCGAGCCAGACGGCGACAAGCGGCGTGACATGGGGTCGGCCGTCTGCTCGGACGGTCGAGATCCAGAACAGCTCGGCCTCCTCGAGCAAGCGGCGAGTCTCTTCCCAGTCGGTCGCGACTGCATTCTGGTCGCTGAACCGCGTGTCGAGCTCAGTCACTGGCTGCTTCATCAGGACTCTCCCTTCGACCGTGCGCGGGCGTTTGGGGCGATGTGCTCGAGGATCGCTCGGACGATGGTCTCCCAGTCGGCTCGATCAACGCCGTGGCCGGCTCCCTTCCGCAGGCCTGCCCTTTTCTCCGAGTAACGTCTCGCGCGATGCACCTCGTAGACTGGATCAAAGCAGCGGCTAGTCGCCTCACCGCGCGCCTGGCGCTCGTCGGCGCGGATCCTCACGACGACGAGGATCTGCGTGCCCGAAAAGCGCTGCTGGTCCTGATCTCTGTGTTGATCCTGCCGGTCGCGGCGCTGTGGGGGGCGCTGTATCTCGCGTTCGGATCGCCGGTCGGTGTGGTGCCGCTCGTGTACTTCGGGATTCTGCTCGGTGCGCTCGCCATGTACTCGCGCACGGGCAACTTCCCGTGGCTGCTCCGGGTGAGTCAGGTCGCCATCCTGCTCGCGCCGACCCTGTCGATGATTCCGCTCGGCGGATTCCTCGACGCCGGCGGCGTCGGCCTGTGGGGGATTCTCGCCCCGCTCGGGGCGCTCGTGTTCAGCGAGGTCAAGTCGGCGGCCCGTTGGTACGTCGCCTATGTCGTCGTGTTCCTCGGATCGGGACTCGCAGGCGAGATCATCGGCCCGATCTGGACGCCGCTGCCCGTCTGGTTCACGAGCACGATGCTGGCCCTGAACATCGCGGTCGGCGGCACCATCGTCTTCACGCTGCTCGCGGTGTTCGCCAGCCAGCGCCGCGATGCGCTGGCCGCGCTTCGGCAGGAACAGGAGAAGTCCGAAAACCTCCTGCTCAACATCCTGCCGCGCTCGATCGCCGACAAGCTGAAGGCCGAGACGCAACCGATCGCGGATCACTTCGGGTCGGCCTCGATCCTGTTCGCGGATGTGGCCGATTTCACTCCCTGGTCTGAACGGCTCCCGCCCGCCGAGGTGGTGGGCTACCTCGATCGCCTGTTCAGTTGCTTCGACGAGCTCGCGGAGCGCTACAGGCTGGAAAAGATCAAGACGATCGGGGACTGCTACATGGTTGCGGCGGGCGTGCCGATACCACGCCCCGACCATGCTCGCGCACTCGCGCTCATGGCACTCGACATGCTCGCGACGATGCGCTCGGACGAGGGGGTCGCGCACCTCGGCCACGAGCTCCGGGTCGGCATCAACTCGGGCCCGGTCGTGGCCGGCGTGATCGGCCGGAAGCGCTTCCTCTATGACCTCTGGGGCGACGCGGTGAACACGGCCAGTCGCATGGAGTCCCACGGGACGCCGGGACGGATCCAGATCACGCGCGCGACATACGAGTTGCTCGCCGACGAGTTCGAATGCGAGCCGCGGGGGACGATTGCGGTCAAGGGGAAGGGCGAGGTCGAGGCGTGGTACCTCATCGGGCCAAGGGCCGAACGGGCAGCAGCCGCCGGCGACGGTGGCCGTGAGCAGACTCTCGCCGACCCTAGCGTGAACCCAAACGGAGGAGCATGACCCGCGAACGGCTGAACGACCTCGCCCGCACGGTGATCGACTCGAATAGGTACATGGCGCTCGGAACCGCAGACCCGGACGGTCACCCATGGGTGACGCCCGTCTGGTTCGCTTCGGAGGACTACAAGCACTTTCACTGGGTTTCGTCGCCCGACGCGAGACACTCACGGAACGTTGCGGGCCGGCCCGAGGTGGCGATCGCGATCTTCGACTCGACCGTGCCCGTCGGCGGAGCACAGGCCGTGTACATGTCAGGCCGGGCCGAGGAGCTTACGGGCACCGAGCTCGAGCGCGGCATCGAGATCTTCGGCCGGCTGTCGGCTGCGGACGTGGGACGCACGTGGGGATGGGACGACGTGCAGCCGCCGTCGCTCTTCCGGCTCTACCGGGCCGCGGCCTCGGAGCACTATGTGCTGATCCCGGGTCGCGATCCGGAGCACGGCACCGGCGTCGACCGCCGCGAGCAGGTCACACCGGCCTAGGTGCCGACCGGGTGTGACTATGACCGAGCATGCGGTGGTGATCGCCGGAGGCGGTCCGACTGGGCTGATGCTGGCAGGCGAGTTGGCGTTGGCGGGGGTCGACGTTGCCATCGTCGAGCGGCGCGCCAGCCAGGATCTCCCCGGGTCACGCGCAGGCGGTCTGCACTCGCGCACCATCGAAGTTTTCGATCAGCGTGGAATCGCCGATCGGTTCCTCGCGGAGGGGCAAACGGTGCAGGTCGCGGCGTTCGCCGGGACACCCTTGGACATCAGCGACTTTCCCACCCGCCACCCCTACGGGCTCGGGCTGTGGCAGAACCACATCGAGCGCATCCTCGCCGGCTGGGTCGGCGAGCTGGCGATGACGTTCTATCGCGGACGTGAGGTGACGGGCTTCGCGCAGGACGACAGCGGCGTCGACGTCGAGCTCTCCGACGGCCAGTCGCTGCGGGCGCAATATCTCGTCGGGTGCGACGGAGGACGCAGTCTGGTCCGGAAGGCAGCCGGCATCGAGTTCCCCGGCTGGGATCCGACGACGAGCGCCCTGCTCGCCGAGGTCGAGATGGCCGAGGAGCCGGAACTGGGCATGCGCCGCAATTCCTTTGGCATCCATTCCGTGGGCAAGGTGGAGTACGAGATCCGCGACGGCGAGGTGGTCTACACGGAAGGGGGGACGGTCCGGGTGATGGTGACTGAAGAGCACGTCGGAGCCACGAGCGAACCCACCCTGCGCGATCTCAGCGAGGGCCTCATCGCCGTCTACGGGACCGACTACGGGATCCACAGTCCCACCTGGATCACCAGGTTCACCGACATGACCCGGCAGGCCGCGGCCTACCGCGATGAACGGATCCTGCTGGCCGGCGACGCGGCGCACGTGCATTCCCCGGTCGGTGGACAGGGCCTCAACACGGGTGTCCAGGATGCGGTGAATCTGGGCTGGAAGCTTGCCCAGGTGGTCAACCGGACAGCGCCGGAAAGCCTCCTGGATACCTACCATTCCGAGCGCCACCCGGTCGCTGCCCGCGTGCTGCGAAACACGATGGCGCAGGTCGTGCTCATGCGCGTCGACGATCGCATCGAGGTGGTGCGCGACACCGTGTCCGAGCTGCTGAGCATGGACGAGCCACGTGAACGATTCGCCGCGATGATGTCCGGTCTGGACATCCACTACGACCTGGGCGAGGGACACCCGCTGCTCGGACGCCGCATGCCCGACCTCGACCTGGTCACCGCCGACGGTCCGCTCCGGGTCTTCACCCTGCTGCACGATGCCCGGCCGGTGCTGCTCAACCTCGGTGAGCCCGGCGGCCTCGACATCACTCCATGGGCAGATCGCGTTCAGTCGATCGACGCCGAATGCGGTGGTCCGTGGGAGCTCCCGGCGATCGGGGCGGTCACTGCTCCCACCGCCGTGTTGATTCGTCCCGACGGATATGTGGCCTGGGTGGGAGAGCCAACCCAGCTGGGACTCGCTGAGGCGCTAACCACCTGGTTCGGCCCGCTTACTGCGGCGTAGCGCACCGCGGGCTACGTCGGAGTGTCGCTCTCACCTGAGTAGCGCGCCAGCATCGGCGGAGTGTGGAGGCACTCGGCAAAGCTGAACGGCCGCGTGACGAGCGGCGGCACCCGGCCGGCATCGGGATGGAGCGGGTTCATCAACACGACGTCCGCCTCCGGGAGGACCTGCGAGCGCACTGCCGCCAGCAAGCTGCGGCGCTCCTCGAGCCAGTCGGTCACCCAGTCGCGGATCGCATCGTCGCCGTCGGCGTCGCGGACCCTCTCGGGAATCGCATCGATCTCGGTCCATCCGAGCACGTAGTCATCTGGCGCATCGGCTGGATCGCCCGGCAGGTATCGCAGGGCCACCAGCACCGCGAGCCCTGCCTCCGAGGCGAAGTTGACCACCGGTGCGCCCGGCGGTGAGTAGCGGCCGCCATGTTTCGACGTCCTCGAGCCGTCAAGCGCCGTCCGGCCCGTCCGGGTGAGCCGCCAGAGTCGCATCGGCATCAGGATTTGGCTCACGCGTCGAGCGGTAGCCGTTGCAGCAGCGCGTCCACGCGCGCGAAGCCGCTCTTCGCTCCTTCCTCGACGCCGTACTGCATCGTCGTGTCGCGCTCCTCGCTCGTAGCGAAGCGCATCGTCTGCGTCAGCTTCGTCCGGTCGCCCAGATCCTCGAACTCGAGCGTCTGCAGGTGGTTCTGGAACGTCTGCACGAGCCGCTCGGGCGCGTCGACCTCGCGGAACTCGCCCTCGACGACGCCGTAGGCGGTCTGGAAGCGGTACGTGCCGCCGGGACGGACGTCCATCTCCTCGACGACGGTGCCGTCGCCCCACCATTCCGGGATCAGCTTCGGGTCGGTCCAGACGGAGAAGACGTGTGCGCGCGGTGCGTCGAAGATCCGCTCGACGCGGATCTCGAGCTCGTTCGGGGTGGCGACGGTGGTCTCGTTCATCGTCAGCTCACCGCCTGCTTGAGGAGCTTCGCGATCCTGGCCTCGTCGGCCTTGGTCAGCTTCGTCAAGGCGAAGGCGACCGGCCACAGTGAGCCGTCGTCGAGGTTCGCGGTGTCGTTGAAGCCGAGCATCGCGTAGCGCTCCTTGAACTTCTCCGCATTGCGGAAGAAGAGGACGACCTTGCCGTCCTTGTTGGCGTACGCGGGCATTCCGTACCAGGTCTTCGGCGTGAGGTCGGGGGCGTTCTTCTTGACGATCGCGTGGATCCGCTCGCCGAGGGCGCGATCGTCAGGCGACATCGCCGCGAGCGCGGAGAGCACGGTCTCTTCCCCCTCCGCGGCCGCCTTCAGCTCCTTGGCGCGCGCTCTCATCGCGGCCTTCTCCTCGGCCGTGAATCCGTCCTTCTTCTTGGTCGGGCTCATCGTGCTCCTTTCGTGCGTTCGACGACCTGCGCGAAGCGGTCGAGCCGCTGCAGCCACGTGCTGATGCCCTCGAAGGCGTAGGGCGCGAGCCTGCAGCTGCGGACACGGCCGACCTTCTCCGTCGTCACGAGCTGCGCCTCCTCGAGCAGCCGGATGTGCTTCTTCATCCCGGTCAGCGACATGCCGAAGGGCTCGGCGAGCTCGCTGATCGTCGCGCGGCCGGACCCGAGCCGTTCGAGGACGGCACGGCGGGTCGGGTCGGCGAGGGCTGCGAAGGCGCGGTCGACGGTCGGTGGATACTGAACCATTCGGTTCACTATAGTGAGGTCGGCGCTGCGAGGCAAGCCGAAAGCTCCGGATGGCTCGTAAGGTTAAGCCGAGGCGACCGCGCGGCGGGCCGGTGCTGTGGGCGTGAAGGGACGGAGGTCGTCGTCGCCGGGCTGGATGACACCCCAGCTGCTCTCCGGCACCGCGTTCCACGCGCCGGGAAGCTCGTCGCCCAGAGGCTCGGAGACCACCAGACGGCCGGCGCTACCTAGCTTGCTTGCCACCTCGAACATGGTCGGGCTGTCCGGGTACATGAGCTCGAGCGTCTCGACGGCGGTGCTGTAGAAGAGCGAGCGCGAGTCGCCCTCGCTCGAGTAGCGGAACGCCCAGATCTTGTCTCCGTCCGTCGTCGCGACCGTCATCTGGATCGGGTGCTCGACGCCGTGCTCCTTGCCAACCTCCTCCACGAGCCCGACGGCATGCGCAACCGCCGTCGGCGGGTCTTGCTCGAGCCCGTACGTGAGCGCGAGGTGGAAGAGCACCTCCGTGTCGGTCGACCCCTCGATGAGCGGGTAGAGCTCCGGCGAGATCTCCAGCACGAGGTCCCGTTTCAGCAGGTGGAAGTCGCGGATCATGCCGTTGTGCATGAAGAGCCAGTTGCGGTACCTGTAGGGATGACAGTTCGTCTGCTGCACCGGGCTGCCGGTGGACGCGCGGATGTGCGCGAAGACGAGCGGCGACTCGACCTGGCGGGAGAGCTCGTGGAGGTTCCGGTCGTTCCAGGCCGGCTCGATGCTGTGGAAGACCCCGGGCTCGTCACCGACGCCGTACCAGCCGATGCCGAATCCGTCGCCGTTGGTCGGCTCGGCCCCCATCGTCGAGTGCAGGCTCTGCGCGATCAGCGAGTGCTTCGGCCGGTAGAGCAGGTCCTCGATCAAAACCGGCTTACCGGAGTATGCGAGCCAGCGACACATGCTTCCTCCTCGTGGTGGTCAGCGCACGATGCGCGGCACGCGTGATCGCGCTGCCGTCCCGATTGGAGCCTACCGACGCGTCGCGAGTCGGTCGACAACTGCGTCCCGCCGGATGCCCCGCTGGGCGCGAACGGGCTCTTCTGGGCGCTCGACCCGTTCGGCCTGCGTGCTCCGCAGCTGCACGCGCGTGTGACGATCGACCGCTAGCGCGGGCACCACCGAGGCCCACGGGCACCGCCCTATACTGGTGCGGCGGAACGAGAGGCGTGTTGTCAGCTTCGGCGATTCCGTTGAACAGTGTTCAGTCGGAGCGCTGTCGCGAACAAGGGAGAGGACATGGCAGTAGGCCCCGTCGACGTCTACATCATTGGTTTTCCGGGCAACAAGTTCAGCGGGCGCATCGCGCCGGCGATCTTGGACCTCGTCGAGAACGGCACGATCCGAGTGCTCGATCTGCTCTTCGTGATGAAGGATGCAGACGGCACCGTGACGACACTCGAGGCTGCCGACCTCGATGAGGACGGCGCAGCCTTCGTCTCCATCGACGTCGCGGAGCCAGGCTCGTTGGGGCCGGAGGACGCCGAGGAAGTCAGCGACGACCTTCCGTCCAACAGCGCAGCGCTCCTGATCGCTTTCGAGAACGTCTGGGCCCGGAAGGTGGTCGACGCTCTCCAGGCCGCAGACGCTGTGCTGATCGATTCGATCCGGATCCCCGCCGACGTCGTGGCGGCCGCACTCGAGGCATAGACCCCGTCCGTTAGAGACCGAAAGGAACGACATGGGACTTCTACGTATGGCAGCCCGCACCGCCGTAGTCGCGGGAACCGCCACCGCCGTGTCCGGGCGCGTCCAGCGCCGCCAGGCCGAGAGGTACGACCAGGAGGACGCGCAGGGCGCAGCGCCGCCTGCGGCGGAGGACGATGCGGGCGCACAGCTCCAGGACCTCGCGAAGCTGCACGAGCAAGGCGTGCTCACCGACGACGAGTTCGCGGCCGCCAAGGCCAAGATTCTCGGAATCTGACCGGGCACTGCGCGGACAAGTGAGGCCGGTCGAGGCGTACTCTCGGCTGGCAGCGGTCTACGACGAGATCGTCGTCGACCCTTGTCATGGCCGCTGGGCGGCGTTTCTCGACGAGCTCTGGACTGCCGACCCGGCGGGCGTACGCTCAGTCCTCGATCTCTGCTGCGGCACCGGCCTGCTCGCAGGCGAGCTGATCGCGCGGGGTTACCGGGTCGTCGGGGTCGATGAATCCGACGCGATGCTGGCCGTCGCTCGAGAGCGTCTCGGGCCCGACGTGGAGCTGAGCCGAACGACTCTTCCCGACCTGCCGGTCGAAGGTGCCTTCGACGCGGCGGTCTGCACGTTCGACGGCCTGAACTACCTCGCTCCGAACGCGTTGCGACTCACGATTGCCGCGGTGGCGCGCCGCCTGCGGACCTCCGGGTGGCTCGTCTTCGACCTCCACACCGACGCGATGATGCGCTTCACGATCTCGAACCCGGTCGTGACGGGTGCAGCGGCAGAGAATCGCTTCGTGATCAGCAGCACCGTGGATCCCGGCGCACGCACCTGCGACACCGAGATCGAGGTCACGCAGCCACGGGACACCTTCAGCGAGCAGCACCGCCAGTACTTCCACGCGGACACCGATGTCCGCGCCGCTCTCCAGGACGCGGACTTCGCGGTGAGCGAGGTAAGCGCGGAATACACGCACGAGCCGTTGGACGAATCGACCCTGCGCGCCACCTGGACTGCGCGGCGTCTACCGACCTGAGCTGGATCTCCTAGCCGGCGAG
>Ga0307289_10000666_pt1 | contig 14832 bp, 12 predicted proteins | sample ER_DNA_143_FD_194483 | JGI IMG/M metagenome (GOLD analysis project Ga0307289, IMG submission 194483) | Bulk soil microbial communities from the East River watershed near Crested Butte, Colorado, United States - ER_DNA_143 | ecosystem: Environmental > Terrestrial > Soil > Floodplain | place...
GGAGGAGCAGATCGACGCCGTGCTGACGACCTCGCCGCCGAACTCGATCAACCTGATCGGCGCTGCGGTGAAGAAGGCGACCGGCGCGAAGTGGGTCGCCGACCTCCGCGACCCGTTGATCGCCGATGCGGACAACCCCGTCGAGCGCTTGCCGGCCCGGGCGAAGGAGAACGTCCAGCGCCTGGTCGCGCGGCTGGTCGCCTCGCAGGCGGATGCGATCGTGACCGCCTGGGACGGGATCGCCGACGAGATCCGCGGCTACGAGCCGAAAGCGACGGTCACCGTGATTCCGAACGGCGCCGACTACGACGACTTCGAGGGGCTCGAGTACAGCGCTGGGGACCGCTTCCGGATCACCCATACCGGCAGCTTCTTCGGCAAGCGAAACCCGCGGCCGTTCCTGACCGCGCTGCAGGAGAGCGGTCTCGAAGACGTCGCCGTCCGCTTCGTTGGCGAGCTGACCTCGCGCGACCGCGAGTGGGCCGAGACGCTTGGCCTCGGCGAACGGCTCGAGCTGCTGCCGTTCGGCTCACGGCGGCGCTCCCTGGCGTATCAGCGTGACTCGGAGGCTCTCCTCTTGCTCCTCCCGCAGGCGGGTGAGCGCGGGGCGGCGGTCTTGCCCGGCAAGATCTTCGAGTACCTCGCCGCGGAACGGCCGATCATCGCCGCCGTGCCTACGGACGGAGCCGCGGCCAACCTGATTCGCGAGTCGGGGGCCGGGATCGTCGTACCCCCGGACGACGTGGGCGCGATTCGGGAGGCGCTCGTCGGGCTCGAGGCGCGCTGGCGCGCAGGCCGCCTGAACGGAAACCCCCTTCGGCCGGAGCTGCGCGAGCGCATCTCCAGGCGCAAGCGTGTCGAGGAGCTCTCGGAGCTCTTGCTAAAGCTCTCCTGATGCCGTCTCGCCGCCTGACCGACTTCCTGCTCTTCGCCGCCGTGTTCACGATGAGCTTCGAGAAGCTCTACTGGAACGTCGCCGGCAAGATCAGCCTCTCCGAGGTGCTGGCGATCCTCTTTGTCGGTGCCTATGTGCTTCGCCGGCTGGCACGCGCCGACGACGACACGCTGCCGCGAACGTCGGGGATCATCCTCGTCTTCTTCGCCGCCTTCCTACTCGTCTACCTGATCGGCTTCTACAACCTCGAGACAACGCAGGGCCTGACCCAGTTCGGCAAAGGAATGGGCAAGTTCGTCCTCCACTTCGCGTTCCTCGCCGCGGCGGTGGACTACCTCGCCCGCTCGAGCGAAAGACTCTACTGGCGGCTGTTGGCGTGGTTTTGCCTCGGCGTCGCCGCGAATGCGGCTTACGGGCTCATCCAGCTCGCTGCCGCCCAGGCCGGCCACAATCTCGACGCCAGCCTGATCCAGCCGATCACAGGCCATTCGAGCCAGATCAACATCTATGGGGCCGTGGGTGGCTCGAACGTCTACCGCGTCGACGGCCTGACGCCCGACCCGAACCATCTCGGGATCGCCCTCGTCGTGCCGCTGCTGGTGCTCGGGCCGATCTACCTGCGCCTGGAGCCGAGGCATCGCCTGAAGCTGCCGCTGGCGCTGCTGCTTGCGGGACTGCTCGGCGTTGAGCTGGCGACGCTCTCGCGCAGCGGTTTGCTGGGCCTGGGCGTCGGCTTTCTCGTGCTGCTGATCCCGTACCGCCGTCTGCTGCTCTCCCGCGCGATGCTCTTGCCGCTGGCGATCGTCGCGGTCGCGGTCGCCTATGAGATCCATCGCCGGCCGCACTTCTTCCATACCGTGATCACGTCACGCCTCCAGCGCGGTGGTCGCTCGACGCAGATCCACTTCCAGATCTACGACTTCATCCCGCAGGTGCTCCACCAGCACCCGCTCTTCGGCCTCGGCTTCAACAACTTCTCGGTCTACTACCAGTTCGTCACCGGCAAGACGAACTGGGGGCCACACTCGTTCTACGTCGCGTTGATGGTCGAGACCGGCCTCGTCGGGACGGCGCTCTTCGGCGTTTTCCTCTGGTACCTCTTCCGCCGGCTGCAAGTCTCCCGGGCAATCGGCCGCGCCCTCGCTGCGGCGCGCGACCCGGTCGCAGCGAGAGTGCGACCGCTGGCCTGGGGGCTGACCGCCGCGCTCGTCGGCACCTTGGCGGCGAACGCCTTCTACCTGACGATGACCTTTTTTTACTTCTACGCCTTTGTACTGCTGGTGCTGGCCGTGCCGGTCGTCTTCGGGCGCCGGTTGCAGGCGACAGGTTGAAAGTCGTCGTCCTGACCACCTCGTACCCGCGCGGGCCGGAGGATGTCGCCGGTCGCTTCGTCGCCGACGCGGTCGAGCATGTGCGCCGACGCGGCCTCGAGGTCGCGGTCGTCTCGCCGCTCGACTTCCGCCACTACGGGATCGCTTATGGCTCCGGCGTTGTCGGCAACCTGCGCCGGCGACCCGCGAGAGCGCTGCTCTTGCCGCTGCTCCTGCGGTCATTCCGCCGCGCCGCCGCGGCTGCCGCGCGCGACGCCGACCTCGTCCATGCCCACTGGCTGCCTCTGGGTGCGGTCGCGATGCGACTCCGGCGGCCGTTCGTCGTCCAGCTCTGGGGAACGGACGTCGAGCTGGCCCGTCGCGTTCCGTGGCTCGCGCGACGCATCCTCGGCCGCGCGAAGTTGACGCTCTGCGCCTCGAACGCGCTCGCAGACGCCGCGCGTGAGCTGGGCGCTAGCGAGGTGCGGGTGATCGGCAGCGGCGTCGAGGTGCCGTCCCAGGTGGCCGAGGAGGGGAAGCCGCCCGAGGTGCTCTATGCCGGCCGCCTCTCGCAGGAGAAGGGCATCCTCGACCTGCTCGAGGCCGCGGACAACGGGATCAAGCTGACGATCGCCGGCGACGGGCCGCTCCGCGATCGGGTCCCTGGCGCGCTCGGTTTTGTCCCGCACGACGAGCTCGGGCCGCTCTACGACCGCGCCGCCGTTGTGGCCGTGCCATCGCACCGTGAGGGCTTCGGGGTCGTCTGCGCCGAGGCGATGGCACACGGCCGGCCGGTCGTCGCGGGGGCGGTGGGCGGCTTGCTCGACCTGGTCGTCCACGAGGAGACGGGCCTGCTCGTCCCGCCGCGCGACGTCGCCGCCCTGCGCGAGGCGCTGCACCGGCTGCTCGGCGACGACGAGCTGCGGGCGCGCCTGGGCGCGAACGCGCGCAAGCGCGCCGAGGAGCAGCTTTCGTGGGACCACGTCACCGACCTGACGCTCGCCGCCTACGAGGAGGCCCTCGGTTGAGGCCGGCAGTCGTCTTCGGCCAGCTCCACGCCGGGTTGGCGCTCGACCGCGCGCTCGGCCGCGACGGCGTGACGGTCCATGGCCTCGCGCTCGACGAGCACGAGTTCGGCTTGCGCTCGCGGTACCTGGCGAGCAAGCGGGTCGTCCATTCGGACGAGGAGGTCTTGGCCGCCCTGCGGGCTCTGCCCGAGCGGCCGGTGCTCTTCCCCGAGCGCGACGAGAACGTGGCCTTCGTGCTGCGCAACTGGGCCGGCGTGCACGAGCTCGCGGACGTGCCGCTCCCGGCCGACCCGGACATCGTCCTCCGGCTCCGCCGCAAGGAGCGCCTGCCGGCTGAGGCCGCCGCCGCCGGAGTGTCGGCTCCGGGGACCGTGCTCGCGCGCGACGAGGACGCCGTTCGCAGCGCCGACTTGCAGCCGCCGCTCCTCGTCAAGCCCGCGGAGGGTCAGGAGTTCGCACTCGCGTTCGGCGAGAAGGCGGTCGTCGCCCCCGACGTCGACGCAGCGGTCACTGCCTGGCGCCGCGCCCACGAGCACGGCTTCGACACGATCGTCCAGGAGCTGATTCCGGACTCACACGACTACGTCTTCTCGCTGCTCACTTACATCGGCAGGGAGGGCGAGCCGCTTGCGAGCGTCACCGGCCGGAAAGTGCGCCAGGGGCCGCTTCGCTTCGGGACGAGCGCGGTCTTCGAGGCGAGGCGCGAGCCGGAGGTCGAGGAGCAGGGCCTGCGCCTGCTCCGTCATGTGGGCTATCGGGGCTTCGCGCACGTCGAGCTCGTCCGCGACCTGCGGGACGGGGCGCTGAAGCTCGTCGAGGTGAACACGCGGCTGCCGATCTGGGCGGGCATCGCGATGCGGTCCGAGTTCAATCTCGCGCGGATCGCCTACGACGACCTGACGGGCCGGCCTGCTCGCCCGAACGGTGCCCCTCCCGACGGCGTTTCCTGGATCTACTTCGCCAAGGATGTCTGGGTGTCGGCACAGATGGCGCGGCGGCGCGAGCTTCGCCCCGGCCAGTTCCTCTCCCACTACCTGCGCCGCCACAAGGTGCGCTCCGTCTTCGCGGCCGACGACCCGCTGCCGGCGGTGGCCAGCGTGGCCTACCTGCGGTCACGCGTCTGATGCGGGTCGCGCTCGTCGATCCGCTCAGCTACACGCCGCCTTACGACGACGGGCTCGCGCGCGCGCTCGCGGGACGCGGCCACGAGGTGACGCTGCTTGCCGGCCCGTTCCTGCACGGCTCGGTGCCGGAGCCGGTCGGCTACACACGCGAGGAGGTCTTTCTGCCGGTGACGGGGCGGCTCTTCCGGCCACTCCCGCGGTCTCGCCTGCGGCTTCTGCTGAAGGGGGTCGAGTACCTGCCGAGCGCGAGCCGGCTCGTCAGCCGCCTGGAGGCGCTCGAGCCTGACGTGGTCCACGTCCAGTGGCTGCCGCGCCCGGAGCTCGACCGCCGCTGGCTGCGCCGGCTGCCGGCGCCCTCTGTGTTCACCGCGCACGACGTGATGCCACGGCGCGAGCGGGCGCGGGCGATCTGGCCCGAGGTCCTGGCGTCGTTCGGGCGGGTCGTCGTCCATTCGGAGACTGCTGTCCGGGAGCTGGGCGAGCTCGGTGTCGACGCCACGCGGATCGCCCACCCGGTGTTCGAGGCGCTCGAGCCGACCGCGCCACCGGCCGGTAAGACGCTGCTCTTCTTCGGGCTGATCCGCGAGTACAAGGGCCTCGACGTCCTCGTGCGGGCCCTTGCCGACATCCCCGGCTCCCGTCTCGTCGTTGCAGGCGACCCGGTCGACTCGGTCGAGCCCGCGCGCGCTGCCGCCCGCGAGCTCGAAGTCGACGACCGGATCGAATGGCGCCTCGGCTACGTCCCGGACGCCGAGGTGCCGGGGCTCTTCGAGCAGACGACGGTAGTCGTTCTGCCCTACCGGCGGCTCGACTCGTCGGGCGTGCTCGCGACGGCGATTGGATACGGTCGCCCGGTCGTGGTCACGGACGTCGGCTCGCTCGGGGAGCAGGTGCGCGAATTCGGCGCCGGCAGGGTCGTCCCACCGGAGGATCCCGCCGCGCTCGCCCAGGCCTGCAACGAACTGCTGCAGAGCGCGGGCGAGCTCGAGCGTGCCGCGGCCGGAGCGCGCGCCGCAGCGGCCTCACTGACCTGGGGCGCGTCCGCGGAAGCACACGAACGGCTCTACCAGGAGCTCCTGTGAGGGTCGTCAAGGCGATCATCGACCGCCTGACGGCCGCGGTGGCGCTCGTGCTGCTCAGCCCCCTGCTCGCGGCGGTTTCGCTCTGGATCTGGCTGGACGACGGCCGCCCGGCGCTGATCGCGCAGGAGCGCGCGGGCAAGGGCGGCAAGCCGTTCCGGATGCTCAAGTTCCGGACGATGGTCGTCGACGCGATCGAGGCCGGCAGGCGGCTTGGACTCGAAGATCCCTGGGGGCTCGTGCCCGACGATCCCCGGATTACGCGCAGCGGGCGCTTCCTCCGCCGCACGAGCCTCGACGAGTTGCCGCAGTTGCTCAACGTGGTCAAGGGACAGATGAGCCTTGTTGGCCCTAGGCCGGACCTCGTCGAGCAGGTCGCGAATTACTCCGAGCGCGACCGGCGCCGCCTCGCTGTCCTGCCCGGGATCACCGGCTGGTCGCAGGTCCACGGCCGCGAGGAGATCAGCTGGCCCGAGCGCTTCGAGCAGGACGCCTGGTACGTCGAGCACTGGTCGCTCTGGCTCGATGTGAAGATCGTGATCGCGACCTTCATGCAGCTCTTCCGTTCGAGCGAGGCGCCGGTCGAGGACAAGATGAACATCGAGCGCGCCCGCGCGCGCGAGAACGGCTGATGGAGGAGGTCGCACCCGGTGAGTGGGACGCTTTGCTGGCGCGGCTCGGGCTCGACGACGTCTATCTAAGGCGTGAATACGTCGAGAGCGCCTGCCTGATCGAGCCGGGCAGGCCGACCTTCCTGTACGAAGCCGGGACAGTTTTTCCCTGCATTCTGCGCCCTTTTCAGGACCGCTTCGATGTGACGACGCCGTACGGCTACGGCGGGCCGGTGAGTGGGGACGCCGACGCCGGCGCGTTCTACTCGGCCTACGGGCGTTGGTGTCGAGAGCGAGGCGTGGTCTCCACCTTTGTCCGTTTCCATCCGCTGTTCGGGAACCACCGCTACGCCGAGATCCCAGTCGAGCCACTCGGGTCGACGGTCGCCTGGCGGCTAGAGGGGGACGACCTGTTCGAGCGGATGCACTCGCATCACCGGCGGGTCGTGCGCAAGGCCGAGCGGGCTGAGCCTGAGGTCACGGTCGACGAAAGCCCCGCGCTCGAGGAGTTCGCAGCGCTCTACGAGCAGACGATGGCCCGGCTCGACGCTGATGCCTTCTACCTCTTCACGCCGGAGTACTGGGAGTCGCTTCGCCAGCTTCCCTGCCTGCTGGTCTCGGCGCGGGCCGGTGGCGAGCTGCTCGCGAGCGTGCTCTGCTTCGCCGCCAAGCCGTGGCTCCACTATCACCTCGGCGCCTCGAGCGACGAGGGCCGACGGCTCGGGGCGAGCAACCTCGTGCTGTACGAAGCGGCCTCCTGGGGGCGGGCGCAGGGGTACGAGCTCTTACATCTCGGCGGTGGCGTCGGCGGGCAGGAGGATTCGCTCTTCGAGTTCAAGCGACGGTTCGACCCGGACGCCGAGCGCGAGTTCGCGATCGGGAAGGCGATTCACGACGAGGCCGCCTACGGTGAGCTCGCCGACGGCGCGCCGCTCGATGGCTTCTTTCCGGCCTACCGGAATACTGCGCGCTGATGCTGATTCTGAAGACGCTTTTCTGGGGCAGCCTCGGCGCTCTCGCCTGGACGCACGCGGGCTATCCGCTCGCCGCGGCCGCCGCCGGTCGCGTACGGACCAAGCGCGTCCGCAAGGGTGACATCGAGCCGACCGTCACCCTGATCGTGCCCGCCTACAACGAGGAGGCCGTGATCGGCCGACGGCTCGAGAATCTGCTTGCGCTCGACTATCCAGCCGACAAGCTGGAGCTCGTCGTCTCGTCCGACGCGTCGGACGACGGCACCGACGCGATCGTCGAAGAGGTGGCGTCGCGTCAGCCGCGCGTCCGGCTGCTGCGCTGGGACCGAGGCGGCAAGCTGCCGGGCTTGGACAAGACCGTCGCCGCGACCGAGAGCGACGTGGTCGCGTTCACGGATGCGAACACGACCTGGGCGCCCGACGCGCTGGCGAAGCTCGTGCGCAACTTCGCCGACGAGGATGTCGCCTACGTCTGCGGGCGCCTGACCTTGCAGACGGGGGACGGCGCCAACCGCGAGGGCGTCTACTGGCGCTACGAGCTCTGGCTGCGGGAGAGCGAGTCCCGCCTCGGCTCGATCACCGGCGGCAACGGTTCGATCTACGCGATCCGGCGCTCGGACTACCTCGAGGCGCCGTTCGGCCACGACCTGAGCTTCCCGCCGCTGGCGGTCAAGCGCGGCCGCCGGGCCGTCTACGAGCGGGAGGCGATCGCCTACGAGAAGCCGACGCCGGAGAGCGCGGACGAATTCCGCCGCAAGGTGCGGATGCTGCCGTGGTCGTGGGGCTTCCTGCTCTCGGGCCGCTCGTTGCACGGAGTGCCGGCGGTCTATGCGATTGAGCTTGTTTCGCACCGCCACCTGCGCTACGCGAGCGGTGCACTGCATGTCGTCCTGCTCGGAACGAACATCGCCCTCGTCGGCGAAGGTCCGCTCTACCAGGCCGGGCTGGCCGCCCAGGCCGCCTGGCTTGCGCTTGCCGCCGGGGGGCGTCTTCGCGCTCCGATCCCGGGCGCAGCGATCGCCCACTACTACCTGCTGATGACGACCGCGACGCTCGCGTCGCTCGTCCGCTACCTCCGCTCGGGCGCCTCTCTCACGTGGGAGAAGGCGGAGGGCACGCGCTAACGGGACACACCTTGCCCGGCCGACTTCACAGCTAGCCTGAAGCCCCGATGCGCCGGGTCGGCATCGCCCTGCTTGTTCTTGGCCTGCTCGCAAGCGTCGCCGCCTGCGGCGCGCAGCGCCATGCGGCAGCAACCTCTGTTGCGGAAGTGCGTGCCAAGGCGCCGATCCGCCAGACCGGCTCGTGGGTGCACGTGACGGTTGTCGACGGCGACCGTGGCCACCGCGTGCCAGGCGCGTTCGTCCGCATCGGCCGCCACGCTCGCGTCAGCGACCGCAAAGGCGTCGCCCGCATCCACATCAAGCGCCGGGCGGCGCTCGTAGTGCGCGTCAAGCGCCGCGGCTACGCCGCCGCCGAGCAGCGGTTCCAGTTCCGCAACCACCCGTTGCGGACGGTGAGGATCTACCAGCCGGCGCTCCAGTGGACCATGTACGGCGTCGACCCAACCCGAACGCAGGCGCAGACCAGCATCCGCCTCAAGCCGCCCTTCAAGGTGGTGTGGAGCCGTGGCATGGCGGGCCTGCTCGAGTTCCCGGCCGTCGTCTCGAACGGCGTCGCGTTCGTCGCCAACTCCTGGGGCAGCGTCCGCGCGGTGTCGATGCGCGACGGAGCTCTCGTCTGGCGCCACGACATCCGCCACGGGAAGATGGCCTCTTCGCCCGCGCTCTGGGGCGACCAGGTGATCGTGCACGGAATGGACGGGACCGTCTGGGTGCTCGACCGCCGCAACGGGCGGCTGCTCTGGCACAAGTGGATTGGGGCGCCGATCGAATCGTCGCCGGTTGTCATCGGGCGCGTCGACTACTTCGGCGCCTGGAACGGCACGGTCTACGCCCTCGACCTACGGACGCACCGGATTCGCTGGCGCTACGGCTCGGGCGCCAAGATCACGTCCAGCGCCGCAACCTCGGGCCGCACGATCTTCATCGGCAACTACGCCGGCCGCCTGCTCGCGCTCGCGAAGCGGACCGGCCGCCTTCGCTTCGCCGCGGCGGTCAACGGGCGGATCTACGGGACGCCCGCGATCGCGCTCGGGCGGGTGTTCGTCCCGTCCTCCGACGGCAACTCGCTGACCGCGTTCTCCCGTAGCGGCGCAAAGCTCTGGACGATCCACACGGGCGCCTACGTCTACTCGTCGCCTGCGGTCTGGGCTGGACGTGTCTATTTCGGCTCCTATAACGGCCTCCTCTACTGCGTCTCGCCGCGAAGCGGGCGGATCCTCTGGACCCACGCCAGCGGCGGCTCGATCTCCGGGGCTCCGGTCGTCGTCGACGGCGTCGTCTACTTCGGGAACTTCCGGCATCGGATCTACGGGCTCGATGCGCGCTCCGGCCGGTCGCGGTTCAGGTTCCCGGACGGTGACTACGTGCCGATCTCCGGGAACGGCGGCAGGCTGCTGCTCCACGGCTTTTCGAGGCTCTATGCTGTCGAGCCTCGTCGCCGGTGAGAAAACGACTCTGGTACACCGCGGCAGGCCTGCTCGTGCTCCTGGTCGCGGCCGGCACGGCTGCCTACCTGTACCGCAAGCACCAGGGTCGGGACATTCGCGGCTCCTCCACGGTCGAGTTCGTCGAGCAGGAGCCGCCGGCGCCCAAGGAGCCGCAGGACGTCACGTGGCCGATGTACGGCTACGACGCCGCGCGCCTGCGGGCGCCGTTCGGCTTCAAGCTGAGGCCGCCGTTTCGCCGCCACCCGGTCTGGACTTTCCATGGCGGCGCCCTGCTCGAGTTCCCGCCGGTGCTGGGCTACGGGCGGATCTACATCGTCAACAACAAGGGTGAGGTCTTCGCGCTCGACGAGCGCCGCGGCAAGGTCGTCTGGAAGTACCCCTCGGGCCGCTGCTCGGCCGCCTCGCCGGCGGTCGGAAACCACCTCGTTTTCGTCGCGCTGCTGAACAAGCCGCCCTGCAACGCCTCGCACGGGGTCGACGGCAAGGTGATTGCGTTCGACGCGGAGACCGGACGCATTCGCTGGCAGCGGACGATCGGCCCGAGCGAGAGCTCGCCGCTCTTCGGGGAAGGCCTTGTCGTCGTCGGCGACTGGTCGCACAACGTCTACGCCTTCACGGCGTCGACCGGAAACCTCCGCTGGCACTACCACGCGGGTGGGCTGATCAAGGGAGCGATTGCGCTTGCCGGCAACCGGGTCTACTTCGGCTCCTACGACACCCACGTGTACGCGCTCGACGTCCACACCGGCAAGCAAGTCTGGCGCGCCTCCTCGCAGCCCCGCATCGGCCGCACGGGCACCTTCTACGCCAATCCCGCCGTCGCCTACGGACGCGTCTACCTGGGCGCCACCGACGGGAAGATGTACTCCTACGGCGCCACGAGCGGCAAGCTCCGCTGGTCGAACGGCACGGGTGACTTCATCTACAGCTCGGCTGCGGTTTGGCGAAGGAACGTGATGGTGGGCTCTTACGACGGCAACTTCTACTCCTTCGACGCGGCCACCGGCGACGTCCGCTGGCGCTTCAATGCGGGCGGCAAGATCTCGGGCTCGCCGAACGTGATCGACGGGATCGTCTACTTCTCGACGCTGAAAGGCAGGACGTTCGGCCTGGACGCCCGCAACGGCAAACAGGTGTGGAGCTACCCGGTCGGGCAGTACGCCGCCGCGGTGGCCTCCAAGCGCCGTCTCTATCTCGTCGGGTACTCGAAGCTGTACGCCTTGATCCGCCGCGGTGGCGAGCGCGGACGCTAGAGTCGCCGCCAGCATGGGGCCGGAAACTGAGCGCGGACGGCCTCTGCCTGACGTAGATGCAGAGGACGAGCTCGAGCTAGGGCGCTATTGGAGCGCCCTGATCGCGCGCTGGTGGCTGCCGGTCGCCGGGCTGATCGTCGGCATCGTCATCGGTTACCTGCTCTCGCTGGGTGGGCACCAGGTCTACCAGGCAAAGGCGACCGTTTACCTCGGCCAGCCGCTGAACCCCACGGGCACCGGCCAGATCCAGAGCTTGGCGACCAACCCCTCGACTGTGAAACAGGTTGTGCTCTCGCCTTACTGGCAGCACGTCGCCGAGCAGCAGGCAGGGCTCGCCACCGGCTCGTTGCGCGGACACGTCTCGATCCAGGCCGTGGCGGGGGTTGCGGCCGCGCTTGGCCGCGTCGGCCAGAATCCGCTGGTCAACGTCGTCGTCGACGGCAAGCGACGGGCGAAGATCGCCCTTGCCGCGGACGCGCTCGCACGGATCGCCGCACATCAAGTCTCCGGAAGCTATGTCACGAAGAAGATCGAGACGCTTAAGCGCTTGATCGCCGCCGACCGCCTCGAGCTTGCGAGCACGAACGCCCGGATCAAGTCCCTGCAGGCGGCCGTCCAGAACAACGGCGGCCTTTCGACCGTGGAGCGCCTGCTCTTCGCGAACCAGATTGGGCTCGCCGTCCAGGAGCAGCGGCAGGTGATCGCCGACCAGACCCAGAACGAGCAGCTGCTGACGCTGGCGCAGACGGTCGAGCAGAGCAAGGTGATCACGCCGGCCCGGGCGACCAAGACGACTGCGCGCAGCCGCCGGAACTCGGTGCTGGTCGGGGCCTTGATCGGCCTCTTGCTCGGCATCCTCGCAGCGCTCCTCTGGGAGCCCGTGACGAGGCTCGCCCGCCGAGCGTCTGTGTAACTTCAACGCGTGCTCGACGGCAAGCGGGTGGCGGTCGTCATCCCTGCGTACAACGAAGAACAGCTGCTCGGCTCGACGGTCGAGGGCGTTCCGGGCTTTGTCGACCGGATCTACATCGTCGACGACAAGTCGAAGGACGCAACCGTTGAGCAGGCGAAGGCGCTGGCTCAGTCCGACCCGCGCGTCCACCTGATCGAACACGAGCAGAACGCCGGCGTCGGCGCCGCGATCGTCACCGGCTACAAGCAGGCGCTGGTCGACGGGATCGGCGTCACCGCGGTGATGGCCGCGGACAACCAGATGGATCCCGAGGATCTGCAGCATCTCTGCGAGCCGGTCGCGCGCGGCGAGCTCGACTATGCAAAGGCCAACCGCCTCTTCACCGGCCAGGCCTGGGAGCTGATCCCGCGCTACCGCTATCTCGGCAACGCGGTCCTGTCGATGCTGACGAAGATCGCCTCGGGCTACTGGCACGTCGCCGACTCGCAGTCGGGCTACACCGCCGTCTCGCTCGAGTACCTGGAGCTGCTCGACCTCGACCGGATCTACAAGCGCTACGGCTTTCCTAACGACATGCTCGTGCACCTGAACGTCTGGAATGCACGCGTGCGCGACATCCCGTCTCGGCCGATCTACGGCGTCGGCGAGCGCTCGGGCATCCGCCTGCGCAAGGTCGTGCCGTCGATCTCGTGGCTGCTGCTCAAGGGCTTCTTCTGGCGCCTGCGCACGAAGTACGTGATCCGCGACTTCCACCCGCTCGTCTTCTTCTACATCTTCGGCTTTCTGATGACCCTGCTCGGGCTCGGGCTCGGGATCGCCGAGGTGGTGCTGAGGATCCAGGGCAACGCGGTGTCGGTCGGCACCGTCGTGCTCGTGGCGCTGTTCCTGATCTTCGGGTCGCAGTTCACCTTGTTCGCGATGTGGTTCGACATGGAGTCGAACAAAGATCTGCGCTGAAAGGCTGTTAGGGAGAGGCCGTACTTAACCAGGCGGCTGGCGTGTCGGCCGCGAGGTCTCCGCGACGAGGTTGCGCTGCACGAGCGTGAAGAGCAAACCGATTGAGGGCAAGACGACGAGGACGGCGATGCCGAAGACGCCCAGAAGGGTCTTGAGTGTCGCGCTCGGGGCAGCTGCGTCCGAGACGGTCAGGCTCGGCGGCAGAACGTATGGATGCTGGGCGACGGCCCAGGCCCAGATCACAGCGACCACCGCACCCGCCGCGAGGGGGCGGGTGCCGCGCCGAGCGCCACGACGAAGCAGGACGAGCACGGCGATCCCGCAGACCACGGAGACGAGAACGAGTGGCAGTGCGTCACTCTTGAGCTCGTCGAAGATCGAGCGTGCGTCTGCGTGGAGAGTGACCAGGCCCACAGCTGCGAGCGCTCCGGCCACGAGGGCAGCGACGATGGCACGGTCGCCGAAGTAGCGCTCGAGATCGGCTGCCCCCGCGCGGCGAGCGTCGCTGACCAGGAACACGCTCGACAGGTATGCGCCGGTCGCGACGAACAGCGAGCCGGTCACCAGCGAGAGCGGGTGGAGCCAGCTCGTCACGATGTCCCCTTCTGCGTTGCCGACCGGCACCCGGCCGCCGGCGACCGCGCCGACGACGGTTCCCAGAAAAAAGGGTGTCAGCAAGGATGCTGCCCCGAAGACCGTCGTCGCCAGAGCCCGGCCGCGGGCGCGTCGCGCGGAGTGGTGAAACGCGAAGCCGGATCCCCGCAGGACGATCCCGAACGCGGCGAGGCTCAGCGGGATGAACAGCGTCGAGAAGATGGCCTCGAACGCTGAGGGGAAGCCGGTCCAGAGAACGACCAGCACGAAGATCAGCCAGACGTGGTTCGCCTCCCATACAGGCCCGATCGCCCAGTCGATCAACTCGCGCGGCCGCCGGCCGTGTTCGGCGTTACCGGCGAACAGGCTCCACAAGCCGGCGCCGAAGTCGGCTCCTCCGAAGACCGCATACATCGTTACCCCGACGATGAGGACGACAGCGACGGAGTTCGCAGCGGTCATTGCGCGCGCCCCGCCACCGCCGCCGGAGGCGGATCGGAATCAGGACCGTACGGGACGTCGTCTGTGCCGTCCTCGGTGCGCCAGCGTCGCGACATGGCCCGCAAAGAGATGATCAGCGTCGCGCCGAGGACGACGTAGATGGCCAGCACAAGCGAGAATGTGACCCAGATACCGTTCGCCTGTGTGACCGCATCAGACGTTCGCATGACGTTGTAGACGATCCAGGGCTGGCGGCCTACTTCCGTGATGATCCAGCCGCACTCGAGAGCGACGACCGCAGCAGCGCCCGAGACCGCACAGGCGCGCAGGAACCACTTCGCCTCGGAGATCTCGCGCTTCCGCCACCAGAGGATCGCAAACCAGGCGCCCAGCGCGATCAACATCGTGCAGATCCCGACCATCGTGTCGAAGGCCCAATGCAGCATCGTGTTCGCGGGTGGCCGGTCATCGGGTGACACCGAGTCGAGCCCTGTCACCTGGGTGCTTGTGCTGAAGCCGACCAGGAACGAGTCGAACCCCGGAATTCCGATACCTCCCTTGACTCCGTCGGACGTACAGCGGCCGAAGATGTACTCGGTGACGTGCGTCGAGGTCTGCTGCACGCATTCCATCGCGGCGAACTTCACCGGTTGGTCCTTGGCGATTGCGCGCGCTGCGGTATCGCCGACCGCGAACTGGATCGGCGTCGCGATGCAGGCGACCGTCAACGGGATCAGCAAGCCGAGCCGGTGGATGCGGTCACGCCGGCCGCGCAACATTCCCACGGCGTAGATGGAGGCGACGATGAAACCCGTGACGAGGTACGCCGCGAGGATCATGTGCGGAACCTCGTACCTCACCGCCGGATTGAAGATCACCTTCAGTGGCTCGACGGACGTCACCTTCCCGGTCGACGGCGAGAACCCCTGCGGCTGGTTCATCCAGGAGTTGACCGCGACGACCGCGAACGCGCCGCCCAGTCCGGAGATGACCACCGGGACGCCGGCCCAGAAGTGGGTCCAAGGCGATAGGTACTTCCAACCGAAGATGTAGATCGCGATGAAGATCGCCTCGAGGAAGA
>Ga0307289_10000667_pt1 | contig 14828 bp, 14 predicted proteins | sample ER_DNA_143_FD_194483 | JGI IMG/M metagenome (GOLD analysis project Ga0307289, IMG submission 194483) | Bulk soil microbial communities from the East River watershed near Crested Butte, Colorado, United States - ER_DNA_143 | ecosystem: Environmental > Terrestrial > Soil > Floodplain | place...
GGACTACCGCTACTTCCCCGAGCCCGACCTGGTTCCGCTCGAGCCGAACCGCGAGCTGGTCGAGCGCCTGCGCGCCGGGCTGCCTGAGGCGCCGTGGACGCGGATCGAGCGGCTGAAGGACGAGATTGGCTTCACGCTCGCCGAAGGCCTCGTCACGAGCGGCCGCGACGACCTCTTCGCCCGCACTCCCGGCGACCGCGAGGCAGTTGCGAACGTGCTGATGAACGAGCTCGCGGCGGCCGGCGTCGACCCTACGTCCGTCGACGGCGAGGAGTTGGGGAAGGTGATCGCGCGCCGCTCGGAGATCCCGCGCTCGGCGTTTACCGAGGCGCTCGCGGCAAGCGCGTCTGAGGGCTTCTCGGCCGAGCGCTATCTCGGCGAGACCGCGATCGCCGACGTGGGTGAGCTCGATCCGGTCATCGACCGCATCCTGAGCCAGCACGAAGGGCAGGTGGCCGCGTACCGCGGCGGCAAGGAGGGCCTGCTCGGGTTCTTCGTCGGCCAGGTGATGAAGGAGACCGGCGGCAAGGCGAGCCCTCAGGTCGTCAACGAGCGTCTGCGCGAGAAGCTGAAGGCTTAGGCCACAGCAGCGTCACGGTCAGCGTCGCGGCGAGCACGGAGCCGCTGAGGCCGAGCGCGAGGTCGCCGAGGGTGTCGGTGTAGGCCGTCCGAAGCTCAGGTGAGTTCCTGATGAACGTGTAGTACTCGGCGAACTCCCAGACCATGGCCGTCACTGCGCCGAAGCCGACCGCGAGCCCGAACGCCTCCCAGCGCCCGACCCGCAAGCGGACGAGAAGCAAGCCGAACGCCGAGACGAGGATCGCCCAGTTGACGAAGTGGTTGGCGTCGTCCCACCAGTCGATCGTGTCGTAGAGATTCGCGGCGTTGCCGGCCACGTCGATCAGGAACGGGAGGACGAGCAGGATGTCGAGCGCGTACGGGTACTCGCCGCCGCGGCGACGGCCGCTCAGCCACCACCAGGCGGGCACGATCAGCGCCGCGATCGGATACAGGAGCGCGCGGCCGACCATGGCCTTGCCGTGGAACTGCGGCAGGTCCGGGCGCGCGACCGCGAACACGAGCAGCGCGACGAGCGCGCCTTTGACGGTGAGGTCGATCCAGAGCGCCCAGCGTCGCTTCATGTCCGAAGTGTGATGTCGCCACGAGACGGGAACCGCCCGCGCATGGAGGAACGTAAAGGCTCCTTGCTCGACCGCTTCGCTCGGCTCGCCGGCCGCGGCCGAGAGGAGACGGCGCCTGTCGCGCTCCATACCGCGGTTCTGCTGCCGATCGCCGTGTTCGTAGGGATCGTGATCGCGATTTGCCTCGTGATCTGGCTGACTCTGCGCTAGAGACTCAAGTCCAGCGGGCAGTCGTCCGACACAAATAGGGCATGCGCACCTGCGTTCCCAGGTTCGCGGCGCTGCTCATCGTCTTCGCCGCTCTCGCGTTCGCCGCGCCGGCTCTCGGCGCCGGCAGTCCCGGCACGGCCGCGCTGCAGGTCGCGCTGCACGCACGCGGCCTCTACCACGGCACCATCGACGGCGAGAGCGGGCCGGCCACGACACGGGCCGTCAAGCGCTTCCAGCGCCTCGCCGGCCTTCCGGTGGACGGAGTCCCGGGTCCCGCGACCCGCAAGGCGCTCGGACGCTACGGCAAGCACGTTCTCGGAACGCGGCCGCTGAAACAGGGCGCGGCCGGTTGGGACGTCGCCGAGCTTCAGTTCCTGCTCGCCTGGCACGGGTTTCCGTCCTCGACCTTCGACGGCGGACTCGGCCAGCACACCGAGCGCGCTCTCCGGCGTTTTCAGCGCTGGGCGCGTCTCCGGCCCGACGGCGTCGCAGGCGCGTCCACGTTCGCGGCGCTGCGACGGGCGCCGGCGTCGTGCCCGATCTCGCTCGCCTGGCCGGTCGCCGGTCCCGTCGGCGACGGTTACGGTCCGCGCGGCGACCGGTTCCACGCCGGGGTGGACATCGCGGCCGCAACGGGTACGCCCGTGGGCGCCGCCGCGCCCGGCCGCGTGACCTTCGCCGGCTACGCCGCGGGCGGCTGGGGGAATCTCGTCGTCGTCTTGCACGACAGCGGCGTGCGCACGTTGTACGCCCACCTCTCGAAGGTCAGCGTCCGCCGCGGCGCGCTCGTCGCCACGGGCACCCGCGTCGGCCTGGTCGGCGCGACGGGTGACGCCACCGGCCCGCACCTGCACTTCGAGGTCCGGCTGCGGGGGGCCGCCGTCGACCCGAGCTCCGCCCTGCCGTAGCGACAGGTCGAGCTAGTACCCTCGTGGCGTGGCCGAGAAGCGCTACCTGATGACGCCCGGACCGACCCCGGCGCCGCCCGAGGTGCTCGCTGCGATCGCGCAGCCGGTGATCCATCATCGCGGCCCGGACTACCGCAAGCTGTACGCCGACTGCCTCGGCCGCCTGCGCGAGATCTTCCGCACCGAGTCCGAGGTGCTGCTCTTCGGCGGCTCCGGCACGGGCGCGATGGAATCGGCGGTCGCGAACCTCTGCTCGCCGGGCGAGCCCGTTCTGGTCGTCTCGGCCGGCTACTTCGGCGAGCGCTGGGCGGCCCTCGCGCAGGCATACGGTGCGAACGTCGACCACCTCCGCTACGAGTGGGGCGAGATCCCCGCGCCCTACGACGTCTCCGCCCGCCTGGGCGAGCGCGAGGCGACCGCGGTTTTCCTGACGCATTCGGAGACCTCGACCGGCGTCGTCACCGACCTGCAGCCGTTTGCCGCCGCCGCGCGTGGGGCCGGCGCGCTCAGTGTCGTCGACGCGGTCTCGAGCCTCGGCGCGGTCCCGCTGGAGACCGACGCGTGGGGGATCGACGTCGTCGCCTCGGGCGCGCAGAAGGCCCTGATGACGCCGCCCGGCCTCGCGATGGTCTCCGCCTCCGAGGCCGCCCGGACCAAGAGCGCAACGGCGACCTCGCCCCGCTTCTACTGGGACTGGGAACGCACGCGCAAGGGCCAGGCAACGCTCGATGCCCCGGTCACGCCGCCCGTCTCCCTCGTCGCCGGCCTCGACGTCGCGCTGAAGATGCTGCTCGAGGAAGGCCTCGAAGCCGCCTTCGATCGACACGTCAGGCTCGGCCGCGCCTGCCGCGAGGGCCTCAAGGCGATGGGCCTCGAGCTCTTCTCGCCCGACGAGGACAGCTCGGCAGTCGTAACCGCCGCGCGCGCTCCCGAAGGCATCGACTCCGACGAGCTCGTGCTCCTCCTCCGGGACCGCCACGGCGTCACGCTCGCCCCGGGCCAGGGCGGGCTCAAAGGCAAGATCTTCCGCATCGGCCACATCGGCTACTACGACGTCTTCGACATCACGACCGCGGTCGCGGCCGTCGAGCTGGCGCTGGTCGAGCTCGGCGCGGAGATCGAGCGCGGCGTCGCGGTCACGCGGGCCCTCGAGGCCTTCGAGCACACCCCGGTGTGAGCCGAGCGAAGGTCCTCGTCCGCGAGAAGATCGCCGACGCTGGCATCGACCTCCTGCGCGAGCGCTTCGACGTCGAGGTCGACTCGAACGGCGACCTGGCCGGGAAGATCGGCGATTACGACGCGATCGTGATCCGCTCGGCGACGAAGCTGACCGCAGACCTGATCGAGCGCGGCGAGCGGCTCAAGGTGATCGGCCGGGCCGGCGTCGGCGTCGACAACGTGGACGTCGAGGCCGCAACGCGCCGCGGGATCGTCGTCGCGAACGCGCCGGAGTCGACGGTCACCTCCGCCGCGGAGCACACGATCGGCCTCTTGGTCGCCCTCGCCCGCAACATCCCGCAGGCGCACGCAGCTTTGAAGCAAGGCCGCTGGGAAAGATCAAAGTGGGGCGGGGTCGAGCTCGAGGGCAAGACCCTCGGCGTGCTCGGCTTCGGACGCATCGGCCAGCAGGTCGCGCGGCGCGCCCTCGGTCTCGGGATGCGCGTCGTCGCGTACGACCCGTTCGTCGCCAAGGAGCGCTTTCGCGAGCTCGGCGCCGAGCGCGCGGAGACCGCCGAGGACATCCTCGGCGCGGCCGAGTTCCTGACCCTTCACCTGCCGCTGACCGCGGAGACGCGCGGGTTCCTCGGGACCGAGGCGATCGAGCGGCTGCCCGACGGCGCTCGCGTGATCAACGCCGCCCGCGGCGAGCTCGTCGACGAGCAGGCTCTGGCCGACGCGCTCCGCTCAGGCAAGCTCGCGGCGGCGGCGCTCGACGTCTACTGCGAGGAGCCGTACGCCGGCCCGCTTCTGGGCCTCGACAACGTCGTCTGCACGCCGCACCTGGCCGCGTCGACCGAGGAGGCGCAGGACCGAGCCGGCGTGATCGTCGCCGAGCAGGTCGCTGCCGCGCTCGAGGGCGCGGTCGTCACGAACGCGGTCAACATCCCCGTGATCCGCGCCGAGGACCTAGAGCTGCTCGGCCCGTACATCCCGCTCGCGGCCAAGCTCGGGCGGCTCGCGATGGAGCTCGCCGGGGGCCGCGCCGAGCGGATCACGCTCTCGTACTACGGCGCCCTCGCGGGCTACGACACGCGCCTCCTAACCGTCGCCGCGCTGAACGGCGCCTTCCAGGGCCGCTCCGAGCAGCCGGTCAACTACGTGAACGCGCCGGTGATCGCCGCCGAGCGCGGCATCGAGGTGCTCGAGGAGCGACGCCGCGCGAGCCGCGACTTCACCAACCTCGTCCGCGTCGAGGTGAGGTCGAACGGCGATCAGGTGCGCGTGGCCGGGACGACGATCGGCACCGAGAACCGGCAGTGGCTCGTCAGCGCCATGGGCTTCGAGCTCGAGATGGAGCTGGCGCCGCTCCTCGTCTTCTTCCGTTACGACGATCTACCGGGCGTGATCGGCCGCGTCGGGACGCTCTTCGGCGAGGCCGGCGTCAACATCGCGAACATGGCCGTTTCCCGCACGCGGCGGGGTGGCAAGGCGCTGATGGCGCTTTCCATCGACACCGAGCCGCCCCCCGAGCTGGTCGAGACCGTGCGCGCCCAGGGCTTCGACGACGCGCGCGTGATCAGCCTCACGGCGTGAGCCGGTTCCGGTCGCGCGGGAACAGCGTCGTCTCCCGGATGTTCTTGGCGCCAACGAGCCGCGCGATCCAGCGTTCGTGCCCAAGCGCGAAGCCGCCGTGCGGGGGCATCCCGTACCTGAACGCCTGCAGGTAGCCCTCGTACGGCTCCGTGTCGCCGCCGAGCGCGGCCGTGTAGTCCTCGTAGCGGTGCAGCCGCTGGCCGCCGGTCACGATCTCGATTCCGCGGAAGAGCAGGTCGAACGAGTTCGTGTACTCGGGCCGCCCGGGCTCCGGGTGCGTGTAGAACGGCCGCTTCGCCGTGGGGAAGCCGGTGACGAACAGCCACTCACCGTGCTCCTCGCACAGCCGCCGTTCGTCCGCCGGCGCGAGGTCGACGTCGTCGACACAGGTCTCGGAGAAGTGCACCCACGGGATCTCTTCGGGCACCTCCGGCAGCTCGACGGCCCCGGGGAGGCGCTCGCGGATGCCTTCGATCATCCCGGCCAACGCCTCGCGAACCACGGCCATCACGTCGAAGTGGTCGCGGATGAAGCCGAGCTCAGCGTCGAGTGACGTGTACTCGGCGAGGTGGCGTCCCGTCTCGTGCGGCTCCGCGCGCCAGACCTTCCCGGTCTCGTAGACGCGCTCGAAGACGCCCACCATCGTCTGCTTGTAGAACTGCGGGCTCTGCGCCAGGTACGCCTGGCGCCCGAAGTAGTCGAGCCGGAAGACGTTCGCGCCGCTCTCGGTAGCCGAAGCGACGATCTTCGGCGTCGAGATCTCGGTGAAGCCGAGCCCGTCCAGGGCGCGCCGGAAACCCGCCACCGACGCAGCTGTGATCGCCAGCTTCGCGCGCTCACCAGGATGGCGCCACGCCAGCGGCGCGTGGTCGAGGAGCGTCGGCAAGGACTCCTTCAGCACCGGCCGCCGCAACTCCAGCGGCGGCTGCTGGGCCGGCTCCGAGAGCACGCGGAACGACGGCTCCTGGAGCTCGACGCCGCCCGGCGCCTGCTCTGCCGCGACGGCGACGCCCTCGACCTCGAGCACGGTCTCCGGCGACAGCTCGACGGGCGGCTCGGCCACGATCTGGGCCAGCCCCGCGCGGTCTCGCAAGATCACGAACGTGACCGCGCCGAGCTCGCGCTTGGCGTGCAGCCACCCGGCCATGGCCACGCGCTCGCCCGCATACGCGGGAAGCTCGCTGGAAAGGACTCTCATCCGGATCACCTCCTCCACACAGTCGCCCTACGTGTGCGGGCGGGAGGCGTCCCCGCGGTGCCACCGCACTTCGCCGCCGATGCGGCCTCGTTGGCGACCGATGACGGCGGTCAGCCGGACGGCTCGGCGGGCGTCACTCCGCGTCGTCGCCGTCGAGGAGGCAGGCTAGCTCAGCTGGTTTTCCGGGCGCGGGTTGAGGCGCGTGACGATCGAGGCGACCACCCGGTCGACCTTCTCGATCACGCTGTAGCGCCGGTTCCTGCTCACGACGCGCTCCACCGGGCCCATCACGTGCCCGGGGCGCACGACGAACCGCGTCGGGTCCTCGCGCACGGCCTCGTACTCTGTGAGCGGCACCTCGACGTGCTCGGTGCAGGTCGGATCGCCGCATTCGCACACGAACTCACCAACGTCGGCGTCGAAGCGGACCGAGGCGTCGCTGATCTCCTCGTTGACGTTCCGGAAAAGCGCTTCGGTGCGCGCAATCTGCTCGGGGGTTCGTTCCATCGTGAGGTTCAACGAGAAAGCCGCATGTTTGGTTGCGGCTAGCCTTTCCTCGATGGGCGAGAACGCCTGGCCGGAAGCCGTTCAGCGCGTCACCGCCTACCTCAGGGAGGCAGGGGCCGAAGTGCGTGTGGAGGAGTTCAAGGACGGCACTCCGACCGCTCAGGCCGCGGCCCGCGCGGTCGGCTGCGATCTCGGGCAGATCGTCAAGTCGCTCGTGTTCCGCTGCGACGACCGGCCGGTCGTCGTGATGGTCCCGGGAGACCGCCGCGCGGACTCGAGGAAGATCGCGCAGGCGGCAGGCTGCCGTGCGGCGCGGATCGCCGGCTCGGAGGAGGTCTCCGAGGACACCGGCTTCGAGCCGGGCGCGGTCGCGCCGTTCCCGCTCCCGCGCGTGGAGCGGGTCTTGATCGAGCGCACGCTGCTCTCGCACCAGGTCGTCTGGATCGGCGCAGGCTCGGACAAGCACATGGCCGCGCTTGCTCCCGGTGAGCTCGTACGGCTGTCCCGAGCAAGGCCCATGGACGTCGTCGAGTCGCACACATAACATCTGCGTCAAAGGAGGCTGCGCATGCGCGAGACCGAGAAGATCTGGATGAACGGCGAGCTCGTCGACTGGAACGACGCCCGCATTCACGTCGGCGCCCACGGGTTGCACTACGGCTCGGGTGTCTTCGAAGGCATCAGGGCTTACGAGACCCCCAAGGGCCCCGCGGTCTTCCGGCTCACGGACCACCTCCAGCGCTTCGAGAACTCTGCGCGCCTCCTGCACATGGAGCTCGGCTACTCGATCGAGGAGCTGCGTGAGGCGTGTAACGCCCTGATCGCGGCGAACGGCCTGCCCGAGTGCTACCTCCGGCCGGTCGCGTTCTACGGCTACGGCGAGCTCGGGGTCTCCGCCGTCGGCAACCCCGTGGACGTCGTGATCATGAGCTGGCCGTGGGGCGCGTACCTCGGTGAGGAGGGCCTCAAGAACGGCATCAGCGCCAAGATCTCGAGCTGGCAGCGCATCGGCCCGAACGTGATCCCGCACGCGGCCAAGGCCACGGGCGTCTACCTGAACTCGATGCTCGCGGTCACCGAGGCGAACCGCGCCGGCTACGACGAAGCGATCCTGATGACCGCGGAGGGCTACATCGCCGACGGCTCGGGCGAGAACGTCTTCCTCGTCAAGGACGGCGAGGTCTTCACGCCCGATCTCTCGGCCTCGATCCTGCCGGGAATCACGCGCGACACGGTCATCCAGATCGCGCAAGACCTCGGCTATCGCGTGCATGAGAAGCCGTTGATCCGCTCAGACCTCTACCTCGCCGACGAGGCGTTCATGACCGGCACGGCGGCGGAGGTCACGCCGCTCAGGGCGGTCGACGACGTCGAGATCGGCGTCGGGCCGATCACGCTCGAGATCCAGGAGAACTACCTGGAAACCGCGCGAGGCCGCAGCGAGCGCTGGGCGCAGTGGCTCGAGTACGCGACGCCCGCGCCTGCCGGCGCTTGAGCACGGGCCTTCCGGCGTTCCTGGGGCCGTCAGCCCGCCGCGGAGGCCGGCTCCGCCGCCCGTGAGCGGCGGGCGGCCAGGGACGTCGGTGCGGGAGATTCCGCTCGCGCGTCCGCTGCTGGACGAGCGGGAGGAGGAGCTCGTCCTCGAGGTGCTGCGCTCCGGGCGGCTCTCGCTCGGGCCGACGATCGACCGTTTTGAGGAGCTGATCGCCGAGCGCGTCGGCGCGCCGTACGTCGCGGCCGTCTCCAGTGGCACCGCCGGCCTGCACATGCTGGCGCGAAGCGCCGGCCTTGGGCCCGGCGACGAGGCGATCACGTCGCCGATCTCGTTTGCCGCGAGCGCGAACTGCGTCATCTTCGAAGGGGCGACTCCGGTCTTCGCGGACGTCGATCCGCGTACCTGGAACCTCGATCCCGCTGCTGTCGAAGCGGCGATCACCGAGCGCACGAAGGCGGTCGTCACGGTCGACATGTTCGGCTACCCCTGCGAGCTCGACGAGATCCGAGCGATCTGCGAGCGGCACGACCTCGCCCTGATCGAGGACGCGGCCGAGGCGCTCGGGGCGGAGTACAAGGGGCGGCCGATCGGGTCGCACGGGCCGTCGGGCGTGTTCGGCTTCTACCCGAACAAGCAGCTCGCGACGGGCGAGGGCGGGGTCGTCTTCACGCACTCCGAGCAGGAGTGGCAGCTCGTCCGCAGCCTCCGCAACCAGGGTCGCGAATACGCGGGCGGCGCCTGGTTTCACCACGTTCGGGTCGGCTGGAACTACCGCTGGACGGACGTCCAGGCGGCGATCGGGATCGGCCAGCTCGAGAAACTCGACCGGCTCCTGGAGCTGCGTTCGCAGGCGGCTCGGCGCTACGGCGAGCTGCTCGCGGACGTCGACGTCGAGCTGCTCTGTGCCGACGACGCCGAGCACAAGCGGTCGTGGTTCGTGTACGTGGTCGCGCTGCCCGCGGGCGTGGACCGTGCGCGCGTGATGGCGGAACTGCGCGCGCAGGGGATCGGCACCGCCGAGTACGTCCCGTGCGTCCACCTGCAGCCGTACATGCGAGAGACGTACGGCTTCGCCCAGGGCGCGTGCCCGGTCGCGGAGGAGATCGCCTCGCGGACGCTCGCGCTGCCGTTCTATCCGCAGCTCGAAGCGGAAGACCAGCAACGCGTCGTCGAGACGCTGCGCGCGGCGCTCTAGCCCCGCGTCGAGCGCTGTGGAGGAATCGGCACACATTCGGCGCGCTCCCGTCACACACCCGCGCACGGAATCGCGGTAGCGTCATCACCGAGGGTGGCGGGCAGTCTTCCCCGCCCTTGATTGGGTGGGGGTGCGGGACTCAGTCGCCACCCGCCCGCCGGAACGTCGGCGCGGGCAGGGATAATCAGCCGGTGGCAGACGGGAACCGGATGGTCTTCCTCGGCTTCGGCAAGTACGCCCGCGCCGACAAGATCTACGCGATAGAACCGATCCGCGACGACCGGCGCGGCCACGGCCGGCGAACGCTCGTCTGGGTCGAGGGCGTGAGCGAGGCGATCGTCGCGTCGCGGACGGAGCGCACGATCCTCGCGGACATGGGCCAGGGCGCTGCCCTCACCAAGCCGCTGCTCGACGACGCACTCGACCTCGCGGAGCGGCTGGCCGAGCAGTCGCAGACCGGCAAGGTCGACCTGGCCGACCTCGGCCGCCGGGCCCGCCGCCTGCTCGAGGCGACCGCTCGCCCGGACGACGCCGAGAAGCTCTTCTAGGAACGGTTGGAGCCCTCAGAGATCCGCGAGCCCGGGCTGGTCCGCCGCCTGGCGGTGGACCTCGGGCCGTTGCGCCGCTATCCGGCCTTCCGCCGCCTCTTCATCGGGCAGACGATCTCCACGTTCGGCAGCGAGATCGCGGCCGTCGCCGCTCCGTACCAGCTCTACCAGCTGACCCATTCGACCCTCCAGGTCGGCCTGCTCTCGCTCTGCGAGCTCTTCCCGCTCCTGACGCTGACGATCGCGGGCGGAGCAATCGCGGACGCCGTCGACCGCCGCCGGATGCTGCTGATCACGGAGACGCTGCTCGCGCTCGTCGCCCTCGGCTTCGCCGCCAACGCGGCGCTTCCGGAGCCGCGCGTGTGGGCGATCTACGTGCTCACCACTCTCGCGATGTCGGTCTTCTCGCTGGGAGTCGCCGGCATGAACACCGTGATCCCGCGCCTGGTCGAACCGCACGAGCTGCTCACGGCGAACGCGATCGAGAACGTCTACGGGAGCACGACGAACGTCGCCGGCCCCGCGGTCGGCGGGCTCCTGATCGCGGTGCTCGGCCTGAAGGGGGCGTACCTGCTCGACGCCGCCACTTTCGCCGGGTCGCTGTGGTCGATCTGGCGGCTGCCGCCCCTGCGCCCGTTGCACGACGTGGAGCGGCCGAGCTTGCGCACGATCAAGGAAGGCTTCCGCTTCGTCCGCGTGAAGCCGGTCCTGCTCGGGATGTTCCTCGTCGACTCGAACGCGATGCTCTTCGGGATGCCCCGCGCGCTCTTTCCCGCGCTCGCAGGAGGGAAGGCCGGCGTCCTCGGCCTCTTGTACGCGGCCCCCTACGCCGGCGCGCTGGCGGCATCCGTCCTCTCCGGCTGGATCAGGCACGTCCGCCGGCAGGGCCTGGTGGTGGCGATCGCGGCGGCGGTGTGGGGCGTCGCGATCGCGGCCTTCGGGTTTTCGGACGAGACCCTATGGCTCGCCTTGCTGATGCTCGCGGCCGCCGGAGCGGCCGACAACGTCAGCGCCGTCCTGCGCGGGACGATCCTCTGGACGGTGACGCCGGACCACCTCCGCGGCCGCGTCTCCGGGATCGAGTTCGCCCAGGTCGCGGCGACTCCGGCGCTCGGCAACGTCGAGGCTGGCCTGGTCGCGTCGTTGACGAGCGTGCGCTTCTCGATCGTCTCCGGAGGCCTTGCCTGCGTGGTGGGTACCTTCATCGTCGCCCTTGCCGTCCCCGCCCTCATCCACTACGACGCGCGTGCTGAGCCCTGAGTTCTTCGCGCGGAGCGTGCACGAGGTCGCGCCCGAGCTAGTCGGCGCGACGCTCCTCGTCGACGGCGTAGGCGGCAGGATCGTCGAGGTCGAGGCGTACGACCAGGAGGACCCGGCCAGCCACGGCTACAAGGGCCGGACGCAGCGCAACGCCTCGATGTTCGGCCCGCCCGGTCATGCGTACGTCTACCGCTCGTACGGGATCCACTGGTGCCTCAACCTCGTCTGCGAGGCAGAGGGCATCGCGAGTGCGGCTCTGATCCGCGCGCTCGAGCCGACGCACGGCCTCGACGCAATGCGCGCTCGCCGCGGGCTCGACGATCCCCGCCGCCTCTGCAGCGGCCCCGGCCGCCTCTGCCAGGCGCTCGGGATCACGAAAGAGCTCGACGGCCGGCGGCTCGACCGCCCGCCGTTCGAGCTGAGAGAGCGCGGGGATCCCGTCGCAACCATCGCCGTGCCACGCATCGGGATCACGCGCGCCGCCGAACTGCCCTGGCGCTACGCCGAGGTTGGCTCGCGCTTCCTCAGCCGGGCCGCTGCTGCGCCGTCTTCACCGCGAGCCTGACGACCAGCCCGTCGTCCGCCGCGGTCCGCGGGCCCGGGCTCTGCCAGATCACCTTCGCGCCCGGCGAGGGGTGGCCGCCCACCGCCCACTTCAGATGCAGGCGCTCGAGCCGCGCTTCGGCCCGCCCGAGCCGCAGCCCGATCACGTTCGGCACCGACCCGTGCATGGCCCTCGGCAAGACGAGCGTCACCTTCTGGTACGAGGAGAGCGTGCCCCGCGCGGGGTACTGGCGGAGGACGATCCCCAGCTTCTGCCGCGGCTTGGCCGGCTGGTACACGTAGGTGGGCCTCAGCGGCATCGAGGCGAGGCGCGCGTTCGCCTCCGCGACGGTGTCGCCGACGACGTGCGGCACGTCGACCTCGTTGAGCTTGCAGTTCGCGGTCCTCGCCGGCGCGCGGCCGGAGAAGTAGAGCAGCTGCCGTGGTGAATGGCAGTTGCCGTTGTCGAGCTGTGTCCTGCCGTTGCGGTAGACGACGAGACGCGGCACGGAGTAGGGGAGCAGCGGCTGCGCGAAGGACTCCGGCTCGTCGTTCAGGTGGCGGAGCGCCTGCTCCATGAAGCTCTTCCAGATCAGGGCGGGGTACGTGCCCCCCGCGACCGGCTGGCCGTGGTACTCGGTCAGCATCGGCCGCAAAGTGGTCGGGTAGCCGACCCAGACCGCAGTGACGAGCTGCGGCGTGTACCCGACGAACCACGCGTCGCCGTAGTTCTCGGTCGTGCCCGTCTTACCGGCCACCGCGCGCCCGTCGGACAGCTGGGCCTTCACGCCGGTGCCGCCCTTGACCACGTTCTGCAGGAGCGAGGTCACCATGGCCGACGTGTTCGCGGTCAAGACCTGGCGGCGCACGGGGAGGTTGTCGTCGACGATCTTCTTCTTCTCGTTCTCGATCAGCGAGACCGCCCGCGGCCGGTTCCCGAAGGCTGCGCCGTCGATCCGCCGGCCGCCGTTTGCGAAGGCCGAGAACGCGCGCGCCATCTCGAGCGGGTTCACGGCCTCGGCGCCCAGTCCGATCGCGAAGTAGTTCTGCAAGGGGCTCGTGATCCCGAGGCTCTTCGCTGTCCGGACGATCGCGCCCGGCCCGACCACCTGCGTGAGCTGCGCGTAGACGGTGTTGTCGGAGAACTGGGTCGCGTCCGCCAGCGAGATCCGCCCGAGGTCGGAGTTCTCGTAGTTGTGGACGTACCAGACCTTGTCGCCGAGCGGGATCTGCACCGGCCCGGAGACGAACTGCGAGTCCGGCGAGATTCCCTGCTTGAGCGCGGTCGCGAGCACGAAGGGCTTGAACGACGAGCCCGGCTGCCGCTCGCCCTGGACGGCGAGGTTGAACTGGCTCTTGCGGTAGCTGTTGCCGCCGATCATCGCGAGCACCTTCCCGTTGCGGGGGTCGATCGCCACGAGCGCGGCCGAGGGCCCGTGCGGGTCGGGGAGCCATTTCGTGATCGCGCGGCGCGCCATCCGCTGCACGTTCAGGTCGATCGTCGTGTGGACGCGCAACCCGCCGCCGAAGACGCGGCCCGAGCCGTACCGGTCGACGAGCTGCTGCTTGACGTAGTTGGTGAAGTACGGCGCGGGGCCCTGCTTGCCGGGTAGGTGGACGTCTTCGGCGCGCGGCAGCGGGCGCCGCTCGGCGCGCACGAGATCGCGGCGGGTGATGTACCCCTGCTCGTAGAGGTCGCGCAGGACGAGCGCGCGGCGGGCTTTCGCCGCCTTCGGGCTCGCGACCGGGTCGAACTGTGTCGGGTCGCTCGGTATCCCGGCCAGCAGCGCCGCCTCCGCCCAGTTCAGGTTGGTTGCGGTCTTGTGGAAGTAGGTGCGAGCCGCCTGCTCGACCCCGTACGCGCCGTTTCCGAAGTAGATCGTGTTCAGGTAGGCCGTCAGAATCCGGTCCTTCGACCAGCGCTGCGAGAGCTGCCAGGCGAGCGCGGCCTCCTTGAGCTTGCGGCCGATCGACTGCTCGTTGTGCAGGTAGGTGTTATTGATGAACTGCTGCGTGATCGTCGAGCCGCCCTCGACGACCTTCTTGTTGCGGACGTCGGCCCAGAGCGCGCGCACGATCGCGTGGACGTCGACGCCGCCGTGCTCGTAGAAGCGCTTGTCTTCCACGGCGATGATCGCGTGCTTGATCCGCGGCGAGATCTTGTCCGGTGGGTCGATGATGCGGCTCTCGGACCCGCGCAGCACCGCCAGCACCCGGTTCCCCGGAGCGGCCGCGTAGATGTAGCCGTCGACTTCCTGCTTCTGCAGGCGGGCGGGGTCGAGCGAAGGGATCTCGCTCGCGACTGCGGTGATCAGCCCGAAGGTGAACGACACGCCCCCGAGCAGGAACAGGAGCAAGACGAGGCTGAGCAGCCGCAGCTTGCGGATCCTGCGCCGCGGCTTCGCAGGCGACTGCTGTTGGGCGGAACGCGGCACCAGAAGCGCCAGAGTCTAGCGCTAGACTCGCCGGGCTCATGGGCCTATCTGAGCTAATTCGCAACGCCGCGCACGTCCTGCCCGAGGGCGGCCTGGAGCGCAAGCTGGCGCTGGGCCGGCCGTTGCGGGTGAAGCTCGGGATCGATGTCACCGCGCCCGACGTCACGCTCGGGAACGGAGTCCCGCTCCAGCGGATGCGCGCCTTCCAGGACGAGGGGCACACCGGCGTCCTGATCGTCGGCGACTACACGACCCGGATCGGCGACCCTTCCGGCCGCAAGACCGAGCGGCCGATGATCGAGCCCGAGGTGATCGACGCGAACGCGCAGCGCTACTTCGAGCACGCCTCGACGATCATCGACCCCGAGCGGACCGAGGTTCGCTTCAACAGCGAATGGCTCGGCAAGCTCGACTTCGCCGAGATCCTGCGGCTGACGCGGACGACGACCGTCGCACGGATCCTCGAGCGCGACGACTTCGCGAAGCGCTTCGCGGCGAGCGAGCCGATCTCGGTCTCGGAGCTGCTCTACCCGCTGATGCAGGCCTACGACTCGGTGGCGGTCGAGGCCGACGTCGAGCTCGGCGGCACCGACCAGCTCTACAACCTGCTGATGGGCCGGGACGTGATGGAGG
>Ga0307289_10000668_pt1 | contig 14827 bp, 14 predicted proteins | sample ER_DNA_143_FD_194483 | JGI IMG/M metagenome (GOLD analysis project Ga0307289, IMG submission 194483) | Bulk soil microbial communities from the East River watershed near Crested Butte, Colorado, United States - ER_DNA_143 | ecosystem: Environmental > Terrestrial > Soil > Floodplain | place...
AGGTCGGGCGCCGGCTGGCGCTGAAGGTGCTCAATGCCAGCAAGTTCGTGCTGGGCGCCGGGGCAGTCACCGACACGTCGCTCATTACTCAGCCAGCCGACCTCTCGCTGCTGGCCCAGCTAGCCAACTTGATCAGCGACGCGACGAAGTCGTTCGAGGCCTACGACTACAGCAGTGCGCTGGAAAGCACCGAGCAGTTCTTCTGGCAGTTCTGTGATGACTACCTGGAGCTGGTCAAGGAGCGGGCGTACGGGCCAGCTGACGATTCTGGCGCCGCGTCGGCGCGGGCCACCTTGACGCTCACCTTGGACCTCGTGCTGCGGCTGTTCGCGCCGATCATGCCGTACGTCACCGAAGAGGTGTGGTCGTGGTGGAAGGACGGCTCCATCCACCGCGCGCGCTGGCCGGTTGTCGAGGAGATTGCGGTCAGTGGCGACCCGACCCTGCTGAGCGATGTATCGGCCGCCTTGATCCAGATCCGCGGCGCCAAGACCCAGGCAAGCGTCTCGATGAAGACCGAGATCAGTCTCGCCAAGTTCTACGGGGCCGCGGATGCGCTCGCCCATCTGCGGGCGGTCGAGTCCGACCTGCGTGCTGTCGGCCGGATCACCGGTGAACTGATGTGGCTGGAAACTGACGGGCCTCTGTCGGTCGAAGTGACCCTGGTTCCGCCCGGCTAAAGTCAGGCGCTCTTCTCGCGGCGTTCCCGCTTGGCGAGCTTCTCACGCGGAACCAGCGTCGGCAGCACCGAGTCCCGGACGACTTCGGCGTTGATGATCACTTGTGCGATGTCATCGCGACTCGGCACGTCGTACATGACGTTGAGCAGCACCTCTTCGAGAATTGCCCGCAGCCCCCGTGCGCCGGTGCCGCGTAGCAGTGCAAGATCGGCAATCGCTTCGACGGCGTCGGGTGTGAATTCAAGATCAACCCCGTCGAGCTCGAAGAGCTTACGGAACTGCTTGACCAGCGCATTACGCGGCTCGATGAGGATGCGAATGAGCGAGTCCCGGTCCAGTGGGCTCACCGAGGAGATCATCGGCAGCCGGCCGATGAACTCCGGAATCAGGCCGAACTTGACCAGGTCTTCGGGGCGTACGTCCTGGAAGGGATCGTCTGATTCGGGCCGGCGAGAGGCAGTGTCATTGTTGAAACCGAGCGGCCGCTTGCCGATGCGCTGGGCGACGATGTGATCAAGTCCAGCAAACGCACCGCCGACGATGAACAACACATTGGTGGTGTCGATCTGGATGAAATCCTGATGCGGATGCTTCCGGCCGCCCTGCGGCGGCACCGATGCCGAAGTTCCCTCCAAGATCTTCAGCAGCGCCTGCTGGACGCCCTCGCCTGAGACATCGCGGGTAATCGAGGGGTTCTCGCTCTTCCGGGCGATCTTGTCGACTTCATCGATGTAGATGATTCCGGTCTCGGCCTTCTTGACGTCGAAGTCGGCGGCCTGGATGAGCTTGAGCAGGATGTTCTCGACGTCCTCGCCGACATAGCCGGCCTCCGTCAGCGCCGTCGCATCTGCGATCGCGAACGGCACATTGAGCATCTTCGCCAGCGTCTGGGCGAGATATGTCTTGCCGCATCCGGTAGGACCGATCAGCAAGATGTTGGACTTCGCCAGCTCGACGCCGTCGTCCTCCGTCCGCCGACCAGGGTTGGCAGCCTGCGCCTGGACCCGCTTGTAGTGGTTATAGACAGCGACGGCCAACGCCTTCTTCGCATTGGTCTGGCCGATCACGTAGCTGTCAAGAAATTGGCGGATCTGATGTGGCTTGGGCAGCTCGTCGAGCAGGCCGACCTCGCCACCCTCGGAGAATTCTTCCTCGATGATCTCGTTGCACAGATCTATGCACTCATCACAGATGTAAACGCCGGGACCAGCGATCAGCTTCTTGACCTGCTTCTGGCTCTTCCCGCAGAAAGAACACTTCAGCAAGTCGCCGCTTTCTCCGATGCGCGCCACACCGCCTCCTCTCTGACGCCCGATCGGGTGGCTCGATGAACCACCCTAGCCTGACCGATCCGCGAAGTGGAGGACATTTGGTCCACCGGTCAGGCTTTGAGTGACACTAGACCGGTACGGCCTTGAGCGAGGTCAAAACCTCATCGATAATGCCGTAACTGAGGGCCTGCTCAGCCGTCAGGTATTTGTCCCGCTCGATATCTCGACTGACCTCGTCGATCGTCTTGCCGGTGTCGTCAGCGAGCATCTGCTCCATCAGGGAGCGAATCCGCAGGATCTCCCTCGCTTGGATCTCAATATCCGAGGATTGCCCATATCCACCTTCGGTTGCCGGTTGGTGGATCAGGATTCGGCTGTTCGGCAGTGCCAGTCGCTTGCCTTTGGTGCCTGCGGCCAAGATCACCGCGGCGGCTGAGGCCGCCTGCCCAAGGCACACCGTGCGTACGTCCGGCTTGATGTAGCGCATGGTGTCGTAGATCGCCGTGAGGGCGGTGAAGGACCCACCGGGAGAGTTGATGTAGATCTCGATATCGCGCTCAGCGTCCATCTGCTGCAGGCACAGCAACTGCGCCATCACGGCGTTTGCGATGTCATCGGAGATCGGGGTCCCGAGAAAGATGATCCGGTCCTCGAAGAGCTTGGTGTACGGGTCGATGCGGCGCATGCCGTAGGACGTGCGCTCCTCCCACTGGGGGATGTAGTAGTCCATCGTGGGAGAGAAAGGTTGGCCCTCAGCCGCGGCCGAACCAAATCGGTTGATCATGTCGATTCGTTCCTTCACTGGTTCGGGGCCTGGGGCGACGGGATCTGGGCCGCAGCCTCGTAGACATGGTCAATGAAGCCGTACGTGAGAGCCTGCTCGGCGGTGAACCACCGGTCCCGGTCTGAGTCAGCCTCGATCTGCTCGAGCGTCTGACCGGTGTGCTCGGCGATCAGATTCTGCATCGTCGACTTGATGTGCAGTGACTGCTCGGCCTGGATTCTGATATCGCTTGCCGTGCCGCCAAGGCCGCCGGACGGCTGGTGCATCATGATCCGACTGTGCGGTAGGGCGTACCGCTTGCCTTTGGTGCCTGCGCACAACAAGAACTGGCCCATCGATGCCGCCAATCCCATTGCCACGGTCGCTACGTCGTTGGAGATCCACTTCATGGTGTCGTAGATCGCCATTCCCGAGTCGACCGAGCCGCCAGGTGAGTTGATGTAGAGATAGATGTCCTTGTGCGGGTCTTCCGCGTTGAGCAACAGCATCTGAGCGCAGATCGCGTTGGCATTTTCGTCCTTGACCTCGGTGCCAAGGAAGATGATGCGATTCTGAAGGAGGGCTTGATAGACGTTGTCGTCGAGCCCAAAGCCGTTTCGGCCGCCGGAGGTGTAGGCATCCGGACCCGCTGCCCAGGGCTGCCCAGCCGCGCTGAAAATTGAGGATCGTGGGGTCGCGTTCACGTTGACGAACCTACCCCGGCGCGTGTCGGGAGTCGCGCGGAAATCGGGTGTGTTCGCTGTGGGCGCAGAAGGGTGAAGATCATCCCCATGCACCCGTAATTCCGGGCAGCAGTGATCAGGCGCTGGGAGCCGACGCCTGTTCCTCGACCGGCTGCTCGGTCGGATCGCCGTCAAGATCGTCCGCAGGCTCAGGCTCAGCTGGGGACTCGTCGTAAGAGCCGTCCTCCTGCAGACTCGCGAGTGGAACCACCGAGCCATCGGAGTCAGTAACGGTCGCCGACTCCACGATCATGGCCAGCGCTTTGCCGCGCCGGATCTCCAGCATGTACTCCTCGATATGGTGCGGGTGCTCCTGAAGATGATCAGCGACCTGCTGCGGCGGGACACCATCAGCTTGTGCCTTGCGCAGAATGTGCTGAGTGAGATCATTCTGGTCCACACCGATGACGCGCTCGTCGGCAACCTTGTCCAAGATGATCTGGGCCTTGAGGGCCTGCGCGCCCCGCTGCTCAAGATCAGCCCAGAACTCTTCCTCAGTTTGATTCTCCGGGCTATCTGCCAGGTATTGCTCGACCGTGAGCCCCGCCTGTGCAAGCTGTTCTGTGATCTGTTGCCGGCGGCTGTCGATCTCGGAGTTGAGCAGGTGCTCGGGTACCTCGATCTCGACCTGGCCGAGCAGGCCCTCAAGCACCGCGTCGCGGGCCTGACTCGCCTGCTCGAGTCGCGCCATCCGGGTGAGGCGCTCTTTAACGTTGGCGCGCAGCTCGTCGATCGTGTCGAACTCCGAAGCCTGCTGCGCAAACTCGTCGTCGGCGTCCGGAAGCTCAGCCGTCTGCACCTTGCTCACGGTGACCTCGATGTCGGCCTCCTCGCCCTGCAGGGGACCGCTGACCAGCGTTGAGGAGAAGGTTGCCGACTCGCCAGCGGACAGCCCGAGCACTGCTTCGTCCAGTCCATCGAGCATCTGCCCGGACCCGATGGTGTATTCGAGGTCATCGGCGGTCGCATCGGCCAGCGGCTCGCCGTTCTTGGTTGCCACCAAGCTGATCGTGACGATGTCACCGTCGGCCGCGGCGCGCTCCACCGTTTCGCGGGAGCCGAAACGGTTGCGTAGCCCGTCGATCTGGCTCTCCACCAGCGTGTCCGGCACATCGAGCGCGTCGACCTGCGCCTGTAGCGTCGTGAAGTCAGGCAGCTCAAACTCGGGGCGTACGTCGACCTCCGCCGTGAACTCTATGAGGGCACCGTCCTCGAGCTTGGTGACTTCCACGTCCGGCTGCGCCAGCGGGGACAAGTTGTTCTCGGTCAGCGCTGCGCCGTAGAAGCCCTGCCACGAGTCGTTGAACGCCTCTTGAATGATCACGCCACGGCCGAAGCGCTGATCGATGACGACGGGAGGAACCTTTCCGCGCCGAAATCCCGGAATGTTCACAGACTTCGCGACCTCTGCGTACGCCTTGTCCATGCTCGGCTGGAGATCTGCGAACGGCACCTCAACGGTGATCTTGACCCGAGTGGGGCTCAACTGCTCGATGGTGCTGGGCACGCTGGTTACTCCTGTGATCGTGGCGCCGGACGGGAGACGGACCGGCGATGGCTCACGCTGAGCCGCGGTAATCCTACGGGGCGAGCTCAGGGCGGCCAAACCTCCGTACGCTGGTCCGGTGTACTCCGATGCGATGGGGCACAACAACAGGATTGGTCCTCACTCTGGAGTGGCCATACACTCATCGGCGAACGTTCGGATGTGCCGGACGGCCGGGGCGTAGCGTAGTGGCTAGCGCGTCTGCTTTGGGAGCAGAAGATCGCAGGTTCGAGTCCTGTCGCCCCGACTCCGTGAACAAGCGAAACTGCCTGCGGGATTTCGCTGATTACGGAACGCGGGTGTAGCTCAATGGCAGAGCCCCAGCCTTCCAAGCTGGCCATGCGAGTTCGATTCTCGTCACCCGCTCCACAACAAAATCCCTAGTCGCCTAACTCTTTCTGCGGCGCCTGGCCCAAAGATGGCCCGTCGACTCCGAGCCTTGGGCCCTCTATGGGCCCCATCTCTTTGAGTTCGCGTTCGATCCGGAACTGCAAGGCATCCGCGATCTCGCGATCCCGCTCGCCCGTCGCGTGCTGGTAGATCAGTGCAGCACGCATGCTGCCGTGGCCCATGCGGTGCATCAGCTCGCGGGTGCTGGCGCCGCTTGCCGCTGCCAGGTTGTTGCCAGTGTGGCGCAGATCGTGGAAGTGGAATCCGGCGGGAAGACCCGCCTGCACGACGCTTTGTGACCAGCGAACCGATCGATGAAAGTTGTTGCGACGCAAGGGGGCACCAAGGGGGCCGCGGAAGACCAGTCCCTCGTCCTCCGCCGGAAACTCAGCCAGGTGTCGTTTCATCGCGTCGATGAGCATCGCCGGCAGAGCGACGACGCGCACGCCCGCCGCTGACTTCGGCGGGCCAGCCACCCGCCGCCCGTCTCGGAGCTCGGCGAACTTTCGCGAGATCCTGACCGTTCCCGCATCCAGGTCTAGGTCGCAACGTCGGACGGCCACGAGCTCACCCCACCGCAGCCCGGTGAATGCCGCCAACAACACTAGGGCCCGGAACCGTGGGGCGACCAGCTCGGACAAGGCGATCACCTGCGGAATCGTTCCCACCGGCCGCTCGGGACTTACCTCCTTGTCGTATCCGGGAATCCGACACGGATTCTCCGCAATCAGTTGATCCTCCTTTACCGCAGTGTTCAGAACTGCACGTAGCAGTCGGTACGACTTCGCCGCGACCGTCGCAGACCGGCCCGCCTCGAGTAGCTGTTGGCGCCAGTTCCGGATCGTCTGCGGAGTAATCGTGTCGAGCGTCTTCCTCCCCAGGTAGGGCTCGATATGATTGCGAAGCTGCGATTCATACAGCTCTCGGGTGCGCGGCTCCAGTGATCGTTGCGCGATCCATGCCTGCGCGTACTGGGTTAGCGTGATCCTTCGCGCGCTCGGGGGCGACCATTCGCCGCGGATGACCCGGCCTTCCAGGAGGGTGAGCCACCGTTCGGCGTCAGACTTCCGGGCGAAGGTCATCGGCGCAGAATGCCTGACATCATCAGGACCCCAATACCGCACCTGGTAGCTCCCCGAGCTGCGCCGCCGGATGCTTCCGAAGCGACGGCGCTTCCGCTGAGTCATGAGACGTCAGCCGAGGTGATCGGTTGGACGGTGCCGGCCGCGATGAACTCTCCGATGGCCGACTCTGGGATGCGAATGTGGCGGCCCACTCGCACAAAGCGAATCCTCCGCTCGGCGATCAATCGCCGCGGAAAGCGCGCGGTAGTTCCGAGCAGGTCAGCCGCCTCCGCCACGCTTAACAGCCGCTCCATGATCATCTTCCTTTCGCTCACGGACTGCCCTCAGATGGGTGCGAGCCCGGCCACGCGGCGCGCGGCTATCTGCAGAAGCTGCCTGGCAGCGGTCGACTCGCACATCAGAAACGCGGCGACGTCCGCAGTCGTCCACAACGGGTGATGCCGCGAGCACATCGCCTGTCTCCTCCACCTGCCGAGTGTTGCCAAGCCGCCGGGTGGCTGGGTCCTCACGTCAACGCCCCCAGCGCCGCACTCCGGGCTGCGACGTGGCGCGTCGAGGCGACCGATAGGCGCTGCGAGCGGCCGATCTTGATCGACTCCCACCGCGCGGCTTTGATCAGCGTGCACCCGCCGCTGCGGCCCACCCTCAGCATGTCGGCCGCCTCGGCGGCGTGGCCATGACCAGTTCATGATCGTGTTCCTTTTTTCCTGGGCGGGGCTACTCCACAAGCGAATACGAAAATCTCCATCGCGGCTTCTGTCGCGTACCAACCTCGTGTCCCGGTGCTCGAGTTGTGGGCAGTCGACGGTGCGCCAACAAACGCTGCCGCTCCCTGCTCGGCCGGTGGCGGCCAAATCATCGGCTGGGTCCTTTTGGCGCTTGACTTTGTGGGCGGGTCATCTCCCGGGACTCGTATGAGCGTCCGCGGTGCGGTGCATGATCGGATCTCATTGATCGCGTGGGCTTGCTGGTGTCGAGTTGGGCGGCCGCGGCAACAGCTCGGTTTGTGCTGGCGATAACCGAATCGGCGAGGTTTATCAGTCCACGCCTAGCCGGCTCTGGCAGCGGGATCAGCTGATTGGCCGCGGTCTGATGTGGCGTGGTCCAGGTGACGCCTTCATAACGGGTCTCGCCCTGCTCGATGGCGAGTTCCGCTTCGCCTTGGGCTCTCATGCCGATGATGCGCGCAGGGGCGATCAGGCCCGGGTGGTCGACGGCGGTGTCCCTGACGACATAGGCAAGGTCGACGGAGGCGATCATGCTGAGATGAAGGCACTTGACCGTCTTTGGTAAGTCGACGCGGGCGGCTAGCTGGTCATGTGTTGCCCATCCGGTTTGGTTTGTGGCGATCGCCGCAATCGCAGCGCGGACTTCGCTGGCTGCGCTGATCAGCGAGGGGTCGGTGCGGCTGGCCGGGTTAGTGAGCTCCGCCCAACGTTTGGCCGTTCGATTCCAGGCCGCTTGGCTGGCATCAAGCGCCGGCGCAAGCCGGCGGATCACCTCACCGTCGATGTGGCCCTTCGTGGCGGCCGCCTCGGTCAGGATGCTGGTCGTGCTCGCAATGAGTGCCTGTACGCGGGCCACCCGCACCAGATCGGCCGGATCCGGACCGTTGGCCAAGGTACGGTACGCCTGAACCTCCCATACAGCCAAGGCGGTCTCCAGGCGTATGAACGGTGCCGCCACGCTCGTCCAGTCAGGGTTCCCTGAGGTGGGTCGCATCCCAAACAGGTACGCTGCGGCGAGCTGCTCGAACCCGTCGAACCTCGCGATCATGCCCCGGGCCAAAATGACTTCCAGGGCGGTTGGCCGCTCAACCAGCGGCAGCCGCCGGCGCGTGCCAATCTGCAAGCGGTCCTGCAGGTCCGTAACGTAGGCGCCGAGTGCGACAGCGGTCCCGTGTGCGGCCACGTACAAGGTGTGCATCAACTGGCTTTGGAACTCTTCCAGCTGGGCCTGCGCTTCTGGGGTCTTCGGCTGGGAAGGGCGGCCCTGCCGTTCGACCAAATGGCGCGCGCGGGAGAGGTTATCGCCGATCTGTGTGAGGTGTTCGTCCGTCGGTCCCCACCCTGGCCAGTGTCCGGCCCTCGCGCTGCGGCCGATCGCCTCTCCGACCACCCGCAGCCGATCCATCGGGTCCGATCCGGACCGGCTGCCCGGCACGGAAGGCAACGTCGCCCACAGTTCGGCCGCCGACCCGACCAGCTGATTCCAGCTCCTCACCATGGCGGGGGCGCGATCGAATGTTGCATCCAGGAGTGTCTCTCGCGCCAGTGCGTCGCAATCGGCTAGTAGCTCGCCGACTGTGCGCCGGTCAGTCGGAGACACCGCTGTTCGCCTCCCATACGAGGTTCGCCACGCGTGCCAACAGGCCATGAAGCCCGTCTGCCGCTTCTCGGGTGGCGACGCACTGTAGGAGCTGCTCAGCAGACCGTAAGAGAGCGGCCGGCACGGCCCCGACCGGCGCCGGCCCGTCGATCGGAATCGCATCCGGCAGGAGGTTGCGCGCCTCATCGGCGGCCAGGTCGATACCTAAGGCCAGCAGCTGACGAGGCGACCCGGCGCCGTCGGTGTCGCTCGCGACCCACACGAGCTCAGCGGCGCGGCGCAGCAGCCGAACGACCCCGGCCACCGTCTCCGAGGTCTCGGCATCCATTGGTTGCACGCTGATTCACTCTCCCGTTGCTCAACACGCAATTGGATTGAGCCAGAAAGGACGACGGGCGGCACGCATGGCACGAACCTGTGGAAAACCGTTCGTCCTGCGATCCGTAAGGCATTAGCAAAGCGGCTGGCGGTCACAGCCAGTAGCGCGTTAGGTCGGCCAACCAGAGCCGCGACGTAAGAGGGGATGCCCGCCAATAGTTGAGCCGGTGACCGGAACTCCGGCACGAGGACCACTACCGGCGCTTGGCCGGTTTACATCAAGCAGCATGTCTCACGAGAGCGCATCAGTATCGGCGAAGCTCCGCGACCGTGCGTCGGTCGCGCGCCCGGAACCGCTTTTCGCCTCCAAGACCAGCTAGGCGACCAGGCGCCTTCAGGCCCAGCAGCCGGGCTGGCGCACGAATTCTCACTTCGGTGGACAAACCCGAATGGTGGTCAAAATGGTGGTCAGACCCATACCCAAACTAAGCGATCTTGTCGGGTCCAGCCTGAACGCGGTCGACTCCTCGGGTAAAGCCGAGAGGCACGCTGATCGCGGCGAGCACGCCGACGTCGCTCATCGGGAAGTGTTCCGGGCCGGGCAGTTTGATGAACGCCCGGTGGATCACCTCGTACAGCTGCGCCGACTCGCCCCACAGGCCCGCTCGCCGGCTATCTGCTTCAGGATCTCGGCGCCGCAGGTTGTGGTCCCGCGCGGCCTCGGATGACTATATGACGCGGAATGTTAGATGCGTGACTCCTGCGCCCTCTATCACCCGAGTGCGCTCCAGCTCGATCGGCCCGGTGCCCAGATGGTCGAATAGCCCCACGCCGCCGCCGAGTACGACGGGCACCATATCTAGGTGTATTTCGTCAAGGAGTCCCGCTTTGATGCACTGCTGCACCAGGTTCGCACCGATCACGCCGACGTCTTTGTCGCCTGCAGCCGCTTTCGCCTGCGCTACGGCGCTTTCGAGGCCGTCCCTAACGAACGTAAAAGGCGATCCGTCGGACACCCACCCTGGTGAAGCCTGGTGGGTAACAACAAAGACCGGTACGTCCAACGGGTGTCTGCCGCCCCACCCATGAGTGAGGTCAAATGTCCGCCGCCCCGTCACCAACGCCCCGGTCGTTGTGCGCGTCTCGCGAAGGAGCTCCGCGGTCTGCGGCGCGACCTTGAACACCATCTCGGTGCCAGGCAGCCTGTATTCGGTGTCACCGCCGAAGTACCAACCCAAAAGCCGCTCGCCGCCCTCACCCATGGGTGCTTCAGGACCGTCGTTCGGCCCTGCAATAAACCCGTCCAGCGACGTTGAGTGCCCTGTGCGGACTTTCCCCATTAATCCGTTCCCCTTTCCGCCCTCGTCCGCTCGGAACATGTTGCCCCTACCCTGCCTGAACCGACTGGGCGCACCTGTACACTACGCGGCGCAGCTTCTCAGGACCCCGCGCGGCGGCCGCCCGTCAGGCGTGACCTGGCACGAAACGCATGCTTTCGATCTTGGTGTCGAACGTCGCGGTCCTGCCGCCCCGCTCAGTGCCTCGCGCTTTCGGTGGTGCGCTCCTCGCTCGGCCGCAAATTGTGTCGGCTGAGGCCGTTCCCTACACCTGAACGCCATCTCGCCACGAGCCGATGGCCGTCAATGGAAATCACCTTCCATATCGTGTCGCTGAGCGCTCGCAGTCAGGGTGCTGTGATTCACCGGCCTGTCCTGGGCCCGACCGGCTAATTGGCGAAGCCGGGCCGCCTCGCGATGGCTGATTGCTCCGGCACACCACTGCACCGCCTCCGACACCGTCAGGTGTTCGTCGATGATCATCGCATGAAGAGCAGCACCCGCGCGTTGCTCGGTCACGCCGATCATCGCGTCTCGTTCTCCTAACGCGGTCAGCACCTCGACCGCCAATCTCTCCAGCCGCCGGTCACGTTCGACCCGCTCACGCCGACACTTTGCCTGCACCTGGGACGCCGCCAGCCTCGCTGCCTGCCTCACCGTCTGCTTGCCCACAACCCACCACTTCCTCCTCGACGACGACTCGCACTCCCCTACGCCATGTCGCGCCGGTTGAGCGGTCACATCCCCCAGATATCTCAGGGGACATACCTCCCTCAGCCTCTCCGCAATGTCATGGCCGACACACCTCTTTCATTCCGGGTCTGGTAGCGGGGAGGGTGACCGCTAACGAGGCTTGGCCGGCTTCTGGCTGGCGTGACAATGAGCATCCACAAGCTGACCGCGGGCTCGGGGTACGACTATCTGACGCGGCAGGTCGCGGCCTTGGATGCGACCGAGAAAGGCCACGTTCCACTCGCCAGCTACTACACCGAGCGCGGCGAAACACCCGGTGTATGGATCGGCTCCGGACTGGCCGGGATCGACGGTCTGCAGGCCGGCGATCCAGTGACCGCGGAGCAGATGCAGGCGCTGTTCGGCGTCGGCCTGCATCCCCTGTCAGTGCAACGGCAAAAGCAGCTGCAAGGGCCGGACCTGACCGGCCGGGACTACCTGGCGGTGACCCGGTTAGGTGCGCCGTTCAAGATCTACGCCAACGACATCCCGCCCTTACGGGTCGAAGTTGCCAAACGGATCGCCGACCTCAATGCGGCCGCCGGACTGCCCAAGGACTGGCCGATCCCACGCAGCGAGCGGGCCCGGGTACGCACCAAAGTGGCCAGCGAGCTCTTCGCCGCCGAACACGGCAGGCCACCGCAGGATGCCCGGGAACTCGCCGCCGCGATCGCCAAACACTCCCGCCCACAAACAACCGCAGTCGCCGGCTACGACCTCACCTTTTCACCCGTGAAGAGCGTCTCGACGCTATGGGCGCTCGCCGAACCAGCCGTCGCGGCCCAGATCGAGAAGGCTCACCGCGCCGCGGTCAGCGATGCGCTGGCCTTCATCGAACAGCACGCCTTGTTTAGCCGAACCGGCGCCAACGGCGTCCGCCAGGTCAACGTGCAAGGACTCGTCGCGACCGCCTTCACCCACCGCGACAGCCGCGCCGGAGACCCCGACCTGCACACCCACGTGGCGGTTGCCAACAAGGTCCAAACTCTCGACGGACGCTGGCTCAGCATCGACGGCCGAATCCTCTTTAAAGCGACCGTCGCCGCATCGGAAACCTACAACACCGCCTTAGAGCACCACCTCCGCGACAGCCTCGGCCTCCGCTTCGCCGAACGGCCGAACCAGGACACACGCAGGCAGCCGATACGAGAAATCGTCGGCATCCACCCCGCCCTGATCACCCGCTGGTCGAGCCGTCGAACCGCCATCGAAGCTCGGCGGAGCGTCCTGGCCGCGGACTTCCAACGAATCCACGGCCGGCCACCCACACCGGTGGAAGCGCTGCAGCTCGCCCAACAAGCCACGCTGGAAACCCGGGAAGCCAAACACCAACCCCGCAGCCTCGCCGAGCAACGACAAGCATGGTCCGACCAAGCCGCCGAGCTGCTGGGCGGGCCAGACGCCGTACACGCCATGGTCGGGGAAGCACTTGGCCAATCGGTAACGACGGCATGGGAACTGAATGCCGGCTGGCTCGACGCAGCAGCCGAACGGGTGCTGTCGGCGATAGAGGAACGCCGCTCCACCTGGCAGATCTGGCACGTCCGCGCGGAGGCGCAACGCTACATCCGAGCCGCCGACGTGGCGCCAGCCCAGGCTAACCGGCTCGTTGACCTGCTCATCGACCAGGTGCTGAACCGTAGGTCGACCTCCCTTGCCCGACCCGACGGCATAGCCGAACCGAAAGCGCTGCAGCGTACCGACGGCACCTCCGTCTACACCGTTGCTGGTGCCGACCTGTTCACCTCTGCCCGGGTCCTGGACGCCGAACAGCGGCTGGTAGCCACCGCAGGGCGTCGCGACGGACACACCATCGCCACCACCGCGGTCGATGTGGCGTTGCTGGAAGCCACCGCAAACGGGGTCACGCTGAACGCCGGACAGGCCGCGCTGGTTCGCGAGATGGCAACCTCAGGCGCCCGGCTGCAACTCGCGATCGCGCCCGCAGGCACCGGCAAAACAACCGCGCTGCGGGCCCTTGCCACCGCATGGCGGCACGGCGGCGGAACCGTCATCGGGCTCGCGCCCTCGGCTGCCGCGGCCGCGGTGCTTCGCGACCATATCCACAGCCAATGCGAAACACTCGCCAAACTCACTACCTCACTGCACCAGCTCCAGGTACCGCAGTGGGCGGCTGGCATTGGGCCGTCGACACTGGTGGTGATCGATGAAGCCGGCATGGCCGATACGGTCTCCCTCGACGCCGCGGTCAGCTACATCGTTGAGCAGGGCGGCAGTGTCCGGCTGATCGGGGATGATCAGCAACTTTCTGCGATCGGTGCCGGCGGGGTTCTCCGTGACATCGAGGCCACCCATGGGGCGGTCCGGCTCACCGAGCCGCTGCGGTTCACCGATCCGGCCGAAGCGGCCGCCACCCTCGCGTTACGTGAGGGCAGGGCTGAGGCGGTCGGGTTCTACCTGGACGACCAGCGGGTGCATGTGGGCGACCTGTCCACGATTACCGAGCAGGCGTTCGCGGCATGGCAGCACGACGGTTGCAGAGGGTTGGACTCGATCATGCTCGCCCCCACCCGGGACCTGGTCGCCGAACTGAACCTGCGAGCCCGCAGCCACCGACTCGCCGACAGCAGCGCCGAGACGGCGGCCGAGGTGGCCCTGGCAGACGGCAATCAGGCCAGTCCCGGTGACCTGATCATCACCCGAAGCAACGACCGCCAACTGCGCCTGACAGCAACCGACTGGGTCAAGAACGGCGAGCGCTGGACCGTGCGCGCCGTCAGCAGCGACGGTGATCTTGAGGTCCAACACCTGCGCAACCGGCACCGGGTACGGCTGCCGGCCGCGTACGTGCAAGGGTTCGTCGAGCTTGGCTATGCCACCACGGTGCATGCCGCCCAGGGAGTCTCGGTCGACACCATGCACGGCCTGGCGACCGGTGAAGAGTCCCGGCAGCAGCTGTACACCATGCTGACCCGCGGCCGGATCGCCAACCACCTCTATCTGCAAGTTGTCGGGGACGGCGACCCACACGGCATCATCTGGCCGGAGACGGTACGGCCTTCCACGGCTACCGACCTTCTCGAGCAGATCCTGGCCCGCGACGACGCTGCACGCTCGGCCACCACCTTGCAGCGTGACCAACATGATCCTGCCGCCCGGCTTGCTGATGCGACGCAGCGATACGTCGACGCACTCCATGTTGCCGCCGAAGATCTAGCAGGACCAGAAGTCGTGGCGGCTTTGGAGACGGCTGCCGAGCAGGCAGTGCCGGGTCTTGCCGACGAGCGGGCCTGGCCGACACTGCGGGCGCGCCTTCTCCTGCTCGCGGGTTCTGGCATTGACCCCCTCGAACAACTGCTGAGCGTGGTCGACACTCGCGAGCTGGACAGCGCCGTTGATCGCGCCGCCGTCTTGGGCTGGCGACTTGACGACACCGGCTACCCCGGATTCGGTCCGCTGCCCTGGCTACCCGCTATTCCCCAGCACCTCCAAGCACATGAGATGTGGGGAAGCTATTTGACTGCCCGAGCCGCGACCGTCAGGGAGCTGGCTGAGCGGATCCGGGCCAGCGCAAATGCTGACCAGCGACCGACGTGGGCTGGGCCGGGTTGGGGCCAGCCACCATCTCAAGTGATCGAGCACGCCGAGGTATGGCGGGCCGCGATGGGTGTCA
>Ga0307289_10000670_pt1 | contig 14822 bp, 12 predicted proteins | sample ER_DNA_143_FD_194483 | JGI IMG/M metagenome (GOLD analysis project Ga0307289, IMG submission 194483) | Bulk soil microbial communities from the East River watershed near Crested Butte, Colorado, United States - ER_DNA_143 | ecosystem: Environmental > Terrestrial > Soil > Floodplain | place...
TCACTGGCTCAAATCGGTATCGCCCACAGTCGTTGCAGACCGCTGTCCAGACGCTCCAGAGCTAACATCAACCTGGCGTTGTGGAATGGTGGTTCTCGTGACGTTGGAGGATCTTGTCCGGCTCCGCTGGGCGCGTGACACGATGGACCGCGACTATGCGCAGCCGCTCGACGTTCCGGCGCTCGCGCGGGTCGCACTCATGTCACCGGGCCATTTCTCCCGCAGCTTTCGCGCTGCCTTCGGGGAGACGCCGTACAGCTACCTGATGACGCGCCGGATCGAGCGGGCCAAGGCGCTGCTGCGGCGGGGTGACCTGACGGTAACGGAGGTCTGCTTCGCGGTCGGCTGTACGTCGCTGGGATCGTTCAGCTCGCGGTTCACCGAGCTGGTCGGCGAGAGCCCAAGCTCATACCGGGCCCGCTGCCATGACGAGGGCGCCGCCATCCCGCCCTGCGTCGTCAAGATTTACACGCGACCGGTCAGGAATGGAGAAGCGAAAGCTGCCTCCGGCCCATAGCGTGAAGCGCATGGACATAAAACTTTCAGCGTGCTTCATCCCCGTCGACAATCATGACAAGGCGATCGCCTTCTACCGGGACGTTCTCGGCCTGGAGTTGCGCAATGACGTCGAATTCGAGGGGATGCGCTGGGTGACGGTTGGCTCGCCGTCACAGCCCGATGTAGAGATTGTCCTCGAACCGCCCGTTGCGGACCCGAACGCCTCGGCCGGCGATAAGGAGGCCGCGGCGGAACTGCTGGCCAAGGGCTTGCTGCGCGGTGTCAACTTCAGGACCGACGACTGCGATGCCACCTTCGAACACATCCGCGCCGCGGGTGGTGACGTGCTGCAGGAGCCAATGGACATGCCATACGGCGTTCGCGACTGCGCCTTCCGCGATCCCTCCGGCAACATGCTGCGCTTCGGCCAGCCTCGCAGCCAGTGAGCTCTCGGGTCCTCAGCGCAGATGCGAAACGACGTCGGCCGCTAGGCGCTCCATCTGTTCTCGGTCTTCGTCAACATCCGCGCCCAACGGGTTGAGCACGATCATTTCGGCACCGGCGTCCTTGACTTCACGCAAGCCACGCACCACGTCCTCAGGAGTGCCGAAGACGGGGACATTCTCGATGCCGGGCATTCCGCCGTAGAGTCGCCGCAGCCCATCCAGAACTTGGGTGCGAGCCCGCTCGGCATCATCGTCCACAGCAAGGTAAACCCGCTTGCCGATCGCGAATCCCGCTGGACCCCGACCCTGCTCATCCAGCTCGCGGCGGATGATCCCGACCTGCCGGATGAAAGATTCGGTTGTTGACGATCCAGCGCCAAGAAATCCGTCTCCGTGCCGGACGGCCCGGGCGAGCGCTTTGGGCGCGTTTGCTCCGAACCAGATCGGCGGATGCGGGCGCTGCACCGGTTTGGGCTGGATCGGCACATCGTCGAGCTGCCGGAATCGGCCTTGGAAGGTAAGTCGCGGCTCATCAGACCAAGCGGCCTTCATCAGCTGGAGGCCCTCGGTGAATCGTGCGACGAACGTTTCGCGGTCAACGCCGAACGACGCAAAGTCGCGGAAGCCACCACCGGGCGACACTCCAACCTCCACCCGACCGTGGCTAAGCCGGTCCACCGCCGTCACGGCCGAGGCAAGCTGCAGCGGATCATGCAACGAGCTGACCAGAACGGCAACACCGAGCCTGAGCCGATCCGTACAGGCTGCCGCGTACGCCAACATCTCCAGCGGAGCAATGAGCGGAGTTGGCCCAATCGACTGCTCCATCACCCAGCCAGCTTCGAAGCCGAGCTCTTCGGCCCTGGCCAGGTAAGCCTTCACGCCTTGGGCGTCGAACGTCCCGGTATCGAGCTGCGGGATTGAAATGGCGAGCTGCATGCCAGGAACGTACCGCCCTGCCTGCTATGTAGGGCACGAGGACGAGTGCGGTGCGAGACTCGGAGTATGTCGCTGGCGAACAGATCAGGGGGCTCGATTCTGGCTGATCGATAGCCGCCGGCTCAAAGATCGCGCCGTTAAGGATGGGAACTGCGGTTCCATAGGTAATATCGCGCCACGTGAGGCGCCTCGCAGTCAGTTTGCCGACCTTGCTGATCGCCTGGCTATGCTCCGCGTGCCTGGCCAGCGGTGGCGGCAGTCCCGAGGAGAACCGTCCGCCTGTCGTGAACCCGCCCGCATCAAACCAGCCGAGTGTCCAGAACGGTCCGGCATCAGGCCAGCCGAGTGTCCAGAACAGTCCGGCATCACGCCAGCCGAGTCTCGAGAACAGTCCGGCATCAAGTCAGCCGACCCCAAAGCCGCAACCCCAACAAGAGACCCTGGCGTTTGGCAGGTCACACAGGTGGCACGACGGAGTGACTGTGACCGTCGGAAAGCCCCAAAAGTTCAAGCCGAGCGAATTCGCAGTTGTCCAAAAGTCAAAGCGCTATGTGAAATTCCCGGTAACCGTTGTGAACAAGTCCCACAAATCCATTGATCTCGGACTGACATACATCAGCGTTCAATCTGCCAACAAGGAAGCAGACCACGTCTTCGACTCCCTGATCGGTCTCAAAGGACCTCCAGATAAGAAAGTCTTGAAGGGCAAGAAGTTGGAGTTTCACGTCGGATTCGCCGTCGCAGATCCGAAGCATATCGTCATGGAACTCGCGCTCCATGACGACTCCGACCGGTCAAGTCTCTTGTACTCCACCTAGCTCACAATCACCGCAGTTAGCGAAAAGCCGGAAGCCGCGTAGAGGTAGGCGCCCATGGAGTTGGCCTGCGACGTACTGGTCGTTGGAGGCGGCTGCGGTGGCGTTGCGGCAGCACTGGCGGCCACTGATCTCGGTCGTTCCGTGATCATGACCGAGGTGGGCAGTTGGGTCGGTGGTCAACTCACTAGTCAGGCGGTCCCGCCCGATGAGCATCCGTGGATGGAGAGCACCGGTACTACGGCCCGATACCGGCGGCTCCGCAATTCGGTCCGAATGCGATACAAGCAGATAAGACGGCTTACCGAGACGGCCAAGCAGGACATCCACTTCAATCCCGGCGCTGCCTGGGTAAGCAATCTGAGCGCCGAGCCAGCGATCTTTCGTGAGGTGCTGGACGACCTGCTGAGGCCAGCTCAGGCCCAGGGACTGCTCCGATGCCTGATGAACCATCGCCCGGTGGCTGTGGCATCGGACGGTGATCGCATCGCAGCGGTCGGTTTCGAGGATCTACAAACCGGTGATCAGGTGACGATCATGGCTCGTTATGTCTTGGAAGCTACTGAGGAAGGCGAGCTCCTGCCCCTGGCCGGATGTGAGTCGGTCGTTGGTGCTGAGTCCGCAGCAACGACCGGTGAGCCGCATGCTCTACCTGGTAAGCCTGATCCGCTGGATCAGCAGGCGATCACCTGGTGTGCCGCTCTGGAGTGGCGGCCACGCGAGGACCACACAATTGACCGTCCGCGCGGCTATAAGTTTTGGCAGCGCTATCGGGCTGACTTCTGGCCGGGACCTCAGCTGGGCTGGCGGACTCAAGAACCAGAGACCGGCCGGCCCTTGGGCCGACCGTTGTTTTCGCCCGGCAAACAGGATCTGTGGACATTTCGCCGGATCCGGTATGGCGGCCATTACACCGATGAGGTATCAGATGTCACGCTCGTGAACTGGCCGCAGGTGGACTACTGGCTTACTCCGCTGGTCGGAGTCACTGAGCTGCAGCGAACGACTTCCTTGGCGAACGCGCGTGAGTTGACACTCTGCTTTGTGCACTGGTTGCAGACAGATGCACCGCGGCCCGACGGTGGGACGGGATATCCGGGGCTACGGCTGTGTCCGGAGCTGCTCGGTACTCCAGACGGTCTGGCAGCGGCAGCGTACGTGCGCGAAAGCCGTCGAATCGCCGCTGAGTTCCCTGTCTTGGAGACTCACCTAGGGGTGGCGGCCCGTCCCGGCGCCGATCGAGCGGCGGCCTTTACGGATACCGTTGGTGTCGGCTGCTATCGAATCGATCTGCATCCGAGTACCTCGGGGCGCGGGTATCTAGACATCGCGACCTACCCGTTTCAGATACCGCTTGGCGCCTTGCTGCCGCAGAGGTTGAAGAATCTGCTCGCAGCCGGCAAGTGTTTGGGTGTCACTCACATCACCAATGGCTGCTACCGGCTTCACCCGGTGGAATGGAACATCGGCGAGGCGGCCGGAGCGCTTGCGGCGTACTGCCTCGACCGTCGGACGAGCCCGCGAGCCGTGCGCAATTCCCCTGCCCTGCTCGCGGACTTTCAACAGGTTCTCGTCTCGACGGGTGTCCAGCTGCACTGGCCCGTGGATATCCAGACCGAAGTGCGCTGATTGCGCGACACGCTGTCTCGGTGCGCAATTGTCGTGAGCACAGGTGTTGTCCGAATCGGCTAGGTGCTGTCCGTTGCTCCGTGGGCTGCCGAATCTCGCCGGAATGTCGGTAGCGAGCCATATATTGAAAGCGTGTTCGAAAATGACCTCGGCGAGCTCGACGCGGCAGGCACGCTGGCCGCCGCAGAGGACAACGAACACGCCCTGATCACCGCCGAAACCCGCCGCCTCCACATTGCGGCGCATTGGGCCCACCTCCACCCCGGCGGTGCACCTCAGCGAAGAAGCCCTCAGCACCGGCACCGGTGTAGCCCGGGTCGAAGACGTCGGGCCGGTGCTGCTGAACCGGCTACACGCCATACTCGGTGATCACTGCAGCATCAGCATGAAACCAGTGATCAACGTCGCTGCCGGCCACGCCGTCAATCACCCTCCGCACTCGCGCCGACTCCTACGAGTCCGATACAGCCAGCGTGATGACGAGATCGGCTCGTGGCAAGCTCTGCGCGATGAGCACCGCATTGTCCTGGTCAGTCGTACGAGCCCAATTGTCAGCCTCGTCGTGGCTCATTCCGTGTTGCTGATGGCGGTAGGTCAACCGCTGCAAACGCGTGGAGTCATCCACCTGCAGATACCAGCACTCGTCCAGCAGAGGGCCCACGCCGGCCCAGCCACCAACATCGCTCAACAGATAGTTGCCCTCAGTCACGACGAGCGGCACTTCTCGGCGGATCGGCAGTGCGGAGCCAATGGATTCGTCGATATCGCGGTCGAAGTCAGGGGCGTATACGATCTGCTCCTCTTGGTTCCGCAGCCGACGTAACAGGTGAACGTAGCTATCGGCATCGAAGGTGTCCCATGCGCCCTTGCGGCCACGCCGACCCAACGTGATCAGAACGTGATTGCTGAGATGGAAGCCGTCCATTGGGACGAGCACAGCCAGGTCGGCGCCGAGCTTATCGACGAGCTCACGCGCGACCTTTGACTTCCCCGCTCCCGGCGCCCCCGTGATACCCAGTAGGTGCCGCTGACCCCGGCGGGCCAACGCTCTGGCCCGTTCCACCAGATCGTCGAAGCTCAGAATGACCACTTGGGGACCACCCTGGGCGCCCGAATACAGATCACGACGACGAGGTGGGTCGGCGCCAGCCCGCGTACAGGTATGGGATGCGATGCGGCATGCGTCCTGCAACATCTGCTCAATGCCCTCGGTATCCAATGAGCGCAAGGCATCGTGGTTCAGGAGCCCTCGTTCATGAAGGTGAGCAAGGGCACCGGACATGAACGCGTCGCCGGCGCCGACGGTATCGACAACCGGCACCTTCGGAGCTTCGACAGTCGCCGACCCCAGCGGCGTACTCGCAACGGCCCCATGCTCGCCGTGCGTCACGACGACGAGCGGGATGCCAGCGGCGTGCCACAGCGAAATGGCCCCGTCCTCAGAAAGGCGCGGGTAAAGCCACGCCAGATCCGCTCGACTCACCTTCAAAATGTCGATCAACCGCATCCATCCCTCGAAGCGGTCCAGGTAGGCAACCCGATCTGAGATCAACCCCGGGCGAATATTGGGATCGAGGCTCACAACCCGTCGGCCGGCCTCACGCCGCAGCAGCCATTCCAGCGTGGAAGCCACCGGCTCGAGCATGAGAGCGATCGATCCAAGGTGCAGTGCCGCTCCGGGAGGCAGCGCCGTTAGATGCTCCGGCAACAATCCGCGATCCGCCGCGTCTTGTGCATGGAATGAGTACGTCGCCTGGCCATCCCGCAGATGGACCGCGGCCAGGGTCGTCAGATCGTCGGTGTCGACAAAATAGCCGGGATGCACTCCGGAGTCGGCAAGGTGATCGCGCAGCATCTGCCCGAACGCATCGCTGGACAGCCGAGCCAGGAATACCGTCGGCACGCCGAGCCGTCCCAGACCAACCGCCACATTGAGGCACGATCCGCCAGGATGAGGCTCGTACGCGAGCTGGCCCCTGACTGTGGTGGTGGGCGTCAGATCAATGAGGGCATCGCCCGCCACTACCACAGCCGGCGATGGACCGGCATCGTCAGGGACATTGTCGGTGACGTCGCCAGAGCTGTCGATACTCATGCTGAGGTCGCCCGGACCGCGTCTTCGAAAGTACGCGCCGCCTCGGCGGTGGTCGGATCGGTGAAGAACTGTTCGGCAACAGCTGGCGCCATGGTGAAACAGTCGACGCCATGGCGCGCCAGGGCAACCATGTCAGGAACGCTTCGAATGCTGGCCAACAGCACCTTCGTCGCACTACCAGTGGCAACCAGCACCTCATGCATCGCAACTACCTCCGCAATCCCTTCACGACCGGCATCATTCATCCGTCCCAGGTAGGGGGCGATGTAGGTCGCGCCGGCAGCCGCGGCGATGATTGCCTGCCCCGGGTCATAGATCGCGGTAAGCAGAGTAGGTATGCCGCGGGCAGCCAGGGCTGCGCAGGCAGTCGAACCGGCTCGGGTGGCAACAAACTTGACGACAACTTCCCGACCAAGATCACGTAGCTGCTGGCCACGCTCGATCAGGGTAGCGGCGTCTTCTCCCCATGCCTGAAAGAAGACCTCCTGGGCCCCGGCTTCAACTGCCCAGCGGTAGATGTCACGGAGATCAGCAACGCCCATCGAGGCGCGCTGCAAGATCGTGGGATTCGTGGTGACGCCGTGAAAGAGGCCGGTCGCCAGCAATGATTCCGCCGCTGCCCGATCGGCGGTGTCCAGGTAGAGCTTCACTGACATTCTCCAAGATCGGAATCTGCTGCCTGTTTGGGCTAGATCCCATTCGTTCCATCCAAATCGCTCTGTGCCCGCTTCACTCTTTGAGCAAACACTATTGCTCGTACGAGCTGCTCTGCTATTGCGAAGTGGTCGCAAACGACAGTCCGCGAGACCTGTCGCATGTCGCTTATGACCACTTTCTGTCGCGAGCGGCGACCGTGGCCCGGATGGATCGCCGAGTGTTTTAACGCATACTCACCTTGTTGCGGCTGGCTCTGTGGGGGGTACGCCATCGATGATCGGCAGCGGGGTGTTTGGCTCGGCTTTGCGGAAGTCCGCGGCCCGACGGGTCAGCAAGTACGCTGCGACCAGCACCAAGATGATCATGGTCGCCACCCCGGTCTCGGTCGTCACATAGGCCATTGTCGCCGGCGAGGTTGCGACCACAAGGCCGGCGGCGGCCGCCATGAGGTTGTTGAAGGCGCTATGAGCCAGACTGACCGGCCAGATGCTTCCCGACCATAGTCGCAGCCACCCGTACCAGACGCCGGCCAGCGTAAGCGTGATCATCACCATTGGTACGACGATCCAGCGCTTTCCCTCGTTCTGGTAGGTGGTGGTGAGCAGCAGCAACGGTAGATGGAAGATCGCGTGGAAGGCACCGGTGATGACAGCAGCACGCCGCCCTGAGGTGAGCTCGGCCACGCGAAAAAGCAAATAACCCCGCCAGCCGATCTCCTCGCCGAGGAAGACGACCGCGAAGATGACGATAGTCACGGTGATGTTGACAACTGCCCGGCCGAGGCCCGGAGGCATGCCCGTAAATCGGACTACTCCAAAGGCGGCAGCGATGCCGAAGCTCAGGGCAATGATTGCCGCCGGTCCAAGGACGCCGATGATCAGACCCCGGCCCCTCCGTGGATTGAATCCGACCGCCGCCCAGATCGCGCGTCGCTGACCACGCGGCACCGTGAAGGCGACGGTGAGTGCAACTGCGATCACCGGAAAGGCAATAGCGATCAGCGGTGTGATCCCGGCGTGCGGTAGTGCGAGCGCAATGGCGAGCGTCAGCCCGTAGGTGATGGATAGGTAGACGACAATCTGACGTAAGGGACGGTACGTTCTCGGTGGGGCCGGCTGTTCAGCCGCTGGTCGCTGTCGCATCGGTTTCCTCCGATTCGTGCTGTGGTTCCCCGAATCAGGCGCTTGAACCTTCAACGCAGTGACCGGCATATGCCATCGGCCAGAATCGGCGCCGACAACGACCCAGACTTAATGACACGCCGGAAAGCCCACCACCCCGCTTACCCGTGACCCAACCGCGCGTCTCACCGCCGTTACCGCGCAAGCCACAATGCGCCCTCAGCGTAACATCGCCGTCGGCCGGAATTCCGGGAAGAGCCGCCGCCCCTAGGCTGAGAGGGTGAGTGCGCGCAGCGATCCCGATGCCGCAGCTCAGCGCTCGGAGTCGGAGCCGGAGGCACTTAGCTGGCTGGGACGAGCATGGCAGGTGATCAAGGAAACAGCAGCAATCTGCGTGCGCTATCGAGTCACCGGACTCGCAGCTGAGGCGGCCTTCTTCGGCATCCTCTCGCTGCCGCCACTGATCTTCGGCCTGGTTGGCGCCGTTGGCTTCGTGACCAGCACTTTGGACATCCGTACTATTGCGAACTTCCGCGAACAACTGCTCAACCTGTCCTCACGGGCGCTGACTCCTGATGTAGTGCACAGCGTCATCGAGCCCACACTCGACGACGTGCTCTCACGGGGCCAGGCCGCAGTGATCTCGATCGGGTTCATCATCGCGTTGTGGTCTGGTTCACGGGCGCTCAACGTCTTCGTCGACACCATCACGATCATGTACGGCATGGCGGGAAAGCGCGGCATTGTGCGCACCCGAGCCCTTTCTTTTCTGCTCTATCTCGTCTTCCTGATCGCCGGAATCGTGTTGCTTCCGCTGATCTTGGCCGGCCCAACCTTCGTGAACCGGGTGCTACCGCCGAGTCTGGAGATAATCGGCGATCTCTATTGGCCAGTCGTACTACTGGGCTCGGTCTGCATGCTCGCTACGCTCTATCACTTGTCCGTTCCGGTTCGTACGCGCTGGCGGGCCGATTTACCGGGCGCTGCAGTCACGATGGCCATGTGGGTCGGCGGCAGCGTGCTGTTGCGTGTCGTGCTGACCAAATCGGTCGGCAGCCCCACCATCTACGGGCCGCTGGGCGCTCCCATTGCATTCCTTATCTGGCTTTATGTGATTTCCATGGCCGTATTGATCGGCGCGGCCTTCAACTCCAGCCTGGACGAGGTGTTCCCGCGGCTCTCCGGAATTAACCACGCCACCCAGACAGACCAGCGGCTCCCGGCCGAGAGAAAACCGCTGCGTCATACGCTCGCCGGCGTACGCTCCCGGCGCCGTGTGAAATCCCAATAGTTGGACTTGCTTCTCACATTGTGGGAATCGATTTGATTCGATCATGGCCACTAGCGGAGTGTTGGTCCGTGCGCATCGCTCCGGAAGCTCAGACGTTGGATCTGACCGCGCGACGCTTCGTCGATCTTGGCCGGACGAAGTCGATGATGTGTCACTGCTGCGCTGCCTGAATTCCCTGGCCCGCAGCATCCGCCTGGCAGCAATCGCATGCCTCTGCCAGACCGGCTCGTGCTGCTTCATCAGAACGAGGACCCGATGACCACCGAGACTGCCCCCAAGACCACTGCCCCGATCCGAACTCCCGCTGCGCCGCGACCCAGAGCGACAAGTCCGCGCCGCAAGAAGGGCGAGGGACAGTGGGCACTCGGCTACAAAGAGCCTCTTAACCCCAATGAGCAATCGAAGAAGGACGATCACCCGCTGAACGTCCGCGCGCGCATCGAAAACATTTACGCCAAGAACGGCTTTGCATCCATCGACCCCAATGATCTTCGTGGCCGGTTCCGGTGGTACGGGCTCTACACACAGCGCAGGCCGGGAATCGACGGTGGCAAGACGGCGACGCTAGAGCCGTGGGAGCTGGATGACGAATATTTCATGCTGCGCATCCGGATCGATGGGGGCGCCCTAACCACCGAGCAACTGCGCGTGATCGGCCAGATCTCGGTTGAGTTCGCTCGCGACACCGCCGATGTCACCGACCGGCAAAACGTCCAACTGCACTGGATCCGCATCGAGGATGTGCCAGAGATCTGGCGGCGGTTGGAGGCGGTCGGTCTGGAAACCACCGAGGCTTGCGGCGACTGTCCGCGCGTCATTCTGGGGTCACCCGTCGCCGGCATCGCTGCCGAAGAGATCATCGACCCGACACCGGCCATCCGCGACATCGTTGACCGTTATATCGGCGATCCCGAGTACGCCAACCTGCCGCGGAAGTTCAAGACTGCTCTTACCGGTCATCCGGTGCACGATGTGGCACCCGAGGTCAACGACGTTGCATTTGTGGGCGTCGTACATCCCGACCATGGGCCGGGATTCGATCTTTGGGTGGGTGGCGGCCTTTCCACCAACCCGATGCTCGCGGTGCGCCTTGGGACCTGGGTGCCGCGAGAAGAGGTGGCCGAGGTCTGGGCTGGCGTTGTCGCCGTATTCCGCGACTACGGCTATCGGCGGCTGCGGACTCGGGCCCGCATCAAGTTCCTGATCGCAGACTGGGGCGCGGAGAAGTTCCGCGAGGTGCTTGAGACTCAGTATCTGAACCGCCGCCTCATCGATGGGCCGGCTCCGGCAGTCCCGACCGAGCCTGGCGACCATGTTGGGGTCCACCGTCAGAAAGACGGCAAGTATTTCGTTGGGCTTTCCCCAGTCGCGGGACGAACCAGCGGCAGCAATCTGCTCCAGTTTGCCGACGTGGCGGAGGCCCACGGTTCCCACCGCATCCGGACGACGCCGCTGCAGAAGCTGTTAGTGCTCGATCTTGACGAGTCACAGATCGACCCGCTGATTGCCGCTGTCGAACACTGCGGCCTTTCGGCAAGGCGCGACGCCTGGCGCCGCACCGTTATGGCTTGCACGGGCATCGAATTTTGCAAGCTCGCCATCGTCGAGACCAAGGCACAGGCCGCCCGCGTCGTCGATGAGCTGGAGCGTCGGCTGGGTGCCTTGGATGCACCGATCAGCGTCCACATCAACGGCTGTCCCAACTCCTGCGCCCGAATCCAGGTGGCCGATATCGGTCTGAAAGGCCAGCTCGTTGTGGGGCCGGACGGCAACCAGGTTGAGGGCTACCAGGTTCACCTCGGCGGTGGTCTCGGGCTGGACGCCGGATTTGGCCGCAAACTCCGAGGACACAAGGTAACGGCCGCTGACCTGCCGGACTACGTCGAGCGGCTGGCTCGGCATTATGTGGCCGAACGCCACGACGGTGAGCGGTTTGCCCAGTGGGTGGCCCGAGCCGATGAGCTGGTGCTGTCATGACGGCCGAGACATCGCACGCGACACGACAGTCGGTGCTGTACTGCCCATACTGCGCCGAGGAAACCCTGTTTCCGCTAGAAGGCGGCGGCTGGGAGTGCCGCAGCTGCTGGCGAGCGTTCTCGGTGACCTTCCTCGGCCTAGTGCCACGAGGCCGGTCCGCATGAGTACCGCCCTGGACCTGACCGATCTGGCCGCTCAGGCGAATCGTGATCTTGAAGGTGCCTCAGCGTTGGAGATCTTGACCTGGGCCCACCACGAATTCGGCTCGAGACTGGTGGTGGCCTCCTCAATGGCGGATACGGTGATGGTTCACCTCGCCGAGCAGGTTGCTCCAGGCATCGACGTGATCTTCCTCGATACCGGCTATCACTTCGTGGAAACGATCGGCACCCGGGACGCGGTCAAGCTGGTCCACAACGTCAACTTGATCAATGTGACCCCTGAGCAGACGGTGGCTGAGCAGGACGCGACCTGGGGCAAGGATCTGTTTGCGCGTGATCCTGACCAGTGCTGTGCGTTACGCAAGGTCATTCCACTCGGTAAGGCACTGCAGCCCTACGCCGCATGGGCCAGCGGAGTGCGACGCGCCGACTCCCCGGCACGGGCCAACACTCCACTGGTGTCGTGGGACTCGGCTCGAAAGTTGATCAGAGTTGCCCCCATTGCCGCGTGGACGGATGAGGATGTGGCTCGCTACATCGAAATCAACTCCCTCATGATCAACCCACTCTTGGAGGACGGCTACACCTCGATCGGCTGCGAGCCGTGCACCACGAAAGCCTCCAACGATGATCCGCGGGCTGGCCGCTGGGCCGGCTTCGCCAAGACTGAATGCGGGATCAACTTGTGAGCGCGCAGACGGCGATAGCTGAGGTCAGCCGGCAGGATCGGGTGGAGCCCGTACCCCTACACCCGGCTCGTCGAGGCGCCACCCTGTGGTTCACCGGCCTTCCGTCGGCCGGGAAATCGACTATCGCCCATGCCCTGGCCCACGAGTTGCACGCCGCCGGCGAGCGCGTCCAGGTGCTCGACGGCGATGAGGTGCGACCGCATCTGTCGGCTGGTTTGGGCTTCACTCGGGAGGATCGTAACCTCAACGTCAGCCGGATCGGCTGGGTGGCTCGGATGCTGGCATCGCACGGCGTCATCGTGCTGGTTCCGGTGATTGCTCCGTACGCTGCAGCCCGGGACGCCGTTCGAGATGATCATGGCCGCCTCGCGGTCCCGTTCGCCGAGGTGCATGTCGCCACCCCGCTCGAGGTCGCTGAGGCCCGCGACGTCAAGGGGCTGTACGCGCGAGCACGCCGTGGAGAGCTGCAGGGTCTGACCGGCGTCGACGACCCGTACGAGGTGCCGGCTCAGGCCGAGCTTGTCGTCGATACCGCCACTATCGATCTTGAGACGGCGGTGCAGATGTCGAAAGCCCTGCTCGCGGCGATCGTAGAGAGGGACTTCGGGTGACCACTGATCAACTACGACCGCTCACCGAGTTGCAAGCGCTCGAGTCCGAATCCATCCACATCATTCGTGAGGTGGCGGCCACCTTCAGCTCCCCGATCATGCTTTTCTCGGGCGGCAAGGACTCGGTCGTCATGCTGCACCTGGCGGCGAAGGCGTTCTGGCCGGCGCCGATCCCATTCGGGGTACTGCATGTCGACACCGGGCATAACTTTCCCGAGGTCTTGCAGTTCCGGGACGAAGCTGTCGAGTTCTACGGTGCTTCCCTCAAGATCGCATCTGTCCAGGACTACATCGACGACGGGCGACTCCGGGAGCGACCAGACGGTACCCGTAACCCGCTGCAGACGCTGCCGCTGCTGGATGCGATCGCCGCAGGCCGGCACGATGCAGTCTTTGGTGGTGGCCGCCGTGACGAAGAGCGGGCCCGCGCTAAGGAGCGGGTCTTCAGCATGCGCGACGAGTTCGGCCAATGGGATCCCCGCAACCAGCGTCCCGAGCTGTGGTCGCTCTACAACGGGCGCCACCTGCCTGGCGAGCACGTTCGGGTGTTCCCGCTCTCCAACTGGACCGAACTGGACGTCTGGGACTACATCGCCTCCGAGAAGATCAACGTGCCGACGATCTACTACGCCCACGAACGCCCAGTGACCTTCCGTGACGGAATGTGGATCGCGATCACCGAAGTCACTCCGGTGCGTCCCGCTGACGTGGTCGAGCTGCGCTCGGTCCGCTATCGGACGGTCGGGGACATGTCTTGCACGGCCGCTGTGCTCTCCGCCGCTAGCACGGCACACGATGTGATCACCGAAGTCGGACTGAGTCAGCTCACCGAACGCGGTGCGACGCGCGCCGATGACCGGCTGTCGGAAGCGGCCATGGAGGATCGAAAGCGCGAGGGCTACTTCTGATGCCTCAACGCGCCTCGGTCCTCTCCCCCACTGCCAATCTGACGGGTGGCCGTACGCTGCTGCGGCTCGCCACGGCGGGCTCGGTGGACGATGGGAAATCCACACTGGTCGGTCGGCTGCTGTTCGACACCAACTCGGTGCTGGCTGACACTCTTGATCATGTCGAGCAGGTGAGCAGGCGCAGGGGTCTCGATCGAGCTGATCTTGCGCTGCTTACCGATGGTCTGCGTGCCGAGCGCGAGCAGGGCATCACCATCGATGTGGCGTATCGCTACTTCGCCACTCCGGCACGGAAGTTCATCCTCGCCGATTGCCCGGGGCATGTGCAGTACACCCGGAACACGGTGACCGGCTCCTCCACCGCGGACGTGATTGTGCTGCTGGTCGACGCCCGCAAGGGCGTGGTCGAACAGACGCGCCGCCATCTGGCAGTGGCCTCCCTGCTCCGCGTGCCACATGTCGTGCTCATAGTGAACAAGATCGACTTGGTGAACTACTCCGAGGACGTCTTCACCGCTATTGCGACTGACTTCGCCCTGTTGGCGCGCAGCCTCGGCGTGCTGGACACACACTGCATTCCGGTCTCAGCCACCGAGGGTGACAACGTGGTGACCCGATCCCACCGCACACCCTGGTACGACGGCCAGACCGTGCTGGGCTATCTGGAGAACGTTGATGACACCCGCCTCGCGGTCGGCTCCGATCTTCGGTTCCCAGTGCAACATGTGGTACGCCCTCAGTCGGCGGTGCCAGCCCCCTGGGCCGCCAGCGCCCCCGAAGTGAACGGCGACTACCGCGGCTACGCAGGCAAGATCGAATCCGGCCGGGTACGCGCAGGCGAGGAGATCGTCGTGCTGCCACGTGGCTCCCATGCCGTGGTTGAAGCGATCGATACGCCTGATGGTCCGCTCGAGCTGGCGGTTGCCGGTCAATCGGTAGTAATCCGCCTGAACAGCGACGTCGATGTTTCTCGGGAGACGGAAGA